>Ga0307513_10000413_pt1 | contig 61958 bp, 49 predicted proteins | sample 15_EM_MG_FD_202174 | JGI IMG/M metagenome (GOLD analysis project Ga0307513, IMG submission 202174) | Populus trichocarpa ectomycorrhiza microbial communities from riparian zone in the Pacific Northwest, United States - 15_EM | ecosystem: Host-associated > Plants > Roots > Unclassified | place...
GATAACACCTGGGAACCACCTACGGGCATACTTTGACCTCCGGGTAGTTGTATGGTTAACAGTAGAGGGCTTGGGGCTGACCGGGGAAGCTGCAAGGCTTCCAGGACAACCACCCCAAAGCCAGTCTCAGGCTACCCCGTGAACTGTAGCATTACCATGGGTTATTAGTGGACTCTAGAGGTGTGAGTCTTGTCACGATTTAAGAGGGTCCCGCATGGTTGGCTGTGGGTAGCGCCCATGCAGTCAAGCAGCAGGAGATTTCTTAACGTGGGAGCATGAAGTCCGGTTTAGAAGCTTAGTATAGCCAAGTAGATTTGCCGATGGACTGCGCAGCTTGTATAGACGAAACCACTGCTGGGCCAGTGAGTCCCAATGGATATTATCTCTACGGTGGGCACGTTGGTCGGCCACTGACATGCTACCGATAAGAAAGAGTTTTCGCTCATACAGATGTAGTTGGAGAGACATCACCGGAAGCACTTCCTATTTGTGGAGATAGTTAATATCCGAGCGGTCCGACTGCCTCCAAGTGTTAACTCACTCTAGTCGGGTGAGTTGGACAGCCCTGAGCTGAGCAGGGTGCTCGCGAAAGGTCAGAATGGTTGACAGGTGTCCTCTGGCTTTACATTATTCTACTTAACTAAAGCGAGAGACATCCAATTCTGATAACCAACGATCCTCGAGAGAACTTATTGAGTGAAGCTTTCAGGCTTAACGATATTAAGTTTTACCGCTTGATTCTACTTTGAATTATCTTTATTTTTATTTTGAGCCTTACTTCTACTTTGAGTCTTCGGTGCGGTCGCAATCTTTGGATCCGTCTTCCTACAGAGTGCCCCCGTTACACATACCTATGACTAATAAGTATTAGTCATGCAAGACCTGCTTTGCATACTCACAATTTGTGATACTGCTATAGAACTCAGAATGTATTTTGAATGCTCATTTACCTTTAAGGGAGTTTTGATTAATTGTAATTCTTCCTATTTCCCATCCCAAGCACTTGTGGACGGGACCCTTCTTGGCGGGATCTCTGTGGCCCAGCGATTTCTTGTTCCAAACTGTGATGGGGGAAATCCGGGAGGACTTCCTACTATGGTAGGACGATGTTGGTGGATTTTGATCTGGCCTTAACAACATGTTTGGAGCTCCAAACTGCCCACCCCGACATAAACCATTTCCTTTAAGAGATCTACTCAGCCAAAACAAGATAATTTTAAGAAAATTAAACGATGCAGTTGTTTCAGATTGCTTCTATGCTAGCATAAGGATTAATGTTGAGGAGTAGTTGCGGTTGGGTGTTGATATGTTTACCGATAGGGTCGCGCACTGCTAGTAGATGAGACAGACAAGGCTAAAGCGCACGGGGCTAGTGAGTGGACGGAAATAGAGCTGCTGGTTTTTCTAACCCGTTATTCTTTATCTGGGAGGGTTGCTAAGTGAAGCGAGAGCGAAAAAGGAAGAGAAGGGGAGGGAAGGCTGAATCAGAGGGGAGAAGTGCTGATTTCACTTGGTAGTACCAAGGGAGACTGACAGGAGCACCTCGAAACTGGGGCACAGGGCTCATAGGTTAGGGACACTGTCCGTGTCAACCCTGAAGCGGGGGACGTTTGGGAGAAGTGAAGAAGTGGGGTGGAATGAAGCATGGTGGTGGAGAAGAGGAGGCAGATGGTGCTGATGCTGATGTTTATGGGCTCTACCATAGTGCAGAAAATTTGGGAGTGCAGTGCGATGTCATATTCCACGGTAGATTTCAGGATGAATTGGATGGATAGATTCGGAAGTCGTCTGAATTGAGCCATGTTGTTTTTGTTTGCGGGCGATACGCCAGGGACGGAAGAGGAGGAGGAGAGAGGGAAGGAGGGCCAATTGCGGTATTCCTCATGTCCACACCCCCCTCACTTTTCACTTGATCGGTTGTGATATGGCGATTGTCGGAGCGAGACATGGTTGAGTGGTCATCGTCATGCTCACTCGCCTGGTTGGAGGGCCTTGTTTGCCGGTAGCTGTGTGTATTTTGGGACATTGGGTATTGTAGGGAGGGAAAGTACCGGTACGGTAACAGGGTGAGTGTGGTTAGGAGCGCATCGTACACTACCGCCGCCGCACTCACCCTGGCCGTCTTCTTAGTACTTTACTCTACATCACAGATACTGTACAAGTACCTTTCGGGGAGTTGGCATACTGATCCATACCCCTAGCGAAAATGGAAGCTCTGGTGTATCTAAAGAAAGAAACCAACGGGGGGTTACCATTCCTAACCTGGATCCAAAGTGTCTCTGTTGCACCCAACCATCGTGCTGTACCAACATGCTCTCCAGAAGAGAGACATGCCAGCGACTTATAAGTAAGTCACACTCGCGTACCGATGGCTTTCTCCTTCACACTCCCGTCCCCCTCTCTCATTAATTCACAATTCTCACGTCGTTATCCGGCTTTTCCTTTTTGCTCTTGAAGGGGATAAAGGAAAGAAGAAAAAGAAAGGAGGAGGAAGAAAGGTGTCAGCCATACATCCCGACTTTCAGATTGTTTGCCTTGCTACTTATCTGCTAGTCAGATTGGAGCATCCTTTCGTTTCTGCTTTCCGTTTCGTTTTTCTTGCAGGATACTCTTCACATTCACACAACCCGTTACATCTCTCGCCCCCTAATTCTTTTTCGCTTTTTCTCAGTCGACATTACTGTGGTCTCACCTTTTTTTCTTTCTGTATTCTCTCCGGTGCTGATCTGGTTCGTGGCTTTCCTTCTTCTGCTTCAACTGTGCTACATACATACAATTTTTATTTTCCCTACTCGACTGGGTTTGGCAACTTCTACTGCTCCCCCGCATATGCGCGACATCTGGTTTCACTCGTGTCTGTTATTTCCTGCCGTGCCTAGAGGCTTTTAGTATTCTTTGACCCATTCGTCCACGATTTTCGCCACTTTTCTATTGTGTCCTAGTCGTAAGCACTCTTCCCGTCCTGTCCCGTCTTAACATTAACAGCTCCCCGGCCTCCGTCCCCAAGCTGACCTGCCTACCTTCCTCTCGTTTTCAGGAAAAAATAAATAAGCAATTTAATTTAATCCGCTACCTAATTTTTCCTTCATTCGCTCTTTTGAAGACCGTTATTCTGGCATTAGAAGTAATGCCCTCTCTTCTTCCACTCCTTTCCTCAGGCTCGTCTCCCGCCCCCTTTGTGGGTTCTTCCCCGCCGGCCTCGCCAAAGAAGGTCCCGAAGAAGCTCCGTAGGCGTAATCCTCCTTCTCCTTCTCTATCCACCAATCACCAGAGGTTGCCGTCAGCTGGGTCGTCAACCATCTCATTGCCGAAGTCTCGACCATCATCTAGCAGGTCCACGAGCAGCAAACATGGTTGGTTTGGTGGTCCCACAACTCCCCATCCATCCGGGGGTGGACACAAGGGGGACTGGTCGCCTGGGGAATTCCCTTCCAGACCTCCTCTTCCGATTCAACCGACGGGCGTGATTACCCCTCCGGAATCCGGTTCTCCAGAGTTAAGAATCGCTAGGAACTTTCATGAGGAACAGTATGGTAAAGCGATGTCGACTTCACAAGTGACAACAGCCGAAATTCTGAAGCAAACGGAACGAAGGGGGAGTCTGGTACCTGCTCCAAGCCAACCACCGCCACCACAACAACAAACGCAGCGGAGACCACCGAACTTGCTATTAAAGAAAAATGGGAGGGACGCTTTCAAGGCCTTTTCCTATGATATGTGTAGCAACATGCCAGTTTCTCCACCTCCGGCTTCCCCGCCTCCCGGCTCGGTCCAGCCTTCGTATTTAGGAACTGCACAATATCCAAATAATCTTCTCCAGCAGGCTCAGCCTGATATGGCTCCCTCACTACGCCCGGGCCCGCCATCAAAAGCACAAAGTTTCCCTACGCCATTGAATACGAGTGTACTACCGCTTACTCCTGCTCAGCAGAGGCTAGTTGGGGGGAGAACTCCAAATGGATCGCCTATCCTTCCCCCACTTCCTTCATTTCAATCTGGTGGATTTGGTTTCGATAACCCTAATGAGCCGTTTTCAAAACCCAAGCCATCCCCGACTTATCCAGGCCGCAGCAAATACAAGCCGGCCCCATCTCTCGGCCCGCCAGAACCATCTGAAAATGCTCCTGCCCCACCGTACCGGTCGCAGCAAGCCTTGACCCACCAGTCCCAACAGGTTGAGAAACCGCAAGTGTCTCAGGAATTGGAGGCCAATGAAGTCACCCCTGAACCTACTTCGTTTCATGCGATCACGGCCGAAGAGCCTATCGTACTACCCTCATCATCTGAAACATCACCTCAATCATCCCCAGAGTTTAAAAGTGCAGAGTTTGCCAAACCACTCCCGAAACCACAGGGCAACGGAAAACCAAACGAGAGGAACTCTTTCCTAGGTGGATGGAAGTTAGCATTGGTGAATTCAAGAGGTGGGAGTGCTAGCCCTGAGGATGAAAAGGCGGCCAGCCCCGACGGTGATGCGCCAGTAGGCGTTGGTGATGGCGGTGGATGGATTCATAGGAGGAAGGGGAGCTTTTCGAGCACCCGGCCCCCAAGCGCCGAAAAGTCTAAGCACAAGCAATTCGGACAGGAGTACAAAGAATTCCGGGCACAAAAAAAGGCGGAGAGTGCTGCGTCTTCCAAGAGAACTTCGAGGGAGAACAGTGCCCCTACGAGTCCGGTGGAAGGAACAGGGGTTAGTGCGATATTGGGCGGTACCGGTTCTTCGAAGGGTGGACTCAAGGAGAAAATGAGGTCTTCTGAGGCTCGCCAGATACAGCGGGAAGATAGCGGCATGGATGCGAATGAGATTGTCGGGCTCGATGCTGCAGTTAGGCAGATGAATCTACTTGAACAAAAGCTTCAATCCGGGAAGCCATTGAGCCCGCCTGATTCTAGGAACGGTGGAACTCCCTCTGTAGAATTGGACAAGGGATACCTTGCCAGCTCTGAGCAGAGCAGAACAAGCCAGTCTTCATCCGCAGCAAGCAGTTCCGTACCATCCCCCACCGAGAGCTCGAAAGGTCAAAATCTTGTCCCAGGACAGCCACCAGCCCACAAAAAGAACGATTCTAAAGGGAAATCCCGCTCCCCCCTCCGTCACGAGATTGGCTCCTCTTCCGTCTCCTCCTCATCGGCCCCCACACCGCCAACATCCGTGGAGAAAGGTAAAGGCAGGGAAGTAGATAGCAATCATGCTCAAGAATCTACAAAAAGCTTCTCAAGACATCCCGTGAACTCGCAATACCCCCCGCCATCGGATTATCTCGGGCAACAAAAGAACTCCTTGGTCGGTACCGGAAGCGGCAGCTCTGCGGGGCCGCCTGCGCCATCGAAACCAATTGCCAAGCTGTTCGTTATTTGCTGCAGATGTAAATACTGGCACGACCTTCCGAGCATAATGTATAGGGCCATGGTTGAGAATGGCGGCGCTACTAGGTGTCCGTATTGTCTGCATGGCATGGAGGCTTCGTGTTGCTCTGGGTACATAACCCGCTTCCCCCTTCCCTTATAGTTTATGGGCTAACAGATCTTGTCGGTAGATATACTTGCGTCGTATACATGCACCAAAAGCACCACGGCCCCGATATTTAACATGAGAGCAATGTGGTCTGGTCATTTTGAAAAGGGGAGGTTTGCACATACGGAGAGATAGCGCCCGCTTTGTAATTTTACTATCTTTTTTTCTCTTTTCTTTTCTTTTTTCCCACACGAGTTATGGTGTTGATGGCTCAGGATAGAGGGGATTTATAGTGTACATACAGGACATTGTTGCAAAAGTAATGGGATCTATGGGTTCATGGAGTGTCACTCGAGAGGGTTGGCCAGGCGGTGGTTTTGTCGGGGTGGCTGGGGACGGTATCGTAACAAGAGACCTTTCTGGTGCTTACTTAGTAATTAGGCTGTGGTTTGATATTTGGTCTTCATTCTACATGGGAAGAAGGCTGAAGGTCTGTGCTGTAATAGGAACTGATGACCTGCGGTTAGTTTTAGGCTTCCGTAGAAATGTGTTATCTATCGGGCACGACGATGAAGGACATGTTCATTCCCTACGATTGTAATTCGTATTGCCCAAGAAACCCGTGTATCCCACTTCTGAACCGCCTAGTAATTGACAATAAGAAGGCCTCATCGCTGCCCTCTCCTCCTAACCACCGGGGTGGTTCAAACAGTGCTCAAGCAGCGCCGACAAAGCCCCACCAAACCAGCACCCAATCCAGAACCTTATCCATTAACAGAGAGTCGTGCCATTCTCGCCTTAAACTCAGCCTGGATTGAAGGGCAAACGCCTGGCGTTGCAAGGTGGGCCCGGACTCTGCCCTGCGTTTTCCGCATGTCTTGATGTTTTACGTGCCCGTGGGCGCCAAGTATGCTGCAGGGCCCGTGTGAGGGGTTTCGCCCCCGGAGACCTACCCTGTTGGGGCTCATTCCACTTACTTCGTGGCGCCGCCCGGTGATATCATGCCGCTCTCTGCTAGTAGTTGTCCCGTGATCGGAGGAAGTCCTGTATTGCGTGTGGTGATCGACTATGGTGGTATCTGTTTGAGTACTGCCATATCGTGCAACCTTGATTAGGGGGTGGTTTTTTGATTTAATATTTCGTTTTTCGATGATGCATTTGCTTATAGAATACAAATGAAGATTTTTCTTCTTTGGGGTTTGGATCTCTAGTGGGAGACTGGGGTGCGGACTTGTAGTCAGTCAGTCAGTGAGACGGCCCTCCACCCCTCGATATCACATGTTTTGTTGGCTTGGTAGGTTAGGAGAGGTGTATTGTTAGCTTTTACTATCGCTTTCTAGAAGCCTGCGTTCCTTTTTCTCTTTTCTTTTCTTCTTCGACTGTCGAGAGTATTATTCAACAGTTGCATGGAACCGCTATGATAGGTCATCACATGAAAACTCCAAAGCAAACACATCCCAATCCCATCCAATGTCCTCTCATCCTACAGTCCTTCTTATCCGGAACCAACCGACGGCACAATCCTTCCCAGAGTAAGCAAGGCAGGCGGAAAGAAAAGGGGGGGGGAACTGCTGGCAGGCGCTGACGAAGGAGAAAAATGTTGTAATACCTAATTACACCCATTTTCATCATCATTTTTAGTAGGAGTGCGGTGGAGGAAGCCCTGGTAGCAAGAATTCTTTATGATAAGTCTCCGCCTGGAGTGCTACCCTTAAGTCGGCGCCCTCCACACAACCCACCCGACAGGAGCTCGCATTAGCCTGGCGCCGCAATAGCCGCAATGCGTTTCTTGACATTCCGGTCAATCAGCATACCGGTATGCGCAGCCCCCCCCGCTCCCAGTGCTGGGGACCAGATATAGTGCTCACTCAACCCCCCACGGCAGGCTGTGCCAACGTGGTGGGGGTGAAAGCTTGGAACTCGCGATGGGAGCCATCTCACGAATTCCGTGAAACTTCTTGTTTGGCCTTGTTATGTGACGATCGTTCAAAAATTGGTCAGGTGTTTTTTTTTTCTGCTGGACGGTCACCTTCCTAACTGGATGGCAGGGGGTGGGGGTCTGGGGGGATCTGTGGTATGGAGCTTGGGGAGGTTTTGGTCCCGCTTGCCGCGGGAGCACACAGTGCTGTTCGGTTTGTTCTATTGGTGAGGTGAAGCGATGGGTTTGTTCGCACATGTTATGTGTTCTGGGGTGTCTGGTAGGCTAGGATTATTGGGCTCTTGCTTTTCGGGATTTATGCGGTTGGGTATTTGGGGTTGTGTGATGCTCGTGGTTTGGCGTGTTTGTGCACATGCTCTACTTGGAGGGGAATAGTTTGTTGAAGACGTTTTTGGGGGAGGAGGTATCATACCGCCCACAGGAGGGAGTTGATGAGTGATTTTCTATGATTAGCTGGGCTATACACATCCATGGAACGGATGGCTGGATTGATATACCTGTATGCTATATTACTTTGGGGGAAAGTATCCTATTTCGTGCACTGCGGCGCTCGTGCATCATCATCATCATGTCCTTTGCGCTAGATAGGACATAATTACTCCGGTTGGTATGAGTGTTTGGTCATGCATCACCAGCTTGAACCCTATTTCTGTCCAAGATGTTTAAAAACAAACTATTAAAAAAATACCTCCTTTCCGCGACTCAGGATTGAGCCGGGTCGATCTCTATCCAAAACGGAATGCTCCTGATGGTCAATTTGAGCATCCGGGGGTCTCCTCCCCAACTATAGGAATCACTCGGGGCTTTATCAGAAGCAAGTATGATATCATGTCCCACCCCTTTTAGACCAAACACTTCCTACTCCGCACCTACCACACGGACTCGAATAAATGAGCTGTGTGCTAGGTACCGTAGTCCGAGACTTCCCCCTTCTCGAACAAACGAAAATAAGCTAGACGCTGAATGCTTACTGGGAACATCCTAGAGGAGTAGGGGTAGTGCTCCTTTTTCCGAGAAGAGAGAGGATTTATCTCACCTGATATGGAAGATTTCATGTGATATTGCCAGATGTACCGAAGGGGATTGATTGCTCGAGTAGAGCAATTCGTTCATCTCAAGATTGTTTTTGTCTAGGTGCCTTTTGGTTTTTATAGCTCTTAAAGTGGCATTAGATGGCTTCTGGGGATGCCCATATGATATATGCTCGAGGCAACCCGACAGCATTTCTGCAAGAACCCTAATTGCATGATGTATTTCTGGATGAGGGGTTGGGAAATAAAGGTTGTATCGGACAATGATAATATCATAATATTATGATAATAGTATCATATAACAAAATGAAAGGTTGGAACTAGTCTACTTTCTATCCCTTATGACGCTCTACATCTCAGCGCCCTGCCCTGAGGAGAGATATTAGGGCATTAACCTTCCTCGACACTCATCCGGCAAAAAAGTGGTTCGTCGGGCATTTTTTAATGCCCTACTATAGTATCGTATGCTACATCCACTCAGTCTCCCCAACGGACAAGGCCGGCTAGGCTTCAGTGAATCCGGGCCTGCCTTGTCGAAATTCTCCCGGATCTAGCTTTGACCGAGCCTGCAGGCCTGGTTAAGCCTGAGCCTGCTCTAGCCGTGCCCGCGTATAGGTCATGTAGGCTTTTTCCTGGCTGCCTGATAGGACGGCCTGGGCTATATGGCCTTTGCCGGCTCTCTCATAGCGAGCGGCCGCTCCGTGTCAACAGCAAAGTTCCCGGTAAATGATTCCCAATTACCCAATATTATGATTAAAAATAAAGGAACAATTTCGGTTTATCAGCCAAAAAAACAAAAAAAACACTAAAAGATACTAGAATAGTGAATCAATTAACTGAATTAATTGTAGAAAAAGAGCTGCTGTTGGTGGATTAACTGTGCGCAGTAGCGTGGTTACTATTTCGGAGGTATCAATACGGGGGGGCGTTGATACCAGTAAATAGTTTGCAAAATAACATTGAAAAATACAACAGTTTGGGTTTATTCGCTTGGGGGTTTAAGGTATTATAGTTTCTGTTGAAGAGGTAAAATATGAGGGAATGATGGTAGGATAGGGTTGTGCTGGTGGCCCTGGGGGTAAAATTTTAAGTCTCTATTGAGTTGGCTGAGTATCACTCGTTGTGTGATTAATTATGGTACCTAGCTGGTTTACAGTGCAGCTAGGGGACGTTGAAGTGAGACCGACCTGGACTTTGGGTGCCTGGCTTTTCTAGAGTTTGAGCGCCTGGTGGGACAATTAGTCTTTCACTATATGCTTTTTGGTTACTGAAATATTGTGTCAGCATCTCGGGGTATATCTGGGTATTTTCCATGAGATAGAATATCCTAAGATATCTGCTAGTTTTGTGGACATAAATAAAAGGGAAAAAAACACTCCTCTATTCTTAAACCATTAAGAGTGGCATGGGCTCTGGGTAGTTTCTTACCACTTGATATAAGGACTGAATCCCGTGGGCGAACAAAAAAATAGAGAGCTAGCCCAATGAGCTTCCGGGCGTGTTTGGCATTCTGTTTCTCGAGATGTCGGTTTGTGATGACTTGTTTTCACATGGAGTTAATCAGCACATCAGGGCTATGAGTGTGGTTTTCGATTTTCCAAATCGGAATTTGGGGACTAACCCCACCATAGGAGAAAACCTCAAGACTCACTAGCACTCACTGACACCATACTGGAAGGTGCGAAACAAAAATGTCATAGCCCTAAATATTCACACACAATTCTGGTTTCAAAAGGCTATGATACATGTCATGTCAAACACCATGATGAACATTTTAGATCATGATTTGAGATAGCGAACAGCTGAAATCATAGTGTGCCAGGAAATCCCCTTAGCCACTGAGATAAGCAAAATCTTACTCTGCTAGTGCGGATTCTACTAAGAAAGTGGCCTACTTGCCGACCGAGATGGTGCATGTTATTCGAATCATGTTTTTTTTGTTTTTTGACATCGATTATCACTTGCGATAATCTAATCGGAATTACCGACTATAAAATTCCGGGCATTGGGTCCGGCGGTCATATAGGATGCGAGCTCTACTATAAACACCGCCCGGGGTTGTCGACTATGTTCGCGAGTGATAAACTGTGGATCTGGTTGTCTTAACTGAGATTTAGCGATTGCTTAGGGCACCGGGTGTAGAAGGATTATCCTTTCAAACCGCGAGCACAGGCCCTATCCCAGAAGAATCTTACTATTCAGTGCGTGATTCTCCATCACCGACAGTTTTAAACGAAAATTCTTATGATACGAATCACAGCTCCAGACACTGTGTCCAGCACCAAGCGACCCACGTAACCCAAGCTCCCCGCACTTTAGCACGGCATTAAACCCTACTCAAACCCACTCAAACCCTACTGTAGTCTAACCCTGATACAAAAACAACTCCGTCACACAGATCTATGGCACCGCAGTCCACCTGGCCCTTCTATCAGCTTTTGAAAACATCAATCAAAAAGGAATTGGCCATGTCCCTCCTCAATTTATAAAACGAGCTGATCCTTGAATTACCCGACAGCCCATCCCCGCCTGACGTGAGCTCCCTACCAAGGATAAACGGTCGCTTTGCGGGACTTCTGACCGAGCCCCTCATCAACGCCGTACTCTATGATCCCTTCGGCGAATACGGGAGGGCAGTGTTATACTCTGCGGCCCACCGCCAAGGTCGCGGCCAAGAGACTTACGAAAGCAGGACGATTACGGGAATGATAGATCGCCCCGTGCGCAGCCAATGCTCCACGATATAATATTGACCTGTGGCGAGAGGGCAGTCGTCACTAAGCTTGAGTTGCGGCACCAATCAGGAGTTGAATTAGCATTCTTCCCTTCAAAAGCCCTGAAGCAGCTCGCCTCGCGGTAATGCACGGGTATGAGGACTTGGTACGGGCTTTGTTGGGCAATGACAAGACGGAGGTCAATTGGCAAGTTGGTCGTTGGCACACCTCTAGAGGCGGTGATTGACGGAAATGAAACGCTGGTACAAACTTCTACTTGACGATCTACGGGGTATCGTTGATAATATTGTCCCCTTATACGGGCTACTCGTGGCGGCGGAAGAATAATACTTCTCCTGATTTAGGGCGAGAGAGTCAACGTCAATAGTTTGGATGAATTTGGAGAGGAGCACCACAGACAGCAGCCTCCACGGGACGCGAGAATGCGATTCATTTCCTATTGGCGGTTGGGGGCAGGAGCCTAAACTAGGCAACCTGGAGTGGGTAAACACGACACATAGGGCGGCCAACGAACTGCACGCAGGTGGGGCGGGATTTTCTAAGAGGTGGCAGGATCGATATGGATGCGGAATGTGACGGTGGCTGGAGAGCCTTACATATAGGGGCCGGGCACTGTGATTGGGAGGTGGTGGAAATTCTCCTAGGTGATCCTCGGGTTGATTTTAACTCATGTAAAGGTGGTGGCGAAACCCATTTACATATCGCGGCCCGGCTAAACAGGTTAGGAGCGGTTCGGCTACTTCCATAGCGGGGTGGAATAAGACTTGATATAGAAAGCAGCAGGGGGGGCTCAGTTAGAGGGTTCGCAGAGAGGGAACGGTATGACTACTGGATAAACAAAGTTACCTTGGGCCATGGGTTGGCCGAATGGAAGAGGAAAGGGTTGTCCACCAATATCCATCATAAGGACAAGGACGAGAGAGATGATGAGCGCGGACGTCATTTACGGGGATGCCCTGGACTGTATGGAGATTTTGTCTGGGAGCTGCAGTACCCACGATAGTCCTTGTTGTATGGACCGTTTCACGAGTGACCGACTATGAATCCGGGTTTTCGTTTTCAGGAATTACCTTCCTGAGCGATAGTCTACTGCCGTTAGGTTCCTTTGAGAACAAGGCCTACGAGTTTGTGCATGAGAACATGGGGACCGACAAACCCACGCCTGCGATATAAATTTCTGCGATCAACGATAGGCAATATCTGCGAAGAGGCTACCTGTTAGCAGGTAACCATACGTGCTTATTCATCACCGATCGAACCGCAGCCCTGTATCATCCATGCCGCACAACCTTCAACCCAATCAACGATCGATCCGAATGGAGATTACATATCCTAAAGGCGAAAGGCGGTCACTTACGACAATATGCGATGGGATAGCATAATCAAAGTTCTAGACGACCACCACGCCTCAGGCCGAACCCGAGTCTCACCCAAAACCACTCCAATACAAAGCACCAAGAGCGAGTGAGCTCCCATGAGGGGAAGCCTGACACATACCTCTGACCCCATGTAACACCTAACCCCCCTTCGCCCGTGTCCTCAGCCCACCTCAGAGCCTCTGTGTGAGTGGCAAGACAACTATCCCAACCAAACCACGAGGGCTGTACGCGTGATCATGGTTGATTCAGAACGATACCCCTTGAGTACACTGCACTTAGCTTCACCGCTAAGGGAGGTTTCTGCAGCGTCGCCATCCTATCATGATCCCCGCCCTTTCTCCCTTGGCTAAAGCCAGAGGTGGAGTGTACGGACTGCTACCGGGCTAGATGATTGGCCCTCAGCCAAGGTATAATAGGATTCAACTACCGTATTTACTACAATAGCGGATGGGCCGGGAGGACGGTCGGTCTTGGATTTATCGGAAATTGGGAACGTTCTGCTGGGGCTCCTATTCGCTGGGTAAGGGCTTGCATTGCATTGACGGCGGTCGGCGGGGTGGGTTTTCCTGGTGGGTTGGATGCGGTGAAATGGAGCGGGGGTCTGTAATTGTTTATACATGTGACTCGATGACTTTTTTCTTCTTCTGGGGGAGAATGCTAATATCGACGCTAGGTGCTGTCTTGGCCTGTCAATGCACAGCCTTGTAGGTATAAGGTATTGATACGGCTGTGATGGAAAAGCCCTTTTGGTGGGGTACAGTACAGTGCGGAAGGGAATTATGATTTCAGGAGTTTTGCTTGTTTCTTTCCCCGGCCAGACATTTCGACGGACGAAACCGACCATTGAACTCACGAAACGGCACGGGTCAGGCGAACCACAGGATGGGTAGCCGCTTCCGGAAATCGATCTGGCGCCGAAGCTGTGGAAGGGCTGATTTTCATTCGAGACGGATGGTACGCTTGGTAGTGGTGCCCCGCGGTGGATTGGGGAGAGCTAATCCAGCTGGTATGGTGGGTGATAATAGGGGCTAGATGCAATGCACTCGAGCCATTGTTAACCGCGGAAATATCGGAGTTCCCATCAGCGTTGTTTGCAATTCTTAAGAAGGTTGTTTCAGCCTTACTTGGACTAGGAATAGCTTAATTTGCGCCCTACAGAGTAAACGCTCGGCCCTCCGCATTGGCCTATCAGGATGATGCGCTACTGCGGCATATGGCAATTCAACATTTTCGATCGTGACCAGACGGAACCCGAATCACTTCCATTGAAAACTGGCCGGTGCTGTGCGCCTGCGTGATCGCACGAGATGTCCAATAGACTCCTATGCCGACCGTTGGGCAATCCAGTATATATGTGAAAACAAGGCTAACCCCACCCCGAGCAGTACAGTGCACATTTTACCCCAGAACCTCACCGCCCGGAAGGTTTGCCTCACCATCCGGATCTTACCATCTCGGCATCTCAGGTAGCCCCGTCGGCTGAAGGTCAGGGAATGTCATTATCAAAACCATCTTGTTGGAAATTTAAGTACTTGTACCCCGACTGACGCAAAAAAAAACAATACAACTCGGTATCAGCCGCCATATGTTCCATAAACTTCGCTAGCACAGTAGATAGGCATGTAAACTCCGGGGACGAAGGGAGGCAAGCCGAAAATCACCGGAATATTATTCCTCGGTGAGGATTGAGTCCCGGTGCTCCGTCTGTAAGGTACTTGGGAGGTGCCATCTTAACCAATCCGAGTTTCGGCTTCCCCCAAGATAACACCCCTGTTTAACTTCTCAAAATTACTTATTCCCTCTTTAGGGAGTTCCTACCTTACCGCTATAATAACCTGTAATAACTCTCGAGGGAGTATGTGTTGCGGAATGGCAAATGATCACTTCAGACTTGGTCGTGTAAGGCCCAAAGTCCCCAATCCTGGAGCTACAAAAAATCTAGGGCGGCATTCCAGTAGGAAAAAGTTGACAAATCCTGGTATAGAGGGCTGTCGCCGTCGTCATCATCATCACTGCCAATCTTTAGTCCCAGCATCTTTACTATCAAGCAAGATATCATTGCCTTGCCAACCGGAGCACGGTGATAAATCCAGGGAACTCACCGTAGCCGTTGCCCAAACGCGCGCCTGGTGCCCAGAGTAGATGTATAATGTCGGGCTTTGGGGGCCGGTGGTTCGCAGAAAGCGTATTCTATCCTCGGCCATTCAGAAATGGCAAAGTTATCAGGCCCAGGGCCAATTGTTACAGCCTATCTTACGCGTAGAGTACCACCGGAGTGAATGCTGTCATCAACATCAGACGAACTGGATATTTTGATCCAATGATTAAAGAGTCCTCAGGGGGTCGCATGGGAGGAAGGAAGGAAGGAAGGAGGAGGATGGGGAAGTATTCACACTTGCTCCACCACAAGGCGGAAAAATCACTACTTGTCCTCCACAAAAAGCATAATACGCACATCTATCGTGTCTACATACATATGGTAATACGCTAGCAAGCTACTTCGTCACCTCTGAGGCTCCGGCAACCAATCAGACAGCCCCACATGCTCATCCTCACCGTGATAGCCCTGCCAGAAAGCACCCTCAAACCAGGTAATCTTCAAAAAAGCTAGTCCATTCTAATCTTAATCCCCCCCCCCGCGCCCCGCCTAAAAGCCAAGATATCGTACTCCTCGAAGGAAATATTTCTAACCCATTGCGAGTTAAGCTACTATCCTCAGGAAGTACTGCACAGATCACCACCACCCTCTGGGGACTACCGTCCTCCCTCTCGGACAATACCCAAATCAATGCATCTATCTATTCCCCTAGTAAAAGCACTTACCCCCATTCAAGAAGCATTCGCTACCTGTGCTCGTACAAACTACTAGCGTCCCTACCTTCACACAGGTGATCCAATGCCAGCCGTGGGGAATATCGCAGAGGTTCCACAAAGAAACTTGTATCTCACGGCAGTTACATTACCCTTTCCAAAACTTATTTTAATAACCCGGTAACCCTCCCGGGACACACACACACACACACACTAGAATAGTCTCACCCATCCGCTATTCTAGGCGGTTCAGTGGAAGAACTAAAAGAGGTACGCACATAACCCAAATACGGACGTACAGTACAGTACAGCACATCTTCTCGGCCCTAACCCGGACGGGGCGGGACAGGACAAGATAGAGTAGATGGATAGATGGAAAAGCAAGCAAGAACCTGGATACCGGACAGCAAGTTCAGTTCCTGTATCGCATATATTGTTTGTCGTCGAAAAATGCCGTATCACAACCACCACCACCACCACACGAGAAGGTGGAGGACGGAAGGAGGGAAGGGAAGGAAAAGAAAGCTTCGGAAAATTCCGGGAACATCTTTTTGTTAAGAATATCAAATCCTGTCGTACACCCCACCCCCCGTCAGATTACCCAAAATGAGACATCCAGTGCAAGGGAAAATGATATATCTCGCTCAGAATATCGGACGACACTGCAATGATGTCGCTGTGTGACTTTTATTTATTCCATCGAGCGATGGGGATACCGCCGCAGCTACGGTATATACTCGAGTACAGTACATGCTACCGCACTGTACCCTTCAGGATATGAATGAACCCTCTCTCGGGCGGCGAATTGCGAGAATAACTTCCCCTCCTCCCCCTCCCGCCTTCCAAGTGTGTTACATTCCATTTTAGCCAACTTCCGAGTTCACTTCAAAGAGGGCTAAAAGGTCGTAACTTAACAGCCGCCCCCCGCCACCCACACACCCCCGCCCCCCCCCTTCATGAGTGAATTATATGTATGGCGCAAGGGTAGGAAATCGTTAACCGGAAGAGACAGGGATATATTTAGCGGGTTAACCTCAGCTAACTGTCCCATAACTTCTTGTAAGACCTCACGCGGCAGTTGGGTTCTAGCAAAAGGTCGCCCAATACCGCATGAGCCGGTGCCATTGAGCTGAATCCTTCTTCTCGTCCTTCTGGTGCATTTCGGACGAGAGGCGCACTCGTACTAGTACGGTACCGTACCGGCAATATAAATGATATGTGACTTTGAATCTAGTTCTACGCTCCGGGACTAGACCACAAAAAGCACATTCCCAAGGCTGCCTCTTTTCTTGGCCCGCGCATGTGAGTTCGTGGAAGGGTCGGTGCATCATAATAACCAAACCCTCACCAATTGGAATTACCCCCACGAAACAATCAGATCCAGTAATTGACAAAACAATTCTTCCAAAAGTGACTGGATGACGTCTGTAAGTATTTTCTCAACTTGGAGACTTTTCTAAAAAATAAAAAAAAGACTTCTGGACGTGAGTCAAATTCTGTTTTGGAACCAACCAGATAGCTTGTATTTGACTCGGGATGGGGAAATCACAAAATCCCTACTAAAGTGGCCAAAGTCGACCAAGCCATTGGAATGTGTGTTAGGAACCAAATAACCAATCAGGACTGCAGCCGCGCTTTCTCGGCGCTCGGGATTCGACTGGATTGGGACTAGCCTTGTCTGGATACGTAGCCGGTATTCACGACGTGATGAAACATCTGGAGACAGAGTATTGGGCTTCTCCGTCACGAATAGCAGGTGTGCCCAAGTAACCCAGATCACCGAACGGTATGGCACCACCACATCCTCCTGTAGGTAGCGATAAATCGCCGTTTGATGTTAATACTCCTGGCTCTACCCACATCCATACCTCTCCCGAGCACGGTAACGGTGGCCAGCTGGGCAAAGAGATGTTTGATAGGTAAGATCAAAAGGTTATCCAGCGTTTCTCTTGGGCGGATCTGGAGTGCGCGGCTGCCCCGATCAATGGAAGTCACCGCGGACAGCACTCCGCCCTAGCCTTGACATGAAAGTTCCATCTTCTTCTTTTGTCTTCCTCCCACAGGCAACCCAGCTATCGTGGTCCGGTCATCGGAAGGGTGGAGTACCGGTAGTCGGCAACAATAAGCAACCTGAAAAACTGCTCCCAAATAGCAGCGATTCAATTGGTTTGTAGGAATACCGGCCCTATGGCACCTTACCGGTGTTATGTTAGAATGCGCTCCCGTAGGCTTCGTCACCAATGACACTGCGCAAATTGATTCGTAAGGTTGACCTGTGATGTCAGTGGTAGGAAGGTGCCATGGCGGGATTAGTTATCATCACCGATTGCACGGTAATGCAGGATCAGATATATACACGCTCAACCGCAACGTGCTGAACCACGGATAGATTCCCGGCGGTATTCAAAATCCATTCATCACCGCCGGGAGCGGTGGAAAGAGATACCAACGAGCTGACGAGTGAAGAGGTGATGCGTTAGATTACACCAATCAACCAAAGTCACCTAAAATTCTCCTTTACCGGTGAGAGGCGTACGAAGCTTCGCCCAGGACGGTGATGCCATGAGGAAAAATCTCCAAACGGAATAACATATCCCCAATTCAAATATTCAACCTATGGTTTCTTCCACACATGGTCACTCGGCCCCACTCTTCGCTGGCAGGAGGGTACACCGACCCCAGAAGAACTATTCCTTATCATGGGCCCCCTTTCTGCCTCATCTAAAACCATCATTGGCGAAGAAAAGTTTGAACACGAACGTCGGGTGTCATCAGGACTTCTTCGTCTTCCTCACCCTATTAGTGCATTCCCCCGTGCTGGGGCACACATGAATATCGCCCAACTAGGCGCTACAGAGTCCAGAGAATCCAATGCTCCGAGGCCTGAGAGAATCGGTCCGAGCGCGTATGGATCGGTCGAAACTCATCGGAGTTCTCTCGTAGTTAGTGGTCCGGTTTCGATATAAATTTGAGAATGTTTCAATCAGATAAGGTGACGTAGGTTAACGGTAAAAAATAAAGAAATAAGAAAAAAGTACCCCCCCCCCCCCCCAGCTCTCCCTCCCCCACCGTATGGTGCCTAGTAGCACGATAACACGGTGTTAAAGATAATGGCTCTGCAATTGGCACTGCGGGGTAATCCCGTGAGCACCGGCAAGTAAAGAAAAATAAACCAAGGGGGCACCATATCGCTCACATCTGCCACATCGTCGAGCTAGGGCGGCGCAACAAACTTACGCACACTCAATATACCAACCATAGCCCGACAAGTTTCTGTCCTTGTTAATCGCTAGCAAGAATCCTGTTCAAGATCCAAAGCATGGGGTCCGAGACCTGGCTCCTGCGCGAAGTACCCCACCTAGCCGCTCATCAATTAATATGGTAGGAAGCATAATTCATGCAGGACTCAAGTTCGTCCGCCCAAAAAAATTTTAAGCTTCACACATGAACCCCCACATAGGAAAGGAACACATCTTGCAATCCGTTGGGTATCACGTGAAGCCTCAACTCTCACCGGGAGATTCCATGGGGAGCTATGAGCGGTGCTGTATGCTCGACTGAGGTAGGGCCCTCGAATGATATTACTAGGGCGCGTGGTTCATCTGGGTTCGAATCTAAATTGAAATCACAAGCAGCGGGAACGTGCCGAGCACATATGTACATATACGATCCGGGTAAGGGACAAGGAGGGCTTTAGACAGCTGTGTTATTTTGTTTTTCGTAATTTGTTATTACCGTGCTTGCTTCTCCTCTATCATACAAGTGCGTGCTTCTTCCGGAGCTATGCAGGTTATACAAACCAGCAACTCCGAACCATCAGGTACAGGTAGTGGGGAATGCATATAACAGAGCACCGTATCATTTCAATCTGCCTAGGATTGGTTGAGCGGTGTTCATCCCAACTCAATTAGGATGCCAGCTGCCCTCACCAGCAAGTGCCTTTTTTTCGCTATTCTGTAGTAGTATTCGCCCGCAATATCCAATATGCACGCGCTCGTATGCATCATATTTTTATGTAATTTCCGTCGTCAGGGGAGAGACACATCAGCCCTTTCGCAGGATGGACTAGAGATAAAAAGTGAGATAAATCAAAAGAGTAAAACAGGAATTGTCCTTAACGACCGTATGATGATAACTTATAATACACTCTGGAGGGGGTCCGTTAGAGAGCTCCGCAGGGCTTCACAATGTTTGGATGGCAAACCACCATTTCCGCACTACTGTACTTCCAATTTGCCCCGAACACCGCCAGGCTATCCCCGATGCTGGGGACACCAATCCCCCGCTCTATTGGAAATTTCGACGAAGTACACCAATCTGACAACCGGAGCTACATCAACGCTCGGGATGATGTAGTGTGCCGACTTGTAAGATATCAGCGACAGGAATTGGAAACCCAATTTGTGGGAGTAGCGTATTTGAGAGGCATATACCTAAGAGGGAGGGGTTCGCGCGGGGGCGGGGAGAGGCTTTCTCAACCAATGGCGGATATCAGCCGGCCCGAACTGTGTATGGCCTCTCCTTGGAAACGTCAAATGACATGATGCCCCCCTGGCAGAAAGCAGGAGGAGTAGAGAAAGAGAAAGATTGAAGTTTTCTTTTTTCCTTTCCCCTTCTACCGCTTCGACCGCCGGCCCCCGTTCAGGCGAAATTCGAAGGGAGGGGCATCCGCGGAGTAATACCGTAGCATTCAAGCCTTGATTTAACTTTTGGTGGTTGAAATTCTGCCGAAGATGCCGCCCCAATATTCGCTTAATCACAGTTCTTTTTAGTAGTACAAGTGACTTCCCGGCACAAGCCCTCCCCCACTGAGCGGTTGGGAGTTGGTGGGTTTTTGACATATCCCCGCGGTGGACGGAGAGCCTCCGCATACTGTAATGCACTGCACAGCACTACCAACACTCAATAAGAGGGCGCTCAGTAGGAATCATAATTTGCCTATACTCAGGTACTGCTATTGCATTGCAATGTAGTACTAAGGAGCATCACACACCCCAAAACGGCGGTTGGTCGTGCTTCCCGTTGAATTACCCACACAGATTTAGAGGGATTGAGGACATGACATGACCTACACGAGCAGAAATACAGCATCATGTTGGGTAAAACTCGATACCAGTGCTGTATTGCCATTATTCCCGGAAACCACACATTTTCACTCCTAAGATACCGGTACGGCGAAATAGCAAGCTGAGTGACGTCTGCACAGTAGACTCCAGGGTGAAAAAGCAAGCACAGCTGTGGGCATCGTATGGATAACTGATAACTCAGTCTTAATGTAAGCATTCCGGCTCAATGATGTACCGCAGGTTTAGAGAACACACCGGCATCGAAATGTCATATTACCCCTCGCGGAGAAATAACTTTTATCCTTCGTCTTTCTCTCCCCTCATCTCAAACCCCTTTTACTCCTTACGAGAATTTTCTTCTATGGCCAGTTTTGTTTTTTATTTTTACGTTCTCTTTCTCAGCTCATAGCCTGAGACTCAATTCTAGTGCCACTTAGTCATTCCTAGACATTTCAGGGAAAGCTGGAAATTATTACCCTCTAAAAATGCAACCTGTCATTACAACATTTCTTTGGGAAGCAGACCCCGTTCTCGCGAAAAGCTTCATCTGCAGAGAATCCTGCATCCATCTCTGCCACTCAATCCTAGATCCTGGCCTCGTTGAGTTGTCAAACTTCTTCCTTTCTCATCAACGTAGCTTCTAATGGCCTTCGTTGGGCATCTCGACGCGACTGCGAAAGCAGTAGGAAAGGTGTCCTGCGAAGCCATACGCCTAGTTCAAACTTCAACGGAGAAAAGCACGGCACGCTGATGTTTGCGGACCCTGCCAAGATCTTTTGTAGAGTAGCGGTGCCGGGCCTTAAGGAGAAAGTGGATGCGCTTTGCCCCATGGAGAGTTTTTTTGCGGGCGGACGGCCGCCATAGATTTTGGACAATGCTTGGCTCAGTGGACGAAGGAGGAAGGGCTCGAGAAGGTTTTTTTTGTCAGGGAACCTAAGGGCGGCATACAGGATACCGGTATCCTCAGAAGATTGTTTTGACGCAAAGTGCGTAATATGGATCTCAGTTTCGGAAACCGGGATACCGGAAATTCTCTCTAGCCCACTACAGTGCGGTGTCTAGAGCGCAGTGGAGGTAGGAGCAAGGGCAAACAGTTTGATTAGTAACCCTCAGACCCGAACCGGAGAGCAATCCACTGTGGTTGGACCAAAGAGCCAGGGCTGTCAAGTCTTCTGCAATCCAGTGGATAAATTACATGTATCACGCTCGTGGTTACGATATCGCCCTCTCTCAATCATCCCTGCCGGCAAGGTCCGCCCACTGAACTGGATGAACCCTGCCCCTGAAGAGAGTTCGTGGCGGAGAGTTCCCCAGCCAGATGACATTCGAGGAATTTCCCATCCGCCAGGCAACGGTTAGGGAAAAATAGAAAGCACTCAACGGGAGCCGGTGGATGAAATATACTCGAGTACTGTACCTAGTGCGGGTATAATTCAGGGTCCACACAATAATTCATCGATGGAGGTCACGGAAATGACAGAAGGCACCGTACAGTACGGGCACAGGCGCACCTACGAGCACATTAGCAATAGATCGTTTTTTCATTGCTTTTTCCTACCACCTCTCGTGATCCCCGCAAAAAAAAAACGTGGTGATATGCAGCAATTCCCACCGCGCAAGGCCACGATGAAATTCAACTTACATCTGAGGAGGGGAGGAGGAGTGGAGGAGGAGGGGCAAGTCAAACAGCTTTCTTTCTTTCGAGGTTTCACCTTTAAAACGATCCCGACCAAAATGTATCATAGGCCTTTTCCCTCGTCACCAAACAGGGCCTCTCCCTGAGCCCCACCACCCGATTCCGGGGTTACAAACTTGAATATTCAATGCAGCTTCGGGACCAAAGCGTTACGTGCTCGTGAATACCGGTAGGGGATCTTCAAACTCAGAAAACGCATCTCCGGGGCTTCCCCACCTGGGATGTAGTGCGGAGATCAAACACAGGGAGAGGAAGAGGGTGTGAACTTAGTAAAATGCGGATACTCCGTAGTGGGGCTAATGCACATAGTTTCCCTAACGGTATTCCTAACTTTGGACCATTTCTACTTTCCCTCCTTCCCTCAAGTACCGAGCACAGAGTAGTAGCATCATGATATTACTGTGCTTCTCCAGAAGGATGAGATTATGACATGTATCTAGAGCTGAATATATCCCGGATGATCTTTAGGTAAAGGAACTCGTCTGATACAGTGATTTGTTCGCAACGGTTGAAGCCCACCCTTGTGCGTTGTTCTTCTGCAGTGCCACTGGTTTATGGCTAAAACACATTTCTGAATCTGTACCGTGACAACTACGTTCGTAATGCTACGTATGCAGTAAAACGGTCCGCCCTGTGTAGGTTAGGCTTGCGGCATAAACAAAAGCCATACCGCTGCGGTCCTGGGAATTCACATGACTTCATCCGGACGCCTCAAGAGTGAATCAGATTTGCAAGATATATTGACACTCTCGCTCATTAGAGTGCTTCTGCATGGATGTTCTATGCCTATGGATAGGCAGATTACATGGTGTAACTCGATAGGTTCCAAAGGAAACTGTTTAGATAGGTAGAGCACCGGCAGTTCAGCCTAACTTATGGCGCATCGTGCATCGCACTCCGGTACTTGTAATGTCGTTACGTTTGTAAACGAACTGCTATTGCATACTACCAAAGTTCTAAGGCCCCGCCAGATTTTTGGCTATATGCAGTAGCAGCCCGTTTTACAAATGTCACGATATGACGAGTATGCCCCCAAGGTCAGAGTAACCCACCTTGCCATTAAGCTCCCGGATGCCCGTAGTACCGGTACTTGACTGGTTCCCCCACCTTTTAGTAACAGGTACGGCAAAGCCTGTTGGGTGGAGAAGGGCGGAGGGCACATGGGTATTTGACACCCGCCGAGGCAAATACTGCTGGACGCCACTGGATATTTGGGGGGGGGGGGGGTTTCGGCGTTACAAAGCAGACGAGAGGGCCCCTCGAGATGACAGCGGCTGGGAAACATGTTGAGAAATGAGAGAAAACAATGCCCTAAGGACAGGGTCCGGGCGAGTGGCCATGCTGGAGAGTGGCTATTCTACAATCGCCGATTCACAGCAGACCTTCGCCTCCGTGGTAAGGCTATCAGAGACACGAAGAATTATCGCTCGTCGGCCGGGCTGTTGTGAGGAGAGTGCTGTATCCAAATAATCGAGCGGCCCCGTGCCGCGAGTACAGTATCACAATGCGGGATGGCTTGAGGGAGGCGTCAACTTCTGTTTAACCCATGAAGTTGGCCCCATGATCAATTTCAGTGAGCACTGCGCTCCTCGTCTAATGGGCGGGCTATTAGCACCAGACAATGGCATCTTGGCCGCGGTTTGTAGGTCCAGGCTTGTACTCGAGTAGAGTTTAGGAAAAAAACAAAAAACCTCTCCGACACCGCAGGGAGGTTTGTCCAGACAGTCGTAAACCCGACCTGCTTATTTTATGGCGATCTGCAAAGTAGAGCTACAGAGCACTAGCACACATTTGGAAGGGTAGTGTTGTTGCTTCGGTGGCAAGAACGTTCAGGCCACGATCGTCTTGACAAAGCCTCTCCTATCCCAATGGCACAAGATAATACCGGTACAGTAGTTTCAACAAGCAGCGATGTTTGATCGTGGAGATTGATTGGGTCTCACGCCTGAAGGCCTGGAATTAGCAATGTAAACCCGTAAGCGGCGCATATATTCTGGCTTGCGGTGGTGGTGATGGAGTTTGACGCAAGGGTCGGGCCAGCCGAGCTGCTGGGAAATCCGAGGGGGGGGTGCGGCAGAGTTCAACTGGGGCTTGCGATTCAATCCTCGGGAATGACATCGAATTGGTCAGTACTCTAATTTACTCGTACATCCTATACCGGTGTCCTACCATTCTGCAAGGCATCTAGGAGGTTACAGTGCCTAAAGTCCAACCCGATGACTTTATTGGTGACAGCAGGCATTCTATCTGTTTGCTATCTGATGAAGTTGTGATTAGAGGTAGCAAGAAGTAGGAAGCCGGCTACCTTGGTTTGTTCTTCCTAGGCACGACTCGCGATCGGTGAGGCGGACCCTGACCATCTTTCTGGTGGTGGCCGGTACGGAACATTTACAACGCATGCACACATATCGTAGCTACAAGTACAGACAGTACCAGTCAAAGCCCGGGTATAAGGAGAAGAATTAGAGGGGACATAGGAAGTAGAGAAAGCAGAGGAACAGTTCCATGTCGGCGGTCTCTTTCTCCACTCCGTACAGGGAACGCTTCCGCCCAAGGCCGTTTCTGACGCCCGCGGCTTCAGAAATGTGAGGCTAGATCCTGGGGTTTCTATCTGTTTGTCTCTTACAAGTATGGCCAGTGGAGCTGCGTTTTAATGGTGTGCGAGGGAAATGTTCTTTGGAATGATTCAAGGCATTCAAGTCCCGAAAACACTGTCATAGGCCGGATATGCTTCCCTCAAGTGGCTTCTGGAGGCCAAAAGAAACACTAGGGTTAGGGTGGCTTGCCTAGCGAATGCCCGGGAGCTCAGATACAGGCGCATCTCGCTGCCCCGGATGGCCAAAATCCAAGGAATCTGTCCGGTACAGCGAGTTATCCGGGGTAATGAGTTAGGCTTTGGTACAAAAAAAAATTCAGAATTCAGGGGAATCTCATCCGGGACAGCGGGGGATCCGAGAGAGTGAGATCCGGGATAGCGAGGTGCGACTGCACTGTACTGCACATGGACTGCCTCTATTTGTATTATAATAGGTTAGCTCTGGTGCAGAGCACCAGATGAAGCAGTTTCCGCAAACACCATCCAATCATACATCGCTCTATGATACCTAAATCAGTGACTACATCTTGCGGCCGTCAGAAGCCAGTCAACCTGAGGTTTGTGAATGTAGGAAGCTGGTTTGGGAATGGTGCTGTGGGGCCCTAGCACCAAGAGGGCAATGAGCGGGGGTACCGTATGTAACTTTGTTTTGGAGTCTTTACTCTTGCGGCCAAGATGAAGTTGGCCAACTTCGGCTTCCGGCGCTAGTAGAGCTGGAACGTTGGTCGGGACAAGACTTGTAGGAGAGAAAGTATGAGGGGAAAAAAGGTTGGCCATCCCTACCCGCGCCAGAGGAATCCATGAGGGGTGATTAACTCTTTGAGTGATAAATAATGGTGTGATATGCCGATAGGGATGGCTTCCCGGAGTCTATGAAAGAGAAGAAAAGTGGATGTCGGGAGAAGAGGGGACAGGGCAGGAGGAATCGGGCTTTGTACTCTGTCTTCCATGGGATTGTCCGGGTCATCTGGAATACTCTCAATAACATGTTGGTGCGGTTTCTTTCTCTCGCTCTTGGGCGGCGGGAGAAGTTTGCGTTGCGGAGTGAAGCATTCTGGCTTGGCAAGGGAGAAATGAAGTGTGACCGAGTTCCGGATTGATATATTTACCCTCTGCTGCTGTTAAAAGGAGCTGTCGCAGAAATAGGGCTATGGAGGAGGGGGGGGGACTGGAAATATCAATATATTATACTCCATGAGGACGGAGCTAGGGAGGTGGATGAGAAGGATCTCAGTGTCTATCTTGGCCCGTTTAGACGGGGAGACAATTGATCATTACCTACCTTCTCAATAATTATAACTTTGCTTGATAATTATTGGGTAGTTGAGAGTGTGGGTTGTTTGGAAATCCTAAATGTTGAACCCGGAAACCGCAGTCAAAGCGGTCCGGTCGAGTTTGAGCTGCGTCCTATCCTTCGGAAGAAAAGAGCACTGTGAGGCATGGCAGAGTAGGATCACGACATTTCAACTTTTAACGAGTACCGGTACATGGCTCTGCTTTCTCACCCTTTGGATGGATAACACCTGGGCGGGAAGGGTTAGCCCATACAATGTATAGTATTCCAGTCTACTCTTGTAAGGTGTCCATACGGGATCGTAGAAGTAACTTGTTACAATGAAAATATAAACGCTGTCTTCATCCTCCCTCTGCCAACTCCTCCTGGCAAACCGCGCTTACCCACATTACGCCCCCAAAACTATCCCTACCATATCTTATGTACTTGTATTCCCCCTCAGCGTAATTCACAGATGCTCCCTCGAACACTGGTGTAATTTATCGACTCGCCAGAAGGGACATTTCATAACCCTACCGCACTCCTCCTGGTTGTCGTCGGTGTTGGTGCGTGCTGCCGGCACTCTTCTCGTGCTTCATATTTCTTCTTCTGCCTCCACCTCGCTTGCCTACCTTATCCTCATCATCATCATCATCAACATCATCATAACCACCATCTATACCATCTACACCATCATCTGTTACGGTCATATTTGTCGCTTCTATAAGACGCACATCTGTGCGACGGTACTCGACTTTCCCTAACTTACTGCTAAGCGGGCGACTGCGAGCTGCCCGCCCCACTGACCTTTCAGCTCGCCGCTCGACGTTGCTCCGGCTGCTCATCCACCGAAACCCTCCATCCCACCACTCCGTTTCCCTCCACTACCACTTATTTAGCCCTGGTCGTCCCCGACCACTCACCCTTGACCGCACCGCTGGTACTTAACGCTAGCCAGGCTTCTACTGCTGTCTTGGTAACCTGAATCCGCCACCCTTCCCCAAGAGGTCGTCTCCTCCCACCACTATCCCCCCCCCCCCCCCCTCCCCACAAACATCCTTTCTTACCTAGTCGCAGCATAAACACATTTCCTCCAACTCCTCGGCTCGCAATTACAACCACACACTCTGGTCTCCACCGCGCTTACCTGCTTACCTATAGACAACTACTTCCCTCCAACAAACACAGCTTTAGAGTGGACATTTCCCTTTCCCCCGCCCACCACGGATTTCCTCGGAACGCCTTCTTTGAGCCCTACCTCGTCGAGCGAGAGCTCCCATTCCACCACTCCTTTCCGTGAACTTGTGTCTCACAGCGGGAACTTAACACCACCACCCACCCACAGATCTACACCGGAGCCTGCATTCAAAAAGATGCCCGCTCCAATAGATATCACTTCTCGGCCACAGCTCCAACCCAAGTCGAATCTTACTAGTCAGCTACGAGCGGCCGAAGGCACTGGCTATGCCGCTCCGGAGACCCGAACTGGCAGCGTATCACATAGCAATGGTATCCCGATGTCAACCATGTCAACCAGACTGAGACGAGAAAGTATGGTGAATAGTGAGATGGCTAGAAGCTTGATGGGCGCTGGTGCTATGAGCTGGGGTGCTGTAAGTGTTGGAAGTTGGATAAGAGACGAGTAAGTCATATCCCTGAAACAAAGTTTGATGTGGACACCTATATAAGGCCCGGGAATTTATCCCCCTTGCCGTCCCATTGCTTATTAGTTATGCTTATAAACCCTTATTCTTCCCTCTGTCCTTTAACACTCCTTTACCGGTTCTAAGTTACTATAACAATTTTAACACCTTTCTATAGCATCATCATGGCAGGCACTTCGCCATTCACATTCAATTCGCCATCATTCCACTCTTCGTCGTACCTTCCAAAGCTCGAAGCAGAGTTTTGCCGAGATTTTTCTTGCTGTGGTTTGCCACTTCCTTCTTTGCATGACCTTCTGAGGCATTATGAAGAGTTTCACGCCCAACAAACCGGACCTGTGCGTCGGGACGAGAACGGTGTTTCCGGTCATGATCTTGAGCGGCAACACGGGCAGATCCACCGCCCCCAGCGACGGGACGCCAGTGGTATGACAAGTCCTATTAGTGGGATGGGTGGCATTCAACTAGGGATGATACAGCAGCAGCAGCTCCAGCGACTAAAGCAGCAACAACAGCAACAACAACAGCAACAGTCAGCAGAAGCGGCCGGCCAGGAGATGAGAGAAGAGGAGGAACAAGACGGAGAGATTGCCGGTGACATGGAAATGGACGATGATGAGATGACTCCCCCGCCTAACGCGGGCCCGCTTACCCCGCAGAGCCATAATCAATACCCCTCGCATCCACCCACACCCTCTACGCATAGCCATCCCTCATATCAGAACACTCCGAATCTGCCTCATGCTCAACTCGCTAATCTTAACATTAACCCGCAACCCTCTCACTTTTCGCCAGAGTCTTCTGTCCCAGGTACTCCGCTTGCTATGGACCAGCTGGATTACTCATTTCCTCCTAACATGAGCAACATGCAAGGCGTAGTGGGCGCCCAAAATAATGGTTTCAATAATAGCAATACCTCGTTCGAGAGTAGGGGCGACATGCCACTTGATTTGTGTATCGACGAGCCCGCCAAGCGTCTCTTCAGCCCTGGAGGACAAGCGATGAGCGGGGGGTACACACAGCAGCAGTTACATATGTTGATTTCTGGCGGTGGTAAGTAGTGAATTAAGAATATTTTGCATATTCCATGGCTAAAGTTTTGGTAGCTCAAGGTGTCCACCCTGCAGTCCAAGGTGTACAAAACCTTCCGCAAGAGGACAAACCCTTCAAGTGCCCTGTTGTTGGTTGTGAGAAGGCCTACAAAAACCAGAATGGCCTCAAATACCATAAATCTGTAAGTGTATCCCCTTTGGGGGTTTATAAATGCCAAATAATAACGGTTTTGTCAGCACGGACACACCAACCAGCAGCTTTTTGCCAATCCGGATGGAACATACTCCATCGTCAATCCCGAGACGTCGGCGCCGTACCCTGGCACTTTAGGCATGGAGAAAGAGAAGCCTTATCAATGTGAACTCTGCGGTAAACGATACAAGAATCTCAACGGCCTTAAGTACCATCGCGCGCATTCCGTCCATCCCGCCGCAACTCCACAGCCGGGGGGTGTCGTAGCTGTTGCTGGCACTGGTGAGGGTGGGATTGGGCCGGTATGATCAGCCACGGTCTTTATTTTCCAATTATTCGGTGTCTTGACCTTTCCACTTTGGTCATGGCACTTATGGTTCATTTTTTTTCCTTGGGGGGGGGGGCCCACCCCTTAATTCTGTATCAATTTCTTTGTATGGGTGGTAGCGTTTCGTTTCTTATTTCAATCCTGTTTTTTCTTTTCTTTTCTCCCCAGGTGGGGTTCTTGGTGGCAATGATCGGACAGAGGCCTCTCGAAAGAGGGCTTTCCTAGGCGGAGGAGATACATATGGTCCTCGTATCACGTACTCGAGTGCCCCACCACCACCAGATCTTTTTTCTGTTTGCTTTGCTTGAGGTTCCGTTCCTATGGGTATAGTTTCTGGACGCCTTATTCGTTGGCTTATTAAATGAGGATCGGCTTCTAACGACAAGCGCGGAAAACGGCAAAACACCGAAGGGATCATGGCAAATGGGGTTTTTCTTATACAAAAAAGTTATTGGCTTGTTTTTTTTAGTTTCTGTTGTATAATTTTTTCCCCCCACTACTAGCACTTCAATCATGCTAATTCTCTACATTTCCTAAACCTTTGTGCCATCTGCCTACTTCCCTTCCCATATTGATACACTGTTTTTACTTGGTCTGGGTGTTCTATCTGTTCTTTTTCCACTGGTTCGTACGGGTTTTCGAAAATGGCCGTGGTTCCGTATTGTCTTCTCTATTCTATTTCTGTAGGGTAAGATAGGGGATCGGAAAATTTATTTACTATCTGCGTCCAATCCATTTAATAATTGCATTCATTTCCCTTCTATGCGGCTTTGTCCTCTATCGATTATTTTCACAAGGAACCTCACTACAAGGGCTCTTAGTACTTGCGCACATTCTCGCAGGGGCTCAACTTATAGCTTTGCTTTGGTGCAGTATTGTGGGAGTATTTGGGAGCAGATTGCTTTGATCTTGGACAGGGCGGGGGGGATGGTAGGGTACTGCGCTCATGTTGAATGTAACAAACTTGTACAGTACGGCACTACTTGTACTTCGACAAAAACAATGATATCCCTAGTGTTTGGGGGAATACGGCGCGTTCTGTCCATGCGCTGCTGGGGTTTCGTAAGACTCGATACGATAGCTACGATACTCCAGAGCATCTAGCCGCCCGGTCTCGGTCTGGGGTTTCTGATAGAGTGCTCGTTGCGTGACACATTTAACATATACTTACTCGGTCATTGCACGGATGGAGCGCTTGTATGATTTGAACTCTCCTCCTCCTCCTCCTCCTCCTCATTATCATCATCATCGTCGCCCTTCTCCGCCTCTAGCGAAGCGCGGTTCGAAACCGGATCAGGTGGGATTCGGAATACTACTTTGTACTAAATAGCTTGATACATACTGTACAGTACTGTACCCACAGCTCCACCAAGTTAGAAAAAGTCCACGATCCCATCCCTTGAACTGCAATCCCCCCCCGAAAGGAAGAAAGATAGAAAGAAAGAGATGTGCCCGTCCTTACAGCTAACTACGTATGTCTCGTACTTCCCCTGAACATCTACCTACCTCTACGCTACTACCAGCAAGTAGAGTAAGCATATCAACTGCACGGAGAGGAAACAGGAGCCGATTCACGACATATCTATCCTACCCCGAAGCAATCCTGGTCTAGGAAACCGGGGAAGGCGCAAAAGGCATTCAAGTTGGGTGGGGTACTGCATAGCTCCATCTGACCCATACAGTACATCTCGGCTTCCCTCCCTCCCTCCCTCTTCTTTACTATATTCGCACAGTAGGTAGTGTGCAGCGCGGTGCTTGTATGTAGCCCTACATTACCATATCATGTGTTACTCTATGAGAATTTCGCAAGCTTGGGTATGAAGGAAGACTCCAGGGGTATGAGAGACATTTCTCTCACCTGCTCCTCTTTTTTTCCTTTTTTCCTTTTTTCCTTTTTCTTTTTTCTTTCTCTCTTGCTTGCGGTGTTTTGTTTGCCTGGCTACTCACATGTTTGCTTGATTTGTGATCGACGAGGTGATGCTGGGTAACCGTTATGGTCTAGACTGAGGAGAGGGCAGTAATTGTACTGTACTCGTATAGGACTGTGCTCGAGTGCAGTACCTGGTACTAGTACAGCCCCATTCTAAAAGTTCTGACGCCCGGGTTGGTACAGTGACAAAAATTTATAGCAGACGTATTATAGCCATCCGTGTTACAGTACCAGTCTCGGTGCCAGAACTCTTGGAATGGGGCTGCGCTGTGTGATAGGTTAGATCCCGTACAGTACCAGTGAATGGATAGGTGCGATGGACTGATCAACGCGGGGACTTGGACTACCGGTACAGCACTCCCACCACAATCTAGACAGAATGACAGACATGAATGAAGAATCCAAGTCGTCGTGATCTTCCTCCCTTGACTGGCTGGCTGGCTCTGCTGTGTTCTGTACTGTGCCATACCCAGGTAAGGCATTGTGAGTCTTAACTTATGAGCCTATCACTCGCACCCAAAAACACTCTCTCGCAATCTCTCGGGGCGATCCCATCGAATTCGTACTCCCCGCAAGGCGGATTATGCCGAAATATATATGCAAAAGTGCACTTTTGGATGAGTTTTTCTTCTTCTCTCTGTTGAAAATAGTTAGCTCGACTCAAGTTACTGGTACGACGGGATCCACAACGCTTGTATAATATCATATCTCTCCTTTTTGGGCTATTTACTTGGTCGCCGGTGGTGGTGACATGACAGCGCATTGGGAGTGACAATCACATGGCAGCACTACCAGGAAGTAAGGATGTGGAGAAGTAATTAGTATTGTCGTGGTGGTGGCGGTAGTGAGGGTGGTGGTGGTGGAATCTGCTTTATCTCGTCGTTGAGATACGGGTCGAGGGCGATGGGTGATGGATGGGTGATGGGTAGAGTACTCGAGTATGCACACTGGACAACCCACGAGTGCGGCATCGTGGTTATAATAGCTTACATATGGTAGCTCCCGCGGACCGGCTCCACGATTGAGATAAAGGAATGAACAGCTTGGAGTTTTTTCGTCCAATGTTTTGGCCTCGAGTACGCTACTGTAGCGACAACTGCGCTTTTTCCTTTCTTTTTCTCCTTTCTTTTCGGTTTCCCGATACCTAGTGGGTGGTGCGCACTGTCAGCGTGTTTGGGGGTTACCATCATTTTTTTTTCCCTCTCATAGTTGAGGGTGTGCGTGACCTGAATGAGGTCGAGGCGTCAAAAAAAAGGGAAACTGTGGGGGGGCTTTTGATTGTGTGAACTGGATTTCTGCAACGTCGCTTTGGTAAAACGGTGCAGCATGTATGTGCTGTACAGTCAGCTATCCATAGCTTGTGAATTACGGCTTTTCGGAGGAAGTGGGTAACTTGACGGTTGTGATTCTTGTACTGGTACGGTACATATAACCGCACTACGGATATAGGGGGTATGGCCATAAGGTGGACATGGAATAGGAAAGTGGTTCGGGCCCGCGAGTGACATGACGTGAGTCCGCGTATCCCTGAAACCGGGTCTCTCAGTGAATCGTACTCACTGCGTGCATATCCAGGTGGCCAGAAGGAGCGGGGTGTGGGGGAAGGGGGGATCGGGTTCATGCTCCAGTATGTATTTATACCCCACGATCGATTTCGCTTCGATTATGCCACGAGTGTTATACCCACGGAGGCAGCAGAGCGAGTCCTGAACCTTAGCTTAGCAGGAAAAAAAAAGGTTACAGCATAGATTATATAGCGCAAATTATAGCCTTCCCCTTGTACAGTCCTGCACCAGCACTGTCCTCAATTCCCCTCCCCGAGACGTGTACAGTATCGGTGCTGTACCTGCCCGCGCCAATCCAGCTCTCCCTAAACAGACGGCCACCGGATTCACCATCTTCGGACCGGGTAAGATACTAATCATATCATAGCCAGGCAACCCTTCAAGTGGGGCAACACGCCGAATAAGCAAATATTACCGGCAAAAATTGCCGCAAAAGTGGACCAAACACGATGAGGCAGAATCGGGAACGGTACCCCAAGATGAGGATTTTTCCAACCTCCTTTAACAAGGAAATGGGAAAATCCGTGTTTTCTGTCTTTTGGTAAGATCGGCCTTTGTGAGCCGGCGCGAGTGGTTTACGGCACAGTACTCTGGTACGAGCACAGCTCTAAGAAAAGTAGATGTTTTAAGAAGGTGCAAAGGAGCAAATATTAAGGAGTTGATGCACTCGCGCTCTATCGTATAGAACTGTACTCTAAACCATCCGTTATCTATTCTTCCGAAACATGCCCTACCGTGAAAAGTGCTCTGTTCTGCCTTTCTCGGCTACAGAGTCGAGTCCACTAACTCCAGGATGACGGGACCGCATAGACCGCATTCCTGCATTCCGGTTCATCTTATCCTACGCCATCTTTCCTCCATTCTCTCTCAGATTAAGAAAAGTTGAAAAGCAAAAAGCAAAGAAAAGCGAAGGTACGGACTTCGGGTCGGGTATATGTTGTACTGGATCGCGGGCACTCATCATATGTGATAGTCCCACTTCTGCAATGCGGATGCATGTGCCTGTCGGTACTCGAGTATGTATGGAGGGAAGGGAGGGAGGTGAGGCGGGCGGGCGAGGCGCTTAGCGTATAAACTCGTCTGAAGTATTTTTATTTTTATTTTTGCTTTTCATTTTCGCTTCTTTGACGCAGTTCGTGTGGGGGAAAGGCTGGAAATGTCGGAGTTGTTGGTTGCTGTTAAGATGGGAAACAAGGGAGGTTGCGGAGATTCTGTCGTCCCACGTGCACGAGTTTTGAGGCTCTGTGCGGCTTAAAAGGTTAATCGTACTGGGGTGTTAGCTTGATTTGGACTTCGACTGGCGGTATCGCAGGTGATTGGTCATGGGGAGAGTTACTGGGATAACTTATTTTAGGGGTTTTGAGGATATCGGTATACTCATATGGGCGAAAAATTGCCTGGAGCCTCCAGATTTTGCCCATACCCAATAGCAGTCGTTCTTACAAACGTCAGGAAATTACGAGTAAGGGAGACTGCGTGAAAAGACTCGATGCGAGGAGAATGGGGTTCCAACCGGATTGCTAGGGATTGGCTATGGATGCGAGATTTTGAAGTCCTGGGTGCTGATTGGGAGGAAGGCGATTGATGGCCGGGGGGATCCGGGGGGGGTTAGATTCAGGTGATTCTGGAAGGCCCGGGCTTTTGGCTTTAAAAGTTAGGTGGTGTGAGAATGGGGGATCGTGTTGGTTCTGATAATGCCGTATCGACGACTTGATCTGAATTATCTGATGGAGGCTAACTTAACAGGGGAGAAACTAGAACGAACCGTTCCGACCACCGAGGTGCTGTCAGACCTCCGGTGGTGGGCGTTCTTTTGCGGGTGTTGGCATGAGAATTTGTCACGATCTCAATGGCACTGAAAGCAAAACAGAAAAAGTTGAGAGAAAGAAAGGTCAAACAACACCCACTTCCCAGGATAATCTGAGTCCTCGTCTCTCGCTTCTCCTGATGTCCGCAAAGCCCCAATTTATACAACAGATGTCAGAGAGGCTGACTCGGAAACAATTACGCATGCGTACTAATCTTGCACGCAACACTATGTCTCTCAACACCTCCGACAGTATCGTGCTAGCGCACTGCTTCCGCGGAGATCGATTTTACGGTACCATGGGGGGTGAGCTGGATCGCGCCGTAGCAGAGCCTCATAGTAGAGCACTGGAGCGCCTAAAGCCTTGTCGTTTTTTGGTACGATAATCGTGCGAACTAGTATAGGCCGGCTAGTGGTAACTGGGTAAGTTAAATTATCACGAAGAAACGGCCCCACTTTGGAGCTCTACTACTCCATCAATATGTCCTTTTTCTTATAGAAGCAAAACAATGGACTCTTTGATGTTCTCCATTAGGGATCGCTCTTAGATCAGTGATGCAGGCTCTGGTTGTGATGTTGTAGAGGTTTAAAGTTGATACATTTTGTATAGGAAGTGGGCCGAAGGTTACACACCAAAACTGCCCTCCCACTGGCAAGAAGGAGGGGCCGAAAGCTGGATGGCCCCATTTTCTCATATTATAAAAAAGGAAAAGCCATCCATTTTCCATCCGTCTCTGCGTTTTATCGCCTTTTTTAGTGTCCGCACCTTGCGTTTCTTTTGGTGCCTTCAGTCTAACTTCGACTGGATTCACCAGCTGGCCTAGGTATTCGGAGGATCTTTCCCCAATCAGGATCCCCAGCAGCTGTGGAGGTATGTTAGAATTGATAGCTAGACTAAGCAATTAAGAAGGGCTCGTGTAGCACTTACCAAGCTTCCCCCTCCCCCGACCGCCATTAATAGAACCACAGTCTGCCTCTTTATTGTATTCAAAGCCCCTTCATCTCGCCCATGATCCCTTTAAGGTCTCCTGTAATCTACTAGGTTGTCAATAATGAAGATAGCCTCCTAACGCTTAGTTCATTACCTACCTGGGTCATCTTGATAGAACCGTCCTCGGGAAGGGATTCGGGTGGCCAATTGGATATGTTTGAGACAGGGACTTTGTCAGGCATGCTGGTAAAATCTCTATGGCGTTAGGTGCTCGAATAGATCCTGGGAAACCGAAGCCTGGCCACACTAACAAACCGAAGCATTTTGTGGGGAAACGTTGTTGCTGTTGAAAATAATCGCTGCGGAGGTAATGATTGATGGTGAGGGTTTCACGTAGCGGAGGAAAGCACTTCGGTGATGTGTGTTGTGGAGATGTTCGATGGTAACGATATGGATGTACTCTCGCGGCCGAGTTGAAGTTGGACATCAAAGGTGGCAATTCCCATAGAAAGTGTCTAACTTCAACTCTGCCGGGCACATGGCGCTCTCTAACTTTACTGGTTAGCCAGAGACTAAATACAGGTAGAGTGCGCAGTCAACACACAAAACAGGAAAAACCCACAAACAACAGTCACGACCTCTATACCGGTCGTGCCTTAAGCTAACTATCGTATGATACTCTAACAACTATCAGATGGGATTGCGTACGTATACCACAGCGGCCTCAGGGTGCCGGCACATCCCGCACCAAGTGCGGCCATTAAACTGTCATTTCTAACAGAGGGATGTGATAGTTGGTGTTCGACCGTTGGTTCGATTGGCAAGTTAAAAGGAGCTCATTACTTCTCGGTTAAGTGTGGCGGATTCCCCCTTACTTATACTTTACCTTACCGGTAGGTGTGTTATGTTTAGCACTGCGTCCAGTGTTGGAGGTTTGGATGGCTTAGGTGTACATTGCCACCAGCTACGTTGACGGCCTTCCGGAAGGTGGCTCCTGTACTGAGTTAGGGTGGAGTTTGCCCCAGGGGCCGCAGTTAATAGATCTCTGTCCTGATATACAGACCCTTCTGTGTCATTGTAATTAAGAAGGAAGGACACTCCCGCAGACAACACCCACTCCTTGTCAACAGCCATCCATTATCATCAACTTTCAATCGCAGGCGAAAACGCATAGGACATTTCTATCGCGGTTTGAAATATAGCCGGTTTTTCTCAATACTGTGCAAAGGGGAGCCTTCCGTATTCAGCCTTAAGCAAATGCAAAAATTGACTGATGGCAGAGGCGTAGGATTCTTTTCTGCTAGCAGTTGGAGGAAATCCGTAGAATTTGATAGTTCTTCCATTTCTTCCTCTGGTGGCTATCTCTGAGTATGTGATATCAATGCTGCGCCGGCTTCAAAATTGGGAGAAGATAGCCGCTGCCCACTTAAGGCAAACTTGGAATAGGGCTCACGAGCCGCCGAAACTGATGCGAAACCTCAGAAGTGTGCTGCTGAGTCTTTGAGATTCTCCAAAAGGCTGGCATATGAGATTCTCAATATTACTTTCTGACAAGTCGGCGGTTCAAATCTATTACCTCGCATCCACATATGGCTCGTATTTCTTGCCAGTGCACTCAAATAAAAGCCCGCGGTTAGTCTATTGGAAAAGGGGTTACTGTGGGAACATCTGATTATTATGTTGAGCAGGCTTATGGGGCAATCAGGTTGGGTGCAAGGAGTTTCTAGTTCCGGAAAAGGGTCGTTGGAGACCGCTTCCCCTAAGACTATACTTTGCGGGGTCCTGGATAGGCAAGGAAGTCCTTGCCTAATTGTGGGTTCCAAGAAAGGGGGGTGAGCTAAGAACAACCGGTGGAGACGCCATCTGTGTGTGATTCGTGAGATAATATGTTCGGTCTCCACTCTGTGCTTGTGTCTACCAGATTTCATTGTTTTCCAATTACCACCTCGACTATCATAACAGAAAATTCTGTGCCCCCTGTCAGCCTCTGAGATATAGTTGATTAAGTAGTGTCTCTCAGTCTTCAGTGATTGTGATCGTAGTTGTGGTCATATATCTGGTATTATTGGCAAAATGTTGCCTATTAACCTATGACTCAGACAAAGGCAGGGGGTGCACAGCATTCCGGAAGTTTCAGAGGTCTAGGAGGTAGTTGCTCTCTCCTCATTATCCCAGCGGTAGTGTTCCCAAAGCGTTGTCGTTTATTTTTTGGGCGAGCGGATGCTCTGCCCCAGAAGCCTAGGACACAGATAGACTGGGCCCGGGCGTCCTGCAGGAGCCAGGAAAATTCTGGCAATTATCCCCAAGCCCTACCCCCCCTCCACCGTCCTCTATAATAATATTATGCTATTATACTAAGACGAACCTCTCACGGGGGCACACCGCTTTATTTATCCGTCACTGACAAATCTATCTAGATCGGGCACCCGATGTTGATAGGTGCTTCATGGTTACTGTTGGACATTGTGCTTGCGCTCCTGTAATCCCCTCTGTCCCGAGTGACATCTCGTGACTGCATGCGTCACCCATGTATGTCTACTACTATTTTTAGGCCTCGCTTTCTTCTACTTCTGCTTTTCCTTTTTTCTTCATTCTTCTCTATCTTCTTTTAAACCTCTTTCTCCCTTTTCTATAAGCAATAGACCACCCGCTCCCTTCGGTCTCCGCTCACCGCTCTCTCCGTTGTGATACTGCCCAACAGTTACCAGCCTATCAATTCTCTCTCGAATTGTGGAATGCGCCTGAACTTGTCATTAATAGAGGCAGCAGATAAAAACCGAAGATTCATACCCTAGCGGAAGCCGCATCCACAAATTAGACCCCGGGTGTTGGAAATTGTGGTCATGGTCGTGCTCTGTCATTCTCTGTTTCTGCTATCACCAGAGACACCTCCTGCCCGCTTGCGTCACCCCTCGTCTCCACCTCTACTTCTTCACCCTCTTTTTTCTTTCATTTCATTTCATCCTTTTCTCCTTATCTCTCAGCATCCTTCTTATTGTTCTTTAAGCAATACAAGCTGCTCGCTTGCCTTGTGACCGCCCTCCTCTTAGTTACTCATGATACCATCGAATTCTACTCATTCGCTCGCGATGCCGCTCAACATCGGGGTTCCTAACCGGGTCATTCATCCCGTTTGTTGGACTAGGTTCCGAAATAGAGATTGGCTGAGGCGGAATCACAACATTACTAATCCCGCCCCCCGCTCTCCGGGGCTGTCCAGCGTCCCGCCGGCAGTCCCTTGGCATTGCCTGCAGTCCTACTCATGCCCCGGGAGAGCACTGTCTCACCATATAGGGCCCCGCCCCCCGAGCTAAAGACGGCAGTACTGGGGTTTCCCTTCGCTGGGCAGACTACTAGAGGCAGCCTGGCCCTACCTAGGGGTCATGGTAGTGGGCCCCCGGGACTGTTCGGAACACTAGCCATCGGTGGAAGTCGATTTACGCTGATGAATTTTCATCGGGTTTGTGTCAGCCAAACAGGTCCATGCACAACCATTGTCGGTTTGAGATCATATGGCACTAGGCATGTTAGATCTGACGGCTTATACTTAAGCATACTAACTAGATTCTTTGGTGTAGCCCAGGAGACATGATGAACCAACAAACCAGGGCCAAGACCGAAACTAACAACAAGAGGCTGGCGAACGAAATGGGCAATCTTAACAAGAGGCTCATAGCCGTCGAGAAGGTAAGAATATTGTGTTGACTTGAAACTGTGCTGACGATTCTCAAAAAGGATTTAGCATGCCTCGTTGTGAAGGTCCACTAAGATTCAAAAGGCAAGATAGCTGGATGAAGTTCCTGCCTGGGATGTTTGTGACCACGGTACGTTTTGTTTGCGATACATCACCTGATCCTGTTTGCACTGAGGTATCCGCCAGGTTGTGATCTGGTTTGCATGCACTGATTTGGAGCTGGAGAAAGGAATCAAGGGGAGCTGCCCTGCTCTTCCACGGTACCGCTGTCCAGACTCCAGACCAGCGATGTTGATTTGGGAATCACAGCCAAGCTAATGGATGACTTCCAAAAGCGTGCCGCTGCCGATACCATATTCACCCAGTTCCCTTTTGATTGGGAAAGCAAGTCGTCCGTTGGGTTTTGTTACGTTGGTATAGATTTCATGGAGATGGGAGGTGGATACTTGCATCAACTGCAAGGCCATTGCTTCAGCGGCGGCCTGGCGGTAGCCACCATGGCAGGCCTGGCATTGGGGAAGGGGATTGCCTGGGTTGGCCTGAAAAAGCAGAAATATTTGGACAGTCTGGATTAACCTATGTGGTAGGCAGGATGGTGAGGAAGGGTCTGAATTTCCGGGGGTTGGGAGATAGCAAGAGAGAAGAGTTAGACTATATAATTGAGAGACTTTATTTTCATGAGAGGGGACGGTTACGGAGGTGATTGTAGCCCTATTATGCGGGGGACTTTTTTTCCATTTTTATGGTTTCTTGTATGATACCTCAGTATTATTACCACTGGAAGGAACATGGTGACTTAGCAAATTATCGCCGCCCCTTCAGCTACCCGATCTTCATAACAACACGAACGCATAAAACCAGAGTTTACATAAATCTCATGCGTGCCGGACGCCCTGTAGGCACTTCCGAGAGTTCAGTCCCGGGAGTCCCGGGTAAGGTATGAATCTCAAGCTGTAGGGCAAGAGCGTGCTTCCTTTGGAAGAGATCACCATCTCCGAAGGTGGTAGCTGGTCCCTATAGTCCTCTTCAGATCGGTAAATCGAGCCCATCAATCAATTATAGGTGAGCCCATCACTTGCAGGGCCCGCAAATTACCTACAGGGTGGTTTGTCACCCATAGGGACCGAGCATATTCCACATCTTGAGACAACTGCATTCGCCGCCCACCCATCCCGGAACTTCCAGGTACGATACTCCCTTCTGCCCTGCCCACACTCGAGGACGGACACTATTGCCCTACAGATTTAGACACCAGGCCCGGGATGCCCCGGACTAGAGTCTGGTGGGTGCCTCCTGTGCGAGTATAGGGCGCCCCGGAGGTTTGGGATCACTGAACACAACGCCGGACGGACTTAGCGAATTTAAGCAATTTTTACGTTACATGTTTAAGAGATTCAGGCGACTGAATAAAAAAACATCATTACCAGCTAAAAACCTGTACCCCACACCCCCCGCTATCACCAATGACAAAAATACCCGGGATATTAGTAATAAGAAAAAAAGAACACTCTACTTGCTCTGAGGCATGGGCCTATGTTCCTTCTCCCCAACTGTGGAAAAGCCTAATCCCCCCTTTAAGACCAGAGTACTGAAATGTCGATTCCGGGCCACAAGAGAAAGGGGTGTCGATAGCGGTAGAATCACTTCCCTCGGTGGAAATGATATCACGAGCGGAAAAGAAACAAAAAGAAAACAAACGATACTACCGAAGGGGCAATCACCGCTCACGCAGCCGGAAGTAGAACGAAGTAGATAGAATCAAGAAGTTCCCGATAAAGAAATAAATAAATAAAGGTCACGACTGCGTTTCGAAAATACCTCTTTTCACTGAGGTTGTCGTTGTGGTCTGCTCTTCAACGTACAGGTCCGCTGCTGTGCCCATGCATCTACCTACCGCCACTTATTTTACCAAGTATCGATACGTCCCTCTTCTGCCCCCTATCCAGGAGGTCGAGTTTCATGTGAATAATGGTGGTAGGCTGTCATAAGAACTCAAATAACTAGGCCATGTGCTAGGACGTTGGAGTTGCCTCTCCTAGTGGGGTGTGGTGTTTTTTATTTTTTATTTGTCTTGGAGAGCAGGGGGGTTTTTTTTTTGACGTGTTCTTCGACCCTTTTCCAGAGGAGGGAATTTCGGAATGCTCAGTACATGGTCCGATTATTCGAGTTCTTATAGTAGGTAATGCATTTAGTGTTCCTAACCGTCCCGGGTGCCCTGCAGGTCATGGCGGACTTATAGTAGTCCCGGGCGTCCAAGACAGGGCGGGTGAGAACGCTAGGGCACGGCATCCGTCTTTCGTAATGACTGCCGTCCTAGTGGTTGACGGCCGCGCCCTGCAGTCTCAGCGCAAATAGGATGTTCCGGTCGGGTTCTGTTGGGCAGGGCCGTCAACCGTAGGTATTTGGGAGTGAGGCACCTATAGGGCCTTGCCGTCCATCCCGTCCTTGGAAAAGACGGACGGACTGGACGCTTGGGAACACTGAATTATGCATTAGCACAATTCGGGCCACAGGTACCAGTTTCTGAAGTCACCTTTTCGAGCTCCTCAATTGTGTCCCGTGGAAGAGGTTGGCCGGGGCCGGCGACGGATGGGAGAGACCACGGAGTGTCACCATTATCATGTGAGGATTCTCATCGGTGTTGGGGCTGTTGTGTGTTCTCTGGTTCAGCGGGTTGGAGCAGTTGGTTACCTTGGAATTTCAAACTTACAAGAGAGGAATGGATCCCGCAGTAGAACCTGAGCGGGTTGGTTCGAGAGGTAATGCTAGTCGCATAAATCGGTGGTTTGCTTTTTATTCTGAATATTCCTCTTAACCGCGAATGCGATCTGATGGATGCACTGCATTGGTATCGAATCCGGTGATCCCGCCCCTCTGTGGGGCCGCCAAAAGCCCTGATTAGGGCTGGATGGTTGTGTGTAGTCCGTTCGGTGCAGCGAAAGTGTAGGACGACAGTATTTGGGTCGGGTGGTGGGCCCTATGGAGTGAGACAGCCCCAAAATCCAACCCCCATGCCCTGAGGAACAGCACATTGGAGTGGGGTTTAGGTGGACAGTGGGGGGGCGGTCGGGGACGGAGAGGGACTGTTGAAAACAATCAAGCGGAGGTAATGATCGGTGGTGTGGGTTTCACGCAGCGGAGTGGAAAGGATCAAGTGGAGAAACGAGTGGTGAAGGAGTTTATGATTGATTATGTTGAATATTAGGAAAGGAAAGACCTGAGGGGAGATAAGAACAGGAGGGAGAAGTTAAGGCGAGGAAAGGACAGGAAGGAGGAGAGGGCAACTAGGAGAAAAACTTTCATAATATTATGATAGCTTGCGCATCCTCCACTAGTGCGTACCCGCCCATTGAGGCCCCAGGGTACGGGCACACCCCGCATCAAGTTCGGCTATCTATTTCCAACAGGGGTGGCTGGGGAAGGCACTAGTTATGTCATATGGTGCGGTATTCACCTGTTTCGGGGGGCAATATTAGAACTCTTCGAAACGCAGCAATGAAATATTTGCCCAACATTATGTGGGTAAAAACATAGATAAAGTATTGTAAGATGGGTTAAGGAAAATTCAGAGACTCAAAACATCTCATTCATTAAGCTCTGTGCGTTGTCGTTTCCCTGCTTTTCTCGATTATTCTCTTTTTTGCTCTTAAAAAATCTGATAACGGTGTGCGATGGGGCTTTTTGTTTTTTTATCTTTTCCTTCCTTCTTTGTCTCCCTTCCTTAGCTGTTTAGGGGTGAAGTATTGTATTGTTCTACTTGAATATCCAGCAGTTTATCGGTACATCAACTACAATCTCCCTTCCGCTGCGATAAGCTGTGACCCGATCCACCCCTATCCTCTTTGGACAGATTTGATGCCGGTAAATGCGCAGGCTTCAAAAAACGGTAGGGCTCTGTTTGGTACGCCGCCATTTAAAAAGAAAATGTCATTTTTTTCTAAAAACTCCGTTTTTGCTAAAGCTCAGGCCTCTTTGGCCAATAGGTGGTATAAAGGGATCTATATCTAGATAGTAGCTGCCATTCTGACTATTTTAATGAAAAGAAAAGTCCAGCAGGAGGCCTGTAGGTTAGATTGTAACCAAAAAGGTGAAATGTTGCAATATTTCATTTGTAAAAAAGGGTGCCATAAATGTCAGAAAAATGCCATTCTTCTTGGGTGCCAAACTGGACCTGGGGTAAAATAAGAAACTGCTGACTGCGTCAAAGCAATCTCGAGAACACTCCAACAACGGTTAAAACACATAGTCTAATAAAGCTCTTTTAGTTCATAGAACCATGCTATAACTTAAGTCAGTGTCCCCCGTAGTCCGTCCGGTCCTACCTTTCCTGGGTCTAGTCCGTCCCAGCACCTTCGAAAATAAGGAATACAGACTATCTTCCGCCCCGCCCTACCCCAAGACAGACGGACTGGTCAGCTGGGAAACTGATTCGAATCCTCCCTCGTGAAGTTTATTTACACACTCACAATTGATTTTTTCAATCTTTCCCTCTCAAGGGGCTGTGTTGGACGGGGTTTGTTTCTTCCTCTCAACAGCCTGTGGAAACACCTCGTCATAGGACTCTGCACTAAGGCTTAGTCATTCAAACGTGTATCGAGCCTCAAAATGTACGGTACTTGGGTAATTCAAGTGCAAAGCCAAGTCTCTGGTCGGGGCTGCGAACTTACAGCTCACGAATCAGGTGAGCCCGAGAGTGCAAACGGGGTAAGCAATGCGGCTGATTGTCTCGGGATTATCTCGTAGCGAATAGTAGGTGACGATTCCTGGTGGTTATAAATTTATCACATGTGTTGGAGTTCCGGGGCTGGAGTGCCTGTATTTCTCCTGGCCTCGGGATCTCTTCTCTTCCGTGGACAGACTACTGATAGTCCATTTATAGCTCAAGACAATGTTCAGATTCAAATCCACACACACCACAAAGTATCCCGGGGGGATTAGATGTGTTTATTGCACTTTCCAATACGAGCTGTCTAAGAACTCTGGCTTCTGGCGAAACATAAGCAAGGTACCGATAATAAACGAGTGCTGGCCTAATTTTCAATTCTCCATCGGTGGATCGGAGACGATATTGTCACTAGATAAAAAACTTTGGTGAAACGGAGTTTCTCTTTGGCTTTTGAACGGGGCTTTTCCCCGCACGGGCCACTAATCGCCCGATGCCACCTTACTGTGCAGGATTGCAATCCCTGGAAAAGCGAAATTTTTGTTTCACCAAGACTTTTGCCCAGCGGCTGAAATAACGAACTTCGTATTCGATATAAATATAACTATTGTGAAGTGGAGCTGGAGAGAGAGGAAACTAGCTTCTCTATTGTGGGTAATCGGAGGATGGTCTGATGCTCTTTAGCTCTGTGGACTTTGGATGGGCGATAGATGGATCATTGATGATTGCTTGCATCACCCATCACTCGAAAGTTTGAACATAGTTTGGGTTATGGTAGGTTGTTCACAACCGGATTTAATTGTAGTGCTAAAATCACCCAAATACGTCCAAAGAAACCTTCGAAAGTTCCCGCCCCTTCCCTCCGCAAAAATTCAGAACAAAAGATCCCCCCATCTATGGCCCGATTAAGGGACCGCCATAATTTCAACCCCCGTGTCACCATTACTCCATGGGAAAGAGCAGCTCCCAGAAACCTTATACCTCCCATAATTCCCATAACCCATCCGGCAGGTCTCCAGAATCCTCTGCGCCGCCAAAATAACCGCCCATCCCTCCAGGCAGTGCGCGGCAACCGGATCCCAGGTTGTTATCCGACATGTGCGCACCGTAGCTGCTACATAGTACGGAACTATGTTGTAAGTGCAGGGAGGTGGCCAGGTAGCTTCGATACGTGCGAGTGCATCGTAGCAGTCTTCTAGTAGGGCCCCTTCACTGGCGTAGCAGACGGGCAAGAAATTGGGGGCATCAGAACCGAATTGAGGGGCGGACAGGGCCAGAGCTGGGGGAGGTTTTTCTTTGTTAGACATTGCTTCTGGAGGGGGCGGGGAGAAGTATAGTGGTGCATATTACATACCGAACAAGAAAGCAAATGCTGCAAGTAATTGGAACTTCATTATCGGGGTTGGATGCTATCGGATGCTTGAACTATCTTGCAGACTGGGAGATTGCGCTGGAGAAATCCGATGCCTTTATATGTGAGCTTAGGAGGGAGTTGGTCTGTTAAATTACCTGGTATCCTTCAATTGGGCTGCGGTGTTCCTGCTTGCAGGAATAAATAGTAACATTCAGCCCTGGAGTGAAGGAAAAGTGTTTTTCCGCACGTTATGAGTTGAGCTGTCATGTGTCTACGAAGGAACTGGCCATAGGCACTAAAGTGCACTCCATATTTTTTTTCGATCGGGGGACCGAATACTTGCGATACCCGAGCGTTGTATAAAGAATTGGCTGTTATAGGTGCTTTAAGAGTGTAAATTTCTGGCATCGGCTGTTAGGTAAATGCTCTCCTATTGGGTGAAACAGAATAATCTTTATGGACAGCAGGCTATCTATGAGACTTTATGAAACTGTGGTAACCGTTTAGCGGACCGGCCAGGATCCCCGATGTTGCGTGCTAGGCTGCAGGACTAGAAGGTTTCAGCGGGGCTGTGATCATTTGGGATAATTCTTGTGAATCGTCCGCGCGATTGTCTGCAGGATTCCGTTGGAAACTCAGTCAAAGTTTGTTACTCAAAAGCCCATACGTTTGGTGCAAAAACCACTACAGATCCCTCTGCACACACTAACCCCCCCACCGTCCCCTATCTCAGGCTGGCTCCCGGTCCGGGGATACAGCGATAAAAGCTCTCGGGAGGGGGTTAGCGTTTTCCTGACATGCCATGGCCTAAACAATTTACTCGTAGACATAAGAATTTCGTGAACTGGTACGATACAGGCAATTGTACTAACCAGTCAAGTTAAACCTGCACTGGACAGGTGGGGTAATGTCCACTGGCGATCTGATAGCGAATCGGGGGAGATTTCATCACACTGTGCAGATAGTGCGCTATTTTGGGATCAAATTAACCTTATATGCACTGCTTTGGACCTACGCTATTCTAGCTGTCCACGACCATAGAATGGAACTCAAAGGATGCTGGGCACTTGGGACCAATGTTCTCAACGAGATGGCCTGTCCGCCCTGAAGGTGGACTGCGGTAGTTAAGGTTATCTTGTCCTATCTGGCCTTTGTTCAAATTATCTACAGTCCCTCACAGCCCCCTGCAGTCATCTGCAGTCCCTGGTGTTGAAAGTCACCAGGGATTACCCACTCTTTTCTTATCGTTTTTGTGTTCTTTTTATTTACTCCGGTGTTTCTTCCTTTGTTTTTGGTGTCCCTCCTTGCCGTTCACTTTTGTTTCTTTTGTCATATAGTAGCTGAGGTTCAGATTGATGGATACAGAAACGGAAATGTAACCTTGCTGTTATCACGAGTGCTGCCGTAAGAACTTGAATAATTGCACCGTGTGCTATGTCGTTGGAATTTCCTTTCTTGGTAAGGTTACAAGATTTTTATTTTTTTCTATCCCGGAGTGGGGAAAGGGGCTGTGTTTTTGCTGTGTCCCCCCCCATTCCAGGGAAGGGAATTCTGGACTACATAGCACACGGTCCAATTATCCAAGTTCTTACGGTAGTGCAATCTCAATGGTTGATCGAGCAAAAAACTTCCTTTATGGAACGTTCTTGTGCACAGGAGGCCATCGGGAATCATGAGTATGGATTTCGTGGTTCGCGGTTATTTTTAGGGTCTAACTTACCATGCATCCGATGTATTTTCGGCTCCTGGAAATCATGAGATATTGGGATAAACACTATCCACAAAAGGGTCTATTCCCTCCAGTGGTTGGAATGAAATGACGAATTTCTTTATTATCTCTTTACAGATGCCTCCACTTCTGCTTACGCGCAAAAGATTCTACCCGGCAGTCCCCCACAGTCATCCATAGTCCCTACGCCAATTTGTCTTACATTATGGGGCCTACAGTTCTTTTCAATTTATGGGCCTCCTGCTACATCTTTGCTCTCATCACAGCTACCGACAAAATAGCTGTTATGTGTGCATGACTTTTTCCCCGTACTCTTCCTCCAAATATCATTGGAGCTTTAGAAAAGGTTAAATTAGCCAGAGGAAGGACACCCCTACACTGGCATGCCAAACAAGGCATAAACATGTTCGACACACCACCAACATGGCTATTCACCCTCTTCCCCCCCACAGATTCTCCCAATTCATGGACCGTATCATGCTATATAGGGCAAGCAACAAAATGACTAAGAAGAAACAAGAAAATAATTTTTTTTCGACGGAAGTGTAAAGTTAAAACATCCTTCTTTTTATAGGTAAAGCTTGAGAGTTGAGAGTCTTGATCAGATGGAGATTTTTTTGACCAGAATTTTCCCCAGAACCCATAACAATAGTGGGGGGTTCTGGCCAGAGAGCTCTTTCTCAATGGGATTTCAAGTTCAACGAATTATAGAGAGGGAAGTGTGTTTTAGGGAACCACGGACATCTCTCGACGGGGTTTCTGGGGAAATGCCATCTTGAGGAAATATCCCATTATTCTAAACTGGTATAGTATAGCACTATATCTTGGGGAAGGCCTAGGACAAGAACCAAAAAGAACAAGCGTCCTCTTTCTTTTGTTTTCCTGCCTCTTTGATCTAGAACATCAACTCCAAATTCTTAATGCGATACAGTCCATGAGCTGAAACAACCAATTAGTCCATAATGGTAACTATTATGCGAACTACCAAACCATCCCTCGCCTTCGATGGCCTTACACACTTCTCAAAAGTCGAGTGAATAGTATCATACTCTCGGTATAAAACCAAGATCTGTACGGAACTGTGATTACTGCGGTGGGCCACAAGCTTCACCTAGACATTGTCTGAATTTTAATATAATAATATTATTTGAGAAACCGTATTAGGGTTCGCACGCACTATGCCCCCGGAGGGGGGGTTGGGAATATAGTTGCTCCTCTGGCATACTAGTCTCATAGTTCCGGCCGTCTATACAAAACACCTCGATTGATGCAACGGGGGGCGCATCGGCATAATGTCGGCTCAAAAAAAGACATTTAACCTTAACCTTAACCTTAACAAATTAGAATTATTATTATTTTTTAAAAGAAACTCACCTGTCTGCCATAGTTTGAACATCTACAAGTTTTTCTTAGTCAATTTTATGCCAAGGCGTCTCCCGTCGCATTGATCGAGGTGTTGTGTACAGACTGTATCTCCATGAAAGTACCTGGCCTACCACATGGCGCAACAAGTATTGTTTTAAGATAACCTAGAATACACTCTCTTTCCAGATATTGTGATCACCCGATTGCATTGGTCCTGATTCAGCAAGGTTAGTTTCCGATTTTTAATATAATATTATCATTATAATTAATGATAAGTGCTCGTCCTTTAATGGGTTCTCCTTTGGATATCGGCCAGGCTTGCGAGATAGAAGTCAGCAAACCTCCCCGGCTAAGTGTACAAGGTACTCTATCTATTTGCCTTTTAAGGTTGCCATACCCTCCCCTGCTGGATGACACTTTCCTACTTGCTCGTGGCGAGTAAAGAGGTTCGAGTGATATTTTATGCAACAATGAAGAACTAGGTGCTTTTTATCTTTCTCAAAATAGGACTTTCCTCTTCTGTATACTTCCTGCGCATGCCGAATCACTCATCACATTTTCCCACCCAGACGGCTTTTGTTGTGTTTCTCCGAGTTACTTCCGAGGTTAAAACTGAAGGGCCGAGGGTACAGCTAGGAGGACTGTCGAGGGTGGAAAACTTGGCCGAGGATGGGGCTGATGCTCGCCACCACGCATGTCCGAGTTTCACGGTCGGTGAGTAGATGTTTGATGCTGTCACGCTAGATGCGCAGGGCTGTTCTGGATTTTGTGCGAAGCTAACCGATGTGAAACGAAGGATCTGGTAAAGGTGCGTAGCAGATGGTGGTTGTGTTCCCAGTTTCCGGGTAATGGTGAGGCATGGGATGAGCAGCCGAAAAGAGTCCACGTCCAATAGGGAATCCCCTCTTCAGGCTGTGATCGCAAAAAGTGTTTCACGATAAGCTTTCAAGGGTGGTACCTCATAATAGAATGAATAATTTGTAGGGGCAAGATATGATACTATGTCTATGGGAATGGAATGTTTGCCCGAAAAACCAGTTGTACAGTATGTATTTTCGAATTTCCAATAGGAGCCGTGCTCGCTGGGGTGGTGAAATTTCGAATTACCTGCTTGTGGACTTTTTCGAGGCAAAATGGATTGGGAGGCCCATGAGTGCTGATTTCAAGTGCACGGCACAATTTCAGTGCTGTCGCAACACCGCTCATTAATTACTTTCGGATTGCCTGAGTATGATTATGGTTCCAAGCTGCCGAGCCGGCTGTTCCACTAAAAATAATCTTACATGAGCACTACATAGTCCGGCGAGCCCTATTTTGTGAGTACGGTGTAACTACCTCTGGATGTCGTTCGAGGATGGAAAGTATCCCTGGAATAACGACCGGGAGATTTTATGGATTCTGTGAATCGATGGGTACGAATTCCAATGGGCATCCATCCTATCTTGTCTTGTTCCTCTCGTACCTAAGTATCATACTGTGTCAGCTGTGTGGTGAGGTTATGGTCTCGCTGGAACGTCAAGTGCTGGGGAATGCATCTTTTTATTACCCACATTACCCTCACGTAGGCACCAGTTATAGGTGCATCAATTCCCTAGGCTTTGGTTTAGAGATTTAATCTAATATGTACTGTACGTCGCATCTAAATGTTCTATCTCTGAATACGATCTAATATATACCACAATGCTTACTTGCTTGCTGGGAGCGAGACCCCCCCACCGGGTAGAAATGAGGCATCCCTAGAAAGCCGAGCGGAATGCAAGCAAGAGAGAAAGAGAAGAAGAAAAGAAAAGAAAAGAAAACCTCCACAAAACATTAGAACGAGCAGAAGACTATAGTGAGATAACACACATGGGAGCAAGTAGGGAGGCTCAAGGCCTCGAGTGGGGCTTTTCTAACAGTATCGCATCAGAGTAGCAGGCGCACAAAGCACTGATTCTGTTTTAAACCACGGAGAATCTCTCATCAAACACCTAAGGAGCAAGAAACACCTCCGTTGAAATCTGCCAGCAACTCGGGAAGAGACACACTACCCCCATTAAAATCCCAAAATGGGGCTTCCAGTAGGATAAATATTAGTTCCCAGGTTGACATTTCATGAAATACCTAGCTGGCGCAGTGGTTAATACTCCTGTCGCAATAGCGGGAGCTCAGGAGTTCAATCCATGCTGACAATCAGTTATTATTGAACGATCCGTCATGTAGGGCAGGAGAATTAAATAAATCCTGCCCTATGGGGACTGGGAGATTGGAGAACTTGGCCTTCATCAATAGGGCTGTGGGGTTTAACAATCCTGCTACGAGGAGGTAGAATCCGACTCTAGACCTTAAAGGTTGGCGATCGGCGGGTAGCAGAAGCAAATGGGAGGGGGGTTGGCAAAGAAAGAAATATGAAAAAAATATGAAAAAAATATAAAATAATAATAATAAATAATAATTACTTCTTTTACCTTGGGAAGGCAGCTGTTGCCCCTCTCCCTATTTATTGCCTTGTATACATAGTTTTTTTTCTAAGTAAAGTGAGGTATCATAGTATTAGTGTTATGGTACGGTATTGGTGAAAGCGGTTTAAATGGTGTGAGGTTTTTTATCTGAGATGGTTCGGCGCGGCTCGTGTCTCTGAGTTAGGGTGTGGAGTTCTCCCGCCCTTGGAGTACATGCATCAGAGAATGGTGGCTACACCATACGCTATAATGTATTATAGAAAAAACATACGGTCTTATACACAGTTACGCCCTCACTCAGTGCCCACAGCTATTACCCACATTAACTAATATCTAGTAAGAGTTCTCGAGTACCCACAAGTTAAACCTTGCACCGCGTATAAGCCGAGACCGCCTGGCGAACATGCTCCGCTCGGCCATCAATTCGATACGGTGCTCCTGCCTCAACGCGAGACATGGGCTCTCTCATGTGCTATCCACCCCTCGTTAGCTAGATTCCTTCTTTGCATGCTTAAGCTTTAGCGTGGGTCTAATATACCCGAATAACTCTCTGGAATTTCTCCTCCGAAAGCTCTTTAAATACCTTAGTTTCTCTCAATTCGCCCGGGGGGGCTTTTTGACAACCAGTGTTCTTGCTGAGGGGCTACGCTTGATGTGGACATAATATCGGAATCATTTGGCTCACAAAGGAAGAAGGCAAGGATTTTTCTATGCCCGTGAGCGTAACGGTCTACTATGCCGAAAGGGCTTACGACGTGGTGATATATGTTGGGGAAGGCGATAAATCTGTCTTGTCTAAGGTGAGCCACTGCGCTCGCCGGGATTGGATTTGGTTGCGTACCGTGGTGAGGATCTCTCCGACTTCTTGAACAATTGGGCAGTCTGTTCTGTATCTATTCCGCAAATATTTCGATACGAATGAGAGCCGTAATCCCCATTGTTAGAGTATTCCAGAAGTGCTCGAAAACCGAGGACTGAGTCTGTGATATTTTCGCAGTCGTAGTAATATATTCCTGTTGCAACTATCCTTTCGTTCTGGGCTTTGGTTAGTGAGAAATCTGAGATATGCTCTGCTTAAGGAGGAAGCGGCTAAGGAACAAACATTCATCCCCCCAACGTGCCATGTGCCTCGAGGATATTCTGGATTCCTAGGGATGAGGTGCATATTGGTTGATTTGGTTATCACTTTCACAGTCTTTCCATTTATATTGGCTGAAAATTGTGGAGGCGAGAACATTTTCCCGGCCAGTTTGCCCATATCCCAACCAAAATCCCAGTCCACGAGTTCTCTGCTGGTGGGATAGCGATCCCTATGCTCCTCTGGCTGTTGAAGCAGGTCTATCTCCACTCGCCTGATTTTATGTGCCTTTCTTTCCAGATCATCAAGGACAAGATTAGGGGGGGAGGAAGCGAGAAATATTTTCCTTATTGTGGAGTATAGGTCTCTGTGCCTGATGGGGTGGGGATTGTTTATGTAGCTTTTAATTTCAGTCTTGCCGTCGGCAGAGACTTTAAAGTCCGATGGAAGCCACTGAAATTGGGTCGACCGGATGTTTGGATTTTCGCCTTGGAGGTCGACCCACTTCACTTGTCTTCTTCCGCTTCAACCAAGGTTTGTACAACTTGTGGGATAGGGATAGGGAGGCCGGTCTCGGGGGGTTTTGTGCTACTATAGGCAAGTGGGTAGAGTGAAGGATGGACTAGATCAAGGGTTTGGTTGTTAGACTGAGGGTGCCAATCTTTTCTCTCTTCCGGAACAGCTTCAACTGCCCGGGGGCCTAGAGAGATTAGTACTGGTTCCACCACGACACAAAGATCCCTCACATCATCTGCAGTGGGGTGTAAGAAGATGCCTCTGGAAGAGCCACCGATAAGCTCCCTCTTCAAGTTCTCTGGCACCAATTCATTCGATCGCAACACCTAGCTCCTTTTCGATACCCCGTTCAATCTCACGGTATTTCTCCAACTCCTTGAAGAAGAATTGGATAAAATCTCCATCAACGCCTTGCTTCTCTAATTCCTTAGCCCACTGGGCGCGGGCGTGACCCATTCTCATCTTCTCCCACCATCGCGGCTTCTCACGAATGCTTGCACTAAAGAGCCGAAGCTGGAGCTCGCGGAACCCGATCGGACTAACTTTTGAATCATTGCCGAAGAAGTGAGGGAGGTATTTGTACTTTTGAATCATTTGTTCTTTGGTAAGTTTCTGTTGGCGGGCGAAGCTTAGGTACCGTATCTGGTGAGGATGGCAAATTCCTGGTGAAACGAGGGAGCAGCGAGGCCCGGGGCTATTGTGCCTAGAGATAGTACAAAATATGAAACTGGGAGTTTCTTTAGAGAGTAGCATAGTAATAGAATTAGGAAACTCTTGTGAGGAGTTCCCGCCCCGTTCGGTGTACAGTGAATGCTGACAGAAAATGTGTCGGGGGGAGCTCTAATATTGAAGGCTCTTTACGCTTCTTGGCGAGGTGAATGTAGGAAAATATGTACTGTACTTGGCCATTTAAAAGGTCTCCGGACGCTCTGCGCTTATTAATACCTGGCTTGGCACAAAAGCGTCCGGAGACTTTTTAAATTGCCAAGTACTGCGCTTGGGTACGGCGGTGCCTGGTGCCTCTGTGGTCTAAGGTTGGCATCGATCTCATGTCTGCGCTCTCGGTGAGTTTTGCGACTTATGGAAAGTCTAGTAAGCAATTGGATTAAGCTTCTGGGAGGCTTTTTCTTCCTAGAGGTATCTTACCGACACAAAATGTCTTGAGGTAGAGTACAGTAGCCGTCAGAGTGAGGAAGAATTGTTTACCCGCCGCTCTGGAGGAATAAACCGATTTCACAGCATCCGGGAAAATGATGGCGTGGATGAGCTGCCATCCTTGTTAAGTGCAATTTTCCAAGCTGTTGTGCCACTTCTGTGCAGTTCCTCCGGACAAAGCTCAGAAAGAATCATTGACGTGAAAATGAAGTGTGATTTATCCTTTGACACCTCTAGAACTTTTGAGGCGGTTTGTCCGGCTAGTCACACGTGGGCGCTCGAGAAATGATAATTTTTTTATTAGAACCTCCTCTACCCGTCACTTCTATTACCTGCTGGTATCTGATTCTCAGGGTGCCTAACAATTATCTGGAAACCCATTTTTAACTTGAATTTAACACTAACTTGAGAAATGCACTCTCCATACCTCCTTAAGGGACATGTATAGCACATAAGACGAACACTGGAGTTATTTAAACATCGGTTCCATAACCCCTTCTCCAATAGTAAGAAGACCAACCTCCTTCAGGAGCTCACCCTCAGCTTTCTCACGCTCTTCTCGTAAAGAGGCCAACCTCTTTATATGTATGAGATGCTCCTCGATATCACCCGATTTCATAATACGCTGCACGAGCTCTGAGCGTCTACTCTCAAATTTTTCTGCATCATAATAGACGGGTCCGAAAAGGCCCAAGACCTTCTCAAACACGCGAAAGTGTTCAAGAATCAAGTAATCGGGGGTACAATAGGTCCTCGGGGAGAGGCTTGGGATTATGGCTTTCCAAGTTGAAATAATATTCGCAGGGTTCAAGGCCGCTGGGCCAGAAAAATGAAGCTTTCTGTCCGAAATTTTAGCATGGGGTGGGAAAATCTGGGACAAAAGGGGTATACTTCATATTCCCCTCGATGAGCTTGCATTGAATCTCCATACCAAACATAAATTCGATGACTTTATCGCGACGCCGGGTTTCACCAGTAGAAAGTCTTATTTTTTGGGCCTCCCATTTTTTGACCTCTTTTCCGAGAAGTGTTATATCAAGGTTTAATTGTTGAGCTCTCAAGAAGTTACTGCATGCCTGAACCATGGTACATTCCGCCCATGCATAGAGGGATGCTTGGTCCATTGGACCAATTGTTACGGCAGGAAGACTCTTATCCTTTGCGCTTTGAAAGACGGATGCATATCTCCCACCCGATCCCCTGGGTGCTGGGTCGAATTGTGATCCATTATCAGAGCCTTTTGAGTGTTGAATCTCCCAAGGTAGCATTTCGGTCGGTTTTCCTTTGCTTTCATGGTTTTCGCCATCTAAATTATCCAGCAACCCTCTAAGAAAGGTGATGTTGTCTTGAGGATTGTGGTCGATCGGGGGCGACGGTTGAGTGGCGATTGGGGTGGACGGGCTGCCTGGGATCTGAGGGAGATCAGCGGTGGGGGGCGGCGCTCGAATGTTGTATTTAATAACGTTCAATGGTGGAGGCATCAACTCAGGTAGAGCTCTGGGAATCTCTTCTGGTATCTTCTATGATGTTTATTAATAATCCGCAATTAGTGCAGTAGAGAGAGAATTGAGGAATGTTGCTAACCTTCCTCCCACGATGAAGTATCGTATGCTCAACCGCTTCCTGAGTCATCCTAATATGATGGTAGTGATTGAATAAATCTCAAGCAGAAATCACTTTGTAAGGGAAAAGCGCATAGATGGGAAAAGTGTTTTAGGAAAAGAATGCGTTTGTTGCTAGTTATGAGTAGGAAGAGAAAGGTCCGAACTAGGACAAATACAGCCTGTGGTGGTCAACATATGTTGGTTCACCCATCACGCGTTGCTCGGGGCCAGTTCATTTAGGGCATCAAGCCTGTCCAAGAGCCTATCAGTATATCATACAACATTCCAACCTTACATGCCGCGGTGGCATTACTCCATCACAAGCCTGTTTAAATTGGATCTTTCCCATTACCTGAGTAGCCCAAGTCTGCTTATGTGGGTACGGGGACTGACCGGCGGCTTATTGTATGATAGAAGCGTTACCTATGCCTCCAACACCCCCCCTCACGGGCGTGGTTAAAGTGGGACATCTCAACAGATATGATATGATATATCTTATCTGTACTTGGGGGTCATTACCCCTTGTCTCTCTAGAAATTCATATGGGATTGGCGGAAATAGTTTGTCCAATTATTGCTGCCCCCCCGGGGCGCAAGGTCGGCGGTAGGGTATTCACCTAGAGCCTAATGCAATGACATCTCTACTCCAGTATATTTCTTCAGCCCAACAGTGTTTATGAACGCACATCCCTCCAGAATCTTCGGTGCCCGCGATGTTGTGAAGACGTCTGAAATTGCCGTTTCCGGTGATGCGCCCTTACTCCCTACGATATAATTTATATAACAATCCTAACGATGCAACGGACAAGCATTCAGAGGTAAAATGGGACACTGAACGCTAACCCTGAGACAGGTTCCATCCCCCAGAGACCCATTTGTAGTGCTTTGCCCAAGGTGAAATGGCGTGCCCCCCACGGGAACGCAAGCGCAAGGACCTCAGATTTCTTTTTCAACCAGAATACACTCTCTTGTTCTACCAAACTCCGATCACTCCCCTAAAGTCACTCTCCTGATGTTTAGGCCAAGGTGGTCCAGGCTGGGGCGCTCGGGGCTTGGCAACCCGAGCCCGGATGGCATGATCCTCGGAGAATTGGTATCCGGGGTAGCGACTTTTTGGCCGCCACAAATGTATGATACATACCAGTACTACGAGTGTAAATAGCCCTAGTTTACTAGGTCCGGAGGAGAGTTACAAGTAGATATAAATCAACTGTCTGTACCAGAAAATCCCTCCCCATCCAATATTTTCCGCTCTCAAATCAAGTGCACGGACAATAATTTGTAGTAGCCTTGCACAACTTCTACGAGGGAACCACTCCAGTTCCTAGAATTCAAGGGATCCAAACACCCGAAATCTCTCTTCCACTTTTCTCCCTTCAATAATGGAAACCGAACACCCCTTCTACCCACTAGGTCTTTCATTGCCGCATTACGTTCCCAGCACCCTATCCTCAATGGAGTTGGTATTTGCCTTTGCAGCCGGGACATTGGTCATCTTCGCCGGGACATGGATTCTCGTCAACATCACAAACAAAGAAATGGCTACAAGCGAGAAGGTTCTTTGTTTGTGGTTTGCGCTATGTACGAACTTAGTCCCAGGCCTCAGCCTAGAGCTAGTCGATCATCTTTACTAACGAGGAATAACGCTAGGCGGGTTCATCCACTTCTTCTTCGAAGGATATTTCGGAGCTACCCCGGGAGAAATCGCCGGCAGCACTCACCTCTTTGCACAATTGTGGAGGGAATACGCCCTGAGTGATTCTAGATATATGTCTTATGATCCTTTCACGGTGGCTATGGAACGGATCTGTGCTGTAACTCCCCCCCCAGAAAAAAAAATCAACTAACAAAAAACAACTATAAAAAAAGACCTCTTCATGTCTCGTCAGTTCCTAACCTCACACAGATATTCTGTGGGCCCCTCTCCTTCTACCTAGTCTATGCAATAATCACCAACCGCCCCTCCCGCTACCCCCTCCAGATAATCGTTAGTCTCGCACAATTGTACGGTGACGTACTATACTACGCTACGGCTGCGATCGAGGTTTATGAGAGTGCTAGGCCGGAATGGTATTATTTCTGGGTGTATTTTGTACTTTTGAATTCGCTTTGGATCTTCATCCCCGGCTACTTGCTCTATAGGGGGTTTGTGGAGGTGGTTGAAGTGTTCAAGAGGGACGCTACTAGGGGGAAGGGGAAGGAGGAATAGCTGTTGAGGACAAAATGGAGCGTCCGGAGATCAGCCGTAGCGGAAGCTTCGAAGTAGGGGAAGTGAGAGGCCGAATATATGGTTTTCGCTGGGATTCCTTTCAAAGGCTTTACTTTTAAGAAAGCCAAAAGCACATTCAGTACTCGATCAGAGGAAGTATATATATCACGAGGCTACCGGCAAAATTCCTGAACCAACGGCTATACCCAATCATTTGTCCAATGGGGGGCAGAGAGATCCGTGCGTTCGGCGTAAAGGGCTTAATTGCTTGGAGCCAACGATCTACAGGTTCATGAGTAAATCGCGACAGCAGCTCAAGCTCCCAAACAATAACAAGTCACGCCGCACTGCCACAAGAACTCAAGTAAGCCGATCTTGTGCTAGGGGGCTAGAGTTGCGCCCTTAACATTGTAATAATATTCTTTAGTGCTTCCGTTTGCTCTGTCATTTGTCTCAGGAAATTTTGGACGACTTAGAGTGGCCCGTTTACACACATCCCTACCGTACCCGCAGTCCACTCCTATATAAGCGCTAGGTGTTTTAACGAAAGCGTTAAAAGCTGAACCTCTCAACCACCCTGCACAGTGTATGGTAACAAGCAAACCTCAATTCCCAAGGACCACCAGAACTGCCAGGCGATTTGAGCATGACAACTGACTCTCACAGCCTACAATTCCGGCCTACTGGAAGCTACTGTACAAATTAACCTAGGACAGCCCGGTAGAGCGGATATCATAAGCAAGGTTGGGAAAAATGGTGACGATGTTGGGAGAGAAAAAGGATACATAAACACCTCAAGAGAAGTAGTGAAACCCCTAATTACTGGTAATTATATATGGCTCCTCAAGAGAGTATCTAACTTATAACTTATGATACTAATAATCCACAGAGGTCCAAAATTCCACATCACCAACTCCCCCAACCTTCCCCACGACAACCCCAAACGGAAGTTCTATCGAGAGGCGAGAATCAATTCCGAGAACTTAACAGCACCACTATGAAAATCCCCCCCCTTGGCACAAAACACGAAAAAGGGGAATGAGCGATGGCCTATCCCCTCGTTCGCTAATAGTAGTGAGTCTTGCTTTAAACCTCCTTCTGTCCTGATTACTCAGGGGTCTCTCCCCGCTATTTTTTGACCACACCTTTTGTGGCGTTCGCTGGCAGATTGATCTATAAGGGGTTGATTGCCGAAGGGGGGATTGGTTGACCGGAGTTTTTCACGGGACCTGGCTTGGTGATGGGTTGGTTGGCTTGCGGTTGAGCGGCAGTCAGGTACTGTGCTGGTCGCGTAAGAGCTTCGGTAGGCTTCCAGTAGGCATGGTGGGGGGTAGGCTGGGTATTGGTGTCCAGTGATACAGATACTCGGGCATGACAACTATCATACCATCACTCTGCCAACCTTACTGCGATACTACCTACTACCACAACAGCCACGGCATCGATTTTTTTTCAGTATTTTTCCCCCACACCCGTTTTCCCCTATGGTTACCCTACGGGATGAATGTTTTCCTTATTTTTTTCTGGTACCGGGTTGCACCACTTTTCACTTGCTGATGATTGATACTAAGGACGATTGTTGACTAGTATTTCGAGTATTTAGTTTGCCCCAGAGCACTGTTCCACTTCAATCCACAAAATCTCACTCGGCAAATACTACAATCAATTAATTGCTGCTGTCAACAAAAAACAGTATTACGCAATCAAGTTCGGTCGGGTTCGGAACCAAGAACCAACAAACAAGCAAATCGATATAAAGCGGAAAAGCGGGCCCAAGAACGAGCGTGTCAAATAAACCACCTAATTTAACCTTCCTGATCCACCCCCTCCCCCAGGTAGTGATTCTCACTAGGGCACAGCCGCAACAACCCTTGTAGTAACCGGGTTCAGCACCTTCAACACCGCAGCCTTACCCACCTCCCTCAGACCCGCCCCGAGGTGTTATTCTCCGTTCCTCGACCCTCCTATGTAGGGTTTATGAAGGCTGCTGTCATACCGGCAGACAGCGTCAAGTCGCTCGGTCGCTTTGGCCCGGTGTCTTAAATCGAAAGGAGTTTATTTGCTTGTCCTTATCACTTATGATTATCTTACGCGGTAAGCGCCGGAGAGAAGGAAGGAAGGAAGGAAGGAAGGAGCAGGAACCTCTGTGCTGCCTGTGGGTTTTCTTGTGGCTGCTTAACGGGAATAGCTCTACAGTCCGTGCAGATGGCTGTATTATCCACACCCCGTTTGGGCATACTCTCAAGCAGCCCTAGACTCCGACAGGAGCTTGAGCCAGGACGGCCATCGGGGGTGCATATACAGCTACAGCCTCGCGGAAGTGAGGTCCCACGGGGGAGAGTGGCAGCCCCCTCAGGAGGAAGGTCTCGCCGCGCTCGTATGGGTCTAAGAAGCTGCCGGAGGAGGAATTGTGGGCAGCGTAGATGTTCTCTGGGCTACGTCTGTCATGCTATGCGGGCGGATCCTCGCGGCAGCCACTGCCGTGGACAGCCCTGCGGAGTAATTCGAACAAATCACAGGCTGGACTTCGACAGTTCACCAAGGGGTCCACTCCTCTCCTACCCTCAATTCCCCTTTGGAAGCTTCCCTAAATCACTCCCTTTATCCACTCTGGTGATGTCCCAACAAAGACAAATTACCGATACTACTGAAGTTAATTCTCATGAGATTACCTGGGATTTTCCGGAGGGCCCACCTCAATACTCAATCTACCACCTCAGATTCTGGTGTCCTAGTCCAATTTCTGAACTCTCCGACTGCGGCAGTGCCAGTGTTTGTGAACTTTCCCGTGCACCAAGCAGGCTGCTTACGCCGACACTTGAGGCACTCTATAATATGGAAAATATGATACGATAAACCCGGGCCCACTAAGCACCTTCTACCTGAGAGGAAAAAAAAGATCAGAAAGTCATAGGCGATTTTGTTTATGATTTATACCACTCATGTCATTACCAGTTATATAGTTAGAAAAGAAAGAGTAAACTTCCCCACTCGGTCCCAAAGTTATTCCTTGTGTTGTGTTCATTGGAGTCATATTTCCGCCACTTTAACCCTCACCATTTAAGCCTGATAGGCAGTGATGGATATGAAATCTTTAACTTGAAGTGGCTGACTTAAAGAAAAGCCTAATAACACCCATCCGAGATCATGAAGCTGAATTCATCTCCGGGGCCATACTGGGCAGGTAGGGAGTCCCGCCCTACCTACACCTGCCCTGGGCCGTCGCCAGTGGGGTGGAAGTGGGGTGGACTGGGTGGTTGGAACACTGGATGACACCTCCCTATCCTTTATCCTCTCCAACATCGCACACATTTCTCCAATCCAAAAGACCACTTTGCGCTTCTGTCACCCCCCCCTTCATGCACCGGCTTTTGGGACAAGATAACATGAACAGTTAAAGAAACCAGAAGAAATCTAGAACTAGTTGACAGTGAGGAACTTGTATAGTTTTTTTTGTTTTTGTAGTATTTCTATGTTGAGTGCGAGCTACACTTATTGCCGCACCAAGCAAATATCCCCAATAGGGCAAGCCAACTCAGGATCTCTTACGTTTATAGAATCCATCTTAGCTATCCCACACTACAAAATAGTCCCTCACCGTCTCCTTGATACCACCAGATCATTCACCGGTATTAAAAGGATATCAAGTAAGCTTGGGTTAGGGTTGTGGCTCTAGTATTTGGGACTTCCCCCGATGGTATACAGCAGAACCAGTATCGGAGTATGATAGCCTGCGAAGGGATCCACTAAGGGCAGCTTGATAGTAGTAGTGGGGATTACACGGGGGAATATACTAGCTGCTCACGGACCAAGGGCATGTGTTTCTCGTTTACCATCCATTCCCATCCGATTGCTTGTAATGGGCGGTGCTGTGCTATAAACTACTCGTGTATTATCCACAAGGCACAATACAAACATTAGCCTAACGAATAGGAATGGAGAGAAGTGAAATAGAGGGGTAGATGATAGAGTAAGAGAATTCACGTGGAACCTAGGCACTTTGTAGGAAGGATATGGAATGCAACTTCCACCACTCGCACTTCGTGCATTCGCTCGTTCGCACTCTCTAACCTAACGGTGTATAAGTAAAACACAAATACCACATCCTGACCATTCCATGGATCACACCACGTATCTCGGTATTTCCCCACATGCCCTTATTCCTCCGTACACTCCCGTTATAACAAGGGAAAGATATGTCGGTATAATAATAATATTATATTGTTAAACAATCTCCCGTATCCAAACCATCTACATATCTCCCGAACGATCCTTGACACCCCCCGCGACAAAGCCAAACACACTCGTCTAACAGGAAATGTAAAAACAGGATTAGGTCTAACTAGAACCCTAAGGGAAATAAGACGCGAACGAAAAAAGAAAGAAAAAGTAGATAAATAGTAAATATCTCGAAGAAACTGTATAAAAAAAATCCCACTTATCAAAGCCTGCTTACATCTTAATCGACGGAGGTCCTGGCTACACCAACCTCCTACGACAAGTGCTTATGGAGTAAGAATATATCTAACAATTAGGAAGGAAGGATGTGAAGGACCAAAGCGAAAAAACGAATAAGAGAAGGGGTGATAAGGCACCGGTCGACCGCGGGCGAGGGGACTGGTTAGGTATTACTAGGATGGGTCTTAATTTTCCTTCGACGGCAGCAGAGCATTAGGGGCCAGATGGGGAGTGGCTGAGAC
>Ga0307513_10000414_pt1 | contig 61908 bp, 56 predicted proteins | sample 15_EM_MG_FD_202174 | JGI IMG/M metagenome (GOLD analysis project Ga0307513, IMG submission 202174) | Populus trichocarpa ectomycorrhiza microbial communities from riparian zone in the Pacific Northwest, United States - 15_EM | ecosystem: Host-associated > Plants > Roots > Unclassified | place...
GCTGAACGTCTTGCATGTCGACGACGACCCCATGAACCTGCGGGTCGTAGAAGAGATCCTGTCGGCGTTCGGCCACAACGCGGTCAAGGCGGGCTCCGGACTCGAAGCCCTCGTCTATCTGGGCCAGCAGGTCTTCGACGTGGTGCTGCTGGACATTCACATGCCCGGGATGAGCGGCCTCGAGGTCATCGAGCGCCTGCGCGCCTCCGACGGTCCGGAACGCGACACCCCGGTGATCGCGCTGACGGCCGATGTCGTCACACGCCGGCCGGAGGAATACCTGGGCCTGGGCTTCAACGACTTCGTGGCCAAGCCGATCCTGGTCTCCCGCCTGATCGCCGCCATCGTGCGGGCCGCCACCGCCCCGGCGTCAGGCCGGCGGCGACTGGATCGGCCGCACCGCCTGACGGCCGGCCACGGCCCATTAACATAAGTCACAGATTAGATTCGAAAGAGCGTATGCTCAGGGCAATCAGATTGGCGGGACACCCGACACCAATCTGGCCCGTCGAGTCCCGCCGGCCCGGAGACCGGCATGGCAGCAGATACCTCCTCGGAACACGCGCGCCTCATCCGCAAACTTGAGACGATCGCCGTGCTGTCCGCGCCGGAGAAGGTCGCCCTCGCCGGCCTGCCCCTGCGCCTGAAGTCGTTCCTGGAGAACACCGACCTCACCCGCGAAGGCGCGGCGCCCACCGAGTGCTGCCTGATCATCGAAGGCCTGGTCTGCCGCTACAAGGTGCTGGGCGCCGGCCAGCGCCAGATCATGTCCCTGCACCTGCCCGGCGACATCCCCGATCTGCAGAGCCTGCATCTGGGCGTGATGGACCACAGCATGGGATCGCTCACCGCAGGCAGGGCCGCCTATCTGCCGCACACTGCGGTGCGCGACCTCACCGACCGCTTCCCGAACCTGACCGCCGCGCTCTGGCGCGACAGCCTGATCGACGCCGCCATCACCCGCGAGTGGCTCTGCGGGATCGGCCGGCGCACCGCCCACCAGCGCATCGCCCACCTGATCTGCGAGGTGTTCGTCCGCTCCCGCGCCCTGCACCTGATCGAGGAAAAGACCTTCGAGCTATCCATCACCCAGGCCGAGCTGGGCGACGCACTGGGCCTCTCGACCGTGCACGTGAACCGGGTCCTGCAGGACCTGCGGCGCGACGACCTGGTCACCTGGCGCGGCAAGTCGATCCTGGTCCTGGACTGGGAGCGCCTGCGGATCGCCGGCGACTTCGACCCCGCCTACCTGCACCTTTTGGACGGCGCAGTATCCCTGACGCCGCGCGAACGGCCTCCGCGACCAGTTCCGGCGGATTAACCCAGTTAATTCGAGGTCTTCGCCAGACGTGTTCTGCCATCACGAATGGTCAGCCGACTCACAGCGAATCTGCAGCTCTACGGCGCACTGTCCGCTGACGAGCAGCGGGCCGTCGAAAGCCTGGTGGTTTCGACCCGCGCGGCGGCGGTCGGCGAGGACCTGGTGACGGAGGGCGATGCGCCCACCCATTGCCGCGTCCTCCTGGAAGGCCAGGCCTTCCGGCACCGCACCCTGCCCGACGGCCGCCGCCAGATCATGTCGTTCCACATACCCGGCGATGTCTGCGACCTGCAGGGCATGTTCCTGGCGATGGACCACAACGTCACCGCGCTCACCACCTGCGAGGTGGGCCTGATTCCCCACGCACGCCTCAACGACGTCATGGAGGCTTTTCCGCGCGTCGCGCGGAGCTTTTGGCGCACCAGCCTCGTCGAAGCGGCGATCTTCCGCGAGTGGATGGTGGGCATGGGCCGCCGCACCGCCTATACGCGCATCGCCCACCTGTTCTGCGAGATGGTCGTGCGGATGCGCGCCGCGGGCCTCGTTCACCAGAACCGCTGCCAGTTCCCGATCACCCAGCAGCATCTGTCGGACTCGCTCGGCCTCTCGGCGGTGCACACCAACCGCACGCTGCAGGCGCTGCGCGGCGAGGGCCTGCTCTCATTCCAGGGTGGCGAGCTGGCGATCCTCGACTGGGCGGGCCTGAAGGCCGCCGGCGAATTCGACCAGGGCTATCTGCACCTGGGCGAAAACGTTCCCATGAGGCTGGCGGGCGTCTGACGGCGCGTCGCGGCGTGATCCGGCGCGCCCCGCTGCACTGGCTGTTGGCTCCCGGGCGCGAATGCGGCACACAAAGGCGTGGCTGTCCGGAAACTCGATGATCCCGCCCTGCCCTCGCCGCCCGTCGGAGCCGGCCGGCTGAGCGCGGCGGCGCCGGCGGACAGCGATCCCCTGCTGGTGGAGTACCTCCGGCGGCGCGACAACATCGTGCGGTTCCTGGCCGCAAGGGCGGGCTCCATGGCGGCCGCCGAGGACCTCGCCCAGGAGCTCTATCTCAGGCTCGCCGCGCGCGACCGCACCACCGAGATCGGCAATCCCGCCGGCCTGCTCTACCGCATGGCCATAAACCTGATGCTCGACCGCGCCCGCGGCGAGACCCGCTCGGCGGCCCGTGACGGCGCCTGGCGCCAGATCGCCTCGTCGGAGATCGGCGGGATCGACGTCGCCGACCTGCCCCCCGCCGACGAGGCCGCCGCCTCCGCCCAGCGCCTGCGCCAGCTGGTGGCCGCGGTGGGCGAACTCGCGCCGCAGATGGGCCGCGCCTTCCGGCTGCACAAGCTCGAGGGCCTCAGCCACGGCGAAACCGCCCGCGCCATGGGCCTTTCGGTGAAGGCCGTGGAGAAGCATGTGAGCGCCGCGCTGAAAGCGCTTACGGCGAAGCTCGCGCCATGAACAACCGCAAATTGCATCCCGCGACCGGGGGGCGCGACCCCGCCGTGACGTCTTTATCAGCAACAGGCGTCCACACCCGGGCGCATCGGATGGACCGATGATCCAGGCGTGGCGCAGGGACGAGGACGGCCGGCGCGCGGAAGCGGCCGACTGGGTCGTGCGCCTGCAGGCGCCGGATCTCACCGAAGACCAGGCCGTGGCCTTCGACGCCTGGCTGGGCGCCTCGGACGACAATGCGCGGGCCTATGACGCCGCGCTGGGCGTGATGCAGGAGGTCGAGGCCTCGGCCCCGCGCATCGCCTACGACCTTCGCCGCACCCCGCTGGCCCGGCCGACGAACGCCCGGCGCGGCTGGCTCGTCGCCGGCGGCCTCGCCGCGGCGGCCACCATCGCGGTGGCGGTCATGCCGACGAGCCTGCTCAGCGAGCCGCCGCAGACCTTCACCACCGCCAGGGGCGAACATCGCACGGTGACGCTCGCCGACGGCACGCGCGTCGACCTGAACGCCGGCACGCGGATGACCGTGACCCTGGCGCGCCATGAGCGCCGCGTGTCGATGCCGCAGGGCGAGGCGGTGTTCGACGTGGCCGCGGACCACGCGCGGCCGTTCCTGATCGCCGCCGGCGACCGCACCGTGCGCGTCGTGGGCACCCGCTTCGACGTCCGCCGCCGCGGCGACCAGCTCTCGGTCACGGTCGATCGCGGCGTGGTCGAGGTCCGGCCCAGCGAGGCGGCGTCCGGCCACGCCTTCCGCCTGCATCCCGGCCAGCGGCTCGACCACCAGGACGGCGCCATCGATGCGCGCGTCCATGCCGTCGACGCCTCCGACGTCTACGCCTGGCGCACCGGGCGGCTGATCTACCGCGACCGGCCCCTGGGCGACGTGGTGGCCGACCTCAACCAGCAGTACGCCCGCCAGATCCGCCTGGAAGACCCCGCGCTGGCCGCCACCCGATTCTCGGGTGTTCTGATCCTCGACAACCAGGATGCGGTTATTCGACGCCTCGCCTTGCTCGCCCCGCTGAGAGCGCTACGCTCCGGCGACGGGGTAACGCTTCAACGCGATGAGGCGGCGAAGCCATGAGGGGGATAGGGCGCCATATCCAGGCGGGCAGCCGTGTTGCGTGCGTCCTTCGGTGGACTGTGCCTGCTCGCCCTTGCCGGGCGCGCTGAGGCCGCAGACCCACGCCGCCGCTTCGCGATTGCGCCGAAGCCCTACGCCGAAGCCCTGATCGACCTGGCCGTGCAGGCCAATGTCTCGCTGCTCGGATCGTCGGCCTGCGGCGCCGGCGGGCGGACCTCGCTTCGCGGCGGCTACACCCTCGACCAGGCCCTGCGGCGCCTGCTGGCCGGCGCGCCCTGCAGCTACCGCATCGTCGACGCCTGGACGGTGCGCATCCTGCCCGCCGCCCCCGCCTCGTCGTCGCCGCACCAGGTCACCTCCGCGGCCCCGCTGGTCGCTGAGCTGATGGTCACCGCCCGCAAGCGGCCCGAACGGCTCGATGCGCTGCCGGCCGGGGTCAGCGCCCTCTATGCCGAGCAACTTCGCGCCACCGGCTCGACCGACGCCCGCGACACCGCCGGCCAGCTGGTCGGCGTCACCATGACCAACCTCGGCCCCGGCCGCGACAAGCTGCTGATGCGCGGCCTCTCCGACGGCGCCTTCACCGGGCGCGCCCGCTCCACGGTCGGCACCTACCTCGACGACACGCCGATCAACTACAACGCCCCCGACCCGGACCTGCGGCTGGTCGACGTGGAGCGGGTGGAGGCGGTGCGCGGGCCGCAGGGCTCGCTCTACGGCTCCGGCGCGCTCGCCGGCGTCTATCGGGTGGTCTCCAACAAGCCGGACCCCTCGACCCTCTCCGGTGCGGCCGCCGTCGGCCAGGCCTGGACGCGGGGCGGCTCGCCCAGCCGCGAGATCGAGGCGGTCTGGAACGCGCCGATCGTCCGTGACCGCGCCGCGGTGCGCCTGGTGGCCTACTACGACCTCCAGGGCGGCTACCTCGACGACGTGAGCCTGGGCCTGTCGGATGTGGACCGCACCGCCCGCCTGGGCGGCCGCGCGGCGGTGCGTGTGCAGGTCGGCGACGGCTGGCGGATCGACCTCGCCGCGACGGTGCAGCGCCTGCGCTCGATGGACACCCAGTACACCACCGAGGGCCTCGCGCCCGGCCAGCGGGCCAACCGCGTCCGCGAGGCCCACGACAACGACTTCGCCCTGGGCTCGCTGGTCGTCAGCGGCGATCTCGGCTTCGCCGACCTCGCCTCGTCCACCGCCTATGTCCGCCACGACTTCGACAGCCAGTACGACGCCTCGACCGCGGCCGGCGCCTTGCTGATCACCGACAGCGACCTGGGCGTCTATTCCGAGCACGCCCGCACGAGCCGCCTGGTGCAGGACCTGGTGCTGACCTCCAAGGGCGACGGTCCGGTCCGCTGGCTGGCCGGCGCCTACGCCTCGTCGTCGCTGGAGCGGACGCCCTTGTCCCTGCTGGTCACCCAGGCCAACGGCCGCCTCAACGAGGTCTATAGCGAGGCCCGGCGCGACAAGATCGCCGACCTCGCCCTCTACGGCGAGGCGAGCTACCGCCTCGCCGGCGGCTGGACCCTCGCCGTCGGCGGCCGGGTCTTCCAGACCCGCGTCAAGACCAGCTCCGAAATTGTCGTGGCTTCGCCTGGCCAGTCGCGCGTGGTCCTCGGCCAGCGCACCTTCCACGGCGTCTCGCCCAAGGTCTCGCTGCAGTACGACATCGCCCCGGGCGTGATGGTCTACGGCCTGTTCTCCGAGGGCTATCGGGCCGGCGGCGTCAATTCCACGGGCTTTTTGATGATCAGGGCCGAACGGGTCAACTTCGCGCCCGACCGGCTGAGCAACTTCGAGCTGGGGGCCAAGGGCCGGTTCTTCGACGGCCGGCTGGCCGTCCGCGCGGCGACCTTCTACGACCTCTGGGACAACATCCAGTCCGACCAGTACCGGCCCTCGGGCCTGGCCTACACCGGCAACGTCGGCGATGCGCGGATCGTCGGCCTGGAGACCGAACTCGCCTACGACTTCGACTTCGGGCTCTCGCTACAAGCCAACGGCCTGCTCGCGGAACCCAGGTTCACCCGCACCAATCCCGACTTCGCTGTCGATTTCGCCCGGTCGCTCGGCGCGGGCCTGCCGGGCGCGCCGCGCGTCTCGGGCGGCGTCGTCGCCCGCTATGAACACCCGCTCGGTGACCGCTTCACCCTGCGGCTGATCGGCGAGGCGAGCTACCTCGGCCGCTCCCGCCAGAGCTTCAACAGCCTCCTCAACACCCATACCGGCTCCTACGTCCAGGCCCGGCTCTCCGCGGAGGTCGCGGCCGAGCACTGGAGCCTCGGCGTCTATGTGACCAACCCCACCGACGCCGCCGGCGACACCTTCGGCTACGGCAACCCCTTCAACAGCTTCGGGACGGTGCGCCAGACCACGCCGCAGCGACCGCGCACCGTCGGCCTGCGGCTGGCCGGCGCCTTCTAGAGCTCACACCTAGGCGCTGCGGCGCGCCGCCGCAGCCTGCGATTCTCTCAAATGACAAGTGGGGGGCAACCTTGAGCGGCGGCGTCATACCCTTGACGGCAGGTTAACGCCGTAAGGGTCCTTGGGGGACATAGACGGTGAAGCTCTCAGCTCTTGTCTGTGCGCATAACGAAGAGGCGCGGCTGGCGGATTGCCTGCGCCGCCTCGATTTCTGCGACGAGATCGTCGTGGTGGCCGACCGCTGCACCGACCGCACGCAGGAGATCGCCCGCCAGTTCGGCGCCCGCGTGATCGACGGCATCTTCCCGCTGGAAAGCCAGTCCAAGGCCGCCGGCGTCGCCGCCTGCCTCGGCGAGTGGGTGCTGGAGGTCGAGACCGACGAGATCGTCGAGGCCGCGCTGGCCTATGAAGTCCGCGCCGCGATCCATGGCCGCCCCGGCGGCGACTGGTTCGACGTGCCGCTGGACAACTATGTCGGCGAGACCCTGATCCGCCGCGGCTGGGGCGGCGCCTTCGGCGCGGCTATCGCGCCGCGCCTCTACCGCCGCAGCATCAAGCGCTGGCAGGCCTGCCGCGTGCAGCCCGCGGCCATCCTCGACGGCCGCTACGCCGGGGCGCTGGAAACCCCGATCTGCCGCAACGCCGATCCGGACGTGGGCCAGATGATCGCCCGCCTGAACCGCCAGACGGCGCTCCGCGCCCAGGACATCGCCGACAGCGGCCGCACCGGCAGCCTGCTGGGCTCGCTGGGCCGCGGCGTGCGTCAGTTCTGGACCAGCTATCTCTGGCGCCAGGGCCTGTTCGAAGGCGAGATCGGCTTCCTGATCGCCCTGATGGACGGCCTCGACCCGATCCTGTCCAGCCTGCGCGCCCGGGAGATCCTCAAGGCCCGCAGCCCGGCGGCGGCCGCGCTCAGCGCCCAGCCCACCCGCATCGGCCAGGCCGGCTAGCTCAAGCTTACGAAGACCGCCCAGCCGCGGCGCGCACCTGCACGCGCAGGGCCTCGCGCATCGCGCGGCGCTCCGTCACGTCGCGGAACATGTTGACCACGTCGCCCAGCCGCCCGTCCGCCGAGGCCTGGACCATGGGATGGCCTGCCAGCCACCTGTACGACCCGTCCTTGCAGCGGAAACGGTGCTCGCGGTCCGCTTTCGCGTCCGGGCCCCCGACGACGAACAGCCCCGTCGTGTTCGCCATGAGCTTGGCCAGGTCCTCGGGATGCACGAACTCGGCGCCCGGGCGACCCATCAGGTCCTCAGGCTCGTAGCCGAACATCCGGCACGCCGACGATACGTAAAGGATGACGCCCTTGGCGTCGGCCCGCACGACCAGCTCGTCCAGTCTGTCCCCATCCGCGGCGCCTAGGGCGTACGACATCTCATCTCCAGGCAAAGCGCCGCGACCTGCGGCGTCCCCAAAGCGTCGGCTATACGCGTGTGCAGAGGGTGAATCGGGCTTGCGGCGGAGCGCCGCAGCCCTGGCCCTACGCCGCGCCCGTCTCGGCCTGGGCGCATAGAAGGCGTCGCTGACGCTCTCCAGCACCGCCTCCAGCCAGGCGTCATGGGCCGGATTGGCCGGCGCCTAGGCCGGCGGCCTGCGATCTGTGGCGGTGGTTGCCCCGGGATGGGGCCCGCGACTGAACGGCCCTGGACCCCAGAGAGATGCGCTTTGCGCAAAGGCCGGCGTGGCGCAGGGGCCCCGCCTGCAACTTCCGCGAGCGAATGCCCTCGACATGGCCGCGCCGCCCCCGGATGATTGGCGGCCAAGACCTTGGTGCTTCCGGGAAGATTGAACGCGCTTCATGGCCAACGCCAATGCCCCAGCCGACGCCGACGCCGACGCCGACGCCCGCTACCCGGAGCAGATCCTCGACGGCTTCGGCGATGGCATCGTCGCCTTCGACCGCAACTGGACGATCAGATACGTGAACCGCGCCGCCGAGGCGCACGCCGGCATGACCCGGGAGGCGGCGCTGGGCCGCGTCTACTGGGAGGCGGTCCCCAGCGCCGTGGGCAGCGCCTTCGAGCCGGCCTTCCGCAGGGCGATGGCCGAGCGGGTCGCCGTCGAGCTGGAGGCCCCCTCCGCCGTTCGTCCCGGCGCCTTCGTCATGCTCCGCGCCTATCCGATCGAGGACGGGCTGGCCATCAGCTTCGGCGACATCACCGAGCGGCGCGCAAGCCAGGACCGGGTGCGGGACCAGGCCCAGCGGCTGGAGCTGGCGTTGGCCGCCTCGGGCCTCGGCGACTGGAGCTGGGAGGCGGCCACCGATCTGGTGACGCTCTCGGTGCGCGCCGCGGCGATCTTCGGCATCCCGCCCGGCGCCCTGATGACCTGGACCCAGATTCTGACGCGGGTGAACCCCGACGACGCCATCGTCGCGCGCCGCGCCGTCGAGGCCGCGTTCGCCGGGCGCACCGGCTATGAGATCGAGTACCGCATCACCCCGCCCGGCCGCGACGAAGAGATCTGGATCATGTCGCGCGCCCATGCCGAATATGCCGAAGACGGCAGCCCGATCGGCCTGCAGGGCGTGGTCGGCGACATCACCCGGCGCAAGGCCCAGGAGACCGAGCTGCGCGGCAGCGAGGCGCGGTTCCGCCTGATGGCCGACAGCGCCCCGGCGCCCGTCTGGATGACCACGGCCGAAGGGCCGATCGAATTCGTCAACCGCGCCTTCGCCGAGTTCTTCGGCAAGTCCGCCGAAGAGCTGATGGGCGACATCTGGTCCAAGGTTCTCCACCCCGAGGACATCCCCGAGGTCGCCGCCACCCGCTCCAAGGCCGCCGAGGGACCACACCCCTACTGGGTCGAGGCCCGCGCCCGCCATGCCGACGGCGAATGGCGCTGGATGCGGACCTCCTCACGCCCGCGGTTCGCCGCCGACGGCCGCTTCGAGGGCTATGTCGGCATCGCCATGGACATGACCGAGGTCCGCGCCGCCGAGGAACGCCAGCAGCTGCTGATCAACGAGCTGAACCACCGGGTGAAGAACACGCTCGCCACGGTCCAGTCGATCGCCCACCAGACGTTCCGGGAAGACGTCGTCACCCGCCTGGCCCGCAGGCATTTCACCGAACGCCTGCTGGCGCTCTCCACCGCCCACAATGTGCTGACCCGCGAGAGCTGGGAGAGCGCCGAGCTTGCCCACATCGCCGCCGAGGCGGTGCGCCCCTACGACGAATCCGACGCGCCGCGCATCGCCATCGAGGGCCCCGCCGTCCGCGTCTGCCCCAACGTGGCGCTGGCGCTCTCCATGGCTTTCCACGAGCTGGCCACCAACGCCACCAAGCACGGCGCGCTCTCGGTTCCCGCGGGCCGCGTCGCCCTCGGCTGGACGCTCAGCGCCGACCGCAGGGCCATAGAGATCGTCTGGCGCGAAAGCGGCGGGCCGCCGGTGGCGACACCCCGGAGCAAGGGCTTCGGCTCGCGGCTGCTCGCCCAGGGCCTCGCCGCCGAGCTCGGCCAGTCCGCCGCCTTGACCCACGACCCCGCCGGCCTCATCTGCCGGGTTACCGCCCCCGTCGCCGAAAGCTGAGGCCCCCGGGCGTCCATCCTCCGAACCTGTTTTTGTCACCTGGCGCTGGACGGCGCCCGCGCGGCGCGGCCAATAGCAGCTTCGTGAGAGTCGGAAGGAGGCGCGCCCCATGGAACTCGTCATCGGCACCAAGGCCTGGTCGACCTGGTCGATGCGCCCCTGGCTGGTGCTGACCAGGACCGGCGCGCCGTTCACCGAGACCCTGATCCAGCTGCGTCAGGAGAACAACCGCAGCGCCGAGGCCATCCGGCCGCACTCGGCGACCGGCCTGGTGCCCGTGCTCAAGGACGGCGACCTGGCCATCTGCGACAGCCTGGCGATCTGCGAATACCTGGCCGAGAGGTTCCCGGACGCCGCCCTCTGGCCAAAGGACGCCCGGGCCCGCGCCCTGGCCCGTTCGGCTGCGGCGGAGATGCACTCCGGCTTTTCCTCCCTGCGCCGCGAATGCCCCATGGACCTGCGCGCGCCGGTCGCCGCCGTCGAGCTTTCAGAAGGTGTGGCCAAGGACCTGCGCCGCCTCGCCGGGCTCTGGAGCGACCTGCTGGCCCGCTTCGGCGGCCCCTATCTGGCCGGCCCGGAATGGGGCATAGCCGACGCCTTCTTCACCCCGGTCGCCACCCGCCTGCGGACCTACGGCGTCCAGCTCTCCGACTACGGCGACCTGGGGCCGGCTGCCCGGTATGCCCGGCGCCTGCTCGAGCGGCCGGAGTTCCTGGCCTGGGAGGCGGCGAGCTGAGCATGCGCAAGGTCGGCGTCTTCCTGCGCGCCATCAACCTCTCCGGCCGTCGGCTGCTGATGGCCGATTTCAAGCGCGCGCTCGAGGCGGCAGGCCATCCCGACGCCCAGACCGTCGTCGCCACCGGCAATGCGGTGATCGTGGCCAAGGCCGCCGGCCCGGCCCTCGAAGCCCGCATCGAAAAGGCGCTGGAGGCCACCCTCGGCCAGTCCACCGAGGTCTTCACCCGCGACGGCGGCCAGCTCGCCGCCATCGTCGAGGCCAACCCCTTCCCGCAGATGGCCCGCGACGACCCGAGCCACCTGGTCGTCGTGTTCCTGAACGGCGAGCCCGGGGCTGAAAACGTCGCGGCCCTGCAGGCGAAGATCAAGGGGCCCGAGACCGTGGCCGCCGGTCCGGCCTGCCTCTACGCCTGCTATCCGGACGACATCGGCCACTCCAAACTCACCGCAGCGATGATCGAAAGGGCCCTGAAGCTGCGCGGCACCGCGCGCAACTGGAACACGGTCGTGAAGATGGCCGACCTCGCCCGCGACTCCTAGAGCGCTTTGCGCCGAAGTGGCCGCCGGTTCGGCGTCATAAAGCGCGACCAGACAAAGATTTAGAGCGCCGCTCCGAGTCTATCGGAGCGAATAGCGCTCTGGTCTCAGTTCGCGTTGGATTCAGAGCGCGACACCGCCCTGCGGGTCGCATATTTCACCTATGACGTCGAAGCGGCGCGGTTTGAGTCTTTGGCCGCCTTCGGATCAAGCTCGGGGGACCTCACGCTGAAGATCGGGCCGATCAGCTCCAGGACGATCCTGCGCTACGCGGCGGCCTTCGCGATCGTGGCCCTGTTCACCGGGCTGGCGGAATATATCTACCAGCTCTCCCACCTGCTGCGGCTGTCGGCGCTGTTCCTGGCCGCGGTCCTGGTGGTCGCCTACTGGCTGGGCGCGGGCCCGGCCTATTTCGCGGCCTTCACCGCCTTCCTGGCCTTCAACTTCTATATCCTCGGCGGACGCACGCCGCTGAGCTTCGCGTCCTGGGAATCCATCCTGACGCTCGGGGTGTTCTTCTTCACGGCCATGCTGACCGGAAGCCTGACCGGGCGCCTGCGCGACGAGGCGCAGAAGGCCATGGTGCGGGCCCGCACCACCCAGATCCTCTTCGACGCCACCCGCGACTTTTCGGCCACGCCCGACGAGGCCTTCATCCATGAGCGGCTGGCCCACCACCTGGCGGCGGCGGCCGGCGGCGGCGCGCTGGTGCTCACCGGCGCCGCCACCTTCGCCAGCCCCGCCGGCCTGGCGGTCTCCGAGGACCTGCGACGCCGGGCTCTGGCGCTGGGCGAGGTCGACTCCGCGGCCGGCGCCGTCACCACCTTCGCCGAGGGCTGGTCGCTCAGGCCGCTCTACGCCGACGGCGTCTCGCTGGGCGTCGCCGCCTGGCGGCCCCCGGCCGGCGGCAAGCACGCCGCCGAGGCGCAGACCCTGCTGGCGATCCTCGCCGACGCCGGAGCCGCGGCGGTCGCCCGTGCGCACCTCGCCGCCGCCAAGTCCAACGCCGAGGCCCGCGCCCGCACCGAGGAGCTGCGCAACGCCCTGCTCTCCTCGATCTCCCACGACCTTCGCACCCCGCTGGCCGCGATCATGGCCTCGGCCTCCAGCCTGCAGGAGTTCGGCGAGACCTTCGACGCCGCCACCCGCCGCGACCTCACCGCCACCATCCAGGAAGAGAGCGAGCGGATGAACGCCTTCGTGGCCAACCTGCTGAACATGACCAAGCTCGAGGCCGGCGCGCTGGCCGTGACGCGCATCCGCTTCGGGGTGCAGGAAGTGGTCGACCGCACCATGCGCCGCCAGCAGCTGGCCCACCGCCGCACGGTCGTCGAGGCCGCGCCCTTCGCCGAGCTGGAAGCCTCGGGCGACCCGGTGCTGTTCGAGCAGGCGCTGGGCAACGTCGTGGAGAACGCCATCCGCTATTCGCCGGCCGGCTCGACCGTGCGCATCGCCTGCGAGCGCGCCGATGGTGAGGCCGTGGTTCGCGTCACCGACGAGGGCCCCGGCGTGCCGGGCGAGGACATCGGGCGCATCTTCGACAAATTCTATCGCTCGCCCAGCGTCGCCGCGACGGCCGGCACCGGCCTTGGCCTCTCGATCGCCCGCGGCTTCATGGAGGCCATGGGCGGCGCCGTCACCGCCGCCAACCGTCCCAAACCCGAGCGCGGCCTCGCCGTCACGCTCAAGCTCGGCCTCGCCCCGCAATGAGCCCCGCAATCCATCTCCAGGCCAGCGATGGCCCCGCCCGCCTGCTGCTGGTCGACGATGAGCCGCAGATCGTGCGCGCGCTCACACCGGCCCTCACCGCCGCCGGCTACAGCGTCGAAACCGCCGCCACCGGCGAGGCGGCGCTCTCGCAGATGGCCGGCAACCCCTGCGACGTGGTGATCCTCGACCTTGGCCTGCCGGACATGGACGGCAAGGAGGTCATCCGGCGGATCCGCGAATGGTCGGAGGCGCCGATCATCGTGCTCTCCGCCCGCGACCTGGAATCCGAGAAGATCGCCGCCCTGGATTTCGGGGCCGACGACTTCGTCAACAAGCCCGTGGGGGTCGGCGAGCTGCTGGCCCGGGTCCGCGCGTCCCTGCGCGGCCGCGAGCGCCGCTTCACCGCCCAGCCCAGCTTCAAGGCCGGCGACCTGGAGATCAACTTCCCCAACCGCCGGGTGCAGGTGCAGGGCGATGAGGTCCGGCTGACGCCTCGCGAGTACGACCTGCTGCGCACGCTCGCCCGCCACGCCGGGCGGGTGGTCACCCACAAGCAGGTCATCACCTCGGTGTGGGGCCCCGAGGCCCAGGTCGACGCCCAGTTCGTCCGGGTGCTGGTGGCGCAGCTTCGCCAGAAGCTCGAGCTCGAGCCGTCCGCGCCGCGCATCGTGCTCACCGAGCCCGGCGTGGGCTACCGCCTCAAGGCCGACGACGACGCCTAGCGCCTTCCGCCGACGTGGCCGCCGGTTCGGCATCAGAAAGCGCCACAAAACAAAGATTTAGAACGCCGCTCCGAGTCGATCGGAGCGCATAGCGCTCCAGCGCGGCGCATACGAACAGAGCGCGGCGATCGCTCGCCGCGCTCTCCTTGTCGGTTCGGCCCTGGCGTTCTAGGCGAGAGCCGCCGCGTGACGCTGGCGGCGCAGCAGCGCGCCCATGCCGCCGAAACCCATCAGCATCAGGGCCCAGGTCGCCGGTTCCGGCACGGCCAGCACCGCTGAGAACTGCCCACCCGAACTGGCGTTGAAGTTGCGCAGCGCGTGGGTCGGCGTGCCGGGGCTCGGCAGCGCGTTGAGGCCCGAGGTGATCCCGGTCAGGGCGATCGAGAAGTCCCGGTCGCCGTCGGCGAAGTCGTAGAAATCCGAGGTGTAGGTGATCGTGCCCAGCGACGTGGTCGCGTCGTCCGCGCTCCCCGAGGTCGCGCCGCGGTTGCCGGAGATGGAGCCGCCGGTGAACACGCCGTGCAGCAGGTTGGTCACGTTGTGCACGAAGTTGACGCCGCCATAGCTGAAGTCGGCGCCGCTGTAGATGAAGGAGAATTCGCCGCCGAGGTTCGCCTGGGTCAGCCGACCGCCCGAAAGCGTGGCGATATGGCCGTTGGGAACGGTGGCCATCAGGGTGAACTTGGCGTTGAGGTTCACCAGCGGGGTGTCCCAGAAGGTGAAGAAGGTGTCTTCCGCGCCCGGGGTCGTCCCGAGGCTGGTCGCCGAAGTGAACAGCGATCCGCCGGTGCCCGCGGCCGACTGGGTCCAGCGAATGAACTTGCCGCCGGTGGCCTGCGAATAGTTGGCGAAGGTGGTCACGTCCGCGGCGGCGGCGGGCGCCGACATCGCCGCCAGCGAAGCCGCCACGGCGGCCGCTGAAAGGATCTTTGTAAGCGCTCGCATCGGGCCCGCCTTTGTCAAAAACACAACATCGCTGGTACGGCGACTTCGCCTCTTCAACCGCACTCCTCGCCACTCAGCAAGTATAAGGAAAATATATGAAAGATAATTTTCCACTCGCCTGTCAGGGGAATGCGAATTATTCAATAGCAAGCGTCAGAAAATTGCAGGAAATATTGAATATATACACGGGTATAAATTGGAATTACACACCCCCATTCAGGGGAATTGTGGATTCAATACGTGAACGTCCACGATACTTTAACCAATCTATTCACGAGATCAGCTTTCAACTCACCCAGCCGAATCTTCCCCCCCAAAGCAGCGCCCGCCATGGTGTGTCGCCTGCACGGCGGCAGGCGGGCCTTCATCTTCGTGCAGGCGGCGATCTCATTCGCAAGGTTTGCCCGGAAATCCTCCCCGGGGTCGCCTTGGGGCGGGCCGGACGACGCCTGACGCGTTCAACGCGGCCCTTCGTAGGCCCGGCCATAGGTCTCCAGATAGAGCCGCTCGTCCCGCTCGTCGCGCGGTGGGATGGCGAACACCGTCCCGTCCGGCGCCAGGTTGAAATGGCGGACGCTGACCACCATCCGTCGCGGCCCGGCCTCGACCGCCGCGGCCGGCTCCTCGCCCTCGGCGTGCAGCGCCTTCAGCACCCCGTACCGCTTGGGATGCAGCTTGGCGACGTGCCAGCGCAGGTGCGCCAGCCGCACCTGGGTCAGGTAGGCGGTCTGCGGCGTCGCGGCCTGGGCCATCTCCCAGCCCTGCTCGAACAGCCGGTCGGCCCGCACGTCCATCGCCTCATAGAGCGCGTTGTTGAACTCCGGGTGCTTGTCGCGCCAGGCATAGACGGTCGCGGCCACCGGCATGTCCGGATCGGCGCAGATCGCGGTCACCGCCTCGCCCGCCGCCACCCGCGCACAGATCGCCTCGACCGTCGCGATGCAGTAGGAGGACCGCCCGCCGATGAACGGCCCGCCCGCCGCCTCCCGCGCCGCCAGCAGATCCGCGGCGAACCGCGGCCTCTTGCGGGCCCACATGCAGACCGTGCTCGGGTCGGGCATGTGCGCGTCGCGGCAGATCGCCCGCATGGTCTCCCCCGCCGCCGTCCGCCGCAGGATCTCCTCCGAAACCTTCGCGAACTGAGCCCTCCAGCCCTGCCCCCGCCGCGAGACCGCCACACCGCCGCCTGGACCTGCATCCATCCTGACCTCTCCTGACTATGCTGAAATAGATCCTCCCCCAGGCGCGCAGCGCCGATCAGGGGGTGGAGAAGCGTTCGCCGCAGGCGAGTGATCGACAACTGCTTGTCGATCACAGCGACGACGGGATCGTCGCGAATACGCGACGAGACGGAGGGGGTTTCACCCCACCCCGCAGCCGCCCGGCCCACGCCAGGCGCACCACCGAACGCTCGCAGGATTTAGCCAGAAACGCGCGCCCGCGTCAAGAACAAAATAGGAACTTGCACTCAGATATCGGCCCGTGGCTAATGTCGCCACGTCTTTTTTCTCGGCCATGCTGACCATCGCTTTTGTGATGATCGCGATTCTATTCGTTTCAGAGCGGCTGCCGAAGCCGCCCCCTCAGGACGCTGCCCATGTCGCATCCCAGGCCGAAACTCAGCGAGCCGCCGAAGGCTGGCGCCGCGCCGCCGCCGCCGAAGCCGCAGATTCTGCAATTGGGGCTGAAGTTTCCGGGGGTGCCGGTAGCCAACACCGTGCCGGAGGCGGATCGCAAGTGACAGAGGCCGACAAGCCCGCAGCGAACCCGCCCGCCGCTCCAGCGGCCCAGCCGCCCGCTCCGCCGGCACATCAGCTGCTGAAGAAAAACGAAGAAGGGGGCGGTCCGCTCGTCGAGCGCCGCTGACCCACGACGCGCGCCGCCACTCTACGGCCGGCGCGTAGGGAATCTTGCGACCCGCTCAAGGGAGTCGCCTCCCCCTATCCCCCACTCCCCCGCCCCGCTAACCTCGCCGCCAATCACACCCGCCGCCCCGCTCCGGGCGGCGAGGCATAAGTTTGGGAAACGCCTGGAATGACCGACACGCCTGCCGGCGCGCGCATGCCGCTTGCCCAGCCCGCCGCCCGCCCGGTCTTCTCGGAAAACTACAAGCGCCTGGTGCTGGTGCTGCTGGTGGTGGCCTACACCCTCAACTTCATCGACCGCACGATCATCGCCACCATCGGCCAGGCGATCAAGGTCGACCTGAAGATCACCGACACCCAGCTGGGCCTGCTGGGCGGGCTCTATTTCGCCCTGCTCTACACCCTGCTGGGCATCCCGATCGCCCGCTTCGCCGAGCGGTTCAACCGGGTCAACATCATCGCCGCGGCGATCGTCGTCTGGTCAGGCTTCACGGCGCTCTGCGGCACGGCGGCCAACTTCGCCACGCTCGCCGCCTACCGTTTCGGCGTGGGCGTCGGCGAGGCGGGCCTCTCGCCGCCCGCCCACTCGCTGATCAGCGACTACTACGAACCCAAGAAACGGGCCTCGGCCCTGGCCGTCTACGCCTTCGGCATCCCGCTGGGCGCGATGCTGGGCGCGATAATCGGCGGCCAGATGCTCGACCACTTCACCTGGCGCACGGCCTTCATGCTGGTGGGCTTGCCGGGGGTCGCCGTCGCCATCGCCCTGAAGCTGCTGGTCAAGGAGCCGCCGCGCGGGCACTCGGAAGCCGACGGCGGAGCCTCCGCCCGGGCCGCGGCCGCGGGCAAGGCCTATTCCCTGGGCGCGGAGTTCAAGGAGATCGGCGCGGTCTTCGCCACCCTGTTCGGCAACTGGCCGGTGCTCAACATCGTGCTCGGCACGACGCTGGTCTCCTTCGCCGGCTATGGCGGGGGCCAGTTCGCGCCACCTTATTTCATCCGCGCCTTCCACCTGAGCTACGGCGAGGTGGGGCTGATCATCGGCCTGGCGGTTGGCATTTCTCAGGGGATCGGCACCCTCGCCGGCGGGCCGATCACCGATCGCCTGTCGCGGCGCAGCCCACGCTGGTACGCTCTGACGCCGGCGATCGGCCTGACGGCCGCCTTCCCGTTCTATGTGGCTGTCTATAAGGCGGCCACCTGGCAACAGGCGGTGATGTTCATCCTGCTGCCGGGCATCCTGGCCTGCCTCCACCTCGGCCCGACCTTCGGGGTGATTCAGAACATGGTGCCCACCCACCGGCGCGCGACGGCGGCGGCGATCCTGCTGTTCGTCGTGAATCTGATCGGGCTGGGCGGCGGACCGCCCTTCACCGGCTGGGTGATCGACCACTTCGCGGCCTTCCACCTGGCCAATCCTGGCGAGACGGGCATGTGGGCCGCGATCAGCCACGTCTTCGCCACCGATACGGCGAGCTTCTCGGCGGCCTGCCCGGGGGGGATCGCACCGAAGGCCGCGGGGGTCGAGGCCGCGGCATCCTGCAGCGGCGCCCTCGTGCGGGCCACCCGCCAGGGGATCATCGTCACCTACAGCATCGGCGTCTGGGGCGCCTTCCACTACCTGCTGGCCTCGTTCGGCCTGAAGGAGGCCCTGGCCAGGGCCCGCGCCGACCGCGGAGAGGCCGACTAGGTCGCAGTGGCCTCAGGCCGCCGTGCGAACCTGGCGCAGCGTCGCCCGCCGGATCGCGTTTAGCCGCCAGGCCATCGCCCGGGTGACGGCGCTTTGCGCGGCCTCCAGGTTCACCGGCTTCGAGAGGACGCCGTTGAACCGGCGCGGCAGGTCGGTCAGATCCGTCGACCAGGCGAGCACGAATTGGTCGTCGGGCAGGCCGGAGGCCACTTCGTCGCCGGAGAGACCCGGCATGTGCCGGTCGAGGCAGATCAGATCGAACGTATCGACGTTGACGGCCGCAAGCGCCCCAGGCCCGTCCTCCGCGGTCGAGACCTGGCAGCCCAGATGGCGGAGTATCTCGGACAGGACGAGACGGTTCACGTGGTGGTCATCGACCACCAGGACGCGCAGGCCGCTGGTCATCTTGCTTTCCCTCGTGTGCAGGCGGGCCCCGCACGAACTACACGAAGGCTACTCGCGCACAGGCGCCCCGACAATTCGGGGGAATCACCTACGCAGAGTCACCTAGGCTCGCGCCCTCCTGGCCGATGACCTCTGCACCAGCCTTGGGGCCCAGGCGGCCGCGGCTGTATCTCTCGCGCAACGCGCCCAACCCAAGATTGCAACAGTCAAGCTTGCAATCTTGACACGTAACTGAGGCGCAGCCTCATCCTCCGCATCCGGACGAGCGCCAGGCGCCGTCCTCTTGCAGGGGAATCACCATGAAACGCCTTATGGGAGGCGCCGCCTCCCTCGCGCTGGCGGCCATCGCTGCCGCCGCCGGCTTCTCGCCGGCCCATGCGCAATCCGCCAGCCCCGCCGATGTGTCGGAAGTCGTCGTCACCGGCTCGCGGATCCGCACCAGTCCGCTGGAACGTGACCAGCCGGTGGTCCAGATCGACCAGGAGGCCATCGCCAAGACCGGCCTCACCTCGACCGTCGATGTCCTTCAGCGCATCCCCTCGGCAAGTGGCGGCCTGAACGGCAAGTTCAACAACTCCGGCAACCTCGGCAATCCGCCGGACGGCGGCGGCGTCGGCGCGGGCTCGGCGGAAATCGACCTGCGCTACCTGGGCTCGCGCCGCGTGCTGGTGCTCGTCGATGGCCTGCGCTGGGTGGCCGGCGCCTCGGCCTCGGGCGTGCCGGGCGCGGTCGACCTCAACACCATCCCGACCTCGATGATCAGCCGCATGGAGGTCCTCCAGGAAGGCGCCTCGCCGATCTACGGCTCCGACGCCATCGCCGGCGTCGTCAACATCATCACCAAGCAGCGCCAGGACGGCTTCCAGGCCACGGCCCAGATCGGCGGCTTCAAGAGCGACGGCTTCACCCAGGACTACAACCTCTCCTGGGGCGCCACCACCGGCGGAACCTCGATCGTCGTGGGCGGCGGCTACTTCAAGCAGGACCCGGTGTTCGCGGCCGACCGCAAGATCTCCCGCTTCCCGGCGCCCTTCGCCAACGTCTGCGACGGCGGCTGCAGCTCCGGCACGCCCCTTGGACGTACGATCGTGACCGATCCCAACACGGGCGTGACCTCCAACATAACTCTTCGCCAGGCCCTGCAGCCCGGCCAGCGGCCGATCTACAATCCGGCCGATCCGACCGGCCCGGGCGGCAGCTTCAAGGCCTTCGAGGTCGCCGACCGCTTCAACTTCCAGCCGTTCAACTACATCCTGACGCCGCTGGAGCGCGTCAGCATGTTCGGCTCGGTCACCCAGGACATCACCGATAAGATCCATTTCCGCGGCCGGGCGTCCTACGTCGAGCGCAAGTCGGCCAACCAGGCCGCGCCGATCCCCCTCTTCGTGGGTCCCGACGCCGGCAACGGCAACCTGCTGGACACGGTCACGATCGACGCCAGCAACCCCTTCAACCCCTTCGGCTTCACCCTGCAGCAGGGCACCTATCAGGTGGTCGGCCGCCGCCTGGTCGAGGCCGGCCCGCGCCACTTCGAACAGAGCGTCGACACCTGGAACGTCTCCGGGACCTTCGACGGCGAGTTCGAGGTCGCCGACCACACCTGGCACTGGGACGTCGACGGCGTCTGGTCGCGCAACCATGCCAGCCAGACCTTCACCGGCAACGTGAACGCCCAGCGCGTCCAGCAGGCGCTGGGCCCCGTCTCGGCCTGCACCGCCCCCTGCACCCCGCTGAACATCTTCGGCGGCGCCGGCACCATCACGCCGGCGATGCTGCAGTTCATCGGCTTCACCCAGCAGGATACCTCGCAGCAGGAACTGCGCGACGTCAGCGCCAACCTGACCGGCGACCTCTTTGAACTGCCGGCCGGCCCCTTGGCCTTCGCCGTCGGCGTCGAGCGCCGGGAAACCGAGGGCTTCTTCCAGCCCGACCCGATCGTCGCGGCCGGCCTCTCGTCCGACATTCCCGCCCAGCCGGCGCGTGGCTCGATCACGGTCAAGGAAGCCTACGCCGAACTGCGGGTCCCGCTCCTCAAGGACATGCCGTTCTTCTACCGCCTCGACGGGTCCGTGGCCGGCCGCTGGTTCGACTACTCGGGCTCGGGCTCTGACTCGACCTACCAGGCGGGCCTGACCTGGAAGCCGGTCCAGGAGGTCCTCTTCCGCGGGTCCTGGGGCCAGGGCTTCCGGGCGCCCTCCATCGGCGAGCTGTTCGGCGGCGCCTCGCGCTTCGACCAGGTCGTGGCCGACCCCTGCTCCGACTTCCTGGGCCTGCAGGGCGGGACGCCGGCCAACGCCACCGTCCGCGCCAACTGCATCGCGCGCGGCGTTCCGGCCAACGGCTCCTATGCGCAGCTGCCGGTGATCACAAGCGGCAACAAGAACCTGGCCCCGGAAACCAGCGAAAGCTGGAACTTCAGCGGCGTCTGGGAGCCCGCGTTCCTGCGCGACGCCAGCTGGGCCAGCGGCGGCTCGATCGAGGTGGCCTATTCCAAGACCAAGCTGGACGACGCCATCAATGCCCTGAGCGGCGCCACGCTCCTGCAGCGCTGCGCCAACACCAACGAAGCGCTTTCCTGCGCCACCATCACGCGCACGGCGTCGGGCGCGATCGCCAGCATCGCCAACCCGCTGATCAACATCGGCGGCATCCGAACCGAATCGGTCGACCTGAACATCGTCTGGACCTCGCCCGAGACCTCGCTCGGCCGCTTCGCGCTCCACTCCAACTCGACGCGGCTGCTGAAGTTCACCGAGCTCCTGCCCACCGACAACGGCCTTGCGCCCACCAAGCGCCTCGGCACGGAACGCGGCAGCCCGGACCAGGCCTATCCGAAGTGGAAGTCCAACCTCAGCCTAGACTGGGACAAGGCCGACTTCGGCGCCACGGCGACCATGCGCTACCTCTCCGGCGTCCAGGAGGCCGACGACCCCAACAAGCTGGGCAGCCGCACCTACGTCGACGCCCAGCTGCGCTGGACGCCCAGCCAGATCGCCGACGGCCTTGGCGTGGCGGTCGGCATCAACAACCTCTTCGACAAGGACCCGCCCGGCTGCGTCACCTGCAGCCTCAACAACTACGACCCGAACGCCTACGACGCGCCGGGCCGCTTCTTCTATCTGCGCCTGAGTTACCGGCAGTAGGCGGCAAGCGTGACAGCCGGAAGTGGAGGCCGGTTCCGGCGCCCGTCACGCGCCAAGTAAAAATGAGCCGGTCCGGGCGGCCTGCGGCCGTCCGGACGCGGCCGGCGCGACTTGACCCCGGCTTCGGCCGGGGTCAAACCGCCGGGATGATCCCCCGTTACGCCCGCAAGGAAGCCGCCGACATCTGGAGCCCGCAGACGCGGTTCTCCATCATGTTCGAAATCGAGAGCCACGCCGCCGACGCCATGGCCGATCTGGGGACCATCCCCAAGGAGGCCGCCCGCGTCATCCGCGAGAAGGGCAAGGGCGTGATCTGGGACGCCGATCGCATCGACGAGATCGAGCGCGAGGTGAAGCACGACGTCATCGCCTTCCTGACCCACGTGACCGAGATCGTCGGCCCCGAGGCCCGCTTCCTGCACCAGGGCATGACCTCGTCCGACGTCAACGACACCACGCTCGCTGTCCAGCTCTCCCGCGCCACCGACCTCCTGATCGAGGACGTCGACCTGGTGCTGGCGGCCCTCAAGCGCCGCGCCTACGAGCACCGCATGACGCCCACCGTCGGGCGCAGCCACGCCATCCACGCCGAGCCCACCACCTTCGGCCTGAAGCTCGCCGGCCACTACGCCGAGTTCGTGCGCGCCAAGGAACGCCTGGCGATGGCGAAGTTCGAGATCGCCACCTGCGCCATCTCCGGCGCTATCGGCACCTTCGCCCACATCGATCCCGTGGTTGAGGAATATGTCGCCGAGAAGATGGGCCTGGCCGTCGAGCCGGTCTCCACCCAGGTGATTCCCCGCGACCGCCACGCGGCCTATTTCGCGGCGCTGGGCGTCGTCGCCTCCTCCATCGAGCGCCTCGCCACCGAGATCCGCCACCTGCAGCGCACCGAAGTCCTCGAAGCCGAAGAACCGTTCGATGTGGGCCAGAAGGGCTCCTCGGCCATGCCGCACAAGAGGAACCCGATCCTCACCGAGAACCTGACCGGCCTCGCCCGCCTGGTCCGCTCGGCCGTCGTGCCGGCCATGGAGAACGTCACCCTCTGGCACGAGCGCGACATCAGCCATTCCTCGGTCGAGCGCGGCATCGCCCCGGACACGACCGTCCACCTCGACTTCGCGCTCCGCCGCCTGGCCTCGGTCGTGGAGCGGCTGGTGATCTACCCCGAGAACATGCTGAAGAACCTCGACCGCCTCGGCGGCCTGGTGCACTCCCAGCGCGTCCTGCTGGCCCTGACGCAAAAGGGCATGAGCCGCGAGGCGTCCTATTCGGCCGTCCAACGCAATGCCATGAAGGTCTGGCGTGGCGAAGGTAACTTCTTGAATTTCCTCAAGAATGACCCCGAGGTCACCCTCTCCGACGTCGAACTCGGCGAGCTCTTCGACCTCGGCTACCACTTCAAGCACGTCGATCGCGTCTTCGCCCGCGTGTTCGGCGACGAGGCGGAGGCCTCATGGCAAACCGCGAAGACCTCCGCCGGCTAGCCCCGGCCGGCCGCTTAAGGGAATATCCCTAGGGTGCGCTCCCGAATTGGCCGGCCGACGCTCAAGGCCTAGCTTCCGCGCCATGACCAGCCCTGACCTCCAACAGCCAGACATCACCGCACTGGCGGCCCACGCCCGTAGCGACCGCTGGGCGCTCGGCTGGAGCCTGCTGGCCGTCGCCACCACGAGCGCGGCCCTTCTGTGCCTGATCTGGGTGGCCGCGCTGAACCTGGCCCGCTGACCGGCGAAGGGCCTACTTTCCTTCGCGGACGCCTTCGCGGGCCTGGGCCAGCAGCTCGGCCATCTTCATGCGGACCTCGCCCTCGGTGATGGTCACGCCCGCGCCCTTCAGGTCCTCGAAGACCTTGCGCAGCACGTCATCTTCGCCAGGTTGTTCGAAATCCGACTTCACCACCGCTTGGGCATATTCGGCGATATGCTTCTCCTGCAGGCCCATCAGGCCGGCCGCCCACTCGCCCAGAGCGCGGTTGCGCCGGGCCGAAGCCTTGAACTCCTGCTCTTGATCGAGCGCGAAACGCTTCTCGAAGCCACGTTCACGATCGTCAAAGGTGGTCATGTGGTCTCCGGAGGCGGCACGAACGGGCGATCCCATATCCTGCACCCGCGCCCGCCGCAATCGAAAGGGGGATGTTTGCGCCTCCGCGTCGCATCCGGTAATTTGCAGCGGCCTCATATTGAGCGAGAGGCCGAGTCGGACCCGCGCGCGAGGGAGCTATCGCGCGCGTTTTTGTTTCCCCGACCGGCAAACCCCTCGCTCTCGGAGAAGGCGCGACGATGACCCGCCGCAAGAAGATCTACGAGGGCAAGGCCAAGATTCTCTATGAGGGTCCTGAGCCCGGCACGCTGATCCAGTACTTCAAGGACGACACCACCGCCTTCGACGCCACCAAGAAGGCGGTGCTGGAGGGCAAGGGCGTCATCAACAACCGCATCAGCGAGCACATCATGACGCGGCTGGGCTCCATCGGGGTCCAGAACCACTTCATCCGCCGCCTGAACCTGCGCGAGCAGCTGATCAAGGAGGTGGAGATCATCCCGTTGGAGGTGGTCTGCCGCAATGTGGCGGCGGGCTCGCTCTCCACCCGATTCGGCCTGCCCGAGGGCCAGGCCCTGCCTCGCTCGATCATCGAGTTCTACCTGAAGGACGACAAGCTGCACGATCCGATGGTCGCCGAGGAGCACATCACCGCCTTCAACTGGGCCTCGACCCAGGAGATCGACGACATGATGGCGCTCACCCTGCGGGTGAACGACTTCCTCACCGGCATGTTCGGCGCGGTCGGCATCACCCTGATCGACTTCAAGGTCGAGTATGGCCGCGTCTGGGAGAACGATTTCGCCCGCATTATCCTGGCCGACGAGATCAGCCCCGATTCGTGCCGGCTCTGGGACGCGCAGACCAATGAGAAGCTCGACAAGGACCGCTTCCGCCGCGACCTGGGCAATGTCATCGAGAGCTACACCGAGGTCGCCCGCCGCCTCGGAATCATGAAGGAGATGCCGACCGTCATCCAGGGAGGCCTCCACTAGTGCGCGCGACGGTCCATGTGTTCCTGAAGCCCGGCGTCCTCGACGTGCAGGGCAAGGCCGTCGAGCAGGCGCTGCACGGCCTCGGTTGGGGCGGCGTCAGCCAAGTCCGCGTCGGCCGCACCATCGAGTTCGACCTGGCCGCCAAGGATGCCGCCGCGGCCGAGACCGAGGTCAAGGCCATGTGCGAGAAGCTGCTCGCCAACACGGTCATCGAAAGCTACCGCGTGGAGGTGGCGTGAGGGGGTTCGTCCCCCTCGCCCTCCTCTCACTCCCGCTTTGCGCCTGCTCTCCTGAGACCGAGGCGGCGGTCAGCTTCCTCGGCCTCGACTGCGCCCAGCCCTTCGAGGCCCAGGCCGCGGCGCTGATCGCCCAGCCGCACCTGACGCCAGCGCCCGAAGACCGCGCCGAGCCCTACAAATTCTACTCTAGCGAGGACGGCCGCATCTCCTATCTGATCACCAAGCCGGGCGCCCCCGGCCATCCGGCGATCATGATGCAGCGGGCGGACGCCGGCGGCGTGACGACCACCGGCTGCCCCTACGGCGACAAGAAGCACTACGAGCAACTGCACGCCTACCTCGAAGGCCTGAAGGAGTGGCATAGATGACCGGCTTCACCCCCATCCTGGATGAATGTGCATGAAAGCTGCCGTCGTCGTCTTCCCCGGCTCCAACTGCGACCGTGACTGCAAGGTGGCCATCGAGCGCTCCACCGGCGCGCATGTGGACATGGTCTGGCACGGCGACACCGCCCTGCCCGACGGCCTCGACCTGATCGTCCTGCCGGGCGGCTTCTCCTATGGCGACTACCTGCGCTGCGGGGCCATGGCCTCGCTCTCGCCGGTGATGGCCGAGGTCAAGGCGGCGGCCGAGCGCGGCGTCGCCACCGTCGGCATCTGCAACGGCTTCCAGGTGCTCTGCGAGGCCCTGATGCTGCCGGGCGCGCTCCTGCGTAATGAGCGGCTGAAGTATGTCTGCAAGACCGTCGAGCTGGAGGTGACCAACGCCCAGACCCGTTTCACCGCGGGCTACGCGGGCCGCCGCCAGGTGGCCATGACCGTCGGCAACGGCGAGGGCAACTTCTTCGCCGACGACGCCACCCTCGACCGGCTGGAGGGCGAGGGCCAGGTGGTCTTCCGCTACGTCGACAACCCCAATGGGTCGGCCCGGGGCGTGGCCGGCATCGTCAACAAGCGCGGCAATGTGCTCGGCCTCATGCCCCACCCCGACCGCGCCTTCGAAGCCGAACTCGGCTCCGCCGACGGCGCCATCCTCTTCCAGAGCGCGCTCGCCAGCGCCTAAGGCGCCTTCGCCTTCTGCCAGGTCACCGGCATCGGGTCGCGGCCGCCCTCGGCGATGAAGCGGTCGATGCGGGCGCGCAGCACCGGCAGGGGCACGCTGCCCATCGAAAGCACCGTGTCGTGGAAGGCGCGGATGTCGAACTTCGAGCCCAGCGCCTTCTCGGCCTTCGCGCGCTCCTCCAAGATCGCCATCATGCCCAGGTAGTAGCTCACCGCCTGCCCCGGCCAGGAGATGTAGCGGTCGACCTCGATCTCGATGTCGTGGTCGGCGAGCGCGGTATTGTCGTGCAGGTAGACGATGGCTTGGGCTCGCGTCCAGCCCTTATGGTGGAGGCCTGAGTCGACCACCAGCCGGGCCGCGCGCCACATCTGGAAGGTCAGCATGCCGAAGCGGTCGTAGGGGGTGTCGTACATCCCCATCTCCACCCCCAGCCGCTCGCAATAGAGCGCCCAGCCCTCGCCATAGGCCGAGATGTAGACGTAGCGGCGGAAGTCCGGGAGGCCGGTCTGCTCCTCCGCCAGCCCGCCCTGCAGGGAATGGCCCGGCGCGGACTCATGCAGCGTCAGCGCCGTCAGATTATAGAGCGGCCGCGACGGCAGGTCGTAGGTGTTGAGCAGGTACGTCGACTTGCCGCCCCTGGCGCTGGTGTAGAAGGGCGCCATGTCCGCCGGGACCGGCTCGATGGCGAAGCGACTGCGCGGCAGCCAGCCGAAATAGGCCGAGAGCTTGCCGTCCACCCGCTTGGCGATCCAGGCGCCGCGCATCAGCAGCTCCTCCGGAGTCTTGGCGTAGAACTTCGGGTCGCTGCGCAGGTAGGCCAGAAATGCCGGGAAATCGCCGGTGAAGCCGGTCTCCGTCATGACGTCCAGCATCTGGGCGTGGATCTTGGCGACCTCGCTCAGGCCCAGCTGGTGGATCGCCTCAGGATCCATGTCCAGTGTGCTGAATTCCTTGATCTGTGCGCGATAGTAGGCCCGCCCGTCCGGCAGGCTCTCCGCCGCCAGCGCCGTCGCCGAATGCGGGATGTAGTCGTCGCGCAGGAAGGTCAGCAGGGTCGCATAGGCCGGCTTCACCTTGCCCTCGATCGCCGCCTTCGCCTCAGCCTTCAGCGCCGCCTGCTCGGCGGGCGGGATCGAGGCCGGCATCGAACTGAACGGCTTCCAGAAGAGCGTGCCCCCGGCGTCCTTGGCGTCCACCGTCGCCGAGACCGAGACCTCGCGCCCCGCCAGCGTCGCCCTGGGCGGGGTGAACCCGCGCTTCAGCCCGGCGCGCATGTTGTCGGTCTGCTCGGCGAAGAAGCGCGGGATGTCGTTCAGCTGGGCGATGTAGGCGCGGTACTCTCCGGCGTCGTGCAACGTGCGCATGGCCGTGTAGTTGAAGTCCGACCAGAACGACGAGTCGGAATTGAACGGCTTCTCGTACTCGCGGAATTTCTGCTGGCTGATCAGGACGTCGATCTGGTCGCGGTAGACCTCGTAGTTCACCTGCCCCTCCGGCGAGAGCGCCTTCTCCGGGATGGCGTCGAGCTGGCGGCGCACGCCCTGCCAATAGGCCAGCCGCCGTTCCTGGCTGGCGGCGTCCACCTTCGGCAGGTAGCCGGCCAGCGGCGCCGCGTCGCCCTCGTCCCCATGCGCGAACTCGATCTCCCGCCAGGTCCATTCCCTGGTGTAGAGCGCCTTGAAGCTTGCGGCGGCGGTGGCGGTCGGATGCGCAGCGGCGACCGCTTTCGGCGCCGCCATCGCGGAGGTGGCGGCCAGGACGCCACCCGCCACGGCCAGGCCGACAAGACTGCCTATGCGCATCGTCCGCTCCCCGATCAACCTGAAGCGACAGGCCTACGTGAGATCGCCCGGCGGCGCCAAGGGACCCTTCTCAAGCCTGCCTCATCGGTTAGGCTCGTGACATGATACGATACGCCCTGCTCGCGGCGGCGGCCGCCGCCCTCGCCTGCGCCGCCATCCCCGCCGCCGCCCAGACCGATCCGAACACCCCCGACATCCCGGCGAAGTTCGACTTTCCGACGGCCTCCTACGACTACGTCAAGCGCACGGTGATGATTCCCATGCGCGACGGCGCGCGGCTCTACACCGTCATCGTCATGTCCAAGGGCGCACACGACGCGCCGATCCTCATCTCGCGCACGCCCTATAACGCCAGGAAGCGCGCCATGCGGTTCAACTCGCCGAACATCGTCGACACCCTCTCCCAGCTGGACGAGCCCTTCGTCGCCGACGGCTATATCCGCGTCTACCAGGACGTCCGCGGCAAGTTCGGCTCTGAGGGCGACTATGTGGCCACCCGTCCCCTGGTCGGCCCGCTCAACAGGACCAGGGTCGACCACTCCACCGACGCCTGGGACACCATCGACTGGCTGGTGAAGAACCTGCCTCAGTCCAACGGCCGGGTGGGGATCATCGGCTCGTCCTACGACGGCTTCACCAGCCTGATGGCGTCCAGTCCAGCTGGTTCCCGCTCTATGACCGCAATCCGCAGACCTACGTGCCCAACATCTTCTTCGCCAAGCCCGCCGACTACCGAAAGGCGACCCAGCGGGTCTTTCACTCCGCCGCCCAGGCTAGCGCCATCGAACTGCCAGTTGTCGACGTGCGCTGAGCCTTCGGCCGCAGGTTGACCCAGATGTAGGCGCCGTTCATCCCGACGATGAATGTGGCGAACATGGTGATCACCGCGGCGACGAAGGGAATGGCGTCAGGGGACATCGGAAACTCCTGTTGGCGTCTGCGGCCAGAGAACCCGATGTGACCCGGTTGCGCCTTGATTCAGATCAAACGACCATTGGCCGCATTGCCGCGGCGGCGGCGAGGCGACAGGATTGCAGATGCTCGAGCTTGCCGGCCTTCCTGCAGATTGCGCCAAGCGACGCGCCACGGGCGGTTGCGACGTCTGCCAGGCCCGGCCCTTCAGCGTCTGCGCCAGCGTTCCCGACGCAGACCTCGCCCGGCTGGACGGCCTTGCCGAGACCGTGGCTCTGGAACCCGACCAGGCGCTCTTTCGCCAGGACGATCCAGTCACCCACATCTTCAACGTAACCTCGGGCTCGCTGCGGCTCAGCCGCCTGTTGCCGGACGGACGCCGTCAGATCGCAGGCTTTCTCTTTGCCGGCGACTTTATCGGCCTGTCTGATGAGGCGCGTCACGCCTTTGCAGCCGAGGCCCTCGAGCCGTCGACCCTCTGCCGCTTTCGCCAGGGGGACTATCGCGCGCTGATGAGGGAGGTTCGCGACCTCGAGACCGCGCTCCTGCAACGCGCCGGCCGCGAGCTATCGGCGGCGCGGGACCAGGCGCTGCGCCTCGGCCGCAAATCGGCGTTGGAACGGCTGGCGTCCTTCCTGATCGATCTGCCCGGGATCGATCCGCTCAGGCCCGCAACGCCCGACGTCATCCGGCTGCCCATGACCCGCGGCGAGATCGCAGACTACCTGGGCCTCACGATCGAGACCGTGAGTCGCAGTCTGACGAAGCTGAAGCAGCTGGGCCTCGTGCGGCAACTTTCCCTGAACCTGCTCAAGGTGGAACGCCACGATGCGCTGCGCGACCTTGCCGAGGGGTTGGGCTGAGCCGCTAGACGCCACTCTTGGGCACGAACAGGAAGTCGCCGTAGACGTGGCCGCCGTTGTCGAGGGCGGAGTACTGCGGCTGCTGCGGGTCCGGCACGTCCTTGTCCTTCAGCAGCACCGAGGTGGCGGTGGACATCACCTGGGTCACCAGCCGGCCATAGAGCTCCTCGCTGGTGATCACGTCGTTGTTGCTCTGCAGGATGCTGAGCAGGGCCGCGGCGAACACCGAGTGGTTCTTCGCCCCGCCGCCGTCGAGCACAGGCTCCAGCCCCCCTGAAGTCAGCACGTTGCGCGACTGCTTGTGCGCCATGCCGATCAGGTAGTCGTTGGACTTCTCCTCGGCGTTGGCCGGCCGCTGGGCGCGGGTGACGGTCTGGGTGAGCAGGCCCGAATAGCAGCTGTCCGCCACGATCAGCACCTTGCGGGCGGCCATCCGGGCGACCTGATAGGTGATCTCCTGGTTGCTGATCTGGCTGGCCGAGCTGCCGTATTCCGCGTCCACCGGCAGCCAGTACCCGCGGTCGGCGCCGTTGCGCACCTTCTCCATCCCGCCGTGGCCAGCGTAGTAGATCACCAGGGTGTCGTTCTCGGTGAGCTTCTGGCTCACTTCGTCCAGCTCGTGGAGGATCTCGGCGCGGGACTTGTCGAGCATCACCTTGACGGTGAAGCCGTAGCGGTTCTGCAGCATGTCGCCGATCTGGCTGACATCGTTCTTGGGCGTCGCCAGCTTCGGCAGCTTGGCGTCGCGGTAGTTGGATTCGCCGATCAGGATCGCGTAGCTGCCGCCGAACCCGAACTTCGAGGAGGCGGTCATCCGCACGGGGCGCCCGACGCTGGCCGAGGCGCTGACCGGGGTGGCGTTGCGGTAGCCCTTCAGCGCGCTGGCGAGCTTGCCTTCCAGCTCCGCGACCTTGGCCTCGCGGGCGGCCAGCTTCGCCTCGCGGGCGGCGAGGTCCGGCGACGCAGGCCTGGGCTTGCCGGATTGGCTCTCCAGGCTGGCGACCTTGGCGGCAAGCTCGGCGCTGCGCTGGGTGGCCCCGTCGTAGTCGCGCTGCATCTGGGCCAGCCGCTGCTGCATCGCCGTGGCCTGCGGGCTCGGCCGGGAGCCCGCCGCCGAAAGGTCGGCCTTGGCCTTCTGCAGCTGGGTTTCCCGGTCAGCCAGCGCCGCGCGCGCGGCGGCCAGCGCCTGCTCGGCCTTGGCCTTCTCCGCCTCGGCTGTCAGCCGCGAGGCGTCGCTCGCCGCGGCCCTGGCCGTCAGGCTCTGCACTTGCGCCAGGGCCTGGTCCCGCTCGCGCTGCAGGCCGGCCGAGGCGGTCTGCAGCCCACGCAGCTGCTGTTCCATCGGCGCCATCTGCCTGGCGCTCTCGGCGCGCACCGCGGCGATCCGCTGTTCCGCCCCGGAGAGCCTGGCTTCGCTGGCGGCCAGCCGCGCGTCGCGGTCGTTGAGCTCGGCCTGCGCCCTGGCGAGCTTCGCCTCAGCCGCCGCGCTCGGCTTGCTTTGCCCGGCGGCCTGGGCCCGCAGCGCCGTCAGCGCCTGCTGCGTCTGATCGCGCTGTTGCAACGCCAGGGTCCGCTCGGCCTGAACCGCCTTCAGCTGCGCGGCCAGCGGATCGGTGCGCTGGGCGGCGGCGGCCTTGGCCTTGGCGAGGTCGGCGGTCAGCTGGGCGGAGCGGGCGTTGGCGGCGTCGAGCTGGGCGGCCTTCTCGGAGACCACCTTTTGCATCGCCGCCATCTCGGCGGCGCTCGGCCCGGCCTTCGGGGCCGGCGCGGCGACGGGCTTCGGCGCCGTGCTGGCGCGCTCCAGCCTGGCGCGGGCCTCGGCCAGCGCCGTGCGTTCCTGCGCCAGCGCCGTCTTCGCCGCCGCCAGTTCGCCGGCCATCCCCTGGGCGTCGGCGCGCGCGGCCTCGTACTGGGCGTTGAGCCTGGCGAGCGGCGTGGGATCGGGCGCGAGCGCGGCCTGGGCGCTCGCGAATGTCGACGGCGGCAGGCCTGAAGCCTTGCGGTAGAGGTTCACGGCCTTCAGCTGGTCCTGCGCCACGCCCTGCCCGCGCTCGTAGAGCTGGCCCAGGTCGATCATCGCCTGGGCGTAACCCTGGTCGCTGGCCTTCTGGTACCAGGCGGCCGCCTGGGCGTAGTCGGGGGCGCGCCCCAGCCCGTCGGCATAGATGCGGCCAACATAGGCCTGCGCCTTGGCGTCGCCGCCCTGGGCGGACGGCAGCCACACAGCCAGCGACGAGGCGAAGTCGGCGCGGTCGGCCGCCACATACTCGCCGCCACGGATCTCGCAGTTGACGCCGGAGGTGCGGATCGGCCGCCGCGGGGTCAGGAAGGTGGTCGAGCGGCCCAGCTTGCGGACCTGGCCGGGCAGCAGGCAATCGACGACCATGTAGGACTCGGCCGCCAGCACCGGCGCCTCCGCCCGCACCGGCGACGCGCCGGTCCAGCAGGCGCCCGCCAGCAACCCCAGGCTCAGCGAAACGCCCCTGCGCAGTCCGATGTCGCGCCTCATGGCACAACGCCTCTTCTGGTGCTCCGGGCCACGATTGGAAAAGCCGCCCCCGCGAAGGCGTCAGGTTGCCGCAAAAAACCGCCGTTCGGAAGCTATTGTGAAGCTGGCCCCGAAAACATTGACGAATTTCTCGCGTGAGCCGGGAACCTGAGCCTTAAGGCTAGACGTCCGGGCGCAGGCTGTCAGATTGCGGCCCAGGGCTTCAGGGGGGTTTGGGCATGATCGGCGACCGCAGACTGTTGATTGCACTCGTCGCGGGGGTGCTGCCCGCAATGGCCGCCTCGGCCGCCATGGCCCAGGTCGCGCCGGCGGGGAACACGCCGCTCCTGATCGCCGCGGCCAACGGCAATCCGCAGCTGCAGAGCACGGCAGCCTATATCGGCGTGCTCTGCCCGAACCTGCCGGTGGGCACGGACCTGCGGCTGCGCTGCGCCGGCGCGCTGGCCGCCTCGGCCAACGCTCCTGCGCTCGCCAGTGACGCGCTCACCTGGATCACCCCGCAGGAGCTCCTCGCCCAGAGCGCCGTGGTCGATGGCGCGATCACGCCCGGGACCACCGCCGTGGCCAGCCGCCTCTCCGCGCTCGGCCACATCGGCCGCCTGGCGCTCGCCAATCGGCCGGTGCTGCTGGCGACCACCGGCGATACCGCCGGCCTCGGCGGCGCGAGCGCGGCGAAGCTGCAGAGCTTCGTCACCGTCGTGGGCGGCAAGGGCGACAAGGACACCAACACCTACGAGACCGGCTACGACTTCGACCAGCGCTCGATCACCGTCGGCGCCGATTACCGGTTCAGCGACCGGTTCACCGGCGGCCTCTCGGTGAGTTACGGCGACACCGATCTCAAGTTCGAGCGCAGCCAGGGTTCCCTGAAGGCCAAGACCTGGGTGGGCACGGCCTATGGGCTGTGGTCGGTCACCGACAAGGTCGAGATCACCGGCCTCGTCGCCTATGGCAAGGTCGACTATTCCGGCGACCGCACCATCACCTACGTCGAGAGCGCCACCTCCACCATCAACCGCATCGCCCACAGCAGCAGCGACGGCCACCAGTGGGAAGGAACCGTCACAGCCGCCTACGCCATGGCCGCGTCCGACGGCTGGTCCATGGGCCCGTCGCTTTCGGTGAGCGCCCGCACCCTGCACCTCGGCGCCTTCGAGGAGACCGGCGCGTCGGGCCTGAACCTGGCCTTCGCCAAACAGTCCACCAACAGCCTGCAGGTCATCGCCGGCTTCGACGTCTCCAAGGCGATCAGCATGAGCTCGGGGATCGTCTCGCCCTACGCCCGCGTCCAGGGGGTCTATGAGACCAAGGACAACCGCCGCGACGTGCGGATCAAATATGTCGCCGACACCACCGGCTTCTTCCCGGGCATCCGCCTGACCACCAGCGCGCCCGACCGCACCCGCTTCCTGGTCGGCGGCGGTCTGGCGGGACAGTTCGCCGGCGGCTGGTCGGGTTTCGTCGACGCCGAGACCATCCTGGGGCTCAGCGACGTCTCCGGCTACAATCTGACGCTCGGCGTGCGCAAGGAGTTCTGAACCACCCTGCCGTTGGGTCAGACTTGCCGCCACCCCGCCGCAGGCTAGGGTGGCCCCGACACACTGACCCGGAGGATCCGCCATGGCCGATTTTGGAGCCGACCTCGAACTCGAGGACTTCCGCAAGGAAGCCCGCGCCTGGCTGGAGGCCAATTTCCCGAAGTCGCTAGCCGGCAAGGCCCACTTCTCCATGGCCGAACGCCAGACGCCCGGCGAGGACCTCGCCGTCTGGAAACAGGCGATCGGCGCCAAGGGTTGGGCGACCCCCACCTGGCCCACCCAGTACGGCGGCGGCGGCCTCTCGCCCCAGCAGGCCCGCGCCCTGCAGCAGGAGATGGCCAAGGTGGGCGCCTTCAACCCGCTGATGTTCGGCATGGGCATCACCATGGTCGGCCCGACCATCCTCGACTACGGGACCGACGCCCAGAAAGCCCAGCACATCCCGCCCATCGTCCGCGGCGAGGTGCAGTGGTGCATCGGCTATTCAGAGCCCAACGCCGGCTCCGACCTCGCCTCCCTGCAGATGAAGGCTGTCGATGCCGGCGACCACTGGGTCATCACGGGCCAGAAGACGTGGACAAGCGGGGCGCAGTACTCCGACTGGTGCGGCGCGCTCGTCCGCACCGACCCCAGCGCCATGAAGCACGACGGCATCTCCTTCATGCTGGTCGACATGCACCAGCCGGGGATCGAGACCCGGCCGATCCCGCTGATCGACGGCGCCTCGCCGTTCTGCGAGACCTTCTTCACCGAGGCCGTGGCCCCCAAGGACGCCCTGCTCGGCCAGCTCAACGTCGGCTGGACGGTGGGCAAGCGCCTGCTGCAGCACGAACGGGCCAGCCAGACCGGCGCGCCGGTGGGCGGGCGCAGCGTGCCGCTCAACCAGATCGCCAAGAAGTATGTGGCCCTCGACGCCAACGGCCGGATCGAGGACCAGGACCTGCGCACCCGCCTCGTCCGCCACGAGATGGACGCCAGGACGCATGCGCTGACGCTGGCGCGGGTTGCGGCCGAATCCAAGGAGGCCAACGGCGCGACCAACGGCGCCTCGGTGCTGAAGAACTCCGCCACCCAGGTCGCCCAGACCCGCGCCGAGCTGACGCTGGAGATCATGGGCGCCCAGGGCCTGGGCTGGGAGGGCGACAGCTTCGACAAGGACGAGATCGAGACCGTGCGCGACTGGCTCTACGGCAAGGCGATGTCGATCTACGGCGGTTCGTCCGAGATCCAGAACAACATCATCTCCAAGCGCATCCTCGGCCTGCCGGACAACACCCAGTCGAGCTGACGCCAGGCATGCTGGGGACAGCGGCCACCTGCCGCAAAGGATGGGAACTATGAGCACGCGCCATCGGGCATGGATCGGTGCGGGCGCCGCGGGCCTGCTGCTGTTTGCGGGAGCCCACGCCCTGGCCCAGGCCGCGAAGCCGCAGGACACCGAGCAATGGACGCCGGTCCCGCCCGTGGTGACGCCGGCCCCGACCTCGGCGCGGCCCGCCGCGCCCCCGTCGGACGCCATCGTCCTCTTCGACGGCAAGAATCTCGACCAGTGGGTCTCGACGCGGGACAAGTCACCCGCCGCCTGGGCGGTCGCCGATGGCGTGGTGACCGTGGTCAAGAAGGCCGGCAACATCGAGACCAGGCGCAGCTTCCGCAACTATCAGCTGCATCTGGAATACCGCGTGCCGGCCGACATCACCGGCTCCGGCCAGTTCCGCGGCAACTCCGGCCTGTTCCTGGCCTCGCCCGGCGCTGCCGACACCGGCTACGAGCTGCAGATCCTCGATTCCTACAAGAACGAGACCTACGTCAACGGCCAGGCCGGCAGCGTCTACAAGCAAATTCCGCCCCTGGTGAACGCCAGCCGCAAGCCCGGCGAATGGCAAACCTATGACGTGGTCTGGACCGCTCCGGTCTTCACCGCCGACGGCAAGGTAACCTCCCCCGCCCGGGTCACCGCCTTCCACAACGGCGTGCTGATCCAGAACGACGCGGTGCTGGCCGGCGAGACGCTCTATAACGGCAAGCCGGTCTACAAGCCCTACACCACGGCCCCCATCAAGCTGCAGGCTCACCCCGACCCCAGCCCGCCGCTCAGCTTCCGCAACATCTGGGTCCGCGAGCTGCCGCCGGCCTGACCGCCCAGGCCTACGTCGCCCAGGCGCGGCCGATGGTCTTCAGGGGCACGCAGCCGTGGTAGGCGCCGGGGACGGGATCGTAGCGCAGCGCGAGGGTGGCGCCCGGCTTCGAGGTGAAATAGCCGGTGGTGACCAGGTCCCGAAGCGTGCTGAAGAACAGCCGCTGGGCGGAGCCTGTCGCCTCATAGCCGGCCAGGATCGCGCCCTGCTGGGCGGGAGCCAGGTCGGCGAAGGCCGCGCCGCCGGCGGCCCTGGCGTCCGTGTCCAGCCGGTCGAGGCCGGAGCGCAGCAGCGCCGCCTGGGCCGGGTCGCACCAGCCGCCGATCGTCCGGTCGACGAACTGCGGCACGCCGGCGGCGCGGGCGCCCGGCGTGTCGGTGGCCGGCACGATCAGCTCGGCCGCGGCGTCGAGCGCGCGGGCCTGCTCGGCCGTCAGCGCCGTGGGCGCCCAGCCGAGCACGGCGGCCCGAGCCTGCGTCGTCAGGCCGAAGGAGACCGCTCCGAAGGTCAGCGCAAACCCGCCGAAGGCCTGGCGCCTGTTCATTCCCACCCGCATCAGAGGTTCCCCTTGCGCCGCTCGCTGACCGCGTGGTCCACCGCCCGCGCCGTCAGCGCCATGTAGGTGAGCGAGGGGTTCACGCAGGCGGCCGAGACCATGGCCGAGCCGTCGGTGACATAGACGTTGCGGCACTCATGCACCTGGTTGTGGGCGTTCAGCACCGAGGTCTTCGGGTCGCGCCCCATCCGGGCCGCGCCCATCTCGTGGATCCCGTTCCCAGGATTGGGGCTCATGTCATAGCCGTGCACGTTCTTGAACCCTGCAGCCTCCATCATCTCGGCGGCGGCGGTCTGCATGTCCTTGCGCATGGCGTGCTCGTTCTCGCGGAGCGAGACGTCGAGGGTGAGCGTCGGCAGGCCGTGCTTGTCCTTCACCGCAGGGTTCAGGGTCGCGCGGTTGTCGGCATAGGGCAGGGTCTCGCCGAAGCCGATCAGCCGGAAGGCCCAGGGCCCGGGCTGGGTCAGCGCCGTCTTGCGCTCGGCGCCGAAACCCGGCGCTTTGCGGTTCCAGCCCGCCCGCCCAGCCCCGCCCTGGTAGCCGAAGCCGCGGAGGTAGTCGCTGCGCGCCGTGGCCTTGTCGCCGAGGTTGCGGAACCTCGGCACATAGATGCCGTTCGGCCGCCGGCCGGAATAGTACATCTCCTCATAGCCCGGGACCTCGGCCTGGGCGCCGACCCCCAGGTGATGGTCCATCAGGTTGCGGCCCAGCTGGTCGCTGGCGTTCCCGAACCCGTTCTCGAAGCGCTTGCTGGTCGAGTTCAGCATCACCCAGGCGGAGTTCAGCGTGGACGCGCAGAGGAAGACCACGTCGGCGTAGAACTCCATCTCCTCGCCGGTCGTGGCGTCCAGCACCTTCACGCCGTCGGCGCGGCCCTTCTTCTCGTCATAGAGGATCGAGGTGACGATGGACGCCGGACGGATCTGCAGCCTGCCGGTGCGCTCGGCGGCCACCAGCGTTGCCGAGTTCGACGAGAAATAGGCCCCGAACGGACAGCCGCGCATGCACATGTTGCGGTGCTGGCACTGGCCGCGACCGAGCGCGATCTGCTCTTCGGTGGGCTTGGTCAGGTGGGCCGCGCGGCCGATGGTCACCCGGCGCTCCGGGAAGCGCGCCTCAGCCCGTTTCTTGAAATCGATCTCGACGCAGTTCATCTCCATCGGCGGCTGGAAGACCCCGTCCGGCAGCTGCGCCAGGCCCTCGGCCTGGCCGCTGACCCCGATGAAGCGCTCGACGTAGTCGTACCAGGGGGCCATCTCCGGGTAGCGGACCGGCCAGTCGATGCCGATCCCCTCGCGGGCATTGGCCTCGAAGTCGATGGGGCTGTGGCGATAGCACTGCCGGCCCCAGAGCAGGGATCGGCCGCCCACATGGTAGCCGCGGATCCAGTCGAACGGCTTGGCCTCGGTGTAGGGCTCCTCGTCGTCGCGGACGAAGAAGTGCTTGGTGTATTCGGTGACCGCGTAGCCGGCGCGGTCCTGCACGGGGTAGTGCGCCTTCAACTCCGCCGGCGGCAGACGGCCCGACGGGTACTTCGTGTCCCAGGGATCGGTGGTCGCGGTGGGATAGTCCACGACGTGGCGCACCATCGGGCCGCGCTCGAGCACCAGGGTCTTCAGCCCCTTCTCGGTCAGCTCCTTGGCCGCCCAGCCGCCGGTGATGCCGCTTCCGACGATGATGGCGTCGTAGGTGTTTTCCGCCCGCCACCTGGTGTTCAGCCTAGCCATGCGCACTCCCGCCCGTTTTCCTTTGTTGTGCAGCCGCGCGCGCGGCTGCAACGCGTTTCAGTCGGGAAACGCGCCGGTCATTGCCGGCCAGCCAGGTTGACCTTAGGTTCGCCGCATTACGTCGCGCCTTGCATTCTCCGGAGCTGACCCCCGTGAACCGCGCTGCGATCCTTGCCCTCACTACTGCGCTGTGCGCGGTCCCGCTGGCGGCCTCGGCCGCGCCCGCCGCCAAGCCCGCGGCTTCGGCCTGGAAGGCGCCGCGCAGCGCCGACGGCCACCCGGACCTCTCGGGTTTCTGGTCCAACGCCTCGCTGACCACCGAGACCCGCCCCGCCAGGCTCGGCGCCCGGCTCGTCTACACGCCCGACGAGGTCAGGGCGATGCAGGCCGCCGCGGTCCAGGAGGTCGCCGAGGGCAACGCGCCCACCGACCCCGATGCGCCGGCCGAGGGGCCCAAGATCGACCCCGCCAGGATCCGCCCCGAGTTCGCCGCGGCCGGCGGCGACGTCGGCGGCTATAACCGCGGCTGGCTCGATCCGGGCTCGGCGGTCATGCGCGTCCACGGCGAGCCGCGCACCTCGTTCCTCACCACCGAAAACGGCCAGCCCCCGCCGCGCAAGGCGGGCGCGCCCCCGGCCCCCGGCTTCGGCTTCAGCTTCGGCGGCGGCCGCCGGCGCATGGGCGCCTTCGACAATCCGGAGATCCGCTCGCTCGGCGAGCGCTGCATCCTGTCCTTCGGCCGCAACGGCGGCCCGCCGATGTTCCCCAACGCCTTCTACAACAACAGCTACCAGTTCCTGCAGACCAGGGACGCCTTCGTCATCGAGATGGAGATGGTCCACGACACCCGGATCGTGCGGCTGAACGCCAGGCACCGCACCGACGGCCAGCGTCCCTATTTCGGCGACTCGATCGGCTGGTGGGACGGCGACACCCTGGTGGTGGAGACCACCAACATCCCGCAGCGCCAGAACTACCACGGCAGCTGGGAGCACCTGAAGGTCACCGAGCGGTTCACCCGCGTGGCCAAGGACCGGGTGCTCTACCGGTTCACGGTCGACGACCCGACCATCTGGGAGAAGCCCTGGGGCGGCGAGTACGAGTTCGCGCCGCTGGGCGGGGTGATCTACGAATATGCCTGCCACGAGGGCAACTACGCCCTGCCCGGCATGCTGGCCGGCGCCCGGGTCCAGGAGAAGGAAGCCGCGGCGGCCGCCGCCAAGGCCGGCGGCGGGTAACGCGAAAAAGGCGACTCTCGCGAGCCGCCTTTGCCGCTTCCTTTGAACCGCGCAGGACCCGAGGGTCCTGGGAAGCGTCGCGGGGGCCCCACGCCCTGACGGCCGCACTGAGTGACCGTCGTTACCTTGGTGATCCTCCTCCGCGCGCCCGCTGGCAAGAGGACGCGAGCGCGCAGGCGCACTTCGCCCGCGCCCTGTGGCCGGCGCACAACGCCCCCGACATGGCCGCCTTGCCTCCAAATGGCCTAAATGCCGGCAAGCCTCGGACACATCGCGCCGCCAAACAGCGGCTGTCGGCTGATCGGCATCCGGTCCGGATCCTGAACAGCCCCCCCAGCCCCCTGATCGGGGCGCCTGGTCAGTCGACACCTTCCCCTTCCTTCCCTGAGCCGGCGGCAGAACCGCCTCATCCACGTCGCGCGCGCGCCTCGGCGCCACGCCTGGGCCGCCGGGCCGTGGGGATGGCGCGGTTCCGGCGGTCGAGGAAACCCAAGAAGTGCGGCGGGCCGATCACGCTGACGCCCTCGCGCCGCTGATCCTCGGCGAGGTCGCGGTGCAGCCGGGTCATCTGCGTCCAGTGCACCTTGGGCCGGTAGTGATGCTCGGCGTGGTAGCCGTTGTAGAGGAAGACCCAGTTGTAGAGCCAGCCGTAGGTGGAGACGCCCCAGGCGATCGGCCTGTCCGGGTCGCCGCCCAGGTGCTCGTAGTAGCCGCAGAGGTTGGAGACGCACTGGCCGAGGTAGCTGGCGGCCACCATCAGCAGCGGGAACGGCCAGCGGGCGGTGACGAGGCCCGCGGCGAAGAGCCCGCCATAGACCGCGACGATGGCCCAGAACTCGAAGCGCGCCTGGCGGGCCTCGCGCGGCCGCTTGGCGCCGATGCGGCGGGCGAGCTCGAAGGGGTCGTCGTCGCGGAAGAACTGCAGGAAGACGTAGGCGGCCACCGGCTCGGGCTTGCCGTCATGGCCGTGCTGGTAGATCGACAGCGGGTCGATGGTGGCGCCGCCCGCATCGGGCCGGTCGGCGTTGCCGGCATGATGCTTCAGGTGGATGTAGCGATACAGGGTCTGCGGCGAGAGCAGCGCCAGCGTGATCACCAGGCTCATCAGCCGGTTCGCCCGCTCGGAGCGGAAGAACGGGTTGTGGATGAAGTTGTGGGCGATGGAGTTGAGGTTCCAGCCGACGCTGAACCCATAGGCCGCGAGCCAGCCGATCCGGGCCGGCCAGGAGAGCCCGGGCCAGGCGGCGAACAGGACGAAGACCAGGGCCAGCTGGACGACCGCCAGCGTCGCCGGCAGGGCGTCCCAGGGGCTGACCCTGAACAGGCCGCGGGGCGCGGGAGCGGAAGCGCGCAAGGCAGATAGGATCCGGGTTGTGGTTGGTGAGACGACGCCACGGCCGGGGGCGTCCCTCACCCCATCGGCCAATATCCTGGGCTCAGCCGCTCTCCGGCTCCGGCTCCGGGTCGTCCGGGGGGCGGGCCGCGCCGGGCCCCGGCGGATATTCGCTGAACCAGCGTTCGGCGCCGATGTCGTCCGGCGTGTGGTCTTTCAGATATTGGATGGCCCAGTCCTGGTCGTCCCAGATCCGCCAGTCGGGGGTGAGCCCCAGGTCGAAGCAGATCCGCGCCACCAGCTCGGCGATGGGGCCGTCGGCCAGGGCGTCGTCGTAGCCGCCGCCCTCCAGCCGCTCGTCGAGCTCGTCGGTCAGGCGCTCGACCTCGCGCTCCGGCAGCTCGCGCCGGTCGGCCTCGGCCTCGATGGCCTGGGCGACGAAACCGCGGATGTCGTCCTGGCGATCGTCGAGGGCCAGCCGCGCGGCGCCGACGGTGCGCTGTTCGTGCGCCTGCCGGGCCGTCGCGATCCCCTCGGCGACGCGGGTCTCCAGCGCCATCGTCTGGCGCACGGCGCGCGCAATGCGCGAGAACTGCAGCGCCAGATCCTTGCCCTCGAACCGTGAGCGCGGCGCGGGCGTAGCCGGCGCCTCGGCGGGCGGTTCGACAGGCGCCAGCGCCTCGTCGCGCACCGCGCGCGCCATCTGCATCCCGATCTCCGCCAGCTCCTGCAGAATCCCCAGCTGCCGCGCCAGCCGCGCCTCAGCCGCGCAGGCCCCCGCGGGCCCGTCCGGGTCCCGTGGTTCAGGGTCGTTGATGGCAGTGGCGGCGTTCATGAGAACAAAGCATGAACTTTAGAAGGGTCCGAGTCAAAAATTCAGTTGGAAATTTTCGCAAGGTTGCCGGGCGTTGGATCCTCCCCCAGGCGCATAGCGCCGATCAGGGGGGGTGGATCGGCGCGGATAGCCGCGACTACGAGTGTCCCGAACACGAGCGGGTTCGTCCCAGGGCGCAGCACATCAAGCCGCGATCGGCTGCGTCCCTCTACATGTGCATCGGTCTCCCCTCCCCTCCGCGCCCGAGTCCGGCTACACCGCGCGGATGAGCGCCTCCCCCTCCAAGTCCATGGCCGAGACGGCCGCTGAGTTCGGTCTGAATGCCGAGGAGTACGACCGGATCGTGCTGCGGCTGAACCGGGAGCCGAACCATGTGGAACTGGGGGTGTTTTCGGTGATGTGGTCGGAGCACTGCTCCTACAAGTCGTCGAAGAAGCACCTGTCGAAGTTTCCGGTGACGGGGCCCCGCGTGATCTGCGGGCCGGGGGAGAACGCCGGCGTGGTGGATATCGGCGACGGTCAGGCCTGCATCTTCAAGATGGAGAGCCACAACCACCCCTCGTTCATCGAGCCCTATCAGGGCGCCGCGACGGGCGTTGGCGGGATCATGCGCGACGTGTTCACGATGGGGGCGCGGCCGATCGCGCTGTTGAACGCGCTCAGGTTCGGCGATCCTTCGCATCCGAAGACCAGGCGGCTGGTGGGGGGCGTGGTCTCCGGGATCGGCGGCTACGGCAATTGCGTGGGCGTGCCGACGGTGGCTGGCGAGACCAATTTCCACCGCGGCTATGACGGCAACATCCTGGTCAACGCCATGTGCGTGGGCCTGGCCGATGCGGACAAGATCTTCTATTCGGCGGCGCCGTCGGCGGGGCTGCCCGTGGTCTATTTCGGGTCGAAGACCGGGCGGGACGGGATCCATGGGGCGACCATGGCGTCTGCGGAATTCGACGACGCGTCGGACGAGAAGCGGCCGACCGTGCAGGTGGGCGACCCCTTCGCCGAGAAGCTGCTGATCGAGGCGACGCTGGAGCTGATGGCGTCGGGCGCGGTGGCGGCGATCCAGGACATGGGGGCGGCGGGCCTGACCTCCTCGTCGGTGGAGATGGCCGGCAAGGGCGGCGTGGGGCTGGAGCTCAACCTCGACGCGGTGCCGCAGCGCGAGGAGGGCATGAGCGCCTATGAGATGATGCTGTCGGAGAGCCAGGAGCGGATGCTGGCGATCCTGAAGCCGGGTCGCGAGGCCGACGGGGAGCGGATCTTCGCCAAGTGGGGCCTGGATGCGGCCACCATCGGCTGGACCACCGACACCGGCCGCATGGTGCTGAAGCACAGGGGCGAGACGGTGTGCGACGTGCCGCTGGCGCCGCTGTTCGACGACGCGCCGCTCTACGACCGGCCGTGGACGCAGCCGGTGCTGCAGCCGCGGCTGACGGCGGCCGATGTGGGCGAGCCCGCGGACATGAGCGCGGCCATCCTGACGCTGATGTCGAGCCCCGACATGGCGTCCAAGCGCTGGCTCTGGGAGCAGTACGACCGCCATGTGATGGCCGACACCCTGGAGGATTCGGCCACCGGCGCCGACGCCGGGATCGTGCGGGTGCACGGGACGCGCAAGGCGCTGGCCATGACCTCGGACGTGACGCCCCGCTACGTGCAGGCCGATCCCTACGAGGGCGGCAAGCAGGCGGTGGCGGAGGCCTGGCGCAACCTGACGGCAGTGGGCGCCGACCCGATCGCGATCACCGACAACCTCAATTTCGGCAATCCCGAGCGGCCGGAGATCATGGGCCAGATCGTGCGCGCCATCGAGGGCATGGCCGAGGCCTGCCGGGCGCTGGACTTCCCGGTCGTGAGCGGCAACGTCAGCCTCTACAACGAGACCAATGGCTCGGCCATTCCGCCGACCCCGACGGTGGGGGCGGTGGGGCTGATCGCCGACTATGCGCGGCGGGCGGATTTCTCGTCGATGCAGGCGGGCGATGCATTGGTGCTGGTCGGCGAGACCGTGGGCGAGCTCGGCGCGTCGATGTACCTGCGCGAGGTCGCCGGCCGCGAGGACGGGGCGCCGCCGCCCGTCGACCTCGCCGTGGAGCGCCGCAACGGAGACTTCGTGCGGAGCCTTATCCTGTCCGGCCAAGTGACTGTGGTGCATGATCTTTCCGACGGCGGGCTGATCGCGACGGCGGCGGAGATGGCGCTGGCGGCGAGCGTCGGCGTGGCGCTGACGGCGTCGGGCGTGGGCGATCTCTTCGGCGAGGACCAGGCGCGCTACCTGCTGGCGGTGGGTGACGCCGGGCCGGTGCTGGCGGCGGCGAAGGCCACGGGCGTGGCGGCGGCGGTGATCGGCCGGGCGGGCGGCGAGGCGCTCTGCGGGCCCGGCTTCGACCTGCCGCTGGCCCAGCTGCGGATGGCCCACGAGGGCTGGCTGCCGGGCTATATGGGCGCGTGACGAGCCGGCCGCACCTTGCCGCCGCGCGGGCTTGACAAGGACGGCGCGCGCTTAGCTACTACACCATATGGTGAACTATCAACGAGACGACCTCGACCGCGTCTTTGCAGCCCTCGGCGACCCCACGCGCCGGGCGATCCTGGCGCGCCTGGAGGCGGAGGAGAGCCTGTCGGTCAGCACGCTGGCGGCGCCCTTCGCCATCAAGCTGCCGGCGGTGATGAAGCACCTGGACGTGCTGGGCGAGGCGGGGCTGATCACCCGCTCCAAACAGGGCCGCACGGTCGCCGTGCGCCTGTCGCCAGGGCCGCTGCGCGAGGCCGCCGACTGGCTGGCGCGCTACGAACGGTTCTGGTCGCCGGCGACCGTGGCGATGTGAGGTCCCTGCTCCGCCGTCGCGCGCTTCAGGAGGTCGAGGGCGGCGGACGCGAAGGCCAGCATGTTGGCGTAGCGGTCGTCCATGGCGGTCTCGAGGGTGATGAACATTTCCACCGGGCCGGAGACGGCGATGCACGTGTGGCCGGCGGCGTCGCCGTAGGGATTGCCGGTGGGGCCGGCGGCGCCGGTCTCGGAGACGCCCCAGGTCGCGCCGAACCGCTCGCGGGCAGTGCGGGCGAGCAGCAGGGCGTAGGGCTCGCTGGCCGAGCGCAGGCCCTCCACCAGGGCCTCGCGGGGGATCTCCATCAGCACCACGCGGGCCTTGGCGGTGTAGACCACCGCACCGCCCAGATAGTAGGCCGAGGCGCCGGGCACGCTGAGCAGGGCCGCGGAGATCAGGCCCCCGGAGGAGCTCTCCGCCACCGCCACCTTCTCGCCGCGGGCCTTGAGCTGCGCGCCCACCTCGGCGGCCAGGGCCATCAGTTGCTCCACGGGCATCTCCTTTGTCTTGGCGAGGGGGCGCTTCGGCGCCCATGATGGCGATCAATTAGAACAGACGCCATTTTTCGGGAGGGATATTTTATGGACGCCCATTCCCAATGGACCGGCCTGGACGCCCGGCGCCTGGAGCGCATCGGCGACCACCTGGAGCGAAGCTACCTCGCCAACGGCAAGATCGCCGGCTGCCAGGTGGGCGTCGCCCGCCACGGGCACATGGCCTATTTCAGGTCCTTCGGCCAGATGGACCGCGAGCGCGGCAAGCCGACCTGCGACGACACGATCTACCGCATCTATTCCATGACCAAGCCGATCACCTCGGTGGCGCTGATGACCCTCTACGAGCAGGGCTATTTCCAGCTGAACGACCCGGTGAGCCGCTACGTCCCGTCGTGGAAGAACCACCGCGTGTGGGTTTCGGGCCAGGGCGGCGACATCAGGACCGAGGCGCCCACGCGGCCGGTCTCGTTCCGCGACCTGCTCTCCCACACCGCCGGCCTCACCTATGGCGGCGGCCTGCCGGGCGTCGGCGTCCAGCATCCCATCGACCACCTCTACCGCGAGCTGAATATCCGCTCGAACGGCAGCCAGGACACCATGACGGCGTTCCTGGACAAGCTGGGCCAGGTTCCGCTGCGCTACCAGCCGGGCACGGCCTGGATGTACTCGCTGGCGACGGACGTCTGCGGGGCGCTGGTGGAGGTGATCTCCGGCGTGCCGCTGGCCAAGTACCTGCAGGAGGTGATCTTCGACCCGCTGGGGATGAAGGACACCGCCTTCTTCGTGGCGCCCGAGAAGGTCGAGCGCTTCGCCGCCAACTATCAGCGCGGGGCCGACAAGCAGCTGAAGCTGATCGACGACCCGGCGAGCAGCGACTTCACCCGTGAGCCCGGTTTCAAGTCGGGCGGCGGCGGGCTGACCGGGACCACCCACGACTACCTGCGCTTCTGCGAAATGCTGCGCCGGGGCGGCGAGCTGGACGGGGCGCGGATCCTGGGGCCGCGGACCCTCGAGGTGATGCACATGAACCACCTGCCGGGCGGCAAGGACCTGGCGCAGCTGGCCATCGGCGGCTTCTCGGAGACCGCCAACGAGGGCGTGGGCTTCGGCCTGGGCTTCGCCTCCACCCTGGGCCAGGTGGCCACCGGCACGCTGGGCGCCGACGACTATTACTGGGGCGGGGCGGCCTCGACGATCTTCTGGGTGGACCCGAAGGAGGACCTCTCGGTGGTGTTCATGACCCAGCTGATGCCGTCCGGGACCTTCAACTTCCGCGGCCAGCTGAAGAGCATCATCTATTCGAGCATCATCGACTGAGCTCCAGTTCCTCCCCGATGGGGGAGGTGGCCCGAAGGGGGTCAGCGCCGACCTCGGAGGACGAGGGCCAGTCAGCTTCGCTGACAGCTCCCCCAAGGTGGGAGCAACTGGATGGCGCCGGTCCTCCAATCCTGCTGACAGAATGCCGGCCGCAGCTGGGAAGTGAACTGGACCATGGAATTCAGCCGGGCCGAATGAACCTTGCGCAGCGGCCTTCCCAGCGACTAGGGAAGGGCCATGCCCATCGCCCAATCCGACCTGGAGGCCATCCTGAAGGACGGCTTCCCCGACGCCGAGATCACCATCGAGGACCTGGCCGGCGACGGTGACCACTACAAGGCCCGCATCGTCTCGGCGGCTTTCGCCGGGCTGAACCGGGTGAAGCAGCACCAGCTGGTCTATGCAGCGCTGAAGGGCCGGATGGGCGGGGAGCTGCACGCGCTCGCCCTGGAAACCGCCGCGCCGGCGTGACGCGCTTGACCCAAGGGGTCCGGCTCCCTAGCTCTTGGGCTACCGATTTTCGCGCAAGGCGCCCCCGATGACCGACTCCGCGACCGCAAACCCCATCCACGACTTCATCGCCCAGGCCGTGGCCGAGCACCCCGTCGTGCTGTTCATGAAGGGCGTTCCGGAGGCCCCGCAGTGTGGCTTCTCGGCCCAGGTCGTGCAGATCCTCGACCACCTGGGCGCCGATTTCGTCGGCGTGAACGTACTGCAGAACGACCAGCTGCGCGACGGCATCAAGAGCTTCTCCGACTGGCCGACCATCCCGCAGCTCTATGTGAAGGGCGAGTTCGTCGGCGGCTGCGACATCGTCCGCGAGATGTTCCAGTCGGGCGAGCTGAAGACCTTCCTGGCCGAACAGGGCGTCGAGCTCGAACATTAGGCCCTGAGCGGTGCTCCTCGAACCGCCCCCCGGCCGCCAGGTCTTCCGGCTCGATTTCGAGCCTTCCCCCGCTGACATCGACGAAACGGCCATGTGAACTAGGCTCGGTCACCTCCCTCTTGATCGTCATCCCCGGGCTTGTCCCGGGGACCCATGAACACCGATGGCCGGACAGGTCCACGGGGCCGCCGCATCCCGCCTTGCAGCGCGGAGATCATGGGTGGCCGGGACAAGCCCGGCCATGACGATTTTAATTAGATCAGCAGGTTGAGAGCGCGCGCGCCCTAAAGCGCGTTCCAGGTGACCGCGTCGAGGAGGGCGGCGCGTTCGCAGTCCTGGGGGCGGCCGAAGAGGGCCAGCATGTCGAGCAGCTCCACGTGCGACGGCGCGAAATAGAGCCCGCCCAGCCAGGCCAGGGCCACGCGGGTGCGCGGGCGGACCGGCGTCCAGCCCTTGGCGGTGTTGACCTCGAATCCGGCCATCACCTCCACCGGCATCGGCGTATCCGTGCGCCGGAAGAACACCTCCGAGCGGAAGTGCCCGGTGGGCCCCGAGCAAGCCAGACCGCCGCCCCAGCGCTCCGCCAGGAACTCCGCGCCGGCGGGCGTGGTCAGGATGTCGATGTCGTCGACGGTCGGGAGCGTCACGCCGCTCAGCACCAGGGCCGCGCTGCCGATCAGCCACCAGTCCTCCTGCAGGGCGTCGAGGTCCGGCGCGATCTGGGCGAGCGTCGAGATCAGCGCCGGCGGGATGGCGGTCTGGCCCCTCATGGTCCCGTCCAGGCGGTCAGGGGATTGAGCAGGAAGACCGGCGTGCGCGGCGCAAGGCCCAGCTCGGTCCAGGTGAAGGCCAGATCCGCGCGGCCCATGGCGAAGGACTTGCAGGTGTCGATGCGCTTGCGTCCGAAGGCCACCGTCACGGCGTCTCCCCTGCGTTCCACGAAAAAGGAGAAATCGCCCTTCTGCGTGCACCCGTTGGATGACACCCGGATGGTGATCGCGTCCCGTCCGGCGTCGGCGGCGTAGAGCGGCTCCAGCTCGCCCATGGCCGCGGCGGCCGGAACCAGCCTCGCCGGACCGGCGGTGGCGCAACCGCTCAGCGCCAGGGCGGCCAGGACGAACAGGCGTCGATCCATCGCCTCCACCATCGGCTCGCAAGGCCTAACAAAGCAAAAAGCCCCGAATCTCTCCGGGGCTTTCGCAGTCGTCGATGGCGATTTCGCGGCGCTTAGTTCGCAGCGTCTAGATCTTTGCTTTGGCGCGCTTTGTGACGCCGAACCGGCGGCCACTTCGGCGCAAAGCGCTTAGGACGCGTAGAATTCGATGACGAGGTTGGGTTCCATCTTCACCGGATAGGGCACTTCGGCCAGCTCCGGGATGCGGACGAAGGTGGCGGACATCGCCTTGCCGTCGATGGTGATGTACTCGGGCGTGTCGCGTTCCGGCGATTGCAGGGCCTCGAGGACCAGCGCCATGCTGCGCGAACGCTCGCGCACGGTGACCACGTCGCCGGGCTGGACGCGGTAGGACGGGATGTTCACCCGCTTGCCGTTCACCAGCACGTGGCCGTGGTTGACGAACTGACGCGCCGCGAACGGGGTCGGCACGAACTTGGCGCGGTAGACCACCGCGTCCAGGCGGCTTTCCAGCAGGCCGACCAGGTTCTCGGCGGTGTTGCCCTTGCGGCGGGCGGCCTCTTCGTAGGTCTTGCTGAACTGCTTTTCGGTCAGGTTGCCGTAGTAGCCCTTCAGCTTCTGCTTGGCGCGCAGCTGCAGGCCGAAGTCGGAGACCTTCTGCTTGCGGCGCTGACCGTGCTGGCCGGGGCCGTAGGCGCGCTTGTTGATCGGGGACTTCGGGCGACCCCAGATGTTTTCGCCCATCCGGCGGTCGAGTTTGTACTTGGCGCTGTGGCGCTTGGACATTCGTATCTCTTCACTTCGACCCGAGCCGGCGCTCCCGAAGATGGAAGCGCAATCTCAACGGCGGCGTTCGCGTCAACCCGTCATAGCTCCGCGCCCACCGGCGAACCGGCGGCGAGGAAGGCGCGGTGTATGCCCACCGGGCCGCGCGGAGTCAAGTTTGCGGGCCGGAGGCGCCGGTGCGCCGGGCGAGCCCCCGCGCGGCGTCCTGCGCCTCGGCCCACCACCGCTGGACCATCTCGCCCGAGCGCCCCGGCCTGGCCAGGGTGACCGCCTGGCCGGCCCACAACGACATCATCCCGGAATTGCCGGCCCTGGCGGCGGCGGCGCGCAATGGCTGGGTCAGCCGGTTCTGCACCGGATAGGCCGGGACCTCGCCCTCCACGCTGCGCATCTCGCGCATGAAGCGGTTCTCGATGCCGCGCGCGTAGCGGCCGGAGAAGGCGCGGGTGAGCCGGGTGGCCTCGTCGGGTGCGTCGCGGACGGCGCCCTGCCAGACCGGGCCGTTGGTCGCTTCGTCGGCCAGCAGGAAGGCGGTGCCCATCTGGACGGCGCTCGCCCCCAGCGCCAGGGCGGCGGCGACGCCACGCCCGTCCATGATCCCGCCCGCGGCGATCACCGGCAGGTCCACGGCGCCGCGCACCGTCGCCACCAGGGCCATGGTCCCCACCGAACTCGCCTCGATGTCGGCCAGGAAATTGCCGTGGTGGCCACCGGCCTCGAAGCCCTGGGCGCAGATCCCGTCGGCCCCGGCGTCCGCCCACGCCCGCGCCTCGGGCACCGTCTTGGCCGTGCCGATGACGTAGGTTCCGGCGGCGTGCAGCGCCTCGACCTGGGCCCGGGTGAGCACCCCGAAGGTGAAGGAGGCCACCGGCGCGGCGGCGCGGGTGAGCGCGGCGAGCTGGGCCTGGAAATCGGGCGCGAAGTGGTTCGGCGTGGCCGGCAGCGGCTCGCCCAGCTCGGCGTACCAGGGCGCGAGGCGCGCGAGCGCGGCGTCGACCACGCCCGGCTCCGGCTGGGCCGGCGGGGCCATCAGCAGGTTCACGGCGAAGGGCGCGTCGGCCTGGGCGCGCAAGGCCTCGACCGTGGCCTCCATCTCGGCCGGCGCGACGCCGGCGGCGGCCAGCGAGCCCAGGCCGCCGGCCCGGCTGACCGCCACGGCCATGGCGTCGAAGGCGGCGCCGACCATCGGCGCCTGGATGATCGGGATCGGCAGGGCGTCGAGCAGGGCTTTCAGGCTCATTCGATCTCTCCCCGCTCCGCCTTCTGTTTCGCGAGCTTGGCGAGCACCCGGCCGCGGCCCCTGGAGAGCGCGGTGATCACGCCGCGGAAGGTGCGCACCTCCTGCACCGACAGATGCGCCTTGCCGAGCGCCGAGCGCAGGTTCTGGGTCATCGAGGGGCGTTTCTCGGGCGGATGGAAGAATCCGGCCTCGTCCAGCTCCCGCTCCAGGTGCTCGAAGAGCCCCAGCATGGCCGCGCCGTCGGCCGGCGGATGGGTCTCGCGGAAAATCTTCGGCGCGGCGTCCTCGACGGTCATGCGCCACTCGTAGGCGTTGATCGCCACCGCCTGGCCGAGGTTGAGGGAGCGGAAGCGCGGGTCGATGGGCAGGGTCACCACCGCCTGGCAGAGCGCGACGTCGGCGGTTTCCAGCCCGGCCCGCTCGGCGCCGAAGAGCAGGCCGACCTTCTCGCCGTCCGCCACCGCCTGGGCCAGTCTGGCCGCGGCCACCCGGGGCGTCAGGATCGGCAGCTGCAGCTCGCGGGGCCGCGCGGTCGTCGCATAGACCCGCTGCAGGTCGGCGATGGCCGCCTCGACGCTGGTGAACAGCTGCGCGTTGTCCAGCGGCCAGTCGGCGCCGGAGGCCGAGGCCCAGGCGCGCTCCTGCGGCCAGCCGTCACGCGGATTGACTATCCGCAGCTCCGAGAGGCCGAAGTTCGCCATCACGCGCGCCACGGCGCCGATATTCTCCGCCAGCTGCGGCGCGTTCAGGATAATGACGGGAGTCGCAGGCGTTGCTGTTGCAGGAGAGATATCGGCCATGCCGCGTTGTTCTTCGCAAAGCCCGCTCGGCGCAAGCCTTGCCAGGCGCGATCTGCTGATCGGCGCGGCCGGGCTGGCGCTGGCCGGCTGCCGCAAATCGAACACCACGACCGCCTCGCACACCCCGGTGCTGAAGGTCGGGCAGCTGGAGCGCGAGGTCACCAGGCTGGCCCTGCAGGCCAGGCCGGGGATCCTCGGCTTCGGCCTGATGAACCTGGAGAGCGGCCAGCACTGGACGCTGAACGGCGAGCATCTGTTCCCCATGCAGAGCGTCTTCAAGGCGATCCTGGGGGCCGCTGCGCTTTCGGAAGTGGACGCCGGGCGGCTGTCGCTGGCCGAGACCATCGCCATCGACGGCAAACAGCTCTCGCCGCCGTTTTCGCCGATCGCCGAGGCCTGGCCAGGCCGCACGATCTACACGGCCGACGAACTGCTGGTCGCCGCGGTCAGCGACAGCGACAACACCGCCGCCGACGTCCTGATGAAGCGGATCGGCGGCCCGGGCGCGGTCAACGCCTGGCTGCAGGGCAAGAGCCTGAACGGGCTGCGGATCGACCGCTACGAGCGCGAGCTGCAGCCGGAGGCGCACGGCATGGCCTCGTTCCGCGAGGCCTGGAAGGGTCCGGCCTTCGCCGCCGCCATGGCCACCGTCCCGCCGGAGGCGCGGCGGCGCGCGCAGGCGGCCTATCTGCGCGATCCGCGCGACACCGCCAGCCCCAACGGCATGCTGGGATTCCTGGCCCGGCTGGACGGCGGCGAGCTCCTGTCGGAGGCCTCGACGCTGCGGCTGATGAGCATCATGGCCCACTCGCCGCGCGGCGCCGAGCGCCTGAAGGCGGGCTTTCCGAAGGACGCGGCCTTCGCCCACAAGACCGGCTCGTCCGGCACGGACCTCGGCGTCACGGCCGCCTACAACGACGTCGGCGTGCTGACCCTGCCGGACCGGCGCAGCTATGCCGTGGCGGCCTTCCTGACCGGCTCGACGGCCCCGGAGCCGGCCCGCGCGGCGCTGATGGCCGACCTCGGCAGGGTGGTCGCCGCCAGCCTCGGCCGATCGCGCCGCTTGTAGTCTTTGCGTCGGCCGCCGCGACCGCTATACGGCCCCAACTCTCTCTCAGTTCGCGCGGAGCGCCTGCCCCTCATGGCAAAGATCAAAGTCGCCAACCCCGTCGTCGACATCGACGGGGACGAGATGACCCGGATCATCTGGCAGTGGATCAAGGACAAGCTGATCTTCCCCTTCCTCGATATCGAGCTCGACTACTACGACCTCGGCATGGAGCACCGCGACGCCACCGACGACAAGGTGACCATCGAGGCGGCCGAGGCGATCAAGAAGCACGGCGTCGGCGTGAAGTGCGCCACCATCACCCCGGACGAAGCCCGGGTGAAGGAATTCAACCTCAAGCAGATGTGGAAGTCGCCGAACGGCACCATCCGCAACATCCTGGGCGGCGTGGTCTTCCGCGAGCCGATCATCTGCAAGAACGTGCCGCGCCTGGTGCCCGGCTGGACCCAGCCGATCATCATCGGCCGCCACGCCTATGGCGACCAGTACCGCGCCACCGACTTCCTGGTCCCCGGCCCCGGCACGATGACGCTGACCTGGAAGGGCGACAACGGCGAGACCATCGAGAAGGAGGTCTTCAAGTACCCGACCGCCGGCGTGGCGCTGGCGATGTACAACCTCGACGATTCGATCCGCGACTTCGCCCACGCCTCGTTCGGCTATGCGCTGGCGCGGAAGTATCCGCTGTACCTGTCCACGAAGAACACCATCCTCAAGGCCTATGACGGGCGCTTCAAGGACATCTTCCAGGAGGTCTATGACGCGGCCTATGTGGACCAGTTCAAGGCGGCCGGCCTGACCTACGAGCACCGGCTGATCGACGACATGGTGGCCGCCGCCATGAAGTGGTCGGGCGGCTACGTCTGGGCCTGCAAGAACTATGACGGCGACGTGCAGTCCGACACCGTGGCCCAGGGCTTCGGCTCGCTCGGCCTGATGACCTCGGTGCTGATCACGCCCGACGGCAAGACCATGGAGGCCGAGGCCGCCCACGGCACCGTCACCCGCCACTACCGCCAGCATCAGAAGGGCGAGGCCACCTCGACCAACTCGATCGCCTCGATCTTCGCCTGGACGCAAGGGCTGAAGCACCGCGCCAAGCTGGACGACAACGCCCCGCTGACCCGCTTCGCCGACATTTTGGAGAAGGTCTGCGTCTCGACGGTGGAGTCGGGCTCGATGACCAAGGACCTGGCGCTGCTGGTGGGCGACACCCAGGGCTGGCTGACCACCGAGGGCTTCATCGACAAGGTGGCGTCGAACCTGGAAAAGGCGCTGGCGGCCTAGCGGCGGTCAGCGGCCCTCAGCCCAGGGGTCGAGGGGCTGATGCTCCTCGTGCCGCACCAGAAAGGCGTAGCCGCCGATCAGCAGGACCAGCCCGGCGACCGTGCCGCCGGCGAAGCCTGCCGGGGTCGCGAACCACAGGGTGAGCCAGGCGATCGTGCTGGCCAACAGGACCATGCACCACCGCAGGAGCACGTTGAACACCTTGTAGCTGCGCTCGTGGGCGACGAGCTCCTGATCGGGCTGGGATCGACTGCCGGCAACCATTTCGGACCTCCGAAGACACCTGGTGTCTGAACGCAGGATACGCCGTTCCGGTCGACTGTGAATTCCGGCTTTTGCCGCGGGATTTGCCCTTGTTCTATTCCGATGCGCCGAGCGCGGCCTTGGCCGCGGCAAGCCCCTCGGCGGCCCGGGCGCCGTCCGGCGCGCCGCCCGCGGCGAAATCGGGCCGCCCGCCTGCGCCCTGGCCGCCCATGGCCAGGACCGCGGCCTTGGCGATCTCCACGGCGTTGTGGGACGCCTGGGCCGAGCCGGTGACCGCCACCGTGACGGCGGCCTTGCCGTCAGCCGTGCCGATCAGGGCGATCACCCCGTCGGGGAGCTGCTTCTTGAATTCCTCGGCGATGGGCCGCAGGTCCTTGCCGCCGACGCCGTCCATGACGCGGGCCAGCAGCTTGACGCCGCCGATCTCCTCGGGGCCGGCCGGCGCGGCGCCCCCGCCCCCGCCGCCCATGGCGAGCTGGCGCCGGGCGTCGCCCAGCTCCTTCTCGAGCTGCCGGCGCTGGCTCTCCAGCGCCGCCACGCGGACGGGCACCTCGGCGACCGGCACCTTGAACTGGTCGGCCAGCCCCTTGGCGACGCCCGCCTGGTCCAGCAGATAACGGCGCGCGGCCTCGCCGGTCAGGGCCTCGATGCGGCGCACGCCCGCGGCCACGCCCTGCTCCTGGACGATCTTGAAGAGCGCGATGTCGCCGGTGCGGGCCACGTGGGTGCCGCCGCAGAGCTCGACCGAATAGGCCCCCTCGCCGCCGCCCAGCGCATGGCCGAGGGTGAGGACGCGGACGGTGTCGCCGTACTTCTCGCCGAACAGCGCCATGGCGCCGGCGGCCATGGCCTTCTTCTGGTCCATCAGCTCGGTCCCGGCGGGCAGGTTCTGGCGCACCACGGCGTTCACCTCGGCCTCGATGCGGTCGATCTCGTCGGGGGTGACGGGCTGGCCGTGGCTGAAGTCGAAGCGGATGCGTTCGCCGTCGACCATCTGGCCCTTCTGGGTCACGTGCGGCCCGAGCACGCCGCGCAGGGCCGCGTGCAACAGGTGCGTCGCGGAGTGGTTGGCGCGCGTGGCCGCACGGCGCCCGGCGTCGACCGCCAGCCTCACCCGGTCGCCGGGCTTCAGCGCGCCTTCGACGATGGTCAGATCGTGGACGTGCAGGTCGCCGGCCAGCTTCTGGACGTCGGTGACGCGGGCCCGGCCGACATTCCCGCCTTCCATGGCCCACTCGACCTCGCCCTGGTCGCCCGCCTGGCCGCCGCTCTCGGCGTAGAAGGGCGTGCGGTCGAAGAGCGCCTGCACCTGGGCGCCCGTGGCCGCGCCGTCGATCTCGCGACCGCCCTCCACCAGCACCAGCAGCTCGGCGGTGATCTCGGCGTCGTCGTAGCCGGTGAACTCGGTGGGACCGAGGCGCTCGCGGATGGCGAACCATTCGGCCGCCGCGGCCACCTGGCCGGAGCCCGTCCAGGCCTCGCGGGCCTGTTCGCGCTGGCGGGCCATGGCCGCGTCGAAGCCCGGCAGGTCGACGGTCAGGCCCTTGGCGCGCACCGCGTCCTGGGTGAGGTCCAGCGGGAAGCCATAGGTGTCGTAGAGCTTGAAGGCGGTCTCGCCGGAGAGCACCTCGCCCGCGTTCAGGCCCGCGGTCGCCTCGTCGAGCAGGCCCATGCCGCGGCCAAGCGTGCGGCGGAACCGCTCCTCCTCCTGGCGCAGGGTGTCGACGATCGCGGGCTCGGCGCGCTTCAGCTCCGGATAGGCCTCGCCCATCTGTTCCACCAGCGTCGGGACCAGGCGGTGCATCAGCGGATCGGCCGCGCCCAGCAGATGGGCATGGCGCATGGCGCGGCGCATGATCCGGCGCAACACATAGCCGCGGCCCTCGTTGGAGGGCATCACCCCGTCGGCGATCAGGAAGCTCGACGAACGCAGGTGGTCGGCGATGACCCGGTGCGAGGGGCCGCTGGACGAACCGCCCGCCCCGCCCACCAGGCCGCGCGAGGCGGCGATGATCGCCTGGAAGAGGTCGATGTCGTAGTTGTCGTGCACGCCCTGCAGCACGGCGGCGATCCGCTCCAGGCCCATGCCGGTGTCGATGGAGGGCTTGGGCAGGTCGATGCGGTCGCCATTGGCCTGCTGCTCATACTGCATGAACACCAGGTTCCAGATCTCCACGAACCGGTCGCCGTCCTCGTCCGGGCTGCCGGGCGGGCCGCCGGGGATGTGCTCGCCGTGGTCGTAGAAGATCTCCGAGCAGGGGCCGCAGGGGCCGGTGTCGCCCATCGACCAGAAGTTGTCGGCGGTGGCGATGCGGATGATGCGGTCGTCGGAGAGGCCGGCGATCTTCTTCCACAGGACCGGCGCCTCCTTGTCGTCGGCGTAGACGGTGACCAGCAGCCTATCGACCGGCAGGGCGAACTCCCTGGTCAGGAGCTCCCAGGCGTATTCGATCGCGGCTTCCTTGAAGTAGTCGCCGAAGGAGAAATTCCCCAGCATCTCGAAGAAGGTGTGGTGGCGCGCGGTATAGCCGACGTTGTCGAGGTCGTTGTGCTTGCCGCCGGCGCGCACGGACTTCTGCGAGGAGGCCGCGCGCGGCCAGGGCGGGGTCTCGGCGCCGGTGAAGTAGTTCTTGAACGGCACCATGCCGGCGTTGACGAACAGCAGGGTCGGGTCGTTCTGCGGCACGAGCGGCGCCGAAGCGATCACGGCGTGATCCTTCTTCTGGAAATAGTCCAGGAAGTGGCTTCGGATGTCGTTCAGGCTCTGCATGTCGTTTCGTTTCAGGTCTCACGCCGGCGCGCAGGTCGTTCCGCGCCGCACACATCTAGGAACGGCCGTCCGTTTACGAAACTTGGCCGCAAGCGCCAAGGGAAAGGGGCCGGGGCTGGAAAGTGCGCGCCGTCGGAATCGACTTCCAACCCCGCATCCCGTCCCAAAGGAAAAGGACGCCCGGGGGGTTAACCCGGACGTCCTGTCTCCGAACTCAAGCTGTCGCGCGGGGTCGGCGAGGCAGGCCCGGTTGGCGGGGAGGCCCGCCCCGGATGCAGTCGCCCGAGTGGAGAACACGCTTCGCGGAGAAGCTTATTCGTCGTCCGGCTCGGGACCGCCGACCAGCAGTTCCTCCTCGATGACCGCCTTGGCGCCGCGCACCGACTTCTCGATCTCGGCGGCGATGTCGGGGTTGGCCTTGAGGAAGTCGCGGACGTTGTCGCGGCCCTGGCCGATCCGCTGGCTGTTCCAGGAGAACCAGGAGCCGGACTTCTCGATGATCCCGGCCTTGACCCCCAGGTCGATGATCTCGCCCAGCTTGGAGATGCCCTCGCCGTACATGATGTCGAACTCGACCTCGCGGAACGGGGGGGCGACCTTGTTCTTGACCACCTTCACGCGGACGTTGTTGCCCATGATCTCGTCGCCGCGCTTCACCGAGCCGGTGCGGCGGATGTCGAGGCGCACCGAGGCGTAGAACTTCAGCGCATTGCCGCCGGTGGTGGTCTCCGGGCTGCCATACATGACGCCGATCTTCATGCGGATCTGGTTGATGAAGACCACGAGGGTCTGGGTCTTGGAGATCGAGCCGGTGAGCTTGCGCAGCGCCTGGCTCATCAGCCGGGCCTGCAGGCCCGGCAGGCTGTCGCCCATCTCGCCCTCGATCTCGGCCCGCGGCGTCAGCGCCGCCACGCTATCGATGACGATGATGTCCACGGCGCCCGAGCGCACCAGGGTGTCGGTGATCTCCAGCGCCTGTTCGCCGGTGTCGGGCTGGGAGACCAGCAGGTCGTCCAGGTTCACGCCCAGCTTGTGGGCGTAGGAGGGGTCGAGCGCATGCTCGGCGTCGATGAAGGCCGCGGTGCCGCCCAGCTTCTGGACCTCGGCCACCACGTGCAGGGCCAGCGTCGTCTTGCCCGAGGATTCCGGCCCGTAGATCTCGACGATGCGGCCCTTGGGCAGGCCCCCGATGCCCAGCGCCAGGTCGAGGCCCAGCGAGCCCGTGGACACCGACTCGATCTCGACGATCTTGCCCTTCTCGCCCAGCTTCATGACCGAGCCCTTGCCGAAGGCCCGGTCGATCTGGGTCAGCGCGGCTTCGAGCGCACGCTGCTTGTCTCCGTCTTCACGCGCCACGAGCTTCAACGATGCTGCCTGAGCCATTTCCAAAACCCCTTATCCCACGATTCCGCCAACCGGACCCACCGATGCGACCACCGGCCAGGACTCAGATGTACCGGCTTTGTTCCGAGTTCGCAAGATGTTCTCTTTTCGGCTACCAAGGGGATAAGGCCAGGTTCCAGAGGAGCCGCGTTCTGGGCACCGATAAAGGACGCGAGAGCTATCATGGCTGAAATCTGACCCGATCACTGATCCGATCCGCAATTGCGACGGAGAGCAGGTCCTGCAATTCTGGAGACCGCCCGTTGCGTCATGCCGAACCTCGGGGCAACTAGAGACGCCAATTTGACCCCTTTAAGCCGAGATGACTCATGACGTCGCCGCCCGATGGCCATTCGATCGCGCCATCCGCCATCATCGTCCAACAAGGTAGGGTACTAGATTACATTGATGGACTGACACAGCGCTCCGAGACACCGGAGGAGCATGTTCGCCAAGAAATATCAAAGTCTTTAGTACGTGAATATCAGTATCCAAAATCTCATATCGCAGTTGAATTTGGCCTCCACCTTGGAACGAGGAAGCCGCGCGCCGATCTAGTCATCTTTCTTCCGGACAAATCCCATAGTCAGGAAAATATTCGGATAATTGTCGAGTGTAAATCGTCCAAGATACAGGTCACCGATAAAGATCAGGGGGTCGGACAGCTCAAAAGTTACCTCGATGCGTGCCCCAACACGGTTTTTGGCATGTGGATAAACGGCGTTGATCGCGTCTGCTATCGGCGCGTCGAAAAAGAAGGCAATCGGTTTTGGGAAGAGGTTCCAGATCTTCCGCAGTACGGCGAAGAGGATGACGCTGGGGATCGCCCTCGCTTTGACCAGCTGAAAGCTGCCAGTTCCGATGCGTTGCTATTCGCGTTTCGTAGATGCCATAATTTCATTGCGGGCAACCAAGGACTCCAGAAACCCCAAGCGTTCTGGGAACTCCTGAAGATCATCTTTTGCAAAATTCACGATGAAAAAGGATCAGAGATCCAGTTTTACGCTGGGGGCGCGGAGCGACACGGGCTTAACGGCGCACTGAAGGTTAAATCGCGGATCGACGGGCTTTTTGACGAAGTAAAGGAAGAATTTCCGCAAATATTTCGACCAGAGGATCTGATTGAGCTCGAACCCGTCGTGCTATCTTACATTGTTGCTCAATTACAGATGTACACGCTACTTGATAGCGATGTTGACGTTAAAGGTCGCGCCTACGAGGAGATTGTTGGCTCAAATCTTCGTGGAGATCGCGGAGAATTCTTTACCCCTCGGAACATCTGTAGAATGGCCGTGCAGATGCTCGATCCGGGCGAAAAGCAACTCATGGTCGATCCCGCGTGCGGAACGGCTGGCTTCCTAATAACGGCCATGAATCACGTAATTGTTAAAATTGAACGTGAAGAACATCTGAAGTGGAAAAATAATCTAGAAGCTGCGCGGACCGCCATTAGGAGCCGCATAAGCAAGTATGCGGAAAAGTTTATTGTAGGAATAGACTTCAATCCGGAGCTTGTGAAAGCTTCGAAGATGAATATGGTTATGAATAATGATGGTGCTGGCGGCCTATATCAAGCTAACTCGTTGGAAAGCTCGGCTCGCTGGCGTGACGACGCGTTGAGAAATCGAAATCTACTGGGTCATGTCGACATAGTGTTCACCAACCCGCCGTTCGGTTCCAAGATTCCAGTCACTGATCCAGCTATCCTGGAACAATACGATCTGGGCCATCGATGGTCTTACGATGAGACCTCAGACCGATGGACGAGAAGCGATGCGTTGCAAAAGTCGCAACCACCGGAGATTTTGTTCATTGAGCGTTGCGTTCAATTTCTCAAGCCTGGGACTGGGCGGGCGGCAATCGTTTTGCCTGATGGAATTCTAGGCTCGCCGGGTCTTGGCTATGTGCGCGAGTGGCTTCTTCGAAATACGAGAATCCTAGCGAGCATCGACCTCCATCCTGATACCTTCCAGCCCTTCGTGAGCGTGCAGACGAGCGTTCTGATTTTGCAGCGGAAGACGAATGAGCAGATCGATCTGGAGGCTGCCGCCGGACAGATCAATGACTACGAAATTTTCATGGCCGTTGCGAACCACATTGGTCACGACAAACGTGGCTTGGAGACCTACGTTCGTGACGCTCTTGGAAACGAGATGTTCACCGAGACGGAAAAACAGGTTTGGGAATTTGAGGACGGCGTTCGTGTAGTCACGAACCACAAAATTCAGACCAAGATACGTGACGACAATACTCCCCAGATCGCCGGATTATTTCGCAATTGGCTCTATCAACACGACCTCTAGCCGCAGCGCCTCCGTCGGACACCGCGGCATGGCCTTGGCACACGCCTCTGGTAGGAAGCGTTCGTGCGTCGCTCTTGACGACGACGCAACGCCGCATGGAAGCGGAGACGTATCTTGCAGACGGCTATGGGGTCAGGCTTTCAATCGAGGCAAAATCTAGCGGATGGGTGCGGTTCGCCACCCTAGCCTCGGCGTCCGCACCGCCGCGTATCAAGCAAATACTGGTCACTCCCGAGCATGGAACTCCCTATCTGAACACCAGTCAGGTGTTCGACCCGCGACCTTCGCCGCGGAAATGGCTTGCGATGTCCAAGACGATCAAGGGAGCGAGCCGACTTGTCGATGAGGGGACGATCCTCGTCATGGCCTCGGCAACCGTAGGCCGATCTATTGTGGCAACAAAGGCCCATGAGGGAGCAATCGTTTCCCACCATTTTATGCGGGTGAAACCTGTCCGGCCGGAGATGGCAGGCTGGGTATATGCCTTCCTACGCTCGCCCCAAGGCCAAGCCATGATGAAGGGGTCGCAGTATGCGAGCGTCATTCGTCATATTGAGCCCGCTCACCTAGCAAAGTTACCCATACCCACAGTTTCAGAGCAGCTAGCCAAAGACTTCCACGACAAAGTTCGATCGATCGTAGCTCGCCGGAACAACGCGGCGAAATTTACAGCTCAAGCCGAGCAGCTGTTTGCGGATTCGATTGGCTTCCGGGAAGCCAAAGATATCCCGGCTGGTTTTGCTGTGCGCCTGTCTGACCTGGCGAAGAGGCGACGCCGGCTTGAGGGCAACTATCATGATCCGAGAGTTCGAGCCATCATTGCAAGCTTTGGCTCGGCAGAGCCGCTTGGTCAGATAACAAAGCGGGTTTGGTGGCCTAATCGATTTAAGAGAATCTATGGCGATAGCGGAACGCCCTATATGAGCGCGGATGACGTCTTTACGACCAACCCCTATGCTCTGAAATCTGTTCTTGTCGAAGGCAAAAAAGATCTGGACGAATTTTTGGTGGAATCCGACTGGATCGTGATGTCCAGATCAGGGCAGACCTATGGTTTAAACGGGTCTGCAAAGTTGCTGTCCGACTACCATAAAGCGTTCTTTTTATCAGACGACCTAATTCGCATTTCTCCCGACCCAGCGAAAGCGCGCCCCGGTTACCTACTTACTGCCTTAACTCATCCAAAACTGGGGCGGCCGCTCGTAATCCGGGAGGCCTACGGAATGTCAATTCCACATCTAGACCCGAGTGATGTGGCGGCCATCCCTATAGCTCGCTTGGCCAGGAATGTTGAAGATTCCATTGCCGACTTTGCTGAAGAGGCAGCGTCTGAGCAAGCTCTAGCAGAGTCGATGGAGCGCGATCTCGCCGAGGATGCTGGAAGAGTCATTTCGGAATTTCTGCTGGCACCGGCCGCGTAGACGACCGCTGGCTCCTCTGGCTGGGGTGATAGCTCCGCCTTAGAGATCGAATTCCGGCGGCAACAATACGAATTCGGGGACAGGTTAAGCGTCTCCGCCACCGGATCTCATCCGCATAATTCGTGTTCCCAATTTGTTCCGGGCGTGCTACCGCCTCGCCATGGCCCGCTTCGCCCGTGTCGTCATTCCAGGTTTGCCGCATCATGTGACCGCGCGGGGCAACCGGCGCGAGCCGATCTTCTTCGAAGATCGCGACCAGGACGTCTATTGCGACATGCTGGCCGAGGAAGTGCGGCGGGCCGGCGTCGAGGTCTGGGCCTATTGTCTGATGCCCAACCACGTCCATCTGATCATGGTTCCGTCGCGGGAGGACAGTCTGGCCAAGGCGTTGGGTGAGGCGCATCGGCGTTATGCGGCGTTCGTCAACGCTCGGGCGCGCTGGCGGGGCCATCTGTTCGATGGCCGCTACGCCTCGGTGGCCATGGGCGAAGACCATCTGCTGGCGGCCGTGCGGTATGTGAGCCTCAATCCGGTGCGCGCCTGCCTTGTCGCGCGGGCGCA
>Ga0307513_10000415_pt1 | contig 61860 bp, 93 predicted proteins | sample 15_EM_MG_FD_202174 | JGI IMG/M metagenome (GOLD analysis project Ga0307513, IMG submission 202174) | Populus trichocarpa ectomycorrhiza microbial communities from riparian zone in the Pacific Northwest, United States - 15_EM | ecosystem: Host-associated > Plants > Roots > Unclassified | place...
GTAGATGGCGCGTGGCAACACGACTTGCATGAAAAGGCCGCACCTGCTCCTCACAAACCCTCAGTTTCGAACCAGATTCAAGATGAAAACAACCGCATCATGGTCACAAACCTTCATTACGAACTGACACCGAAGGACTTGATGGTTTGCGGTGGTCTCTTCTTCTTTACTGGACGTTGCTCACTTTGCGTTCCAGTCTGTGTTTGGTAACGTCGGCACGCTTGTACGCGAGCCTCAGATCAGGGTACGAAGCCATCCGAATGAACAAGTCCCATGAAAGACCCTGCCGACCTCGATTCGCATTTCGTTCCCCTTTAAAGTACGACCGTAGTGGACGCTCCTCCGGAGTCGCGATCATCACGTACGAGACCCCAGAAGAGGCCTCTCGGGCAATTTCTCGCTTTAATGGCGCAACCGCAAATGGTTCATACGCTGCTTCATTCCTGTTTGTGCTACTGTCTAACACTCGACAGGTCAAATGATGACGGTAGAATATGCCCCGGTTCCCACAAAGCCAAAGCGTCGTGCCGTGAGCGCACCAACGTCACTGATTGACAGGATTTCAAAGCCTCCCTTGTTGGAGAGGCTCGGAGAGTCGAAGAAAACTCCCGAGTCTACCGCCCCGTGAGCAATACAGTCGTCAAATTCACAAATTTATCCCCTTACGCTCATTTTTCAGGCGTAAACCGCGAGGTGGAGGACCAATCCGCACCAAAGGCACGAGGCCACCCCGTCCGGGCCCAAAAAAGCCGAAGACGGCGGAAGAATTGGACAAAGAATTGGATTCATTTATGGACGATTCAAAGCCGAAGTCGGCTGGAAAGGAGGGTGAAGCTGCCGTCACGTCCTCATCTCAGACAGGGGCCGACGGCGATGTTGAAATGGCGACTTGAAAAACTTCCCCACCGTGTGGAGAGTGTGCTGTTTTTACGTTTTGCTATAGCATAAATCTGCTGTCCTACTGTAATCTATCGCAGACCCGTACAGACTTGATGTTTCTTCCTTCTTACCACCATGCTCTGAACCGATCGCGTGCTTCGACGACCTTTCGTCTTCGTGCATTCCACGCGAACGCTCCCCGGTTGTCGCTTCCTATCCCCCCTGCCTTGTCCAGCCTGGAGACCAAAGCGGATACGGCCGGTGCGCGCGGGTGGCTGAATGCGTTCAGGGATGCGCCCGTCCCCGGGGACCTGGTGGAGTTGAGCTTTGCTCGGAGTTCTGGACCCGGCGGTCAGGTGCGTGTGCCCCCCTGAGACACCGTAATATCCCATGCGTTGATCCTTCACGCTCCACAGAACGTTAACAAGGTCAACACGAAAGCGATCGCACGATGTCAAGTTAACGCGAAATGGATCCCTTCATGGGCTCGTGCCGAGTTGCGTAAGTCTGTAAGCAGTTTTGTCCGTCGAATCTGTCCCTATCTCGGTGTCTCTGAGATACATATCTAGCCCTACTTCGTCGCGTCAACCAATTCACTTCTGGTCACGTCGACCGTCCATCGGTCACAAGCCCAAAATGTGGAGGAATGTTTGCGCAAGGTTTGTCAATGTCTGTACAGCACCATTCAACGCCCTCAACCCATTGCCATATAGTTGCACCACTGTGTGTTCTCAGCTTCATCGGTTGCTATAAAGAACGACCCTTCCGCAGAGCAGGCGAAGAGAGTCCAGGATCTCCAACGGGTAGAGAAGGTGAGGCGCAGGGCGGAGAAAGATAAACGGAGTCAAGTCAAAAAATCACGGAAAGCTGGGTCAGTCGGTGGCGCGTGGGACTGACTGCCGTTGTGGGATACCAGCCCCAGCGGCGGTTCACCCTGCATAGTCCGTCTTCATGCAAACCTCTTGAACCATGATGGTGAGAAAAAACTTTGTATTGCGCATGGTGAGAATGAAGAGTAAGGACAAGGGATGTTGAGACACTGGAACACACAACCTGGGAAGCGAAATGCTGCATATGTCCAGGCCGAGGAAAAATCAATACACATCGCAAGCGGGAAAGAACGAACGGTGCATACCACAATCACACATACATCAGTATAGCACCTTCAGACTGATCCGTCTTCCAAGCACCAGAAATAAGATTAGACTTGTGGGTCCTCCCGCACCCGGACACAGGGCATAGCCACTCGTGTATCCGTTCGACCTTGGGTTCCTGGGCCTGCTGTTTCTGTTTTCCCTTGGATCTGGAGGCGGTGGTCGATACGACCCTACCGGATCGTAACCGCCGAGAGGTGCTGCCAGCCCAAGACCCTCCAATCTCAGGCGCCGCAGGTTCACGCTGCTCTGACTCCCCGCCTCCCCTTTCCCTCCCTTTGCCAATGCTCTCCGACGAGGGTTTGGTATCGTCCCCTTCTTGAGCGTCAGCTGGTCTCATCAGTTCCCTCACGCATTTCCCGTCAAGGATGTGGCCGCATCGGAGCCCCCAAAGTCGTCTATCATCCGTCACGTTTCCCATGACCAAAGGATCTAGGCACTTAGCACAAACCAAGACTGTGTCCACTGTCGATGAAGATGGACCAGAACTTGCGCCGGCTACAGTCAAATCCTCCACATCACCAAATGATGATAGATCGTGTGTGAACCCTGGAGCAACCTTTGGTGGGTGAGTGAACGTGCGTTTGTACTCTGGTGCATTCTTTGGCACAGACGGTATTGATTCGGAGAATCGCCCGAGTCGGTTGTAAGTGGTGAAAAATGGTGGGAAGAAATCCGGAAAGGCTGGAATGCTCGCACTAAGCCCATCGTCAAGAAAATGATCTTGGGCATCCTCGGGGAACCCTGAACCTGGACCAAAAAGCGAGTTGGAAAATAGGCGCACGGCCCTAGAGCTGCGACGTGAGTGGCGGTGTGGATGGTGACTGGCTTGGTGCTCGTTGTTGGCAGTGATGAGGGCACCACCAAAACCCATGACGGGAACATGATGTGAGGGTGCAGACGATTCGGGGGCATCTTCGTTTATTGGTGCTTGGTGCCCCAGCCGGCCGAGGAGTCTCTCTTCGAATGCGAAAGGTTGGGGATTGGCGAGAACCACACCAGATGGGAGCGTGGGAATATGGTGGGGAGGATGGCGGAAGGTGGATCGATGTCGTCTAACCCGTGGAGGCAGCGGTGGTACGGGTGGAATGGGAGATGGTCTCGACCGTTGTCGTGGAGGAGGAGATCTATAGCGGGAAAGATCTGGACAAAAATACCGAGTCAAAAGGTGGAACCTAACATCGGAGGGGAAAAGGACGCACTTGAAGGACCAGCAATGGCTTCTGGGAGGCTGTCGACGTCGATAACATTGTTTGACCGTGAGCGGGGGTGCCGCGTCGAGGACGAAACAAACTGGATTTCGTCGTCCTCGAGGAGGTCGACATCAATAACGTCTGTTCGGTGAACACGTGTTTCGGTGGCCGGCGTTGGCAAAACCGTCGCAGACATTGTGCAAGGCACGGTGAAGACAAGAGGAGACGGGCGTGGTTGTGGCCAGAGGAGAAAGAGAAAGTTGGCCTTGGTCTGGGACGGTGGGCTGAGGGTGGTCGACCGCTGCTTAGTCAGCCGTCGGGCGATGGCCAGGTCTCACACCGATCACCTAGTCAGTGACCCACCAGTTCCTGCTCGGATACACGTCCATTTTGTCTGACTAGGCCTCACTGAGTGATTACATTTAACACACGCTCAGGCGTGGAACACCACATCCCATACTCTCACACAGGCATCTGCCCCCGAGCTCACGAGCTTGCCTTTCTTTCCGTCTTCCTCCAACCAGAACACAGCGTTGACCCCTCCGAGACCAGCATTCTTGATTGCGATCTTCTTCATCGGCTTTTCGACGCTCCAGACATACACGTCGGTATCGAGCGATCCGGTGGCACAGTGTCTGCTGTCGGATGTCCATTTGATCGAGTTAACTCTCGCAGAATGGAAAGCCCATCTTGAGGTGATCAACTATCGAAAGTCAAGCACATTCAGTGGACGCTCCCTCGGTCCTGTAGGGCATGCCTCACCTTTCTCTCTTTCACTTCGAATAGGAAGAGTTTTCCGCTCGACTTGATGAGGTCAACCTCTCATAATGGAAGGGAATTCGGGTGACTCACATCGCCTGAGACCAACTTTGTACCGTCAGGCGAGAACTGAATCGCAGTTATCGAGCCCTTGTTGCCTTCTAGCAGCCCAGTCTCTCGTAGCGACCTACCGTCCCAGTCGTATAACCTGACTTTTGCATCCTGTGTGTTATTGTCAATCGCCAGTCGGGCACACGTGTGATACAAGTAACAAACCTCTCCTCCGACGGCCACCAGAGAACCGTGGGCGTGAACTGCACTTGGGGTGAAAGAGGTTGAGAGTTCAAAGGTCTTCTGATTATCCCGAACCACTTCCAGTCCATTGATCTCGGCCAAAAACACTGATCCGTCCCCTCCGACTGCAATGGATTTCGGTTGGGACTTAGTGGAGAGCGAAGCTGGCCTATAGAAGAGTGAGATCATAAAATCTACTCTATCACACCCACTAACGTGAAAGTTGGGCCATCTATCTCCCTCAAACGATCGTCGAATCCCGCAGAGAAGACCTTCCCATCAGTGCCGGAGGAGAGGGACGTCACAAGACTCAAGTGGCCATCACCGCCGACGTAGGATGCCGCGCCAGCAGCAGAGAATGACAGCATCCTTCCGTTAGCGGTACCAGTCAAGAAGGTTCCCGATCCAGTTGGAAGGGCTGCGGTCACCGCTTTTTGAGGGGCCTGAGATGTAGCGTTACGGCGGAACAATGAAGCCTAATGGATTTACCCTACCTGAACAACACGAGATGGTTTATCCGATACTCGTTTGTCGAAGACGTTGAGATCGCTGGACATGGACAAGGAGACGATCTCGTCACCCTCAGTCCATGTGCCCCCAACCTGTTGGTTATCAACACCTGGGCCGAGGGACCAAGAAGTTACCAGCTTGCTCGCTTCCACGTCCCCTAAATTCGCTATCTTAGGAGTCGATCTTTCGAGAGCTTATGCAGAACCGCTTACAGAGCTTGACAGTGGAATCAGCGGAGACGGTCATCAGTGTCTTACTGTCAGGACTCCACCCGCATGCTGTCTAATTGCCAATGCCGTCGGCGTCGTATCTCTGCGAATGGCACTGCTAGTACTTACAATTGATCCTGTATGGCTGTCACTGGCGATTTCTCTAATGGTCTCCCCAGATGCGCCGTCGTAGACGAAGATTTTGGCATCGGAGCCGACACTAGCGAAGTGGTCTCCGGAAAGCGAAAACCTTACATCCTGCACAAACTTTGTGTGCGTTCTGATGGTCTAGAGGGCTCGGTCATGAAAATCTGGCCCTGAAAGCTCCAAATATTATGATAGGACTGACTGAAGCATACTTGAATGGTATACCTGGATCACTAAATCTTAGACCGAAGTCTGGGGTTGAAGGGATAATTACTCTTACCGTGGTGAAAGGCAATCGTAACATCATCCGAAGCGGTTACAGCCCTGAACGGACGTTGACGACGAATCGAAACGGCATTCACGGTCTTTGAGTGTCCAATAATATCTCCCGTGGAAGAACCGGTATCGAACATGAACGCATGGCCGAACCTGGCTTAGACTGCACGTCAGCAGAGCACACGGCGAGCCTCGCTAGACTACTGACTTATCACGACCCTCGCCGACGGCGATAATTCTCCTGCTCTCTCCATCCCAGTCGAGATCGTTACTACGATCAACGACAGTCGGTTATCTCATTCACGCAGTAAAACGCAAACGCAAACAACGTACATCTGCCCAGCGAGAACTTTGTACTCCCCCTTCAGGGTCTTATCCTCTCCAATCGTGTCCCATACTTTCACTAGGTCAATATAAGTCAGCGCTTCCAGTCCAAACCCTTAGTCCGGGCACCCATGCTCACTAGTTCCGGAGACATCCGCGGAGGCGCAGTAAAACCCTGTCGGCGAGATCCTGGCGACAGTGGTGTTGTGTACATGCCCGGCGTACACATATGTTGCCCCAGGATCCTAAATCCGATTGTTTGAATCAATTCCCAGAAGAGTATATGTTGTACTACCTTCAGGTCGCGGATCTACGACGATTAAGCCGGTTAGACTGGATTGCAATCAGGGTCTTCGACTTACGATGATTGTCTTGCCATTGGCATACACGATCTTATCTTTACTGTTGCTCAACTTGGTTGATGCCCCCCGGACAGTATTAGGGTTCGCAGGGTAGATCGCGGATTTTGTGAACGACATCGCTTCGGCTTCTGTTCAGTAGTGAACAGATGTGTGGATGTGGTACTGCGGCAGAAGTGTACCTACCAAGAAGGTTCCCGAACAGGCTACGCCGCTGTTGTGACAGTGATCACTGCTGATCGCGGGTGAGTATGTGGTGACGTCTTCTACCATTACCGAAATGTTCAGATTCGACTTCGTCCAGGATAGTGGCAACCAACGGACTCAGACTGTTCGGGATGGGAAAAAAAAGATAAATGAGTCGACCTTGACGGAAATATCGCTTATCGAACTGGTGCGTACTCCACGATTAAGCTTGCTCGGAAACTAACAGCAGTGGTTCCCCTCACAGTTGGACGCTTTGCCCTCCCTCATTTCCTACTCTCCACTCCAGATACCGTCATCGGGGAATCATCCGACACTCTCCCTCTCTCGGCGGGATCTCTTTGACGCGCGATTTCAGCTAATTTCACAAACAGGCGCCGAGCAATCAGACCAACCGATAGAGGGGCTGAAGTTCCTTGACGCGCCTTCGGACCTACTCCCTGGTGTGTATGAAGGCGGTCTGAAGACGTGGGAGAGTAGCCTTGATCTCGTGCAAGTCTTGAATGGCACCGACCTCAAGCTCGGGGGAAAACGCATCCTGGAGGTTGGCTAGAGCTATGCAGTTGGTCCCTATACACGAATTGAAACAACGTATGTTAGGTTGGTTGTGGAACCGCCCTACCTTCCGTATACCTCCTACGTCAGATCTTCACCCTCGATGGATCTCCAGACACTGGTGAAACGCACCTGTATCTTCAAGATTTCAACCGGTCAGTGCTGGAGTTGATCACCATCCCTAATATCCTCCTTGCATGGTGTAAGTTCCAAGGTTCATCACGTGGGGTCGCGATTCACCCAAGCGCAGATACTTCACCGTCATCCGCCTCCTATCGAGACGCGTTCAAAGACGGGACCGACGTTGACGAGGATACAGAGCACCCTCCGCTTCCTTCGCCTGACCCCGAGGCACCGGGCGAGCTACCTGTCAATCCAGCGCTCGTCGCTGCGTTTTTGGAATCCCTCTCTAACAAAAACTTGCACATCCACTTCCTCTGTGGTCCCTGGAGCGCATATAACGTCGATCGTCGGTTCGACATGATCTTGACATCAGAAACAATGTATCGGCCAGAAAGTATCCCAGATCTGTTGGATGTACTATGGAAGGCCTATACCAGCCCACCAGCCCTCACTATTGATGCAACACTCGAGGGAGCTGTGGAAGAAAAACTGTCGCTGGATGACCCAAGATGTTATGTGGCTGGGAAGGTTCTGTATTTTGGGGTCGGCGGGGGACTTCCGGACTTTGTTTCCGGACTTGAGGATCCGCAGGATTCCAAGTGCTCGAGGGAAAAGGGGAGGTGGGAAGTGCTTAAACAGCATTCGCAGGGCGTAGTCAGAAAGGTATTACAGATTTCATGGAATTAGATCGCATGATCCGTTATGTTTGTGGACTCCGCAACAGCGTCGTTCAGGCCCAGAAGAAAACAAGGTTCCTCCGCACAAGGTCTGCCAATTAGCACAGGAGGCTACGCACATCACGAGCAGATTAATATGATAGGTATTATACAAACTTGCAATCTAATTAGGAACCAACGGTCAAGATTTGCAATGACCGGATGGGGATGCAAAGAAAATATGAGATGTTAGGAGTCGGAGTGACGCCACAGAGTGAGAAATGCTCAGCCATAATTCAACCCTCCACTGCCGTTGGAGTGACCAGGGGGTTGACGATTGTCTCTCTGTCTACTACTTCTCCCAGTCCCAGGAGGCAGGGGCCCAGGAGGTCGGGGAGGTAGATGTGCCGGCCTGTTCTGGGCGAGTACGGAGGTTGGAGGAGGGGGCTGGTACGGGAACCCATGTGGTGGGGGGCCGTAAGGACCAGGGGGAGGATAGCCTCTATTATATGGCTGCGGAGGGGGTTGAGCAGGGAGCATGGGGCCAGGCATGAATCCTGGTGGGGGGCCTGTATAGGAGGGTGCGAGGTAGGGGTTGAATCCATTAACAGGAGGGGGACCTCTAAATTGACCACCAGGTGGTGGAGGACCATGTTGTCCAGGGCGGTCGCGCGGATAGAAAGCAGGGGGGCCAGAATTTGCGCCATTTGGGGGCATTTGTCCAGCAGGGGGTCTGTGTCCGGGGGGAGGTTGTATAGCTCCCGCTGGCGGTCGTCGACCACGCTTATCTAGCTCGTGAGAGGCTTCATATACCGGCAACCTGGTTTACATAGAGGGATAAACAGCACAACAAGTCAACGCCAAGTGAGCGAATGTCAGTGCGCGGGGCGAAAGTAAGTCGTCAGCTTTTGATAGGAAATGATCAAGGGTGAGGAAGGAGCGAATCCCCACTTTTTAGGGTCTGCGGGTAGTGGGTCCGTCCAGAAGTAGTCGTGATCTAACGCTTCAGCTGCGGTAATCCTCTCTCTAGGGTTGCAGGTCAAGAGTTTGTCGAGCAGGTCGCACGTCTCCTTGCCCAGACTAGAGAGAACCATGAAATCATCACCACGATCAGTGTACTCACAACGTACCTCTCATACATGTGTTTCAATCTCCGAGGATAGGATTCCGAGAATCTCTTCACGCCTTCACACCCGGGGAGTGCGTCATAGTCGGGCCACGTGTGTTGGTTGGGGGTACCACATAACCGCCAGATCTTATCGAGCTGGTCGAGGTCAGTATTTCCAGGAAGGATCGGCTTCCGGGTAAACATCTCTCCAAGAACACACCTACGTCGCACTTGAGGATACTGTAAAGAAAACCGGTAAAGATCACGTACCCTATCCCCCATATGTCAATCTCTGCGCCGTATTGCCTTGCACCCAAGAGTAACTCGGGCGGACGATACCACCTCGTTACAACACAGTTCGTATATCTCCGTCTGTGGGAGCCGGTGTCCGTTACGACGGTTGGGTCGAAGGTCCGCGCGAGACCAAAGTCCGCTATCTTCAACGAGCCATCGTTGGAGATAAGCAGGTTGGCCGCCTTCATGTCACGATGCAAAATATGATTCTTGGGTAACATGAATATTTGAAAAACAACCACCATGTGAATACCATACCCGATGCATGTATTCGGTGCCTTCCATGAGCTGACGCATGTAGAGTTTTATGTGACTTGGCGATAACTTGACACGCTCGTTTTCCAAAAGACCGGCAAGATCATGGTCCATGTATGGAAAGACCATGTGCACAGAGACGGGGGAGCCCTTGCCTTGATCGACGTGTGAGTCGTGACTGGGGAAGTAAAGGATACGAGCTAACCTCGAACAACAATCATATCAACGATGTTGATAATGCAGGGATGCTTGAGAGCTTTAAGGATCTTGATTTCTCGAAGGGCAGTGACAGGCATCCCTTCCTTCTCGTTGTGCATGAGAATCCTCTTTAGGGCAACGACCTTTCCTGTAGTTTTCTGGATCGCCTTGTGTACCTCGCTGGGAAAATGGTCAGGGGAAAAAATGCCGCATCAAAGCGAAGTTCTTACCCAAACGTTCCTTCTCCCAACTTGGTCGTGATGTCATAATCGTGGATCGAGCCGCATCCCGGGAATGTGCGGCCATAGGCCAGTTCCTCTTCCTTACGAGAACGTCGTGATCGTTCCGAACGTTTCGGCGGCGGCGAAGGAAGTTGATCTGGAGTACCTGGTTCAGTCTTTGGGACAACTTTGGTGGCCTGAGAAGGATCAAGCGATGGAGGTGACCGGCTGAGTTTAGGAGTCACTGGCTTTTTCAAGGGAACGGAGAAGGAAATTGGCTGATGTTCCGAGGGTAAGGACCGTTCCGGAGGAGGTGGAGGAGGAGGATCTGAGGGTGGCGGTGGAGGGGAGTGGAGGCCATACGGTGCATCATTAGGAGGACGAGGAGGCGTCACAACATAGTCCATTCTAGGGGATCTAAGCGGAGGGGGTGAAGGAGACCGCGGCCGGTAATCATACGACGGCCTCCATGAATCTCCCTCGGAGCGGTCGTAACGATGTGGGGGCAGGTCATCTGGACGGTAGTATCTGTCACGAGCCTGGTAACGAGAAAAGTAATCTCCACCCCTATCCCAAGTGGGCCTCCGTGTGTCATGCGGGGAGAGGTTTGGGCGTGGCGGTAAACGGTGCTTGGGGGAGGTCGAGCGGGATCTATCTGAAGGTGGAGACCGTGTCCTATCGTAGTCTCTGCGAGGGGGAAGATCGGAAGGCCGTTGTGCACGACCTGACTGCCGGTCTCGATCGTACGAAGGTTCGTATGAATCGCCTCTGAACTGACGACCGCGCCTTTCGCCCGGGTGTGGGTAGGAGGGTCTATAATGGGCTGAGTCGCGGCCGCGCGGTCTGCGGTCCTTTGAATGCCCATTTTTGAGATCTCCTTCTTGAAGCCTGAGTTCAGTGTCCGGCGACCGTTCATAGATGATATTGTCTCGGGATTGGGTAGAGGAAGAGGGGATCGAAGGAGGCATGTCATGTTTTCTCCTGAACGGAAAGGCGACTTTTGTCTCGTACTTGGATTTTGAGGCAGCATTCTTCGACGTCGTGGACGTAGGGGACCCATCGTCATCGTAGGAGGGTTGCGCAACGGCATCATCGAGCTCGCCTTCCTCTGGAGAGGATGTCACCAACCGCTTGCTCGGCCGCAGGCGTTCAGGTGAGGCCGACGCAGTGCGTTTCGGTGGTAATGGCGGAGACGCCGACATTTCACGTGGCTACCGGGTACTGGATTAAATATCCAGGCAGCCAGCGTCGGGGCAGAAGGGCAACCTTGAGTATGAGTGCTTTCGTCTCACAGTGGCAGAGTCGGTGCAAGAGTTTGGCTTATGTAATCGGCATCCCCAAATTTGGCAGGAGGTGAGAACGTGGGAAGCCGCTCCCATTTACGGAAAGTCGCGCCATTCGCGAGTATCGGCCCATTCCTCGGACGCTTCAAAGTCTTTCAAGAACTGCGCTGGTGGGGATGGCCCCCTCTTCGTCTTCTGCGACGACCGAAATGCATCTGCCATCGTCTCCGCCGTCAGACTCATCGCCATCATCACTCTCCAACTCTCCTTCGCCCAAGGAAGAGGAGGAATCAGGCGAATTATACAACCAGCTGGCTTCGCAACTCGATCCCTTTACCTATCTCCTCCAGCCAGATGCCATGGCTACCGACGATTTCATCCAGTCATCCTCAGTGAACGAATGGTCTCCATTTACGTCTCTCGTTGACGATGGCATCCAGCCCTCCCAATTCAAAGTCGACACTCTGGGCTTTGGTGGGGAGTTTAATTTTGCCATGCCTATGGACCTGAGCTTGGAATCCACCTTTATTGATCCGTCGGCCCTACACTTCAACACGAGCATCTTCACCCAGCCAGATCCTTCAATTCAAGCCTTCAATCCCACCCAAACCGAATTTATCCCACCTTCGTTAACGCAGCTGCTGGGGCAGAACGGACCACACCCTGGCCGTAGGCTCAGCATCACCTCATCTTCATCGTCCTCTGGTGCTTCGCTCTCTCCTATTCCGGAGCGGCAACCAACTCCGGAGGTCACTGCGACGATTCCTACGAACTCACATGAAGAGCTCGCTCAGAAAGTCCTGCAAGCTATCGGAGCAACCCTCACTGGTCCACCAAACACCTCTACTCTGGCTGCCGGTACGTTCATCCGTTCCTAAAGGTTCCTTTCTGTGTTAACGGCTTTACCATCCAACAGGTCAATCCAGACTCCCTATTCCTCGGAATAGACAGAGTACCGACACATCGGCTCCCGCTCAATTCTCTGTCGTCACCCAACATACCCCCGAATCCTCTCCCCCGTCGTCGAGCAATCTTACGATCACTGGTCCTGGGCGTCCCAAGACCGGCCATACGATTATCGAGAGACGTTATCGTACCAACCTCAATGCCAGGATTACGAACCTCAAGCAATCCGTTCCTGCACTGCGAGTCCTAGAAGCTCGTTTGAACGGTAAAGACACCAGCCCAAACGACACCGTCGACGAACGTGGCTTCGTCGATGGGGTCAAAGTCGGACGGAAAATGAGTAAGGCGAATATCCTGGGGAAAGCCACCGAATATATCAGGTTTGTCTTCGCGCTATCTTACCAAAACCTTCCTGATAGGCATTGTGTAGAGTTTTGAAGCGAAGGGAAACTCGTTTGAAGCGTGAACAAGCGGGGTTGAAGACCCTGGTATCTGGTCTTGTAAACGGTCCAGCCCTCCTTGAGACATGGGAAACCCAATGGAGGGAGATATTTGGTGGAGAGGAGAAGGATGAGGTCGAGGATGAACCTGGGAGTGATGAGGAGGATGGTGAGGTTGAGGGGGAAGGAGAGGACGACGATGAAGATCCGGGGAGAGCTAGAAAGAAGGCAAGAACTGTAAAGGCGGTCAAGTCGACAAAAGTTCCCTCCGTCCTCCCCGCCACACCGAAAGCTGTCGCCGTTACAGCCGCCCCGGCGGTTCTCCCAGAGAAGAGGAAGCGTGGTCGACCCCGCAAGATTCCCTTGCCCACCCCCGCCCCTCACGTCGAAAACACGATCCCGGTGACGGCCACTTCCACTTCACAATCTCCTCAGCAGTATCTCCTCGCCGCATTCGCCCTCCTCTCCTTCTTTAACTCTCCCCTGACGACCTCTTCCGCACCATATTCTCGCCCTCATGAACACACCGGATCGGTCCTTAACCATACCGTGGCCGGAGAGCCTGCTAACTACGGATGGAGTGACTTGGTCCAGGCCTTCCATTTGCTCGTTTCAGCGGCTTTGTTCTTCTCAATTGTCGTTCCTTGGTTGCCCCACGCCTTCTGCAAGTCAAGGTTCATCGCCAAGTTGGCCTCTCCTTTCGCCACCGTCTATCCTGTATATCGGATGATAACTCTCTCTCCCTCGCCAGCTTTTCCGGAAGACACCCTGGAAACCAAACAACCTTCTATGGGTACGGATATTACTCGGTCAGCTCTTTTGGACGCACTTTCCCCTACCTCTCGTGGCTTGGAGACCGAGGCTCAGCTGTTGAGAAGGGCCCTCGGAATATCTGCTGGTCTCATTGGACTCTGCCAAGGTGTATCAAAGGCCGGCAAGAAGCACAGGGGCATAGAACTCGACCAGCTGGAACAAAGAGCTTGGGTACGGTTGGGAGAGCTTGTCGCGTTAGATGGTACGTTCAAACCCTTTCCTCCACACGTCCAATATCCTCACGCCCCGCAGATAACGCCCCGCTCTCTACTCGGTTACTGACCTACTGGGGGATGTCCTGGCATATTTCCACGTTCTCGGCATCTGCCGTAGATCTCGCCACCCTCGCTTTGATTATCCGTCGTGTCACTGGCTCTCGAGCTTATTACCTGTGGGAACAGGCGAGGAGAAAGGAGATTTTGAGGCCATACGAGAAACTTGTGTTGGATTCCATGGATGTCTGCGAAGCTGCTGCCTTGATGCAGAAGTGGCACCGAACAGACTTCAGATGGGAACATCACTCCCCCCTCGCAATTCTCGCAGAAACCCTCGTCCGTCGAAAGATCCACAAGCATGCGCGACTCCTCTTCGTTCAGTCTGTCGATAAGACCCTTCATCAAGACGATGATTCATCTGATACGGATGAATCTACGGACGGACGATATCTCCTAACTGCGGGTACGGAAGCGGAGTCTGAGGTAGAGAGGTTGCAAATTATTCAGTCTGGCAAATCATTGGGAGGTTTCATCGCCGACCTCGCCATCGCATTGGAGAGAGTGTGGGATCTGGGCGCTTGTGAACTGCCGGAAGCTTCCTATTCCGACGCGGATTACGAGGATGTCAGAGCACTCCTTAGCGCCACTGCTCTATATCGCGAGGTCTTCAGAACCTCGCTGGTGCATGTCGGAACCGCAGAATGCGACACACCTTCGATCTCCGTCATCCTGACTCCTCCATCATCTCCATCACCGAAAGATACCCTAGCGCATCAAGCTCTGAGGAAGGTCTTGGGGGCGAGCGTATTCGAGACATTGCCAGATAGTGATGGGGACCAGGAGTCGGATTCCTTGGCGATGGCAGTCGAGAACGCAAGGGATGGTGTTGTGGATATGCTTTTAGAATTGACAGCCGCCAGTCGTCGTGTACATTTCTGACCGTCTAATTAGTAGTTACTTCCTTGGTTGCCCCTCGTACTAGTGTTTCACGTTGATACATCTCTATATCCCCCTATAATGGATACACAGGCGCTTTACCACGCTTCGTTCAGGAGCTTAAGGGCCACAGATGCAGACCCCCAAGAACTCTGATAACCACAACCGCCGTGCCTATGGGTAGGAACTTGTCAAAACTGCGCGTGAAAACGGCTAAAGATGGCTACCCGTAGTTATGAACAACCGGGATTCCGGACACAGTTTCTCGTTCCAACCGAATTCCTCCCTTCCTGCCTGGCCTCAAGCCACAGCCGTCCTCGATAATCAGTGGGATGAGATCCTCGTAGGTGGGGTTTTTGGTGCCTGGGGGAGCAAGTTCTGGTGCCAGCGCAATCACCCGCTTGAGAATTGCTATCTTAGTCTCCGGACGTGGCTTCGGGTACCAGTCATCCACACCCCTGGTCCCACCAAGGATAACCTGTCTCAGGTAGTTAACTGTTTCGCATGGACAGCGTGTACCGTGATCTCACTTACATCTCCGCTTCGTCTTGGGATAATGTAGGTCACCTCATCCTTGCCATTAATGGTCCGACCGAATTTCACCCATGGGGCCCGAATCAAAACTGTCTGCCCACGGATAGGGTAAACGTCCTTGTCCTCCACGCCTCCCAGGAAACGAGCCCCGATCCCGGCGCACACCACGAGCGCGTCTGGTTTGAAGGGAGTGAGAGCGCCTTCGAGGACTTGGGAGATATGCTGGAGAGAACTCCTGACGATACTACCCCCTTTGGCCAGGAAGCGACCCAAGAGATATGGTAGATACACAGGGGTGTCGATGCTGACGGTGGTGAACGATGTTGCTAGAACGGCTTTTTCGACGAGATCAGTTCGAACTAATTGATACTGAATGATATACCTATCAGCAGTGGCTCTATAACCCAGAAGAAAACGTACGTCTGGCATCCATTCGATGGGGATATCCTGGTCAGGTTCAACCTCGTAGTAATCCTTTTGGTCTATCCTGAGGAAGAGCCCTTCGGTTTTACTACCGGGTTCAGACATCTCCCACATGACGTCGAAAGTATCCTTGTCTAACTCTGGTCGGCAGAGAGAAGAAATCAGCTTTTTCGTCACAAGGAGTTGACCCACACTGACGATTGAGTCTGGGATCTCCGAATGCTACACTGACGTGGTGCGCCCCCTGGTGAACTGCATAAGGCATCCACACGAGACGATCAAAGAATGAATCTCACCGCCCACGGACTCGTGTAAAGAATAGACTTGGGATCCCCCGGGATGGTTTCCGCAACTATCGTTACATGATATCCCCCATGCTCCTGGATCCTTATCGCAGTGGACAACCCCACAACACCTGCACGATCAAAGCATTCACCACCCGCCCGCGATCCCGAACGATATTGAATTTACCTGCACCGATAACTACGACCTCTTTAACTTGCCCGGACATGACTCAGATGAGTATGTGGGCCTAGTACAATGAATGATGATGGGAATCGGCGACGGTCTGATACCATATACCGCCGCGAGAGGCGGCGATTGAAAATTCGCTATGTATCCCCAGCGCCAAACCACCACCGTTGTAAAGCGTACTTCTTGCCCCCATCCTCCGCGGACTCCACAAAATCGACTCTACCCACGAAGGACCTGCCGGACAGCATGATTTGGTACCAATGACGATCGGCGGCCCACATACTTTCCCATGGGAGGGGCGAATTTTGCTCGACGGAACCAGGAATGTCGAACCACTCTGGACGCATTTCGTCCGTCCTGCAGAACAAAGTCAATTCCACAAGACAACTCATCCATCCAACTCATGGACGTACTCGATTGGCTCTCCTTCGTATTCGTTGGCTCTGAACACCTCAATCTGGAAGGTATGATCGGAGCCTTCGTGAAGGTAGATGAATGTTCCACATGGGACCAACTTTGCGGTTATACCAGCCTCTTCCTAAACGGAGATGAGTTTCAGTGAACCACGAGGGTGGGTGGACAATTACTACCTCAAGTTCTCTCAATGCGGCGGCTTCGACCGATTCTCCAGGCTCGACCTTCCCACCGAACCCGTTATACCTGTAGACCGTCCTTGAACTTCAGCGCATCAAACACAACCTGGGTACTTCGACCTACACCCCCTTCCCAAAGCCCCGTTTTTTATACCCTAGCAAAATCTTGCGTATATAAGATGGACATGAATCAGTAATCGCATGGGGATTTCAGGTTCTCGGATATTACCTTGCCGGACTTGATTATGAAAGAGAGAGTGTACAGCTTGACTGGCGAAAGGTTCAACCACTCTCCGCTCCCACCACTAGCTGAGACCTGTAGAGGCCCGAAGCTCTCTAAACCCGGTGGCGGGGTGGCCATGGTTGCAGTTTGACGTGTCAACGTAATCCACGGCGTGGCGCGCTTCTGGAACCACCTCCCAAAGATTCAAGAAATCCGAATGTCGGACAGCCAGAGCTAATTATAATAATCGCGTTTGCGTCCCGGATAGATCTACGGAGTCACATTGGTCTATCTATTTTTTTGCCTTCCGTTTCGCACGTGCAAAAATGCCAACTTCTGGGTCGCGGATGAAGTTGACAATCACCATTGGCCAGGATGGGTGGGATGGAATGGCATCATAAAATTCCGGCGCAAGTGCCCTCAGAGCTGGCAACCTTGTCCATGCAATCGAGGGGAAGTCGTGGTGTTCATTGTGGTACCCAACCTGTTCATCATCAGTAACGGTATGAGTGTTCTGCGATGCGAAGGACCCACATTATAGGCCAAGACGTTGAGCGGCCCGTAATAAGAGTAGGTCTCTTGGACTAAGCCGTCCCAGAGATAATGCTCCGCAATGAAGTGGGCAGCGCATGGATGCAAACTACCAGCGAGGAAACTGGACATGATGAAGTAACCGAGCGCCCGCATTCCCAAAAACTTGACGATTATCACATCAAATATAACCTGAACTACGAGGTTGACTAGATGCCACATCGTAGGTGTCTGGTTCCGGACGAGCCCTGGCCGAAGGGCGTAAAAGAGTATTTGGAATGTCCTGCGCATATTGGGGTCAGGCTCAGGCACTGTTGACGAATGTCAAACCTACGCAAAGAAAACCTTCCCAAAGACATTGTTGAGAAGAATCAGCTCCAGCTTCGTCGGAAGGTCGGTATCGATCCCATCTTCTCCGAGGTATTTGTGATGTTCGAGGTGGTACCCCTTCGCCAGCGTCAAACCAAGCCGCAGGAATGCAGGAGGCAACTCACTTTGAAGGCGGAGCAATACGGGATACCGATGGGTAAATTGGCAAACATAGCCAATACCTTGTTTGATTTTATCCCCTTAAACGCAAGGTTGTGCGTAATCTCGTGGATCGCGAGGAACAAATTCTGGTTCGCGGTTGCACCGATCACGTATGCCAGGATAAGGAAAATGGGGGATCTCATGGAGGTGTTCCTGAGATAGTAGGCCACCGCGACTTGCAGAGAGACCACTCCAAAGACGACCCATTTCGTGAGGGGTTCGTGGCCCATGAGCTTGGTAACCTGTGCTTCGATCGTCAGAGCCAAAATCGTGAGCGACCCGTGGACGACGCAGACGGACTTCGGGATGTTCCTTCATGATAGCCATTCTCCTCGAACGATGGGGTTCCTCTGTCATTAACCAGAGGAAATCGTTTGGGTCCTGCGGAGGTTTGGTGAAGCTAGCTCCACCGTCTTTGGCCGTCGGAGATGGGACCTCTGTTCGGCGGGGAGACCTCCCTTCTGACAGAGACTCAGCCCCACCATAGAGGGAAAAGTCTAGTAATAAATGTTGGTGAGTGTGACCCTGCGCCAGCTTCAACAGGAGACGTGCCTACGCCGGAGTCGACGGTCTTGAGGGTCATCGGATGATGACAGTAAAGAACGAGGAGAGATCGTACGTTGGCGGCAGTCGTCTGATATATTCTATTCGATCACGATCAGTCGCGTCCATTGAACACATTCAACACTAAGTACTGCAAGACCAGTCCCACGACGGCCCGCTCCTCTACTGGAGCACCTGCTCTCCATTATCCGTATCAAATGAGCTTCCGACTGCCCGCTTGCGATACGTCTCGTTCTCCGACAAAGGCTTGAATATTGTTGATAGCTCAAACCTGGAATCCAGTCGCGACCGAAGCTCCTCTGCTCGAGGAGAGTTTATCAGTTTAAGATATGAGATAGCTTCGGCGGAAACCTGGGATATGTTTAGTGAGGAATTCGCGCGGAGCCAGCCGCGCCGCGGCCTACCTTGATTGACAGGTCGATATCAGGGTTGAGGAGACTAAATACCGCGTTGGACACTTCATCCTCAGGAGCCCCAAGCATTCGTGATGCCTTGGCGGCAGCAAGAACAACTGATGCAGAGGCTCCGCCGCGTTGGAGATACTCGGCGTTGTAAGTTTCCAGGTTTGTTGACGATGGGATCAGCTCCTCCAGGATCTCCGAAGTTGTTAGTCCGATGGGTACTGGAGGTGATTGAGGGAGGGTAGACCCTGCCGTGCATAGATGATTAGGCAAGATGAATAGTGGTCACCGAGACTTACAGAGCCTGCGGATCTCTATCGAGCGTACGTGCACCTCTGGGTCTGCTGAATCAAGTGCAGAGGCGTGCAGAAGGGCTTTGACTGCCTGCAGATATCTCTCTGCGGCTTTTTCAGGAACGATGCCAGCGACACAAGCACGTTCCAGCTTACTTCGACGAACGGCGACATCGTAAACGGTTACCCAAAGCCAGACGGAAGGCAACTCGAGGTTGACCAAAGGCTGGAGAAGCTTGGCAGCCGTTTCTAATCCGTCGGAGGAACCCAGTAGTTTCGTTCCATCCGGGTCATCGTCCTTGGGGGGCGGCGCTTCTAATCCTTTGTCTTCATTGGCTGAGGTAGCTGCTTTCTTCGGATCTTCCTGGACCTTTTGAGCTGCCTTTTTTGCCTTTTTCTTTGCCTTCCTTTCTGCGTCCGTCAGTTGACCTGTACCAACCATCAGCTTCTGGGAAACTTGAGGCCCAGTTTCTTTCACAAACCGGAACCAGCCTGCGGATTCCTCAATGCAGGGTTGTCGTGAACACGAACAAAGATGCGTGCCGCTTCAATAGCAGCATGTACGTAGGCAGAATTCGATCGGGCTCGATCCTCCCATGATACAAGACTGTGTTGAGCTGCTAAGCGCATGAAAGGGATAAAAAAGAATCTGAGTACTTCATGTAAATATTGATGGTAAATTTCCTCAGGGAGTATCCGTGGAAATCGTACTGGTCGTCCTCAAATTCGTTGAAAGTCTGGTTCAAAGATTAAGTTTTCGACTGACGACAAGAGCGTGCGTCACGGACCTTCTGAACGGCAACATACCTCTTGAGGGCCATGGCGAGACGACCGGAACGATTATGGGAGTCGCCATCTTCCGTCAGGAACATCAAGGACTGCATATCCTCTAAGTCGGAGGCGGGAGTTAGTGCATCTTTCTGTAAAGAGGTAAGCCATCAACGGAAAACGGAGCACGTATCACCTACCTTCGTGAAAAGCCCGAGGATCTCTTGGGCTTCATCGCTGAGACCAGCTCGGAGCCGGTACTTTGCGCACTTGGTGTTCAAAAACCGATCTTGTAAATCCAGAAGCCGAGCGTCGTTCAGGGACCGTGCAGCACCATAAATGTCTCCAGAACGTTTGAGTGCTCGAGCCTTACAGGTGTATAATTCCGGAAGAGTAGGGGTGTGGGATATAGCAAGGTCGAGAAGGTTTAATGCCCGCGAGTACTGTTTCAAGTGGAGGTAATGTTGAGACAGGAAGTACAGGGACCATAGATACGTGGTAGGAGGTTCGGAGGGGGAAGATGGCGAAGACGCATTGCCTTCCGGAGTATAGGATTTGCTATACCCTTCAACGAGTTCCTCAATGACTTGTTGTTTATCCTGATGCCTATAGAGATCCTTTAGATCGACAAAGAGCGAAGGGATCCCTTTGCTCAATCCAGAAAACAGATATGGTTCAGCGAGTTCCCTGAACTCATCTCCTGCGACCCGTTAAACGGGTTCATGGCAGAGGGGGAGGTACAAACCTTTTGAGTACTCCAAGGCAAGGCGACGGGGTACGGTAGCTTTTGGTAGCTGTTCAGAAAAGGTACGGAGGATCCGGACGGTCTCCTGGCGAGTCTCCTCAGACATCGTATCTGAGACGTTTATGAGCAAAGCTCGCAGAGAGTTTCCGATACCACAGACCAAGGTCCACCCCCTTAATAGATAGGTATCCTTTGTAGTAGTCACGACAATCAGAGTTTTGTTGAATGAGCGCTTTCCAAGCGTGTTCTGCCTCCTCCACATTCCCCAGTTTGGTCAAGAGCCTAGCTTTAAAACCAGGCCAATCAGTATCTCGCGGTTTGGCTACGGATGCAGTGATACCTCTCCGTTCCATAACGGCCATTCTGTCTATGATTACTCTCGCCTTGGCGTTCGTGTCCAAGAGGCTCAGTGCTTCCGAGAACTGTCCAACTTCCTCCAGGAGAGCCACGTGATACAGGAGCATCTCTGAATGCTCTATGTCGTAGTCCGGCACATCCTAGCCGACCGGGTTTAATCGTATAATGGACATGGACGATTCAAAATACCTTAAGGATGCTCTCATATCGCTCCAATACTTTCCTCGCCTCATCGGATTCACCGTTCAGGTGATATGCTACGGCGAGCGCTATCCAATTCTGCCGAAGGTTCGGACGTAGCCTAAGTAAGGTATGGCGTGTCTCGACTAGAGCGTCAAAGATTCTTAGTTGTGTTTGCAGGTGCGCTGAGTCACGAAGGATATTCAAATTTTCCTGGAGATGATGGATGTAAGGGCGGGTGTACACAAACAACCTGTGTGCTTGTTTCGGAGACGAAGCCAGACAAGGTCTCTCTGGGTGCTCACCTTATCGAAACGCAACGCTTGGGTGTACGATTTGAGGGCTTCTTCGTAGTTTTTCTCGCCCTTTTGTATCAGGCCGAAGACATGCCAACAGATATGGGATGTAAGATCGAATCTCATGCCCTTCTTGACGAGATCGATGCCCTCTTCACGCCTTCCCATGTGGGTGAGTAGCAGGCCCTTCATGCATAAGGTTTCTGTAGAACACTTCCAATCAGATATCTGACTCCGGAGATCATTGACGACCAACACGACCTCCATGCTCGGGAAATTTTCTAAGAACAAGATCAGCAGTCTTGAGGCCCTTCTTTAGCTGTCGGGTTTCATAGAATGTAAGGAGTTCCTTGAACAGCGTCGCCTCCTTTGGAGGCAGGGTTCGTTTAGCGGGAATCGGCAGGCTCGCGGGAGGCATTTCACTATAATCGTGAAAAGAATCAGATGCTTGGCACGTGATCGCTCTGCGAAACCCCGAGCCACCGTTTCCAAACGCGTCTGACTCTTCGTTCTCAACCTCGTGCATCATGGTGGCTCAGACTCGCGCCGGGGGTCAGCCCTCGCCCCAAAAGCTCAAGTTTCACGAGAAGCTTGTTGGGCGAACGACAACTTCCACAGATGTTCTCCTCAAGAAACTCAAGACCCTCCACGCTGAACTCGCCGAGCTGGAACAGGATCGCGTCGACGAGCATGCACTGGACAGCATACGCCATGAGCTCATCCACCAGAGCATCCTCTTGCATAAGGACAAAGGCGTGAAAGCCTATGCGGCTTGTTGCATCGCCGACGTCTTACGGCTCGGTGCTCCCCGTGCCCCCTATACAGACAATGAACTAACCGACGTGTTCCACTTCTTCCTCCGCCAACTATCTCAGAACCTGAAAACCTCGGATACGCCTTACTACAATCAATACTTTCTCCTCCTCGAATGCTTATCCGCCGTGAAGTCTACCGTGCTCATCTGCGATCTTCCTAAATCCGACGAGCTCATTGAGCAATTCTTCAAGGATTGTTTCAAGATAGTACGCTACGACCTGTCCAAGAAGATTGAATTGTTCATGGTCGATATTCTCAATTCCATCGTCGATGAGTCTCACACTATCCCCCCCGTTGTCGTTACAACGCTTTTGGCTCAATTCATGGACAAGAACCTTGTCAGTCCTCCATCTCATACGCGTCCGATTTGTACTTAAAGTTGGTGTGAATAAGGGAATGGATCAACCAGCATTTAGGCTTGCCACCCAAGTGTGCAACGGCTCATCCACCAAACTTCAACGTTATGTTTGCCAATATTTCACGGATATTATCCTCCAACACTCCGACGAGGAGGAGTTTGAAGAGATTCAAAAAGCCCACGACCTCATAAAGCATCTCAACCGCTTCTGCCCCTCTCTGCTTCATAACGTGGTTCCGCAATTGGAGGAAGAGCTACGCGTGGACGAAGTTTCCATACGAATCATGGCGACCCAGGCCCTCGGGGAGATGTTTGCCGATTCCGGTGGCGCTGACTTCATGAGGAAGTACCCCTCGACATGGAATCTTTGGCTCACGCGACGAAACGACAAAGCCGCTGCAGTACGTTTAGCATTTGTGGAAGCTTGTAAGGGGCTTGTACTAGCGCCAGGAGATACGCGCGAGGCGATAGAAGGTGAACAAATCAAGTTTGGCCTCGGCTAGTCACTTATGCCGGATGCTAGATGCCCTTTCAGCCAAGCTCTTGGACCCTGATGAAAAAGTGAGGGCAGCAGTCTGCCGCCTCTATTCGCAGTTGGAATATGAGGTGGCTCTTCACCACGTGTCGGAGTCCCAATGGCGAGCGGTCGCCGAGCGCGGCTTGGACAAAAAGGTAATTGTTCATGTCACCCCCCCCCCGAAGGCTCCACTTACCCGGCGTAGATTACGGTTCGGACGGAGGCTTTGAACTGTATCGGCAAAGCTTACAGCTTATCATATCCAGAATTGTATTTGCGATTCCATTCTTTGTCTTCCCCCTCACCTAACAACTCCTCACCGAAGGGAAGTCAACGATCCCGCTGCTGTGCAGCATTTCTCTTGGATCCCTGGGACTATCCTCTCTAAGACTCCACCAGAAGTCAGGTACGACACAATCATGCGCTCGCCTCCTGTGCTTAGTTTGTGCCCACTAGGTCGGTCGCTGAACAAGTCCTCGCGGATTATGTTTTCCCTCTTCAACAATTAGGATCCAAGGCGGCCGATGTGAACGAAGTCGCGTGGACAGAGCGGTTGCTCCATACCATGAAGTTTTTGGATGAGAAGGCCACACAGCACCTGATAAACCTTTCTGGTATAAAGACTGCGTAAGGACTAATTCGTGGCCACCGAGTACTTTTCCTCAACGGCAGAACATTTATAGGCGTCCCGGACCATACGAAGCCTTCCTCGATGCTTGCAAAGCAAACAACGTTTGTCTCCGGTCGTCCCCATTGGTTCCCGTGCTAAACCCGAACACAGGGTGGCGTGATCGACTCGAACGAAGAGGATGTTGTGAAAAAACTTGATTTCAGTATCAAGGTTCTTGCAGGCAAGCAATTGATGTGACATAAAAGCTTCCAAATTAACCCTCCTTCCTCGCAGCACAACTACCTGACCCGCAAAAGGCTGCTGAGGATTTGGCCACGTTCGCCAAGCTCAATGAAGGCAGGTTGTACAGCTTGTTCAAGACTTGCATCGACGTTCAGACTGACCTCAAGACTCTCATAAAATCGACGGTATGTATCGACCGGTATTTTCATTGCCGGTGCTTATATTTTCTCAGGGAGAGTTCACCCGTCGAGTTGAGCAAGCCTCATCAACCATATCCGCAACGATGACAGTACTCCTGCGTCGAGCTTCGTTGAAGCTTGTTAACCAGTCCTCGATACCCACGCTGATCAAGCACGTGCGGAATGGGGATTTCAGTGAACAATCACAGAGCCAAAGTTCCGCAGATATGTCCGCCAAGAATGCGTCAGTCGTCCTGACATGCATCTCCAAGTATTGTCCAGCGATGTTCAGGCCCCACGTACCGGAGCTAGTGAAATCTGTTGCAGACGAGAAGCATAATCAACTTGTAGAGGTGTCTCTCCACGCATTATCGGCACTAGTGCAGTGGGACCCGTCCCTCACACCGACTGACAAGTGAGTTTACACGTTTACCGTACCACTTCTAATTGTCGATTATGTTTTGTAGGCGGTTTGTGGATAGGATTCGACGGCTTTGTATCGGGTCAGACCGTAAACGAGCCAAGTATAGCGCGCGGTTACTGTGTTATATGAAGGACAGAGAAGACCTTCGTACAGAAGTCGTGGAGGTTGGGTACCCCGTCTCGCTATATTAAGGACCCTGCACTGACCGGTCGCTAGGCAATCAGTGACGACCTTTCAGATGCAGACTCTGAAAAGCGCGTGGCTCATGTTACTGCCCTCGTCGAGTTCTCACGCCGTGCACCCGATTGCTTCGAGCAGTACAGTGACACTGTCATTGCTTTCTTGGTCAAACATGTGCTTTTGGCCTCAACAGTCGTGGACCCCGTACGGTTGACCAGGTGTATACTTTGGTAACATTCACTGATGGCCACTGGGTTTAGGACGAAATGGATGTCGACGGGGATTGGAAGGAGGACAGTCAAATATCGGACATTTTGCGCACCAAGATTCTCTCGCTGAAGCTGTGCCGACATCGTTGTATCGCCCAAGCAAAGTCCGAGAGTCCTATGGAAATTGCAAGCCCTGTATTCAAGATGTTGACCACCCTCCTACAACACGACGGGTTGCTGTCTGACAAGATCACCACGAGGTATGTCCCACCCTATTCCACTTTGGCATTGGATGACGACTTCTGTACCTAGCCCCAGCGAGCGATCAAGGCTGAGATTGCAGGCTGCCTTATCTATGGCATACCTGTCAGCAATTGATACCTACGCCCAAGCCACCACACCACATTTCGTCTTGTTGGCCCTGACGATACAGGTAGTAACGCTGTTACACCTAACTCTGCTTTCTAGCCTGACGCATACCGCAGGATACGTGTTTCCATGTCCGTTCCCGTTTCTTAACGAAGATCATCCATCTCCTGCATACACGGACGCTCCCCTCCCGGTTCAACGTGATCCCTTTCTTGACAGTATTCGACCCAGACGAAGAAATCAAGAACGTTGTAAGGCTTTCTTTCATAGTTTCCACACTGGTGTGACGATTTTGTCAGGCGAGCGCATATATTATGGCAACACTCCAGAGGCTTGGCCCTCGTGAGTTGAAACGCAACACCATATTCCGTAGGCTAACTGTTAGTCGTGTTGTAGGGTTACGACTTCAACAGTTTGAGATGGTATTCCCGCGGCTGTTACACTTATTAGCACACCACCCAGACTTTGCGATGACACATGAAAGTGTAGTGGAGATGTCAAAGTTTGCCAAATCTGTTCCGGGTGCGCTCCAATATTGACCGCATCCACTACCACAGGTACATCAAGTTCTACGTAATCACTGTGGCAGCGGCGGACAATGTTTCTCTCATCTTCCATCTTGCAGAAAAGGTGAAGACAGTCCGGGATTCAGAATCAGACCAATATAACAAGGTATGGATTGCTTTGAAGTGACTGCTTGGCCAACTAACACACCGTTTCTCAGTATATATATGCCTTGAGCGAATTATCACAGGGGATGATCCGGTCATACGCCAAGTCCCGGTCTTGGACACTGACTAGCATCCCCACAGGGAAGACTAAGCTTCCCTCCGATATTTTCCACCCTCTGCCAGACGCTGCAGCCGCAAATAAGGTATGAGAGATGATTGCCTGCGGATCTGTGACCCACCTCTCTCTAGATTCTTCGGGAAAAGTATCTACCTGAGGAGAGTTATCAGTGGCTAGAGGAGCAAGGAAAGGTCACGAAAGCTGAACCGAAGGTTTGAACATACCGTTGAGTGAAACGGTACCTTGATCGCTCACTTGAATAAAGGAAAAAGCGGAAGGTCGGAAACCGCGGAAACGAAAGGCGAGGACGGAGGCTAATGGAACGACTAAGTGAGTGACCAAAGCCACCCTATCTCTGGCGGATGCTCATTTTAGAGAAGACGTCCCAAAAAGACCACCAGGCGGCGTAAGGCAGAGGAGTCAGAATCCGAGGAATCGTCATCCGAGTCTGAGGGTGAGAATGAAGATGAAGGGGGGGATCAAGAGATAGCGTCCGAGCCGGAACATCCCCACCCCGGGCCCCCGAATACAGACACGGAAGAGGAAGTGGACCCAGACAGAGAACCTCGCCGACGGAGCGCGCGAACTGCCGCCAAGGTACGCCTTCACATCCCTGTGGGGGCTCCCGGTTCAAGGCTCATCCACGCAATCTACAGGCTCGCATAAAGCAACAGGCACGCAAGTCGAAGAACACCAAAGGTTGACATGGATAATTTACTGCTGTCGAACGATCTACCTTTCATGTTCTCGTACATCTGAGCTATCTTGTCTGTACTGCAGTTTGTCACCTTGTTTTCGATGATCCTCGGTATTAAGCACATAATGGATCTGACATTGGTTTTCTCTCTCGGGTGCGCCCGAAGGTTTGTGTGGCTGGACTGTACAGTACATCCTCGAACTTTCCCACAGCCCATCGTTCCTGGTTATACCCGCCCCTTCCGAAGGAAATTCACAAGTCCCAACGTCCTCAAGATGGTCAACATCCCCAAGTGAGTCCGATTTTTGTGTTCCTTGTGTCGGTGACTGACGTCGTCGACTTTCCAGAACTCGTCGCACCTGTACGTGTATCAGAGTTCTGACGATCTAACCTTGGAGTGACATTGACGTTCTATTAGACTGCAAGGGCAGGACATGCAGGAAGCACACGTCAGTCCCGCCGGTCCCCATTTCAATCCCGTGCATTTATACGTTCCGATAGTCCTCACAAGGTCACACAATACAAGAAGGGCAAGGATTCGCTCTACGCCCAGGGAAAGCGTCGTTACGATCGTAAGCAGTCGGGTTACGGTGGTCAGACCAAGCCCGTCTTCCACAAGAAGGTACGTTTGCCCGTGTCGTTCCCACTATAACTTTTACTCAAGTCCACGATCTCCAGGCCAAGACCACAAAGAAGGTCGTGCTGCGATTAGAATGCACAGTGTGCAAGTACAAGGCCCAGCTGGCTCTCAAACGATGCAAGCAGTGCGTCCCGCATGACTCTTGTCGCCTTGTCTCTCGGTCTCATCTGTCTATCTAGCTTCGAGTTGGGTGGAGAGAAAAAGACAAAGGGTGCCGCTATCCAATTCGTGAGTGTCGATCGTGCTTATTGTCCCGAGAACCTGGCTAATCATCCACCCAGTGAGCGCATCTGTCATCATTCATGTCTCTTCATTGTTTCTCTTGTGCAAATGTCGTATGATATCAATGGAATGTTGCCTCCATGTACTATCCACGAACGGTTACTATGATATGCCAGTTCCGGGGGACACTGGGAGTAAAATAGGTAAAACTCTCGGGGTCTGTTGGTAAAAGTCAGATTTCTTGGGACTTGTTGGATAAACCTTGACGAGCTCAGTAGACACCCACTTTTTGCCCCTGTACGAAAATCGGTTAAACATTCGGGGTCGGGGGCGAGCTTTTCCAACTGTTGGATAAGTTCTCGCAACTGGTAGGAAACAAAACTTTCCAACAACTCCCAGATCTTTTACCAACTTTACCTGCACGGTGGGATCTTGTGACCCCACCAGCTCAACGAAAGTTCCCGCGCGTGTTCTCTATGAATGATTTTATTATTATTCCTTGCTGTTACTACATGAACATCCACTGAAGGGGGGTGAAGAAAAACGAAGTCAAACCCGAACTAAATCGACCCTACAGATATATATGGTCCGACGCTGGTAGTGTGTATGGTATGAAGGTGTGGTGTAGAATATTTAGGAGTGAACGAATATTTACGACATTAGGTGGGCGAAGCAAACGAAAGCAAAATCAACAAAACAAGCCAAGTTTACGAAGACTCGGAGGTCAGAGCACTGGTCGGGAGATGAAGGGATTCCCGTTCTACTCTACTTGGAGTGCCGTTCCCCACTAAATTTGTGGCCGGGGGTAACGACAGCTGGGGTCCGCGGTGTTCGGGGCCGGGAGTCACAGGACGGGAGGCGTTTGGGGTGTTCACTTGCGACCTGTTGTGGACCAAATGAGCGCGGACAAGATGCCCTGCGGCAAGAGCACTGATGAGCGACAGCTCTCCAGCCATGACGGAAGCAGCGATTATCCGAGCCAGTTGTTGAGCGTTCTGTCCCGGGTTTGTGGGATGAGCACCTCTGACTCCCAACATCTCGAGTATGGCCTGCTGAGGAGCGAGTACAGTGCCGCCACCCACAGTCCCGACTTCGATGCACGGCATGGTCACGCTCATATAAAGGTCCTGGCCGTTGTTTGTCCTGAAGCAACGCGTCAGCAAGATAAATAGATGTGCCTTGGAAGAGAGACTCACGGTTCCATTATTGTCATACAGTTCGAGCTCTCCACATTTTGGGCGGGGTCTTGTCCAGTGGCAAGGAAGATGGCGGTGAGGATGTTAGCGGCATGGGCGTTGAATCCTCCGATGCTGCCAGCCATGGCGCTTCCAATGAGGTTCTTCTTTACGTTGAGGTTGGACAAGGCCTCGACGGTGGTCTTCAGGACGTTCTTGACAATCTTTCCAGGGATAACAGCCTCAGCAACAACACTCTTGCCACGACCTTCGATCCAGTTGATAGCGGCAGGCTTCTTGTCAGTGCAATAATTCCCGGAGAGAGCGAGGACAACCATGTCGGGGAAGTGCTTGGACATAACCTCGAGTGCCTTCTCGGTGCCCTTGGAGATCATGTTCATTCCCATCGCATCACCAGTGCTAGTGGCAAATCGGACGTAGACCGTGCGACCCGCCAAAGCGACCTTGAGAGACTGCAACTTGGCAAAGCGAGAGGTAGAGTCAAACGCCTCTTTGAGAATATCGTAGCCATCCTCGTGGTCGATCCACCTCTTCGCCTTGGCAGCGTCAACGATGGATGGGAAATCAATGGCGGGGCCACGGGTCATTCCGTCATAAGTCACAGCCGTAACGACACCTCCACCTGCGTTGAGGGCCTTGCAACCTCGAGAGGTGGAAGCGACTAGCGTTCCTTCGGCGGTGGCCATCGGAATCGGGAACAAGTTGCCATCGATTTTCAGGGGACCGGCGATGCCAAGTGGGAGGGGCATGTAACCGACGACGTTTTCGCAGCAGGCACCAATGACCCTGGAATAATCGTAGTTGGCCACCGGAATATCGGAATATTCAAGGGTCTTGGTCACGGAGGCACGGGCTGATTGATTTTATGAGAGTTGGAAACCAAGGGATATGGGGATCAAGACTTACAGATCAAGGCACGGCGGATCATCACAGCCCGTTCGTTGTCGCACAACATCTTTTCGAGAGCGTAGGCGGCGACCTTGCCCTTCTGGGAGAGTAGGATAACTTCTTCGTTGTTGAGCATGGCCAAGGAGTTTGAGACTGGCCTCGGTCCGTTTTCGAATATGTCAAGGATTTCCTCAAAGGGACGTACATATTCCGGAGGAGTGGCGGAGATGGTGGATGAGGGTAGAACCGATTTCTCCAGCTCACGGTCTCGCTGTTCTTCGAGCTTCTGGGCGACCTGATCAAGATTGAGAGGCGGGCTCCGCGCTGCAACTGGAATAGGAGCAACAGGAGCTGGCATAGCCGTGTTGAAGTAGGTGGGGCGAGGAGTAACCTCCGGGCTGACATCGACATCAGGGAGGATGGGACTGTCAAGAATGGAAAGTCTGGGAAGAATGGGCGAGGGTTGGCGAATGTCCTCCTTGACCTTCTCTTTGTTATCATCTCCTCCAAAGCGGACGGCTAGTGAGGCCGCGGGGCGGAGCGTGCTTGTCCCTCCAACAGCAATTCCTTTCAGGAGATAACCGTTCAAGGCCACGCTGACTGCGAGAACAAGAACGATCCATTTGGAGAGGACCTCATCTCCTACAAGTCGTGTCCACGACTCCATGAAGTTTTGGATTATATGACCCGACTTGGCAGCGTCTTCACGAGAGAGACGGAGATGGAGAGGGGGGGCGACGCGGACAAGAATCTCGTCATCCCTGGGCGAGTCGATATCAAGAGGTTGAGATTGTTGGTCTTGGATAGCCAGACAGGAGAGAACGTTGGAGATAATGGGTGAAGTGATATCCACATTGGTTGGCCCTGGAACGGGCTCACTGAACAGATGCAAGGACTTCGAAGATGGGTGATTGTGGTAGCGTTGGAGAGCCGTAGCAGGCGTGAGGGTCGTGCAGAGGTTAAGCATATGAAGGGTGAGGAAGGAAGCGATCTGGGGCACGGATCGTCAAAAACCCGATAGTTGGTGGAGGTAGATGACAACTCACCAGCAGAAGTCGTAAGCGAGCGACAGGGTTCTCGTCCTTGTTCTGAGCATTCTGATCCTGCCTAAGGAAAGAACCCTTTACTCCCAACACAGCAGCGGAAACTCGTTGGCGCAAGCTCATGTTGAGGTTCTGTACAATGTCGGCCTGGGCTCGTGGGCGGACGAGGTTACTCGGTTTCGTGTCGGAGGTGGCTGAGTTACGGCGAGATCTGGAGAGAGTCCTGGCCAACTTGATTCTTCGAACCTGCAAAGATAAATAGTCGTGAGCAGAGGTGCGATGAGGCGTGGGACGGTTTCGCGATCAAACCAACTCACCTCGATCATTACGGCGAGGACTGCGGTGTAGAAGGTACAGAGCATGAAACAATCCAGTGCCAAAACGAGGACGGCAAGGGCACAGAATTCGCGAAGACCCCCAACATGGCTGCTAGCTCCCACGAGGAGAACGACGATCTCGAGGGCATAATCCTTGAGAATTCCATTTCCCACTTGATCGACAGCCTCGAGGACAACGTCACCTGCAAGCTTCATTTGGCCACGCCACCTGCCCTCTTGGACTGCGGGGCGGGTAACATGAGGATGAGTGAATACAGCGCGGGCCAAACGAAGTGGCTTGTCAAAACCAACGGTGCAGACCAAGAAGGGGATGGCTTCAACGAGGCAGACAGGGTCAAGGGGAATATTGAGATACATCGCCAAGGGAAGAGCGAGGAGGAAGGCGGTGACGGATGATGAGATGATCGCGGTCATGAGCCAGAAGTTGGAGCCGAGACTACGGGAAGATAAGAAGAGACGTCCGAAGGTGATATGCATCAAGATATAGCCCAGCAAAACAAGAAGGATGTCGAGAGAATCCGCTTTCTGCAAGAAAGTTAGAACATGCAGTCGGCTACCGAGGATGGGGAAATCACCTTTGCCAAACCCCAGAAACGAACGACGAGCGCCCCAACGGCATAACCAATCCAACGGCCACCCTTCTTCACTGTTTCCCCATCACGGCCTTCGACCTGGTACTTGACGTTGAGCTGGTCGTGGAAAGCGGGGGCCCTCTTGGTGAACGTGCTCATGAAGTCCTCGCGAGCACCGGGAGCAAAGGACAAAGTCAAGACATTTGAAGTGGGGAGATCGGAAGCAGAATGAGTAAAGCACTCGGACGACTGGTTTGCAGTGAGGCGGAAGCAGATTGAATTGTAAGCATCGCCAGAATTCACGACGAGGTCTTGGGTCAGATAGTCGGTGAAGTTGGAAATGGAATACTGGAGGACAGGGGAAACAGATTGCGAGTTATCCTGTGGGTGGGTGCGGTCAGCGATAGGTGTTGTGCCACGGAGCAAAGCTACACACCTCAAAGCTGTCAAACGAGAAGACGATCGGTTGAAGTTCAAGGTGAACGCGTGTCTTGAACCAGTCCTTTCCGGAGACGGGGACCCATTCGTTATCGGTATGGAGGGCATATGCGGGCTTGAGGTTGACAGGTGCAGAGAAGGCAGAGTATGTGGATTGCCGGATGATGGAGAGGAGGTAGAAGTAGGCAAGGGTTGTAAGGACGAAGGCGGAGACGATGGTCTCTATGGGGGCGAAGGCGGTACGCCCGGCGATGGGTCGCGCAATGGCACGCATTATTCTATGGTCTGGCGGGGACAATAAGGATGAGGACAGTGAAGAACGGAGAGCCTGGCGACAAACCAAAAAAGCAGGAGATTTCTAGTTGGGCGGCGGGCAGTCGGGGCTGGTCAGGGAGATCTGGGCAACGATGGCGGTGGTGATGAGGAGGTGAGGCTGGCTGGGAGGGTGGGTTGGGGGATGGAGGGAGTGGAAGAGTCGTTCGACGGGTATTTATGGTCCAATTGTTGCGGTGTAATTATCCCAATAAGGAAGGCGTCACCTACTACTAAACACCGTCTCACCGGGCTCTTTTTCTTCTCGTCCTCCAATTGTTCTATGTTTCAACCTAATCTTGTCAAACTCTCTTTTCCGAAACCATTGACCCGCCTGACAATCCCGCGAGAACGTTGGCGACAACTCTATTCGCCATATCAATCCTGGTCGTGATCGCTGCACTCCCTATGTGGGGCAAGATCACGCAGCTGTCCAGTTGTGAGACAAGCCCGAGACGCTGGCTGGCGGACTAACTTTGGCTCTCTCACCAACGGATGGTCCGCTGCAACGTCTGGCTCCCCTTCGACGACGTCTAACCCGGCGCCCCAAATCCATCCCTCGCGAAGCGCCTTCGCGAGCGCTTCCGAGTCAACCAGCGACCCACGGCTCGCGTTAACTAACACGCTGGTCCTCTTCATCTCCCTCAACAATCCCTCATTCACGATGTGTTTCGTTTCTGCCCCACCCGGCGCCAGGATGAACAATACATCGCTCCCTCTCGCTAGCGTCTTCAGGTCCACCGCTCTCACACTCTCGAATCCCGGGTTGATATGGCGGTATTTCTCTGTCAGCGAGTCCTCGAGGTCCTTCTTTGGCAGAGATCCTACTCTGGTGGTGTAGAGGCACTGTGTAATTCCGAATCCGACCAAGCGATGCAGAGTCGCCTGTGCGATTCTTCCGAATCCGAGGAACCCCACAGTTCGCTTCGGACCCCCCGCAGTCCCGCTCAACTGGGGTCCACACCAACCAAAGGGTAACCACGATGCGCCGGGCCACTGAACAAACCGGTTCAGTTGGGGCTAGACTCCGTTCCCGAGCGAGCAGGATGCGCCTTACCTCTCCGTTCTTCACATACGCTAGAGCCTTTCCACCATTCCGGCCAGCCATTAGCGCCAACATGACGGAAACATCGGCCACTATTCAACCCAAGGCTTAGTTCGGACAAGATTTCCCAACGCCCCTACCAGGGTTCACAGAGTAGGTCGTAATCCACCTACCAGCGTCGTTCAATATATCAGGAGTGTAACCGAGCCTCACGCCCCGTTTCGCAAGCGCCGCCAAATCCACATGTTCTGTTTGTCTAGTCAGAAGGTCTTCACCCGAGGCAAAACATGGCCCCGCTCACCATATCCAACAGACATAGTCGATACAACTTTGAGACTGGGTCCAGCTGTGTCCATTACATACAATCAAGACAAATCCATTGATATTTCCCGCGTCTTGTTAAAAAAAGAAAGAATACAAACCCCTGGTCAGAAGCTCTTCATCCACCTGTTTTCCGTGTGGTAAACAATCCAATGCTGATCATGGTTAGTCGGGCGGGTGTTCTTTGTATTCACCTTATCCGTGAACATTACGACCAGGCCGGCCGCCCCTTCAACCTTCTCCAGTAGCCATTTACGATCGCAATTGCAATCTTGAGGCCAAACCACCAGCTGTATCAATACGCCGGGCCCCGGTAACGGTAACATCAGACCCCCGTCCTATCGAGATGCGGGCGGGTGTGGCGCACATCAACAGAGGGATTCTCTCTGAACCTTCCAAGCGCTTCGGGACCTAGATCTTGCGTCACAACCACCTTTGATTTCTGACTGCCGGGGGCACATTTTCATGCAGCAATGGCAAAGATGAGCCCATCGATGGTCACCGATAGCAGCTGATCAAATGGGCCCACAACTTACGTTGTCATCCTGCGAGGAATCGCACACGGAGGTGAAAGGTCAAGCGTGTTCATCAAAAACTCATGTTGACACTAAACTCAAGTACACAAGGGACAAACAACCGGATCCAATCTGGTCCGGTCAAATCACAACGCCGACCGGACCAGATGATGGAGATAAGCTTAGCTATACGAAGAATACGAATACGAAGATTACGGATATCCGGCAATACAAATATCCGGTTACCACAGGCTTCACCCCCAGTCCGGGTCTATTTAATGATATTTGAACGGCACAGCGGGCAGCTCGACGAGTGGCTGCTCTTGAACCACTGCATACGAGGGGACAACCATCAGCCGATTGTCGACCGGAGTAAACAGGACGACCAGGGAACACACATACCTCGTACAAACACGACGCGTGGAAGCTGTGCTTGCAGGTCTGACATGGTTTGTTCGGAAGGTTTCCGTCAATGGCGCTAATAAGCCTGGGAATACGCGTGGTCAGCGTTCCCGGTCCGGGGTAACAAACTCCCGCTTACGAGTAGCAGATAGCACATTCGGTCTGATTTTCAAAGTGGGCAGAGACATTCCTTTTGAACAGTTCGAGCCCGTCCACGACGTTGCCCTGCAGGGTGAGTGAGATATGGGGTCACCGGAACTCCAGCGGCGGGACCGACCTGAGTAAGCACGACCTGACGAACCCCGGATATCCAAGACTTCCACCTGTCTTCCTTCACACCGACCCTCTTTCCCCCTCGTACCTCGATAACGTGGAGGGGCCAGTCTGGAGGAATCTTCAGGCCCATCCTGATCTGACTTTCATCGATCGTGTATGTCGCATTGACTTCGCGATGAACCGGTACGATCTTCACCTCCATCTTCTCATCGCCCAAACCCGTTGCCGCCAGACGTCCCAGCTCTGCGTCAATAAGCACAGACGAGAAGTACTTCGAAGTGTACGTCGTGACTGCAGTCGATAACTTCCGATCCTTGCATTCCAAAATCCACAAACGGACCAACGTCGGCACGGTTTGAAGAGCACGGTAGTACAGGTGTGCACAGAGCAACACGACGCTCAGCGGGTTCTGTTCCTCGTAATCTACCATACGATAAGTGTAGTTCATGCAAAAGGACTTCCAACGCGTACATGAAACATGGTACTCGTCGATTCCCCACACATCCAGTTTCGGAGCATTCGCGATACCTGCATAAAGATCAAACATACGGAACGCTGCAGGGAGGAAGTGAGAGGTGATCATCTCCAGATCCCGCAGGTGGTTGATATACGCGATCTTCACTTTCAGGGACTGTAAAAAAGATGAATCAGTTCGGTACTTCCCAGCGTTGTATTGAGCGCTCACAGCATCCATGAACAAGTCAAACACAGACATCCAACCAAGCAAGTATCCGAAGGTGGGTGGTGCGTCTGGGTCCTCCTCATCAATGCTGTGTTGGAGAAATGCGATAAGTTCCGGTGGAAGCTCAGGCCTTATCGAATCCGAGTCGGAAGACGAGACGCCTGCTTCGATGACGATATCTTCCGTCCTTTTTTTGGCGCTCTTATGCAGGAACTGGTACGCCATCTTCTGGACCTCAACAGACTTGTCGCTTAAGAGGTGCGTGGCCTGTAGCAAGGTCATTTCAAATCCACGGAAAAGGAAACAACCGCCTGACCTTTCCGAGGGTATCGATCTCGATCAAGGACGGAGGGAGGTTCTGAGCCACGGTCAACAGTAGTTCGCGGCATGTAGATAGCGGTCCTGATTGAACGGCTAGATCCGAGTTATTTGAATATCACTATCGAGCATCCGAAAAACGGGCGATACTCACTAGATTCAGCCGTGACAATATCTCTCACCAAGGTGAAGACTTTATCCTGACGTGTTTCCCAGTTCGCGCGGAGAGCTCGGTTCGTGATAGTTAAGTCGATTATCTTCAAGATGGTCTGCAAGCTCCGAGCAAGGGTGACAATCGTGGAAGGCTCTTCCATGACAAAGTTCTAACCACGGTCCGCAGAACAACCATGAACTTTGTCCCAGAAGAGGGGATGGGGGTTCCGTACCTCGAGATTGTTCTCAATGACATCAAAAATAAAATCCCAGTGAGATCCGGGTACGTGTTGAAGGATCGGCGCAAGATGGAAGAACAAAATGGACATCAGACATTCCACCTCTTCTTCGATATCTTCATCTGAGGTCACCCATTGTTGACAGGCCTTCACGAAATTGACTGCCCTTGCTTGTGGAATGAAAACGACATCCGACTCGGGATCAGGAGCGGTCACGACGAGCCGTCGGAGAAGCCATAGACCTTCGGTGTTGATCTTAGTGGGGCGCACGCCCATCGCGTTCGCCGCGAGCTCGTTACGATAACGATCTAATCGCAGGGGTTCTGAGCCGGATCCAGCGATAGAGAGAGCCACAGCCATCGAAACGAATGGAGCTACCAAGGGACCGTAAGCGTTGCACGTTGAAGGGAGAAGAAATCGCTTACCTCTGGTCTCGGTTTTTCGGCACACTCCCATCCACAAGTCGCCCTCCTCTTTTGAGGTATGACTGAGGATATGCTGGAGGATCGTATGCAATATCCGCGCATCCCTCGGATTATCGTTCGACGCAGCAGCCCGTACCAGACTTGCCACAAACTCCCCGATTTCGCCGATGTCGTGTTGTACTTTGGCATCCACACATGCGGCCGTAGTCTTCTGGTGCCAATTCTGGCCGTCTCCGACGTCCGAGAGTACGTAAGTGGTCACTTGCTGTACTTTATATATGAGTTGCTGGAGGGCAGGGGACGATACAACCTTGGCGTCGAAGACCTCGGATGAACTGTTTGGTAGATCGACAACCTCTTCGGCATAGATGCACAATGCGGTGAAGTGTCGGAGGGCCCATGGGTGAGACTTGGCGACAATCCGATCCCCTAAGAACGCATCAAGCAGGAGGGAAATGATCCTGGCATAGCTAGAATAACCGTCCAAGTCATAGCTCTCCTCTACAACCAGAGGTGGATCCTCGAGGCCCGACAAAGGTAGTAGCGGGGAGCGTAAGGATGTCGATGCGTCCGCAGGTGCAGTGGGGAGTACGCTCAGCATGGAATCAAGGTTTTCCCTGGAGGGCACCAAGTCCATGATTCCCAGGCGCATGTTACTGGGCAGCCTGGAAGCGGCCGTGAAAACCGCTATTGGGCTATTGTGGATTGAGAACTGTGAAACTGATTGAAAAATAGGGGCTCACCGTGACCAAGACCCCACGCTTTCCACATGGAACTGCAACCGCGAACGTAAGTTTAGCTTCACCAACACTAGGAGGTTCTCTGGGCTCCGAGCAAGGTACCCTGACCAAATATCCAGACAGATCGACGAGACGCTCGACGAATCTTCATCAATCTCGGTGATCAACGAGCCCAGGAGGAAGATTTCTGGCAGTAGATACCGATAGACGTCCCACAACGATTCGCTATCCAGATAACGAAAGAGGAACGACTCAAAGAACGTGAGCTGCCTTTCGATCTGAGCCCATGGAACAGAAGGGACGCGTAAGATTTCCTGGATGACAGACACAAATGATTCGGAAAGAGAACGGAACAGAGATTGGAGGAATTTTTTTGTCACAAGCCGATCTAGCACCGCAAATCAGCGAGTGACTGAGAGCAGACTTACAGACACAAACCAGACTGGTCGAGCAGGGAGAGAGCTTGTTTCAAGTGGCTCGTCCCATCCTCCAATACCGTGGTGATTGTCTTCTTGACGAACTCCTCAAAGTCTGGAGAAGGTCGGAGGTATCGTGGCGCGCTCGTGCTGTTAAATTTGTCCAACCAATCCAACGCCTCCCCAGTGGTGAATGACGTGATGACATCGAGAACCTTGTGCCAATAGGTGTTTCCTGGCTGGTCTGGAAGAAGTCCAAGGTATGTAGATACCAGGGGAGGTCCGCAACGCATGACCTGCAGCAACCTTTCTTCCATGAATGTACGGAGAAGCTAGGCGCAGAATCTATAAGAGTGTTTGGATTTGGAGGTGCATTGGAGACGCACAGTTGAAGATTCAGGATCCTCCAACCCATCCTTACCCCAAACGTCCAGCAACCCTCCAAGGGTGGATCCAGCCCTAACGTAGCCGGTTCGATTCTCCGATAGCGGGTCGAGGTCTTTCGAAACAGCATCGATGACAATATTGAATGTTTGACGAATCAACGACTTTATAGGACCTTCGAATAATACGCCAACGGCAGATCTCTGGAGGTATTTGAGACAATTGAAGTATCGAACATCGATCGACTGGGGTACGGCCTGTAGCAATCGGATATAACCGCCCGAAACACAGTCCCACGCAGTTTTCGATAGATCTATTTGTTGTAGGGGTCAGTGAATAACAGAGAAAGCCGCGAAATAAGCCACACCTGGGTCCACCTCATCCAACTGTATGACAACCGCGCTCAAAGGTTTAGCAGCCGCAGGAGGATCAAGCTGGAGGCGACCGTGGAGGATTTCTTCGGCAAATCTAGTGGTTTGGTTGCGAACAAAGTCACGGAGAATGTCTCCCGACGGATATTCGGAATTTGTTCCATTCGGATAGGAGTTGCCTTCCACCAGCGAGCGTACGACCCTGTGAGTCGAACCTCGTAGTCGTTTTGAAAAAAGGATGAGGCAGTCGATGAAGGCCTGCGCAAAAGCTGAGAAAGTTTGTGTCTTGTCCGTCATCCCAAATGCTCGGGAATCTACAGCAGACCAGATGGATGTGAACAGGTCCTCCAGTGGAGATTCGGATGGGAGACTTGTTATTATCTGTTTCTATATCAGGGAAAAAATAATTCCGCTGTCACAAGGAATCTCACCGACTGCGGGATTGTAGATAACACGATGACAAGCGCAGGGTAACCTTGCCTCGGAGACCCACGGCAACCCATTTCCAAGAAACGAAGGAATTCTTTGTAGGCAACCGAAGGGGGTAGACCGGAATCTGCCTCACTCTCGGATTCTGATCCATCCGCGTCGAGGTGGAAGCGTGCATCAAGCTCCCAACATTGCGGATACTCTAGACAAACAATGAATGCAAGGCACAAAACCGAGGGAATTACACACCTGTAACGAACTTGAGTAACGGCTGCCACATGTTCGTACGAACAACTACATCCCATTCTATCCAAGCGGATCTTAAGACAGAGACGCTCAAGACTTGAAGGAATGAGTCGATTTCGCCTGCAGTACTCTGTTAACGCAACAATAGTGATAGTTCGGTCACAGTCTCACCCTTCCTTTCCTGCAATACGGAAAGAAGTAGGCTCCATGCGGCTCGACGGACAATAGGTTGTTCGAACCCGAAGCACTCTGAGTCGTCGAAAGGTGCTTGCTCCCCACAGTAAAGAGATGTCCACAACAGCGAACTGGCCAAGGTCTCTTCGATGGCATCCCGTGAAGATTCGCTCAGCTGGAGCAGATTTCTTGCAGCTCCATCCAGGTGAGATATTTCCAATCGGCGGAAAGAGTTAACGGGACATACCAAAAACGTATTTCACGGAGCCCAAGCCTCCTGCCCTGATTCTCGCTCTTCGTTCCGCTTCCGGCTCTTCATCTGCGGGAGTTTCGGGGGGTCCTTGAGCCCGAGATTGAGGTTTGGCACCCTTTTTGACCGGCTTCGTGTCAATGGAAGGTTGGATTGGATTGACCACGGAGTAAACCCCAAGAGGGTCAAAGATGGTTTGTCGGATGAACGAAATGAGTGCAGACGCAGTTTCGCGGATGAGGAGAGCTCCTTCGGTGCCTGTGTCAACTTCGGGGCCGAAATTCTCTTCCCATGATGGAGACGCGGTCAAAGAGACTTGGCCCTCGATGTCATGGCTAAGCAAACACCAACTGCCGATCACGGTCTCCTGGCGATCCTCTTCAAGATCGCGAACCAAAGTGAACAGTTGAGCCCTAATCCCTGGTAGAGCCAGGAGTAGTGTGTGAAGTCCGCCAGATAGAAGTCTAATTCTTCGGGAATGATGTAGGAACAAGCCGGGGATGTGATGGAGCTATGGTTTGATGAGTATATAAGCGAAGTATCCGGGGAGGGAAGACGCACCCAGACCGGTAAAACCGTGGTAATCTCCTCCAAAAGCTGTGGATCAATCGTCTCCTTTGCCTTGAGGATCCAGTCGGACTGCAGTTCCTCCAGAGCACGGATCTTGGTCACAACGTCCTTCTTTCCCAGTTTGCGCAAGACCACAAGCAGCTCGGACGATATCGAGTATGCGATGCCTAACGTATCTAGAGGATCCTGTTGGATGGCCTGGGGCCGAACAGGAGGGATATATGCCTTCTTCCTTGGCTCAGCCTTCAACCTTGCCTTCTCTTTCCCCCTCGGTTTCTTCTGTTTCGGGATGGGTGGGTTTTCGACAGCCTCACCAGCGGCGACCGCGGCTTTCTTTGCATGTTTCTTTCGAGTAGCGGAACTCGCCGACGATCTCTGGTTCTTCACCATCGTTGCGTTGGCGTGGGAGGGGTTCCGGATGGTGTGGCGGCGGGAGAGGAAGGACAAAAGTTGAGTGACCTCCAATGACTGATGGCACTCCTGCCAAATCGGGCAGGTCACCGGCTCCGGCTCTGCCGACGCGTTAGACTTAACGGGCGCCTGACGGAGCTCTCAACGCGCTCCCCCGCGTCACCAATTCCCCCGCCTGAACTCGCCATGGCGCGACCGGCCGCCGTGAAGAGGTCCGCACGAAAGTCCCAGCCTCGCAAGTTCGCGGCAATTGGGGCGAAACGACTGCCCATCAGCGAGGTCATGGATACGCTCTGGTACTGGATGCGGGAGCGCCACTCCATTCATGAACGCCGTCTCGCCGGGCAGACACCCTGGACGGAGGATCCAATCCTCCAGGATTACAAGTTCACCAACCTGTTTCGCATTTTTGACAGGAACACCCAATTCATCCTCAAGGAGGTTATACCTGACGGTCCATCAGACCTCACGGAGACTTCATTTCGGGTGATCCTCTTCCGCACATTTAATCGCATAGAAACCTGGAGGAGACTCCGAGATCACTTCGGGCAGCTCAAATGGGCAACGTTCGAGGCCGACGAGTATTATTCCGTGCTGGCTGCCGACAGTCCCATTTACGGCCCCGCTTACTTCATCCCCGCCCCCAATATCCTCGGTGGTCACGACAATCCGACCAAACACCTCCGGATGATATACCTCCTGATGATATCCGAGTTTCCCGCCGAATTAAAGAAACTCCACCACCTAAAAGACGCCTTGGGGCTTGCTCAATTGTACCCGGGTTTGGGTCAATTCACTGCGTTTCAGTACGTCCCCAAGATTCGCTTCGAAGTGTGGCTAACATTGATGCCGAAGGCTGCTCCTTGATCTCAACATGTGCGATCATTTCAACTTTTCGGAGGAAGAATGGGCCGTCGCGGGCCCTGGCGCTAGTGATGGACTCGTGAGAATATTTGGGAAAGAGGTCAGAGGGAGCGAATCCCTTGCAATCGCTTGGCTCTGGGAGAATCAACACGAATATTGGAGCCAGCTATCACTCACCCCTCCTCTCCGTCACCCCACGAACAAAGGCGTCAGCGCGGTGGATATTGAGCACGCTCTATGCGAGTTTGATAAATACTGCAGGAAGAAGTTCCCTGGCACCGTGACACGCAGGATGACGATTAAAGCCCGTTTCGTGGCTAGTCTTGAGCCATACACAGGCAACCTCCCGAACAAGTGGACTCGGTCAGCAGGAGCAAAGTCGGTCTTGCAACCTCCACCTGCGATCCGGAAGAATGGGGAAATCTACTACGAGGTGTCACACGTCGTGATGGCCTCTGGGGCGTCCAAGTTCTTGGTTCGATGGCTCGGCTATGAGCCAGACGAGGATACCTGGGAAGACGCGACAAACCTCGGCGAAACCGCGGGCCAGATCCTCGCTGACTGGCGCAAGAAATGCCAGGCAATCGAGGATGCTGTTTCGATGATCGGTAGCGGGAGGCTTCCCCCCAAGAAAACAAGCCTGAAGACCAAGCGTCCACATGCCTTACTTTCCGTTTGACAACCAGGTATGAGCGTCTGACTATTTCTGGAAACCGACAGCTAAACCATAACAAAAGGACACTGTACCATATCTCCTACTTATACCGTAGACGTAACTAGTATATAAGTACGTTCACCATACCGATGCCGCCGATACCATAGTGCTTCATAATGTACCGAATTTCTTGTCCACATCTCTCACAAGACGGAAGAGTATGATCGGCCGTTCAAATTTGGCTTGTACAGTTCTATCCTACATCAACCTCCGCGCACATTAGGTCTAAGTACTTAGAAAACAGATAAGAGACCGAGCTGTGTACAAACGCAAGATGGGCTGGCAAATGTCACATGAATCCAAAAAAAAGCACTGGCCCCAAAGGAGACCCCAGTACACGTGTGTCATAATAGTCTCGTCTTTCTCAGGTGTTCTCGAATTACAATGTCCCTCACTAAAACCGGATCTGTTAGCGCGGGAAGAGCACAAGGGGATATATCGGCTTACCGATCGCAAGGATTCCAGCCGTTGTGCTTGTATCCTTGACAAGACAAGTAGGTCAACCCCTGCCTGGGAGCTATCACAGGAAATACCCACTGTTACGGAAGTACCAAATCCATAAAATTTTCGAGGATTTGGTGAATGCTCCCGCAGGATTGCGCTGAATTTCCCACGGAAATCTATATCATTATGGACCCCAGATCAGAGATGGGTCACGGGTGATACCTGACCGTTCGGCACGTACATTTGGTTACGGTATCCAAGTCATTTGAGCGGTCCCCAAACGACCGAACATACTTGGAGAGCCGGATACCAGACTTCAGCTTGGCATCCAACAGATCGCATTTGTTCAGGAACAATACGAGCTCGACGTTCGCCAAGAGCTTGTTGCTGCACACAGATTTCCACAGAAGGACGCTATCCTCCTGTTACGAAGGCAAAATTTGAACGACCAACAAAACCTGTCAAAAGGGTGACTCACCAGTCGATTGACAGTCCGGTCCTTGGTGATCGATGAGTCGATGCCCCATACGTATCGGAAGCGGTGACTTACCTCTACCAGAGCTTGGTCAAAACCGCTGATTGGAGCAAGAAACAATATCGCATTGACTGCAATACTATAGGTCAAATGCCAGATCCACGGCCGTCCGAGCGCTAACAACTCACCTGCGTCGAAAAACTGGGCCCAGGTTGCTGCAAATGAACGTCAAAGAAGGGGAACTAGGCATTTGAGATGCAAACGCACGTCTCTGACATATAGAGGGTTAGCTATTTTAATGTATGTTCAGGTAACAATGATACCGTACCTGTGACCTTGACCCACCAACATCAATAATTCGCCATTCGGTCCCACTTTCCGAACCAGCAGTGGCCTCCAAATGAAATTTATATTCACACACACCCACGGTCTTGAGACGAGCCTTGAGGACATCATCTGTCGGATGTGAAATACCGGTGAGAATTTTTGTGGGAATCAAAACCTTATCTGTCAGCTCACCATCAGTCGGAACATACTTGAGGGACGTCATCCGTTCAAGGTCGTTGAGATAACTGGGTGGATATGAGCACGTGGTGGGATGAAATAAGACGGGATCACGTACAATCCAGGTAATTCTTCTAAGCGGACTTTTCGACGCTGGAGCATCGCACGAACGGTGGGGTTTTGCCACAGGGCAATCATATCGGCACGACACGAGCCCAGTACACACTGGGTATCGTCAGGAGTTTCTAGCCCAGTACTTCCAGCAGACGTGGGACGAGAGGAACGAGCACCACGCAGTAAGGCTCCGTGCCATCCCATACCGGGTCGAACAAATATCTCTTGGTCCTTACGGTTCTGGGAGCTGCTGATAATATCGGGCCGGTTTCCTAGATGGGTTGCTTCGGCTTCGTTGGGGGGCACGAGTTTGGCGACCAGTATATTTTCGATGTGTCTGAGAGGCTTTAACCGTTCCTTGAGGGCAACTAAATCGTCAGAGAGTATAGACTCTTCGTCCCCATCGCTCTCCTCTTCGCTGAGGACCGCATTACGATGGATATCTGATACAGTGTCGATAATTATTCGGATGGAGCGAACGATGTTCAATTGAATCACGGAACGCCACAAATGTCGCTCTTCGCGGAATGCCGTGGGGGTATAGAGTCTTTGAAATTCTGTAAAGGGGGGTTGGTTTATCCACAGTGGAAAGGAGTGGTGGAGACCTACGTTTAAGGGTCGTAGATTTCCCTAACATCGAGATGATGAACGGAGTGACTGAGTGCGAAGATAAGGAGAGCCGCACCGGATTCACTCTGCCCCAGGAGTAGTACGCGGACAACATCCTTCTTCTTAGCGGCCTGGCGTTCTTGTCGAATAGCTTCGTCGATAGCGTCAGACACGCGCTTCGCCCGTTCCTCGGTCAGCAGACGGATGGACCTCTCTTCATCAGTCTCGTCTACAGGCGGCCGAAGGATACTGTCGAGTGGGTCGCGGTCAGAGGTCCCCCTGAGCATTCAAAATGGGTGAGATGGGTAGAGCACTAGATGGGAGTGCAGAGTGAGGTCTGTGGGAGGATATCAACGATCATGAGAAGCCCCCGGCCGAGTGAGAATGATCATCACCTCGGGAATTGTGCTCGGGACGGGGAATAGAAAAGCCTGGCGCCAGGGCAAGCACGGGATTAGAAGAAAATAGTCTGTCCACAAGGTACGCGGTATCCGGAACAAAATGAAGTCGGAAGGATTGACGAGATGAGCAGGTACACAGAGCAGCTATAACGGGTGCATCCACGGCGCCGGACAGAGAGCGGACGGTTGCAAAGGCTGGTGGGGACGTGCTGGGACGAGTCTGGGAAAGGCAGGAGGGGAGGATGACGAGTGGGAAGCGGTGTGGGATGTTTGATGGATGAGTGCTTCGGTTCTCACCGCTGTACTCACACCAACCCGGTGCCGATGCCGGAGGCAAGGCAGATACAATCGAGTACTGGCACCGAGCTGCACCGAGTTCCCCCCACGTTTCGCCGGAGCACTCAGGACAACGCGAATCTGCAGAGTTACGACGTCGTAGCGCACACTTAACATGACTCGTCCCCCCCTCCTCTCTCGCAACGATGAACTCGGACTCCGATTCTCCTGACCCCCTCTCTAGCCCAGACTCCTCACCACCCCAAACACCCCCAAATCTGCATCAGAACACGGTAGACCCCAATGCACGCTGGCTCGTCCAAAAGTTTGGCGGGACCAGCGTCGGCAAGTTTGCGGCCAAGATTGCGCGCGATATCGTCCCGTCAGTATCCCAGTTTCCCATCATGTCAGAATCCTCTCCCGACCCTGCTCGATAGAAACTATATAGACAACCATAAGGTCGCAGTCGTGTGTTCGGCGCGATCTGGCTCCACAAAAGCTCTTGGAACTACCAACCTTTTACTCAAGGCGTCATCCGAGGCGCTTCAGAGACCCGCAGCGGGGACAAGTAGGACACCCTGCAACCAGGACTGGACTTCACCGTTGCATTCTCCGGGCGGAAGTTCTGGGTCTCGTTCTCCATCGCGTTCAGCCCCGCCGAGCGGTGGACTGTCCTCGTCTTTAATGATGTCTTCGTCCCTGACAATGTCTTCCATGCCCCCTCCGAAGGAAAATTACGAACCCCCTTTTTTCGCGACTGTCGACCTCATCCGCTTGGAACATGTGATAGCTGCTCGCTCTTCAATTAACAGCACGAAAATTCTCAGAGATCTAGAAGATGAGATAGAAAAAGACTGCGATGCATTGCGGTCATTCTTGATGGCAGTTCAGGTCGGTATACGTTCTCATTTACGGAACTCTGTTATTCAAACCCTTCCAAGGTCATCTGTGAGATGTCTCCAAGATCCAAAGACACAGTGATCGGGTTCGGTGAGAGAATGGCGTGCAAACTCATGACTGCGGTGTTACGTGATCAGGTCGGTTTTTCCCTTCCGCCATTGAAAAACCGCGTATTTACCTTGTGAGGGTAGGGTGTGGATGCCGAGTATGTTTCGCTCGATTCCGTCGTGCCTGACACGGAAGATTTCAACACGCATGGGCCGACATTAGACCAGCGGTTCTACGACCAGCTCGCGGTTACTTTCGCAGAGCGCGTGAAACAATGCGGTCCTAGAGTACCTGTTGTTACAGGCAGGTTCGCCAGTTGCTGGGAAATAAACCCTCATTTACATGCTCTTAAGGTTTCTTTGGTCCAGTACCCGGGTCATTACTCCGGCAAGTAGGGAGAGGCTATACCGACCTCTGTGCCGCGGTATTAGCCGCTGGTCTGGAAGTGTCCGAATTGCAGATATGGAAAGAGGTCGATGGTATCTTCACCGCCGACCCTCGCAAAGTGCTCACGGCGCGGGTGATACCCATCATCTCTCCCGAAGAGGCGGCGGAATTGACGTATTATGGGAGCGAGGTCGTCCATCCTTTCACGATGGAACAGGTAATACCATTCTCGCCACCGGGAGCCGCCAGCAGAAAACCGGTGTTGACCACCTTCATTCACAGGTAATCCGCAAAAAGATCCCAATCAGAATCAAGAACGTGGAAAATCCAAGAGGCCTGGGGACCGTAATTCATCCGAACTCTGACCTGGATGCCTCCGAGACGGGGGAAATGCTCTTGCCCGAACCGGTCTCTCTGGATCATCTCAACTACTTGCAAATGGTCGACCAGGGTCACAAAAAGCTTCCCACGGCTGTTACGATCAAAGAGCGCATTGTCGTCTTAAACGTAAATTCAAACAGGAAGAGCGTTTCGCACGGGTTCCTCGCTGGCATTTTCGGCACACTCGACCGTTACGGCGTGGTCGTCGATTTGATTTCCACCAGTGAGGTTCATATCAGTATGGTCATCGAGGACACGCACGAGAAGAAAGCGATGGACAGATTGGTCAAAGACCTGGAAAATTATGGTACCGTAAGTCCGGGATCCCCATTTCGATACATCCTGCCGGTTGACAGGGACGAGCGTCTGAAACGATCTTGAATTAGGTCACTTTACTGCGAGGGATGGCGATTCTGTCACTCGTGGGAAAACTGAAAAATATGGTGGGAATAGCTGGGCGCATGTTCACATCACTCGCGCAGGGGAACGTCAATATCGAGATGATTAGTCAGGGTGCGAGTGAAGTGAATATCTCATGCGTGATACAGAGTCGGGACGCTGTCAAGGCCCTAAATCTGATCCACCAGAGCTGTCTGCAGATTAAGGTCGAGGAGAGGCGTGGTCGAGGCAAGCAAATCATCTATATCTGCATTGATCGGTAATCGTGGCTGATCGTTCCGCATGGCACAGTTGGACCATGGCTATTCTGAGTGTCGGGTCCGAGATTTACGGTTTTCGTCCCCGATGGGATGGGTTCGGGATGGTGTATTACACCATTGCCACCATGGCCGCCTTGCTGCTGGAGCATCAGAAGGTCGTGTCAATCGGGTGGCTTATATAGCCTAGGATGATGTGAGAGTTGATACAGGTGCGGTGTATGAATACAGCGAGAATATAAGTATCAAGTGTCCGAGAATGAAGAGCGTGAGTCGAGTACATGGAGATACGGAACAAGGGGAAGCTGAACGATGACAGAAGTTGTCACCGGACAGGGTACGAAAAGTTGTTGAGAACTGGCGGGGAGGCTGAGAGGGGTGGCGTGCGACTTGATCGGAGTGCATGTCGCATTCGAGATTGACGCGGGCGGATCCTCACGGGTCGATGCACCGTCAGCTTACTGAAGCGTTCCATGACGTGTTTTGAGAGGAAAACGGTGCCGTCATCATCTTCGTATCGAGCCGAGTCATCGTCAATTGGATCGATGACATGGATATCCGCTGGATGCACGACTGCGTGGTGGGAGAACCGAAAGATGTTTATGAACTCGTGAGTGAATATGACCACCTCCACTGCCGACAACGCGGACGCTGCAGACCCCGGCGTGGAGGATGGGACTGTGGAAGCGGAATCGGCATCAGCAAACGGCGACCCGAGGGGTTGTGGCGCGGCGCCACTCACTCTGAGCCAGACAGATGTTTCCGTTGATCTGCGCCAAGGCAAAGTGGGATTTTTGAGGCATCGCAGAGGAGAGAGTAGCGACACACGACATGGCGAGGAGGGGGGAAGAAGGGGTGAGGCGAGAAGAGAGGGGTGGCTTTATAAATACCACTGGCCCAGTGGGCTCTCCGCCAGTCGCGGCATGCTCTGTCTGAAAGGGGGACTCCATCTACTGCCTCCGTCCCGTCTCGTTATCGAACAAGAGGCGATAAGGCCGAGCAAGAGCCTGGATCCTTTCCTTTTGGACGCCCTAGGGTCCAGCTGATGCCAATCCGCCCGAGATTTGATCTCTTGTCGTGCTTGTTTCTCGGTTCTCTTCCATGTCCGAACGTGAGCCCAACCTTTCGACTCGACCTTGTTATCTTGGGCTCATCTGGGACAGCATACTCTAACCACAACCAGTATGCTGCCGCTGCGAACGTGCCCCTGATCAAGTCTCCAGCCCTGAGGTTCCCCCGGCCCGTTCGTCTTCTGTCTTCTATGAGATGATTACGGAGAAATCGCCTCACATCACATGGACTCCAGGTAGAATTGCCTCCAGACGTACACCCTTTGCCGGAGAGCGTCTCAGCATACGTAGGTGAAATTCGAAATGTCTTCGGCATACATCGGTCGTTGAATCACATTCACCCGCTATTATTATCCCAGTTCGTCTATCCGTTTTCCTTGGAGAATCACATCCTCACCCTTGAGTCGTCTCGGCGCAACACCTTTGCTGCGCACGCGGCCCGTCGCGAGGCGTACCTCAGTGCAAGGGCCGAAGAAGAAGAGCGGCGGAAACGCGATGCTCTTCGGAGGATTGCCCCTGGGTTCGAGCCTCGAAGCACTCCGCTCGTGCCCACCCGCGTCGCTTCGACCGGATCTCCGGTCGGCGGATCCATTCCGAGCCCACCACCCATCGGAACGGTGTCCCATGCCCGGACCAAATCTGTGATGGAGGACTTGGTGGATCAGCTTGCGGCTCTGGATTCCACCAAAGGTTGAGAACAGTGACCTCGTGTCGTTTCTTCCTCATACTCTCCCGATATTTTGTGTATTCTAAGTACTGCCTACCCTCGTGTATATTCGTAATTTTGAGCACCTCCAAAGCGCGATGCGTGCGCGGGGAACGCCGAGCAGACCCAATCACAAGTTGTTCCATCTCGACCTCATCCGATGGCGGACGGCTCCTTCAAGGACGTCCCTGAGTTCTTTGAAGTCCGCATCCTATCCCTTCGGTTTCCTTCTCTCGACGCTCATAATCCCGCCACAGGTAGAACTAGGAGAGTCGATAGCCGCCAGGACTGAGAGTCTCTGTGAGTATTTCTGTCGCGCCCATATTCGCGTCCTCTCCAAATTCGCTAACTACCATCGTTTCCCCCAGCGTCCTTTCGTGAACTCGGTCCTCCAGATCTGTGTCATGTTGTGAAGACGACAGGGCGCAGCGGCCAACGCGATGCAAGTCGACACATCTTTCCAATACGGCGCAGTATCTCACCAGACACATTTATATGAACAGACTGGATCCTATCATTACGTCTCCGGTGTAGACGCATCTTCTTCGGCCTCCCTCGCGGCTTATATCAACTCCTTAACCTACTCCTTCGAAGACACCACAGCTTGGTTCTCCAAGGGCCCAACATGGAAAGTTCGGAACGGATGTTTCTGGTGCGTATTCTCAAGTCCGGCGTTCCTGCAGCCATAAATTCCGTTCCCCCTAGCTGTTTCAATGCCTTTTCTCGTGTGGATGTTCGTGTAGATGTCAAGATTCCTGGAGGTGTTCACGCCTATGTCATCGATCTTCGAGGTGAAAGGTGTGTTCTGTTCCTAAGACGTATGGTTTAGTGTTGACGGACCTATAGGCACAACGCGACTCCAGAGATCTGGCAGGAAACCTATCTTTCTGCCATTCTTCGCGCCATCTTGTACCCGGATGACCCCACCTATTGGCTTGAATGTTACAGGAAATTGGACCCCATCACGACCCCAGAGAGCGAGCTGAGGTTTTTGAAGGCCGCAGAAGAACTCTTCTCTCGAGGTAGCCATGATTATTCGCATAAAAGAAGCATAAAATCTCATCACCCCCTTAGGCTGGCAGGTTGGGTCTGACCCGGAGGTTCAGGTCGCGACTGTGGTCTCAAACCATCTGACTTCTGCGATCATGAAGTATTTTGGCGATAGCGGCAGGTACCAACATTCGGCGAATCTTTTCGAGAAACTCCTAGCCCGCGAACCCGAGGTGGCATCCCTGCTGGCAAAGAGCTATATTGGGATGTGTAAGTCTGCCATACTATTGTTTCAGATTGCCACTCATCCGATACCCTTCACAGACGAGGAGGTGAAAGCGATGCAGATAATAAATAACTCCATGAACGACTCCAATCAGTCGTACACTCTCCTCCACGTTCAATGCGAGTTCTTGCGGTCCAAAGGCAAGCATGAGTGGGCACTTAAACTCGCACGCCAAGCCGTCAACTCTGCGCCGAGCGAGTTCGTGACTTGGGAGATGCTCACACAGGTGTATATTGATCTGGAGGAATACGAAAACGTTGGTCACCTCCTTCAATACACCCGTATTTCAGGAAAGCTGAGAATCATCAGGCTTTGTTGACTCTGAACTCGTGTCCCATGTTCACATACAATGGACGTGATGCCCATAGGCAACTACAACCAGCACGCGTTCATCTTCCACCAAAGGGAACGATTGTCGAGATTCTTCCCGAGAGGCAGAAAACGGAAGAGGATCAGGTTACCTTTTACATTGCGTTCCGGCTTGAATTTCGCTGAAACAACCCTCAGGCTGATCCCGCGTTGATGCGATTGCCTGCGCCTGGGCTGAGAGGAACCTGGGCCAGGGCCTACGCACTCCTTGCCCGCCTCGTCTCCAAAATCGGCTGGGACGAACTTCTCAAGACCCGGAGCCTCGTATTCGTGATGGAGGAAGAGTATCGCATGCAGAAAGCCCATAAAGATCCTCATCAACACGGACGTCAAGATTCTACATCCTCTCAAAGCGTCATCCACGAAGATGGTTCTGTGCTTCCCAGCAACCAACGACCAACTTCGCAGACCACCACTTTGGTCGCTGAAGCCAATGGTGGTGCTGACGACGATGCATCCGTCCGTGCCGTTAAGGAATCACCGACTCACAAATCAAGACAGGCGTCTCTGGCAGTTGCAGACATTCCGACAATCAGAATCTCGACTGAGTCTGATGGTGATCGCGAACGCGAGGAGGCCATGCGGGAAGCTGCGAAAGAACAAGAACAACAGGGAGAGGATCAGGAGGGGGAAGGTACAGAAGAGAGCGAGGACGAGGACTCGGCGGAAGTAAATGAGACTAAACCCATTGTCCACGATACCCTCGAAAAGCCCATTCAGGCTGCAGCCGACAATTCCTCTGGAGGCGAGGATACATCACCCACACCCGCAGCGACCGCCGAGTCGTACTTGTTCAGTAACAAGCGATTGTGCGAAAGATGGCTGGACAACCTTTTCATGGTTTTATACGAGGTACGCTCAATGTCACCTCATTGTTAGTCTTCGGGGGTTGAACCATCTCACAGGATCTGCGAGTTTGGACGATCTTCAGGGCAGAAGTCGCCCATTATAAGACTCAGCATATCGCCTACAAGAAAACTGGGGTGGAATGGGAGGTCCTCGGAGACCTAGGGATCAGGCTCAACCATAAGGAAGAAGCGAAGGAAGCGTATCAGAGATGCCTTGATTCGATGAGGTTTTCCCATAAGCCGTGGCTCAAGCTCCTAGAAATGTACTCCGAGGAAGGCGATCTACAAAGGTCTCTGCAGGCCGCCATACGGGTAGCCGCCTACCAGTACGCCGATTACGGCGAAATGACGGTGCGTTTCTGGATGACCCCTGGCCGCGGCGGACGTTTAACTTATTATGAACGTTCCAGTATCCTACGACCATCGCCCGATGCTTTTTCAAATTGGGTCAGACCCACGGACACGAAAAAATTTCTTACACGCTCATCAGCATGGGGCTTCCTGACGACATCCGGAAAACGATGGAGAGCTACCTGCTTTATGGGAAGGTCTTCAAGGTTGAGGGTCACGACTTTTGACAAAACTAGAGCGCCAGTTTTTAGTAGTTTTACGTTGGTCGATTCGTTGGTTACAGGAGGCCACTGCCACCTTGTCCCCTCAATTAACACGGTTATTTATATGCGAGCCACAGGGAGTCAGCGGTGCGGATCAGTTTCCGACAAACAACTTTGCGATTCCGGAAATGCACCTTGGTCTTAATCCTCTGCGTTGGTTTGGCCCCTGCGATCCATGTCGCTGTCGCCCCCCGTCTGGAGATATCCTCAGCCCAACCCCTCTGCAACAAAACGTGAGGAGGACCTCATCAACGCCTACGAGGCTGAAGAGGAGAAAATCATAAACGTCCTTTCGCGCAAGCTCGAAAAGGTATGTATCACAGTGATCAACCCCTCCAACTCCACCTCACTCACACCAAACGGACACCTTTTCCGTCCCACACCAGCTTCGGGAAGAGAAGATTGAACTGGAGAATGTGCTCGAAGCCGAGTCTGAAGCGCAAGTCAACAGGCTGAACCGGGAGATCTCTGCTTTGAGACTGGCCGCCGCCCAAAACGGAACAAATGGGGCGAACGGTGTCAACGGGGCGGGTAACAACAGCGCTCCGACGACGGCCATGGCCGATGACCTAGCAGAGTTTAGGACCTGGCGGAGGGGCAGCATCACTGGTCTAAGCCCTGGTCCGAGTACGGACATCGTCCTTGAAGCACTGCGGCGGGAGAACGAGCAACTCAGGAGCAGGGTCGCTGATATGGAACGGGACTACGTCAAGCTGATGAGGCTGAACGAAATCTACAGGGAGGAATTGATTGACCACAGACGAAGGGTGCGTTCATCAGCATTCCAACGGCTGTATGTTTCTCAATAATTCTGGCTATAGATGGGGATGTCGGTCGACAATCTGATTGGGATCTCGAATGTGGAACCCGTCTCTCATCCACGTCGGAGGCGGTCGATCTCTAACGCTACATCCGTATCTCCCACTGTGGGGATCCTATCTGCTCAAATCCCGCGGCCCCTGTACAGCGTGCCGATTCCACGACTTTCATCGCAAATACACAGGCCGACGATGGACCAGCTGTCGGAAGGGAGCACACCATTGTCACACTCCCCCGCGTCATTCTCTGAATCACCGTTTCCCCTATCACCCGTTCCGGCTAGCTTTGCGAGCGTCAATACACAGATGACCTCGCCTGCGTCGTCATCGCTCAATTCCAATCCTCCCCTGGCCATTGGAACGCCACGGTTATCGCTCACCTACCCCATGAATCCACCTCCATCTCTCTCGTCTTCATTTGGATCACCATCGGCATATGCTTCCCCGCGACGGGAGCAGTCCTCCTCACCGGTTCACTCGTTTGGTCGGCCGGATGTTGTGAATCGGAGACCAAGTTTTGATCGTCGCTTTGGCGACAGTAGTTCCACGTTGACACGCGGACGGAGCGGAAGCAGGAAGGAGAGCATGGAAAGGGGAGCCCGGGTTGCCGAGACGGGGACTCTGATACGGAGCCGAGGGGACAGTTTCTCCGGTTCTAGTCCCTCCATGCTCAAGTCGAATGAGATCCCTTCCGCTTCTTGACCTCGCCCACACGCGTACATTGTTGTCTTGCTTACCTCTGTAACATTATTCTGTATTTTCTTGCACATATTGATCGAACAATGGGGTGATTGTTGTGAGCGCTCTCCTGCCGCCCGAGAAGGCGGTGTGTCACGTGGTAACAATCATGCTTCGATCGCCGACGCGGCGGGGCGGTGTCCAAATCGAGACATGAATGTGGGTGAGTCATGCTGCGATTTGGGTATAAAACGGGTGGTGACAGGGTGACCCCCGCTCATCCTCGGTTTGTTTCGTGTCTAGTAAAATGTCATACGGTCACCCCTACCAGTACAATCCCGACCAGCCTTACGGGTCAACGCCAACCACCCCCGCCAGCTTCGTCGCCTGGGATCTGCAAGAACAAGACGCGTCATTCCAGCCTCCGCCGCCGCAGCAAGACGCGAATCCCCCTCAACAGCCTCAAGCCTTCAACCCCGGTGTCCCTACCGTTCCCATTCCTCAACGCGTCTCGACCTCAAGTCAAGGTCTGTTTCGGCTGCGGGACTATGTTCATCAACCTTCTGTAGAGCCGCCCATCGTGGGTGAGGACAGTGTCGACAGGTTGCAGAGCGCGTCGGGGGGCTCCCCGTCGCTGCCTGGACCTCATAGGTCCGCACCTGTTCGAGAAACTCGTGCTGCACACCCCTACAGGAGATCCAGCGGGTCCGAGGGTGTTGCGCAGAGACTGAGGAGGGGCGTTCACGAGCCCTCCTCTTCGGGCTCCCACTTGCGAGTCTCGATTCCGGCTATCATAGGGCCAACTGCAATCACGTTGCCTTGCCCTGGGCAGGAACATACAGCAAGTGTAGGTGTACCACCAGCCTCTGGGTCAAGGTACGCCCCGCCGTTCCCATGTAACCTTTCTGTCGTCGGGACCGACCTGGCTACGTTTTTCTCTTTCCTTCCCCTGCCCCTTGCTCGGTCCCTCAACAGCTCGGAACTGCCGTTCGCCCCCCTTTCTTTGCAACCTGCTGTGGTTGAGCGCAATTATGCCATCCGGGCGGATGTCTTTTATGATAAAGATGCCAATCTCATGAAGGCGATGCTGGAGCTGCCCGGGTTGAAGAAGAGTGACTTGAAAATTACCTTGTCCAGATGCCCATACACCTGCGTGAAACAGCTCACGGTTTCGGGCAAGTCGAAACCCGTGTTTCCGGATGTCGGCCTCGCTGTTAAAGAGCGGAGGTTTGGCAGGTTCTATAGAACTATGGCTGTTCCAAGTGATACTACTGTTCGCCTTTTTCTGTTCCTCTGCCCCATTTGTCCCCCTAACAAGGAGAATAGGTCGAGAAGGTTATCACGGATATGCAAGACGGTGTCCTCACCATCATCGTCCCCGGTCCATCGACTCCCGACCCCAACCAGGAGCCCCCCGCGCAGGTTTCGATCCCGTGAAAATTTGTACATCTTCTTGACCGCGTTCTACTGTTTTCTCTCTCTCTCTCAATATGCGCCTCCCATCCTCATCTCAAGAACATTTCCTCAATCGAAAACCCGTTAAATTCTTGCATTTCCCCGATATGACACTGTTCCCCCCCACTCCTTTGTATCATGCCGCACTCCGATTCTACTAATGGTCGTTGATTCCAACCCCCGCACTGCTCCCTGTAGATTATACCATTGCTTCATGTTTTCTGTCGGAAATCTGATAATCACTGCTCAATCCCGTGGTCTCTATTGGTTCTGATGACTATCCTTGACTCCGTACTTGTCCCAATAATCTCTCATGGCCGTGAGATCTTCTGTCCTGTCCTGTCCTTCTAACCATGCCATGAGGTCTCGCATCCTGAGAATCGCCTTTACCCTGCCTTGTCCTCCCACGTACTTCTCCATCTCCTTGACTGTGCTGCCCCCTTCCTTCCCCACTTCCTCGCGATCCAAGCAGAGTACGATCCCAACGACTTCCCCACCACCGCTCCTGATCATATCGACCGCATTGCGGGTAGCAGTACCCGCGGTCATCACATCGTCGAGAATGAGCACCTTCTTTCCGTTGACGGGTGCGCCGACCATCATGCCTCCCTCACCGTGATCTTTAGCCTCTTTGCGATCGTACGCGAACCCAACATCGATGCCGTGGTCGCGATGTAAAACCATGGCCGTGCAAGCGGCAAGGGAGATCCCCTTATATGCAGGTCCAAATAGAACGTCGAATTTGGCGTAGTCCGACGACTCGAGGGCAGAACGGATGATCGACGCATATCCAGCCGATAGCGTCGCGAGCATCGACCCAGAACTTATCAGACCCGCATTGAAGAAGTACGGGGAGACCCTTGTAAAATTTTTCTCCATCAGATGAGGAGGTTATTTGAGAGATCGGGAAGATGGGTACCGTCCAGATTTTAGAGTAAACGAGCCAAATTTGAGAGCACCGACTGCCATCGCATGTTCGATGAGTTCTGACTGGTGATTCTCCAACATGAAGGCCGAGGACCGTAAGCTCGGACGAAGCGAGTGATAAGGTAGCAGTAGCAAAACTCTGATCGGGGGATTGCCGAGGCACCGATGTGGCTAATCTGAGGTGGCGTGGATCTTCAGGCACCTGCCCACCAGCATGAAGATTCTGCAGAAGCACTACTCAAAACCTTGACATTAACATTGCTTCCTCATGGGTCTCCTAGCCATTGTACTCGCTTCTTTGTTGATATCCCGCCGGGACGGCGAGCGCCCGGGCGACCTCGAGGACCTGGAGAAGGCCAGCCGAGAAGTAGGGCTCACAGGAGACGACGATAATGACGACAACGAGCAGCAAGGTCGTGGCCCTAGTCCAAACGGTCCCACCGGGGATGGCGGTGGATCTATTCACGACTCGGACCCGCAGGACGTCGATGAAGATGAGCCTGAGGAATCACAACAGCCTGGGCGCCGGGTCACATTCGGTGGTACCTCTGGAGAGCCAAGTCCACCACCCGAGGAGAGTGACGCGAAACCAGGATTCTTCCGCAGGGTCAAGGCCATCGTATTCCCTCCGCAAGACTCGGACGAAGACAAGCCCCTGCCCAACTACCGCATCCTCCCAATTATCTCTGGACTGGTTATCCCCTTCTCCATCCTACTCGAAATCCCTGGCCTCACAAATAGCTGGTACATCCGCACCGATGCAAACGTTGTCGTAGAAACACGACCTAACCCCGCTCTCCTCGACGTTGGGCTCGCCATCTCCATGGCTTTTGCTGTAGTGGCCAACATCTCGTTGATTCTTCGGTTCCTGGAGAAAGGACCCGTCTTTGTCACGACGTTGGTCACCATAGCCTCCTTAACTATACATGGTAATGTGCTCCTCCAGAATTTGCCATTGACTGTGCCTTACGCTTCAAAGATTTGATTAACATCTGCGCCCTCGTTGTATTTGGCGTCCAGCACCGGTTCGACGACGGCTTCACATACAGCCAGGGATACTGGTCAACTGGTATGTACACCGCGCCTGAGCTCTTCATCATGCTTACCAGCAAGTTCAGTGTGTTCAACGGCCGTGTCGACTATCACCAACATTATCCTGATATGGGATCTATTATGGACCCAAAACTTCGCGCAGAGAGGTATGGGCACCCACTCCGGTTCTGACTCCCGACATGTTCTGACACTTCGTTATAGGCAGTGGAGTGAGTCGCAGACAGCGGTCACTTTTGATCATCGTCATGGTCCTCTTGGTATACATCGCGTTTGGGGCCCTCGTCAACCTATTTTTGATCGGTCTCGACTTTATTGATGGCCTGTACTTCACTGTTGTGTCGATCGAAACCGTGGGTTTCGGCGACATTGTTCCCGACAACACCGCCTCTCGCGTTTTCATGTGTTTCTACATTGTCTTCGGTATTCTCAACCTGGGTGTCGCCGTTGGTGTGGCAAGAGAAACCATCTTCGAACAGTTACAATCCAGTTATCAGAACCGCCTAACCAAGATTCGCCAAAATCACCGAGATCGTCGCCATTGGCGGGCCTGGGAGCGGAAATGGAAAAGAGCCGTCGAGTGGAGACTGAAGGAGATATCCGCTGAGATATGGATCCCCGATCTCGAAGAGGACTCGGATTCAATGGAACGTACCGAAGAGGAATCAAAGTGGGCTCGAGTGCTGTCGTTTATTAGCCGAGTCTTTCGCATCACTTTCCATCACCACGAACATCACAGATACTTCCGAGAAAAGGGAGAGATCCGAGGTGTAACCTACGGGCACCCTGGAACCCATCTCAATGTCGAAGCCCTTTCCTATGCCCAGTTGGAGGCGACGGCTGTGGAATCTGGAACTCCTCTATGTGTGCTTCGAGCGTTGCGGATACGCCGTGCACATAACTCCAGTACGCAATCCATTAGTTCCGAGTCTAGCGCATCGATAAAACGGCGATGGAGACGATGGCTCTTGTCCGCGGACGAACCACTTCCGACGGAACGCCCCGTGACACCGTTTATCAGGGAGCTGGAAGACATGGCTGGGATATTGACCAAGTTCGCTTTCGCAACGACCGGTGTCGGGATGAATCGAATGCCGATGTGGACAGATGCGTCCACCCAGGGGGTTCACCAACGACAGCGTCGCCTGACGTCTGACTCTTCGATCTCCGAGACCACGACGCTCTCCGATGGACCGCATTTCACGACCAACGACGACCTAAAAGAGGTCACGAGGAACGAAGAGAGGAAAGCATTCTGGGCGAAGGTGAGCTCGGGCTGTCCACCCGTAAGGGAAAACCGGTTGAGCGTCGATGTTAGTTGGTTGTTGCTTGGTCACTGTTCATGGTTTTCTGGCTTGTGAGTCCGGATACCTTTGACGGTCTCGATACTTCGCTCACTCTCAAATAGGTCGGGGCAGTCCTGTTTGTGGTCACAGAACAGTGGACATTTGGGATAGCGGTCTATTTTTGTATGTTCGCGCTAGCCTTTTTCACTGGGCCGAACCATTGACGTGCAAAGGTTTTATCACTTTTACGACCACCGGTTACGGAGATTATTCACCAAAAACTCCAGCCGGGAGGTCCGTGTTCGTCTTCTGGGCACTGTTCGGACTCGCAACGATGACAATTTTGGTGTCAGGTGCGCTATATTCCTTCCGTAGAAACGCAATCAGCTCGGTGACAACTCGGGTACAGTTTTACAGGATGCCTTCTCGTCCAAGTATAAGAACGCCATGCACAGTGGGACATTTGAGAATGTTGTCAAAAAGTATCGGCGGGAGATGAAGGTTCAGAGCGAGAAGAAAGTAGAAGTGGGGACCAACAAAGAGTTGGGCATTCCGGCAAAAGTCCAGCCATCCGTTGTTGAAGGGTCGTCAACTCGGGCGCAACAAAGCTTGGAGAGTCTCCCTGGGCAAGTGCTTGAGCAAGCGAAAGTATTTCACCGACACATCCAACATTTCGCTCAGGTTGAGCCCGGGGGCGACATTCCTCCAGATCTGAAGCTCATGCTGGACGATATCAGTCGAGCTCAAAAGCTAGATGAGAGGGTAAAAGATGAGATCTTGCAAGACGAGGACGCGAGGAATGTGAGTGCGGATCTGTACTTCCAATTTCCTTCAGCTTAAATAACCAAACCTGCTCCCAGACATTGTCTGTGCTCAGTTTCGAAAGTGAGTTCCCCGATTTAGTGATGTATTTCAATCGCTGACCCACTTTCAGGAGCTCTTCAAGAGCTTATCAATGTCGCTGAAACTACCCTATCAGCATTAGCCGAAAGGGATGTACTAGCGACGCGGTACAAAGAACAACAGGAGATAGGATACAAAAATCCCGAGGATTATGCCTCAGGGTCCGGGACATGTCACCACGAAACTCCTTGATATTTGAACCCTTCATGGGGCGGGCGGGCATCACCTGCTTCCTCCAGTTATTCGTTTATCTATTTATTTGTGCTAATCTGTTATACGAAGGTAGAGGTACCTATGTTACCCATTGGAGATCTGCGAGGTTCGGGGTTGTGTGTGCGCGCGGAAGGTGTCTGAGCATTGTCCTCTGATTATCATTGGCTCGAGACGATAGCCTCGTGTTCTCGTTACACACGTATGATACAGATCGCAAGCCCTACGACATCCGTCAATCCCTGCCCAGTCTGTGACCCGACCCCCAGTTATATCCGGCTGTCCGAGCCCCAGGTCTCGAGCGTGAGGAACCAGCTGGAGCGCCTGAAGTAGGGCCAGGTGGGAGTGGAGTTTCGATGAGAGCCCTCAACCAACCAGGAGCCCTTCCCAACTCTTGCAGCGCTCTCGATTCCCATACACCCCACCACCAAAGATGGCCGACGATGATTCCCGTCAGTGCAGACAGAGCAGCTTGTTTCCCGCCAATGACAAAGTCAATAGCAACGAGGGCATATGCAAAGTATCTTACTGGGAAGCTGAGCAATCCCCAGAGTGAGGTCTGAGTTCCAGGGGGTGAGAGTTGGCCGGAAACGTAGGTGATCGCAACCATGAGTGCCCTGGTGTGAATAAATGTTCCGAGAGGGATGTTCAAGGCCTGGAAGTGTAGAAGTTTGTTAGTGGTGGGCGGAGGTTTAGTTGTCTGTGGTGCGTACGATAATGGAGGCTGAGGTGAAGAGAAGTTGCCATGCGAGGTCGGCTGAGCGACCGTCATAATATGATTCCAACGCGGCGGTATTTCGGCTTTAGTGAGGAGGGTCGGGGAGTGAGGAAGTGTGGGTGAACGGGGGTATGGTGCTCACTATTGCATCGCCAAGTCGAAGATGAAGTTCATTCCCGATTCTAGGTGATTTCTTGAGCACAGAAGCCACTTGAAGAGAGTGGAAACGTACCTCCGAGGAAAAAAGAGGTATATATTCTCCAGAACTACAGGTGTGAACGGCAAGTCAGTCGGGGCGTGCAAAAACAGTGGGTCGAAAGACGTACCTCCCTCCTCTTGGTCACGAACTCCTTGACGAATATCATCGCGTAAGGTGAAACCGCCTTGGTCATGACCGGGAGAGTGACTGCGATAGTGGACGCGCATATGAAGCGGGTCACTGGAGGGATTTTTCTGATTTCAGCCAGGAGTTCAGACATGGGGCCTGTGTGGGATGGGGGATGATGACACGACTTCGGAAGTGACACGCATCCCGATCATTCGACTTGATCGGTCGTGCCGACCGGGGCGGCCGACTCCTCCCCGCATTTCGTTCCTCCGCCACTTTCTCAACACCTGAAGCCTATGACACTCTTTACCCGGGATCCTCAAAATTTCTCCGCAGGCGATATCAGACCAATAATCTCGGCAATCACAGCACTTCTGCGCCGCCAAAGTCTACCCGCTGTGCCCCGGGTGGAAGAAAACCCGGAAACTTGAGATTCCGAAATATTTTCGACGGTCCCGAACTTTGAAGCAGTACGATAGGATGTGTCGTAATTGACCTGGGGAGCTTCCGATTCCCACACATTAAAGTTCTACCGTAGATTTGGCGCCGGGGGACTGACAGAACAGTCAGTCCGCTCGCATCTACGATGATACATTCTGAACGCGGCCACGGTATATCCTTACTCCCTGGGCTATCTGACATCTATCGGGCAGACGGACTCGCACTAGGTTTTGCCAACCACTTACGTCAGTATGAGTCTGAGTGAATCGAGTTGTTTGTCGAGTCCGCTGTTTGGTTGGACAGGCGTCGGGCAACGGTGCCCTCACAGAATAATCACGCAAATCAGAGAATACCCTTGTATAGATCTTACATGTTCCTTACCCAATATACGGTTGATACTCGGGTTCTCTCACGCAACTCAGGCTACACGTGGTGGTCTGGTGTTTAGGGGATCTGCATCTCGCCCCCGGGCGGAGTTTCGTCAGCTCGGCTGATCGCGCGAATACAGACCTCAGCCACTCAGGGTCGCTGATCGAGTCCCCCTCTGAACTTGAGGTTGGATTCCAGCCTACTTCACACCACACTGTGAAAGTTGTTCAGCTCGTTCTTCAATCTTTGGACTCCAACATCAGTCTGTCCCTCCGTTTCTTTATGATTGCCCCCTACTAAAACCATTTCATTTTCCCCCTCTTCATTCAGTGATCGACGACAAACTCATTGATAAATGCATCCGTTATTCCGAGACCCTCCAGCAGACT
>Ga0307513_10000416_pt1 | contig 61648 bp, 48 predicted proteins | sample 15_EM_MG_FD_202174 | JGI IMG/M metagenome (GOLD analysis project Ga0307513, IMG submission 202174) | Populus trichocarpa ectomycorrhiza microbial communities from riparian zone in the Pacific Northwest, United States - 15_EM | ecosystem: Host-associated > Plants > Roots > Unclassified | place...
ATAGCCCGCCCCCAGCCGCACCCATGGGCGAATCACCCGCCCCTGCTGAATCACCCGTCCCGACGTGGTATTCCGAGCTCACCCAGGTGGTGGACCGACCGAACCAACGAGACGATGGCATGCACGACCGGCTGCGTAGGCCCTGGCTGGTGGCTCTGGCTTTGATCACGGCGGTGGCGTTGGGCGTCTCCGTGACGCTGGCCCTTCTGACCCGGGGAGGCGACGACACATCAGCCTCGACTCCGGGACAGACCGGTTCGCAGACTCCTGCGGCTGTAGCACTTCCGGCATCGACTCCGCTGACCGACCAGCAACTGCTGGTTCCGATGAAGATCGGCGAAAACACCGATATCTATCTCGCCGACGCGGAGCTCGATGCGCCGGTCAAGCGCTTGACGTCGCAGGCCGGCTCGGACACCGCGCCCTCGCTGTCCCCGGACCGCCGCAGCGCGATCTACGTCCACATCGAGGGCCGCCGGACGCTGCGAGTGATGGCCGTCGACGGCACCGGAGATCGGGCGCTCTTCGCGAAGCCCCCGTCCTTCTGTGTGAATGCCTTTCGGCTGGCGTGGAACCCAGTGCAGCCGACCATGCTCGCGATCGCCTGTGACGACGGTAAGGGCAACGTCGGCTTGTATCTCGTCCGAACCAATGGTCAGGTACTACGGAAGTTGCCGATCGGTCAGCCCAGGGTGGACGACCCGGGGTTCTCGCCCGACGGCAAGAGTGTGACCTACTGGGCCGGACCAGAGTCGTCGTTGGACGGCGGGTCGATCTACACGATTCCGATCGACGGCGGAGAGCCCCAGCGGTTTACGCAGGTCGAGGCCGGAAGCGATGCCGATCCGGCCTGGTCGCCCAACGGCGAGTTCATCGTCTTCCGCAGGCGTCTGCCCAACGGCACCGCCAACGGCAACTTCGACATTTTCGTCGTCCCGACGGATGGGTCGCAGGCCGCACGACCGCTTATCGCAGGAATCTATGACGACCAGGATCCTTCCTGGTCACCGGAGGGCGACCAGCTCGCAATCAAGTCGAACCAACGGGTCGCCGGAGATGGCGCCGACGGGCGACCCCGGGTCTGGCTGGTGAGGTTGTCCGAAACCACGCCGCGCCTGCTGTGGACCAGCGGACCGGACGGCGAACAAAGCACCCCCGCCTGGACCCCCCGCTAGCCCGAGCCAGCTAGCGACCTCCTCCGCTCTGCTCAGGCCGGCCGGACCGCTTACGAATGACGGCGGCCGACTCCGCGGCCGCCTCGCGGACCTCCGGCGACTCGTCGGTGGCAGCCGCCACATCGAGCCGGTCGGCGATGCGATCACCGTCGAGGTAGGGCGCCGCCCAGCAGGCCGAGGACCGGACGAGCGGATGCTCATCCTGCAGTCGGGTGCTCCAGACCTCGTACACGTCGTCCGGGTCCAGATCAAAGCCCCCGGCGACGAGCTCGTAGAGGGTGTCGCCCTGCTCGGCCCACCAGGTGCTCGCCTGGGCCGTCGCCAACAGCGCGGACGGGAGGAGCAGGATCCCGTCGTCGGCCAGTTCGTGGAACAACCCGGCTCCGGCGGCGTCGGCCGAACACAGATACGAGCGCAAGATCAGCTCGTCCTGCACCAGGGTGACCAGGACACCGCCGCAGTGCCACGAGCCGAGAACGGTGAGGTACTCGGCGTCCGGCCAGTCCAGGGACACCGAATCCCCGTCCGAGCGGATCCAGCCCCGGTCGTCGACCGCTTCGGCGATCTCGACACCAGGGACCGGAAGGCCCCTGACGATCCCAGTGTTCACGTGATCCCCGATTCTGACCGGGCCACCTTTTCCAGGCGGTCCCGCAACTCGTCGCGGATGACCCGGTCGAGTTCCTTCTCGGTGAAGTCGCTCGCGTGTTCCTTGTTGAACACGGTCTCAACGTACGCCACCGCCAGCCTCATCTCCCGTCCCAGGAAGTCCCGGGCTTTCTGCGTGGAGCCGACGGATTTCGACGGCGAGGCATGTTCCACGCCCTCGTCACGGGAGACCCGGCGCGCCGCCCCGCCCGCCCCCTCGATGGACATCGGGTTCAGTTCGGTAACCATCTGTCCGGCCGTCGTGTCGGTTCCATGTTCAACCGCATGATGGGCCATCGCGGAGCCGACGAGGTGGGAGGGGCTACGCCCAGACTCGACGGCTTCCAGCCGAGCCACCCGGAATAGGTACGCAACGGCCCGGGGATCGTTGCCCAGCGGCGGACCAGGGCGCTGGCCGCTGTGCGCCTGCCGCAGCGCCTGGGCGATCTGCGCGTGGCTGGCACCGGTCCGGGTGCGGATCCCCTCCAACGCGGCGAGCACGTCCGGGTCGTACTTCCCGGTATCGCCCAGATCCTGCACATGGATGTGTCCCGGCGCCGAGGTGCGGGTCTGCCTGTCGGTGGCGGTGTCCTGGTTCGACATGGCGATGTTCTCGGTCGATCCGGCGGGCCGGCCGTGTTCGATGATGGCGCCGGCCTCGGCGGCCTTGCCCCGGCTCGGCCGCGGCTCGTTGCCGGGCCGGCCGAGCCCCTTGGCCCGGTCCTCCAGGATTCGCTGGATAGCCTCCTTGACCGCCTGCGACGCCATCAGTTCGTTCGCGATCCGGCGGATCATCTCGTGGATTCTGGCCTTGGTGAGCTTCTCCTGGATGATGTGGGACGGCGTTTTCCGACTCGATTTCTGGACGGTGATGTGAACCTCGCCGTCGGGCTCGGTCACCAGGTCGGCCCGGGTCAGCCCATAGGTCGACCGAACCCCCGGCAGCGCGGCCGCGACCGTCGCGCGGTCGACGCCGGGCCGCGTCAGGATGGCCTCGGCCGCCGTCGAAGCGGCAGTGAGGTCGCGGTCGCCGTCGGACCGATCAGCATCCCGGTCCTTGACCTTTCGCGTGCCAGGAGGTCCAGCCGGGCCGCCGCCCGCCGTTGCCTTGTCCTTCAGCTTCCCGGCACCGGCCTTGAGCTTGCCCCAGATCTTCTTGCCGAAGGCGACCAGTTTGTCCGCGACCCAGTCGACGGCCTTCATCACCGGCTTGCTCAGGGACTGGAAGAACGCCTTCACCTTGTTCGCGATGCCCCCGATACCCAGGAACGCCGCGAGCGCGCCAATCAGCACCGGAATGCTGCCGGCCAGGGCTTTCTCGATCAGGCCGCCCACACCGCCGCCCCCGCCACCGGCGATGGCGACCACGGCGTCCAATACCGAGTTCACGAAGGCCGCGATCTGTGCCCCACGCTCGATGATGAACGTGATGAAGTCGATGATCATCTTGCAGGCCTTGATGAACGCACTGGCCGGGTTCAGCATGCTGATCAGCCAGGTGATCCCGGCGATCAACACGGTCGGGATGAGATATTCGCTGATCTTGCTGAGCAGTTTGTCCTTGAGGTCTCCGACTCGCTCGGCGATGGCCTCCCAAATACCGCCGATACCCTCGCCTTTCAACTTCTGAGCGAGTGGCTCGGACTCCTCGACCGCCGTCACAGCCTGATCAGGCACCCCGCGGGAGACGATCCGGCCCCGGATGGCGTTCCAGGTGAGCCCCAGCAACGAGCCGATCATCCCGATGATGCCCTTGAGGTCGAACTTCGCCGGCATCTGTAACCCGGTCGAGGCCATCGCTCCCATCAACCAACCGACCAGGCCGTTTTTTAGGTGGGTTCCGATGTTGCTGATGAACGACGAGAGCCCGGCGCCGACGGCACTGACCAGGTTGCCGAGGAATCCGATCGGATCCTTGATGATCGCCATGACCGCCGAGGCCGCCTTGGACAAGACGTTCAGCAGAAGATCCTTGAGTGCCAGGATCGTCTTGATCGCGCCCTTGACCGCGTCGACGGCCTTGGCAACGATGCCCTTGTTCGCCTCCTTCTGCGCGTCGATCTCCTCGTCGACGGACTTCATTGCCTCCGAGTACTTCGACGCCAGCGTCTGCACCAGTTCCGTGGACTTGGCGTTGACGCTCTCCGTCAGCTCGTCGAACCGACCGGCGAATTCTGCTGCCGCACTCCGGCCGAACTTCTGCAAGTCGGCGGGCAGCTTCTGAACCTCGGCCTGCAATTCGTTGCGGCCGGCCGCGATCCGAGCCTTCGCCTTGCCAAGTGTGGTGCCGATGGTGTCCGCGATCCGCGAAATGACCGTCTGCATGCGGCTCACGTAGCCGGTCCGGGCGGCGACGAAGATCTGGTTGGCCTCGCTCGGCAGGCCGGCGAACTTGTCCCGAACCCAGCGGTACTTCCCGCGCAACCCGGAGTACCGCTCCTCCTTGTACGCGTCCATCTTCCGCTTGTGCTCAGCGGTGAACGCGTCCCGGGCCTGCTTCTCCTCGCGAGTGAATTGCTCGTCGACGGTCTTATCGAGACCGGCGAGCAGAGTCTCTACATCCGCCTTCGTCGCGTCGAAAACCTTCTGCAGTTTGGCGGTGGCCTCGGCGCGCCGCTTCTCGTCAAGGCTTTTGGTGCCCTGCTGACCCTGCTGGACTGCCGCACCGCTGCGGGTCCGGTTGCCGGTCATCTCGGTCATCGCCGCGGCCCCGCTCATCCGCGCCTGGGCCTTGGCCGCCGAGAGGGTCCCGGCCTCGCTGGCTCTGAGTTGGCCCGGGGCCGTCGCAGAGTGCTCTTCGGCGTCCTTCTTGGCCGTCAGCGCACCCTCGAATTCCGGATCGGCTTTCAACTGTTGCTCGGTGACCCCGGCCTCCGCCATCTCCGCGTCGACCTGCTTGGGGCCGGCGGAGAAGTCGGTGGCCGCGGGAGGCGCCGGATCGGGTATGGCCTTGTTTGGGTCCGGGGTGGTCGGAGTAGGCGGCGGCCGATCCGGCGGGAGCGGGGTGACGGCCTTGGCCTTGGCTGCGGAGGTGTCCGGCGATGCCTTGGTCGCGCCGTCGATCGCGGCGGCCGAGGCCTGCTTGCCCCCGGCGACCTTTCCGGCGACCTGACCCTTGACGACGTCAGCTTTGCCGGACCCGGCGAAGTCATCGGCCTCCTCGAGGTTCTTCGGGGCCTGCGCTGCGAGCGCGTCGTTCACCGCGGCGACGAAGGCCGCCTTGTCGAACTCCCCCGGTTTGGCCGCGTTCATCTTCTCGGCCTGGGCAGCCTTGCCCTGTGCCTGCTTGTCGTCGGGCGGAGCGACGGCTGCCGACTGAGCCGCACCGGCGGCGCTCGCCGGTCGCTGATGGCCGGTCAGGGTCTTGCTCTTGGCGGTGATATCGCTGGTCAGGGCTTCGAACTTGGGGTCAGCGGACGGCGCGGCCGGGCGCGACTCGCCTCCCGCCAGTCGCTGAACCGGAGCCGCCGGGCCGGCGATCAGGCGAGAGACAGCCCGGTTTCCGGCCTGCCGCTGTAGCGCGGCAGCGGCTCGCGCGGTGATTCGAGGGCGGGCACCCGCGACCGGTTGGAGTAACCGCGCCGAACCGGGCCTGACCGAATCGGCCTGGCCGGGGGCAGTACCTGGGTCAACACGGCGCGGCGGCGGACGCTCGCGCTGCTGTTCGGCGGCCATGGCGCTCCGTGTGATCGACGGGGGTGCTCAGCCGGCGGGCGGGGCTTCCTCTACGTCCTCATCAGTGCCCTCACGCTGAACAGCCGCATCGGCGAAGCTGCCCTGGACTTCCTCTTCATCCTCGCCCTGACGCTGAACAGCCGCATCGGTGAAGCTGCCCTGGACTTCCTCTTCATCCTCGCCGTCACGCTGCACCGCGGCGTCGGCGAAACTGCCCTGGACAACAGACGACTCGTCCGTTGCTTCACGCTGCACTGCCGCGCCGGAAGTGGCAGCGGGCGTGACAGTCGCAGGCGCCGACATCACCTGTGCAGCATTCGCGGAGGCCTCGCGCTCGAATCGGTCGTTCGGATCGCTGACCTTGATTCCACCGGCCTGGGGCGATCCGTCGACCGGGCCGCTGCGCTGTTGGACGACGTGAGTGAGCTCGTGCGCGAGCGTTACCTGACCGTCATGGGAGGACGGGTTGTACTGGTCCCGCTGGAAGACGATGTTCGATCCGACGGTATACGCGTGTGCGTTGACCGCGACAGCCGAATCGTGGGCCCGGCCGTCGTCATGCACCCGAACATCGGCGAAATCCCTTCCGAGGCGGGCCTCCATGTCCGAGCGCACCTCGGGTTCGAGCGGGCGGCCACCACCGGAGGAGACGACATCGTGGACGGGCGAGCGCTCCTCCTCGTGAGAATGCTCCGACATTGCCGCGTTGACCGCGGAATTGCCCGCAACGCGCTGCAATTGAGCCATTCCACCGGAGCCGACGACGTCCCATCGTCCTTCGGCAGCGGCCCGTGCGGCGACATCGTCGCTGTGCGCGTCCGCCCGCGACCCCTTGGGCCGCATCGATTCCGGGACGTCGTTATCGTGTACGTGCATGCCATTCCTCCCCCGGGTGGGGTGGTTCTCAGGATGGGTTCTAGCCTGACAGCGCGGCAGGAGTGCGCCAAAGCCTTTCACCCCAGCATTTTCGGGCCGAAGAGTCTGCCCGAAAGGGCAAGCGGGGCAGCAGGCGGCCTGCCGGCTACGGATTCTCGACCTCCTCCGGATCTGTGGGCACGGGGAGCGACGGTGCCGTGGACTCCTCAGGTGGTTCTTCCGTCTTCGACGGTGCGGGTGGCTCCGTGGTCGGCTCCGGCGCCTTGGTCGTCTTCTCCGGCTTCTTCATGTACGGCCGCCAGGGTGAGCTCCGGACCGGGCTGCTCGTCCGCCTGACCTTCAGTTCGGACGATGGGCCACGGGTCTGCGTCGACGTCGGCGAGTGAGTTTGTGGCGTAAACGGGGAGGTCGACGTGGCGATCGGCAACCGAAAGCCCGGGACCGCGGCGGACGTCGACTCGGCGCCCTGCTGCTCACCACCGCTGCCCCCACCCCCACGACCGGGGACGCTGGTGGCTGCGTCGATGCCGCTGATCAAGGCAAAGATGGCGACGCCCGCGCCGATCAGCAGCAGGGGCAGGCGGAAGCGGTTCTGGACGGCGGGGCGACCCGTGGCCGACCCGACCTGACCGACGTCCGCGTCCACGTCGGGTCCTGTGCCCGTCCCGGCCGGCGGGTCGAACTGCAGCATTGCCGGATCCAACTGCTGGGTCGGCGGGTCGACCTGTCCGACCGCCGGGTTGAACTGCTCAGTCGGTGCATCACCTTGCCCGATCGAGGGAGCGAACTGCTCGGTCGGTGGGTCCGCCGGGCTAACCATCCGTTCGACCGGTTTGAGCGGCGAGGGCTCGGAGAACCACTGCTCGATCGACCCGTGCTTAGCCGGCACGGGCACGATCGGCAATTCCTCGGTCGGCTGTTCGGCCGGGACGGATTTCGATAGCGCGGCGCCGAGAGCGATCGCGAGCTGGGGCTGGCTGTCCAGGACGACCGGACGACCCAGCCGGGATTTCAGCACCTCCTGTACCAGCGGGATCCGGGAAGATCCGCCCACCAGCACCACTGCGGCGAGATCGGCGGCCTGCACACCGGACCGGGTAAAGGCGCGTTGCAGGCTGTCGACCGTCTGATCCAGCAGGGGCCGGATCAGTTCCTCCAGTTCGGAGCGGCGGACCACGACGCTGCGACGCTCCTCGGTGACATCCACGACGATGTCCGCGCTGAGGTCCTCGGACAGGTGCTCCTTGGCCTCCACGATCTTGCTCCGCAAGGTAGCCACTCGGGCCGGGTCCGCCTCCTTGGGCAGGCCACCGATCGCGGCCCAGACCTGGCCCAGGACGACGTCGTCAAATTCCATTCCGCCGAGAGTGTCGATCCCACCCGGGTTACCCAAGATCTCGAACTCGGTATCCCCGAGGCGCAGCACAGCCGCATCGAAGGTGCCACCACCGAGGTCGTAGATCGCCACCGCCTCTCCCGGAGCGACCCTTCGTTCGGAATCAAAATGAATGGCGGCGGCGACCGGCTCGGGTACCAGGCGAACGGTTTCGATGCCGGCGTTGCGCAGCGCCGTCAGGAAGGCCTCGCGCTTATACGGACCCCAGTTCGCCGGGTGGGTGACCACGACCGTGGCCGGCGGCTCACCCTCTAGTTGCGAGACCCGTTCGATCACCCAGGCCAGCATCAGTGCCATCAGTTGCTGGGCGGTGTAGGGGGTTCCGGCCAGCCGGATCGGGACGGGGTCACCCACTCGACGCTTGAACTCGCGAGCGGCCCGGTTCGGTTCGTTGTCGGCCCGGCGCTGTGCTGCCTCACCGAACAGCAGCGTGCCGTCGTCGCGCAGAAAGACCACACTTGGGACGGCGGTCGAGCGGTTGCCGAGCTGCACCGCACGTGATTGCCCGGCATCCCAGACCGCGGCCGCGGTCTTGGTGGTGCCGAGGTCGACACCGAGCTGGTACGTCACGGGCACCCCCTCTTCGCACTCCATCGTGGTACGGGATCGACCCGCCCGGCAATCCGTGATAGCTCACTGCGACCAACTGAGGTCAGCGAACGAGAGATAGATACCTGCCGAATTCACGTTCCAACACGAGCCGACCAAGCTTGCGGTATTCCTGCTCGACGGCAGCGATCAGTTGCGCCATCCCGACCGGCTGTTCCGCCGCCGCGGCCAGGTAGGCAGCGGTGATACCGGCGGATCGGATGTTTCCTCCGGTCAGTTCGAAGGCCTCAGCACAGAACGGCAGGTCGAGATCGTCACCGAGCGGAAGCGGCGGGGCCAGGCATCGCTCCCACAGCGCCAGCCGCAGATCCTGGGTCGGTGCCGGGAAGTCGATGATGCAGTCCAATCGGCGGGTGAAGGCGTCATCGATGTTCGAGCGCAGGTTCGTGGAGAGGATCGCCAAGCCGTCGAAGGTCTCCATCCGCTGGAGCAGATAGGCACTTTCAATGTTGGCGTAGCGGTCATGCGCGTCCCGCACCTCGCTGCGTTTGCCGAACACGGCATCCGCCTCGTCGAAGAGCAGGACGGCATTCACACCGGCCGCCTCGGTGAAGATCCGCTCCAGGTTCTTCTCGGTCTCACCGACGTACTTGTCCACCACCGTCGCAAGGTCCACCTTGTACAGGTCAAGTCCCAGCTCAGCGGCGATCACCTCCGCCGACATCGTCTTCCCGGTCCCCGAGTCACCGGCGAACAACCCCATCACGCCGTGTCCACGCCCCCCACCGGGACGCATCTTCCACTGGCTCAGCACTTGATCACGATGTCGAGCGCGACCCGCCAACTCGCCCAGTTGAGCCCGGACCGGATCGGGCAGCACGAGATCCGACCACCCGACCCCGGGTTCGACCCGACGGGAAAGGCGCTCCAGCCCGGCCGCATTCTGCGCGCGGGCTCCTGCCTGCAGCAGATCACCGTCCATTGGTCGCTCTCGCAGGCCCGCCGCGAGCCGCGCCCAGCTCACCGCCCGACCGATCTGTTCCGGACCGAGATGCAGATGCAACGGCGCCTGAACAGGCTCGACAGCCACCGAGCCGTCCGCCGAGACGTCCACCGGACCCATTTCCGTGCGCCAGAGCTGTTCGCGCTCGAACGGCCCCAGGGCCGGCGAATCCGCCTGCAGCGGGACGTTCCGGCTCCACCCCGGATCCCAACTGACGTCTCCGATCAGGAGCACAGGAACGGGCAGATCCGCCAACCGACGAAGTGCCTCGGTGTGGGTCCCGAGCAGGGCCTCGACCGGTTCAGCGACCAGGCCGGCACCACGTAAGAGGGCTTCCCGGGCCGCCAGTCGGGCCAGCTCTTCCGTCTCCGGCTGACCGGCCAACCGATCAAGATCGAGCCCAATCACTTCCCGACCTGCCGCGATGAGCGCGGTCTGTGCCACTCGGCGACCGGTGCGCCGTCCAAGATCACGAAGATAAACCAAATGCACATCGTCCGTCAGCATTCGCGCCAGATCGCCCGCCAAACCATCTGGAGCAGCAGCCGAACCACCCGAGCCATCAGCGCCACCGGAAGCATCCGCAGCGGGTGGGTCTTGAGCGTACGTCCGATTTTGGACGCCGGTCAGCACCTCTCCGAGCGCGGCGTCCGGTTCATCGTCCCCCAGCAGGTGCGAGGCCACTCGATCCGGCACCCGCAGCCCTCGGGAAAGGTAGGGCCGTTCCGGGTCCTCGATGGTGATCAGCCGATGCGCGCGTAGCGGCGAACCGGGGGCGAACCGGCCCCGGGCGGACGCCGAGGTCGGGAGCACTCCGGCGATCTCCAGGGCCAATCCGATCGTGGCCCTCCGCCGGCCGACATCGTCATTCAAGTAGCCGTAGAGCCGCTCGAACCGCGCGTCCAGGTCCGGGACCAGTGCGGCGAGCAGGATCTCGATGTCCAGCTCGGTGAGTCCGAAGGACCGTTGGACGGCTCTCAACCGGGACCGTGTCCCGTCTCGTTCGGCCTGGTCACAGGCTTCCTCGACGGTCAGGAGTTCGGCGTCGTTGCGAGCGGGGTACGTCGAGCGCGCGGCCAGCAGTCGATCGACGTCCTCGTCGGCCAGGTACAAGCCGCGGAATGGGTCGTCCGGCGCCGGATCGTCCCGCCTGCGGTGATCCACCAGGGCCCGGACCCGGACCTCCACCAGCCAGATCCGCGCGAACAGATGCGCCAGGCCCGCCGAACGGGTGGTCACGACGCGTCGTCGACGGGCCGCAGCCCATCAGCGCCAACAGGACGGCCATCGCGCCACTCGCTCGGAACCCCGGCCCGCTGCCCGTCCACGGCGATCCGGGCCGGCAGCAGAACGGGCGGACCGGTCTCGCGGCGCTGGCCCGTGTCGATGGGTGCGGTGACAACGATATCCAGCGACGGCTTCAGCTCACCACCGAGCGCGGACCAGACATCCGCGAACGCCCGGTCCTCCGGTGGTGGCAGGCCCACGGTGAGTGGGACGGGCAGGTCGAGGTCGGCCAGTCGCGGCTCAAGCAGGTCCTTCGGGATCGCATCGTGCCGGAGAAAGCAGTCCAGCAGAGCGGAGAGCAGTCGGTGCTCGTCCTCCGGCCGCTGCGTCCAGGCCGTCACCAGGTACGAGAGTTTGAAGTGCCGCGGCGGTAGATGCCGGCCCACCACCCGACCGGCACCGTCGTACTCGTTCACCTGACCGCGCTCGCGGCGACGCATGTCCTCGCGGATGTCGTAGAGGTAGACGTCGACGGTTGGTGAGTTACGCCGTCCCGCCCAGTCTTTGGTCGGGGCGTCGAACACCACTTCGATGTCGCTGTCAGCGAACGCGTCGGCCCGGATCAGCGCCTTCAAAGCCTGATCGACCTCGTGGATCACGTCGCGCCTCCCGAGCGTGGTGTTGCCGATGGCCGGTGCTCGGCTTTCCCGAATCCGACCATCGCACGCGGACCGAGTCTTGGCAGGGGGGAATCGGGCACCCGGTCGGGCAGAATGCATTGCCCGATCGGGTGAACCCGGAGTCCGGTGCGCAATTCCCGTCAAACCTGCTGGTCGGAGCCGGTAACGCGGCCCTACCGTGGTGGGCGTGGAAGACCCTGTCCTGACTCTGGGCGCCACTCGACTGCAGGTCGAGCCGGGCGGTCAGGCCCAGCTGTCCGTGACCGTGCGGAACCCCGGGCATCTCGTGGAATCGTTCCGGCTGGACGTCGTCGGTCTCGATCCCGCCTGGTGGCAGGTGCATCCACCGGAGCTGGCGGTCTATCCGGGCCAGGAGGGGTCCGCACTCATCGTGATCAATCCGCCCGCTCAGGCTCAGGCCCCAGAGGGCGCATTGCCGTTCGGTGTGCGGGCGATCTCCACCCTGGATGCCAACCGCAGCGTGGTGGAGGAGTGCGACCTCGAGGTGGGTCGGATCCTCGACCTCCAGGCGACCATCCGGCCGGTGACCTCGCGTGGCCGTTGGCTCGGCAACCACCAGGTGACCTACACCAACTGGGGCAACTCCGCGGTCCTCCTCCGGCTCTCAGCCAGCGACAAGGACCAGCAGCTCGGCTTTCGGATCACTCCGGATCAGCTCTCGGTACCGGTCGGCGGCAGCGCCAAGGCGCGGGTGCGGATCCGCCCGGTCAAGCCCTTCCTGCGCGGGACGCCACAACACCGGCCGTTCCAGATCCTCGGCGAGTCCGGAGGGTCGACACCGACCGGAGCACCGCGCACGCCGGCTGCCCGGGCCGGAGTCCCGGAGCCGGGGCGGCCGGTGCTGGACGGCGCTCTGCAGCAGGTCCCGATCCTGTCCCGTTCAGCGATGGTCCTGGCCGGTCTCCTGGCCCTGGGCCTGGCCGGGTTGGTCGCCATGGTGTTCAGAACGAGCCAGGTGCAGGGCGCGACCACGGCGGACGCCGCACCCGACACACCGACCGGGTTCACCGTTTCCGCGCCGGGCGCCACCATGATCCAGACGCTCTGGAACCTGTCGGACCGCGCCGAGTCGTACGAGGTCCGCCAGGTGTCGCAGAAGAACGGGTCGACGTTGAAGGTCAACGCCGTTGCGGGTGGGGCGACGGCGTTCACCGACCCGGTCAAGGAACCGCTCAGCCGCAGGTGCTACACCGTGGTCGCGGTTCGCGGCGGCAGTAAGAGCCCGCCCAGCAAATCAAAGTGCGCCACCACTCTGGACAACACCTTGGACCCACCCACCAACGTCACGGTTGATGACGCCGGAGCGGCGGGGTTCAAGGTCAGCTGGGACGACAGCCTCCGCAACGATCACGTCATCCTGGTGGACAACGCGCCCGTCGGGCAGCCGATACCGGCCGGGGCGTCGGATACCACCCTCGCGATCCCAGCGGGTCGGCATTGCGTGAGCGTCCTGGCCAAGCGGGAGGACCAGGCCTCGCTGCCCAGCAAACCGCCGGTCTGCGTCGACTCCGCAAATGCAGCGACGACCCCGCCGCCCATCAACCCGGGGACGGGGAATGGGACGGGGACGGGGACCACCGCACCTCCGGCGGAGGCGGGCGCTACCGTCAGCGGCTTTGTCGCGTTGTTCGGCCCCTATCCGGAGCAGAATTTCGCCGAGCGCTTCCGGGCCCTGGCACAGGACAAGGGTTTCAACGCACGCATTCTGCAACTGCCGGTGATCGGGCTGCCGCCCGAGTTGGTCAACGGGATGGTGGTCGTGGTGGATCGGTTGCCCGACGAGGCGAGCGCCGATCAGGTGTGCGCGGTGGTGGCGGGTCAGGACACTCCCTGCCGTTCGGTGTTCGCCACGACGACACTCCCAACACCCACAGAGTGAGCACTGCAACGCTTTCCAGCGGATCAGCGTTTCCAGACGGTGATCTCGCCAATGTCCAGGCGGCCGATGCCCGGGTCGACCGGCGGATACCCGGCGACGACCGCGATCACTACCCCGTTGACCAGCCCCCGGCGAACGCGAAACCGCTGCAGGTCAGCGGTGTTCTTCAGGTTGATCGACTGGCATTCGCCGTTCTTCCATCTCAGTTCAAGGGTCTTCGGTTGCCAACGGTTGTTCCGTTCGGCGGATTTGACCAGTCCGGCCTCGACGCCGATCTCCCGGACGTCGATGGGGTTCGGAAAGCTGATCGCCAGCGAGGTCTCGGTGATCCCGGTGTTCCCGCCTCCGGACGCCGATTGGCAGGCAGCGTCCGAATCGCCGGCCGTGGTCGCCGTCCACTGGGTGCTCCACCCGCGCTCCCTGACGTTATCCACGGCCCAAATGGCAGTCGGGTCGGGCTGATCCCCTTTTGGCTGCGAGGCTGCTGTCAGTCCGGCGACCTTGCCGGTGCCCCGAACGTGACCGATCTGATCCTTCACGCGCTGGATCGGATGGACATTCGCCAGACCGAGAATCGCGGTGAGCACGGTGACCGCCACAACACCGACCAGTACCCGGAAGCCGACGGTGGCGCGGCTCAGCCCGCCGGTGTATGGGCTGCGCTCACCGAACCACCGTTGTTGCCACTTGTCCTTCAACGTGGCCGGCGGAGCCGGGGTGGCGGTCACGTTGGGTGTGACCAGCCAGTTACCACACCGGCTGCAGAACCGCCGTCCCGGGTCGTTCTCCTGGCCGCAGTTCGAGCAGATGGTTGAGGAACCGCTGGCGCGCTCCGAGAGCGGGAGCAGTCGCAACGTGGACTGCTCCGGCCTCGGTACGCCCTGTGCGGAACGTTCGGAGGCCACGTGCCGGGGGCTGCTAGCGCCGGGCGCGGCTGCTGGGGACCCCGAGCCGGGCAGCGGAAAGGGCCCGGAGGCGGGCCGGTTTTCGGGCTCGGGCGGCGGGCTCGGTGCAGGGGTTGGTGCGGGGTTCGGGGTCGGTGCGGGCACCGCGGCCTGGGTCCTGGTGGACGGAGCCGCCTCGGGTTGGACCGCAGTACCGTCCCACCCCAGGAAACGGTCGCAGTTCTCGCAGAAGCGCACGCCTTCTGGGTTGCTGACACCACACTGCCCGCAGACCACCCCCGCCATGCCATGCCCCCATTTCGAAGCCAGGTCGGGTCGCCCACCAGAACGGCCGACCTACGTCGATGCACCTGGACCGACAATTGTCGCATCCCGGACGTGTTTGTTTGCAAGAATGAGGTTTGCGGACTGGGGAGGACCGTCATGATCGTCTGCGCCAACTGTGGCCGAGAGAGCCCGGCAGGCGTCCAATTTTGTCCAGTTTGCGGCGATTATTTGGGCTGGCAAACCACGCTCTCACCCGCACCTACACCCGCACCCGCACCACCGCCAGCACCGAGCCCGACTCCGGTGGCCGAACCAGCACCCGAGCCCGCGACCGTCGACAATCCACCTCCACCCCGGTCACATCCACCTCAGCCAAGTCCATCCCGGCCATCGCCACCCCCCACACCCCCACCGGTCCCGTCCCTGGATCCCGCGCAGGGGCTCGAGCCGGCCTCCGCACTGGCCGACGCGGCCTCGGCGCTCGCGGAGGGTCAGCGCCTCGCGGAACAGCATCAGCGACCCGACCTCGGGCGTCACCTGGCGACCGCGCGCAATCGACTCGCTCATCAGACGCTGGGGGTAGCGGTCGTCGGAGAGTTCAAACGAGGCAAGAGCACGTTGATCAATGCCTTGCTGCAGACCAACATCTGTCCTGTCGACGCCGATATCGTCACCGCCGTGCCGACGGTCGTCCGATATGGTGAGCAACCCTCCGCAGTAGCGCATTTCAGCAGCACAGACGACCCCGCTTCGGATCCGGTTGACGAGGACGTGGATATCGACCGGCTCTTCGAATTGGTGTCCGAGGCCTCAGAACCCGTGCGTCGACGGCGTTTACAGTCGGTCGAGGCATGGCTACCGCACCGCCTGCTGAAGACCGGAGTGTGCCTCGTCGACACGCCCGGCGTGGGCGGGTTGGATTCGGCTCATGGGATGGCCACCCTGAGCGCGCTGAGTAACGCCTGCGGAATGATCTTCGTGACCGACGCCTCGCAGGAGCTTACCGAGCCCGAAGTGAGCTTTCTCCGCCAGGCGCTGGAGCGCGCTCCAGCAGCGATCTGTGTCGTCACCAAGACCGACCTCTACCCGGAATGGCGCCGGATCGTCGAGTTGAACCGCGAGCATTTGGCCGCCGCCGGTATCGAGGTCCCGTTGGTCGCGGTCTCGTCGTTCTTGCGGTTGCGCGCCTGGCGGGCGCAGGAACTGAATGCGGAGTCCGGTTTTGGCAGCGTTTTCGACTGGCTGCGTACCGATGTCATCGAGGCCGTTGCCGCCGAGGCGGTGACCGCGGCCGCCCGGGATCTCGACTTCGCCCAGGAGCATCTCCGGATGGAGGTCACCGCCGAGCAGCAGGCCCTGGCTGAGCCGGAAGGCTCGGAGCAGATGGTGGAACAGTTGCGCAGCAAGTCCGAGCGCAGTCGCCGTTTGATGGAAAGCGAATCGGGTTGGCAGCAGTTCCTTTTTGATGGCATTGAAGATCTCGTCGCGGACGTCAAGCATGATCTTCAAGAGCGGATGCGGACCCTGATGCGCGACGCCGAAGAGGTCATTGACCAGGGCGACCCCAAGGAGACCTGGCCGGCGATCGACGTCTGGCTGCACCGGCAGGTGATCAAGACCGCCACCGCCAATTATGATCTGCTGAGCCAGCGTGCAGAGGAACTCGCGACGGAGGTGGCGGAGTCCTTCGCGTTGGAATCGGACATGCCGCTGAGTCTGGGTTTGACCGCACCCGGCGAGTTGCTGCGTGGTCTGTCTCTGACCGAGGCAGCAGATGCTCCGGGCGGCCAAGGGTTGACTCGGATGATCTTCGCCGGGCGGACCGCCGTCCTCGTCCCGACGCTGCTTTTCGGGGTGATCGGCGGCAACTTGGCGCTGCTCGCCACGATGGGTCCACTGGCCCTGGCTCTTGGCGCAGGTATCGGGCGCAAACTGGTGAAGGACGAGCGCCAGCGGCAGTTGGTTTACCGCCGTCAGCAAGCAAAGATCGCCTGTCGTCGCTATGTTGACGAGGCGACGTTCGTCTTCGGTAAAGACTGCCTGGATTCGCTGCGCCGAACCAGGCGTGAGCTGCGGGACGAGTTCCAGTCCAGGGCTGCCGTTCTGCACGCGTCGTCACAGCGAGCACTGAACTCGGTCGAGCGGGCCGCGCTGCTCGCCCCGGATGAGCGCGCCACCCGGGCCGCCGAATTGGCCGCGCAACGGCGGGAAATCGATCGGCTGCAGCCAGCGATGGTCGCCGCATGACTGGGTTTGCGGGCGAAGCACAGACTTTGGATCCGCTGACCGAGTCCGTTCGCTCGCTGACGCAGATGGCCTTGGAACGGGCCCTGGACACGAGCACTCAGGCACAGTTGACGGATGCGCTCGAGCGGTTGTCCCAGCCGCTGCGACTGGCCATCGCCGGGCGCGTCAAGGCGGGTAAATCAACCCTGCTCAACGCCCTGATCGGCGAGGAACTCGCGCCGACCGACGCCGGGGAATGCACCCGGCTCGTCACCTGGTACATCGGTGGCGACAGCGCTCAGGTGGCCGTTCATCACCGGGACGGCCGCCGAGAATACCGCCCGTACCGGCGGGATGCAGGGGCGCTGGACGTCGACCTCGGAGCGCCGGTGGAGGAGATCGACCACCTCGAGGTGACCTGGCCGTCGTCCCGGTTGCGTGACGTCACGCTGATCGATACGCCGGGGATCGCCTCACTGTCCACGGACATTTCGGAGCGGGTGTCGGTTCTTCTACCAACGGACGACGACCGGCCGCCGACCGCGGACGCTGTGCTTTATCTGTTGCGGCACGCGCATGCCAGCGACATCCGGTTCCTGGAGTCCTTTCACGATGACGATCTAGGACGAGGGACGCCGGTCAACGCCGTCGGGGTGCTGTCTCGGGCCGATGAGATCGGGTGCTGCCGGTTGGACGCCCTGGACATTGCCACCCGGGTGGCAGGCCGCTACCAGCAGGATCCGCGAATCCGGCGCTTGTGCCCGGTGGTGATCCCCGTCTCCGGGCTACTCGGGCAGGCCGGGACAACCCTGCGGGAGCAGGAGTACCGTGCGCTGGCAAGCATCGCGGCGCTGCCGGACGAGGCGATGGAAGACCTTTTGCTCACCGCGGATCGGTTGATCGGGGAGCATTCGTCCGCCAACCTGACCCAGTTGGAACGACGGCACCTGATCGATCGGCTCGGGCTGTTCGGGGTGCGGTTCGCCGTGATGCTGATCCGTACCGGCGAGGTGCGATCCGCTACCCAACTGGCCATCCGGCTGGCCGGCAGCAGCGGGCTCGACGATCTGCGTGACGTCTTGCTCCACCAGTTCACCCAGCGCAGCCGGTTGCTGCGCGCACGGTCCGCGCTGTGGACCGTCAGGGCGGTCGTGCGTCGAGGCGGGTGCGCGCAACCGGACCTCATCGAGGTCTCGGCCGAGGAGATCGCGTCCTCCGCACACGAGTTTCGGGAAATCCGGCTGCTGAACGATTTACGCTCGGGTTCACTCTCGATCCGCGATGAGCGGTGGGACGAAATGGAACGCCTGCTCGGTGGATCCGGTCATAGCCCAGCCGCCCGGCTCGGGCTGCCAGACGATGCCACAGAAGCAGAACTGTACGCCGCCGCACTCCACGTCCTGGAACCCTGGCAGACCCTGGCTAGTTCGCCGCTTTCTGGACGCCAAGTCCAACTCGCCGCGCGCGTCGTCATCCGCACGATCGAAGGTATCCTCGCCGCCCTTCCTCAGCCGGCCGGGTAACCGTTGTGGCGGACAGCACGGCGGGCGAGCCTACTGGTCGAGCTCATCCGTGTCATAGTCCGCAACATCGGCTGCCACATCGCCCGCCCCAGCGGTAGCCGCCGGATTGCCACCAGTCCCAAGCCCAGCCGAGCTAAGCCCACCAGTTCCAAGCCCGCCCGCCCCGAGCCCAGTTCCGTCGTCCCCTGGTACACCATCTATTTGCAATGCGTTCAGGTTGTTCTGAGCGGCGAATCCATCACTGAGACCATCCCGGTTGCTGTCCAGCGAGCCGCCGTCGGTGCCGCGCGCGAGTTCGTCGCCGTCCGAAAGGCCGTCCCTGTCCGAGTCGGCTGCCTGCGGGTTGAGCCCGCGCCGCCTCTCGAAACCGTCGCTCAACCCGTCCTTGTCGCTGTCAAGCGTGTCCGCTCCACCGAATCCAGCGGCGAGGGCGGCAGCTGGGATGTCGATCCGGCCGGCATCGCTGCCCCGGGCCTTCTCCACATCGTCCGTGATCCCGTCATTGTCGGTGTCCTTCGACAGCGGATCCGAGTGGAGGACGGAACTTTCGAAGGCGTCCGACAACCCGTCGCGATCGGTGTCGCTCTTGCTCGGGTCGGTTCCGAGGAGGGTCTCGAAGCGGTCGGTGAGCCCGTCCCCGTCCTTGTCAAGGCTGTCCTTGTCCACGACCTTGACCGGCGACCGTCCAGTGTCGATCGCGAACGGATCGGCACCGGCCGTACCTGCTCCAAAGGCACCAGTGCCACTACCATTTCCGAAGGCGCCTGTTGCACCAACCGAGCCGCCTGCCGGAAGGTCCACCCCAGCCTGGAGCGGCGTGTCCAGGAACTTCCGGAACGACCCACTGGTGAACGTGCTCCAGGGCCGGAAGTTCGTTCCGTTGTTCGAGATGTTCAGGGCAGCTTGGACTTGGGCTCTCACATCCCCGGTAAGGTGTTCGATGTCCCGGTCGCTGCCAGTGCCGGTCTCCGCCTTCACGGTTCTGATCTGAAACAACCCTACGGACGGCCCAAAAGTGCCGTTCTGCAACGCGACGTCACCGATCGCTCCGGGATCGCGTGCGGATTCCGCCTGAGCGATGGCCGTCATCGTCGTGGCCTGCTCGCGCGAGAACCCGCCCTCGAGCAGAGCGCTGAAGATCTGTGACGCGCTGAGCTTGTCGGCCATATCCGTGTCCCCGAATCCTGATGTCGCCCGCGTCAATACGCCGCGGTGTCAATTCGCGTCGTCGACGTCGTCGTCAATTCCTGGATCGTCAACCGCGTCCGCCCCGAGTCCATCCTGACCCTGTCCGAAGCCTCGTCCAAGGCCAGCACCTTGTCCAAGCGCGTCTTGCCCAAGCTCGCTCTGTCCAAGCCCGCTCTGTCCAAGCCCAGCCTGCCCAAGTCCAACGCCCTGCCCAAGCCCACCCTGCGAGAGCCCATCGCTACCCAACGTGCCCGCCTTGGCTTCGAAATCGTCCGTGAGCCCGTCCTGGTCGGAGTCCAACGACTTCGGATTGCTCCGGCGGGCAAGTTCCTCACCGTCACTGAGGCGGTCACGATCCGTGTCCGCATTCAGCGGATCGGTGCCGGCGCGCTGCTCGAAGGCGTCGCTGAGCCCGTCCTTGTCGCTGTCCAAACTGGCGAGACCACCAAAGTTCGCTGCCCGCACGGCATCCGGGATATCAGCCTGCCCCGGATCAGTGCCCTGGGCCACCTCGAACGCGTCGGTCAGTCCATCCTTGTCCGTGTCGGCAGACAGCGGATCGGTATGCACGACCGCGGCTTCGTAGGCGTCGGACAGTGCGTCGCCATCGGTGTCGGCCACGTTCGGGTCCGTCCCGAAGAGCGCTTCGAACTGGTCGATCAGCCCGTCGCCATCGGCGTCGGCGATCGACGGCGGCGAGCCTTGATCGATCGCGAACGGATCCAACTGATCGTCCAGCGGCGCTGCTATCCCCGCCCCCGCCCCCGCCCCCGCCAAGGCATCGTCGACGTCGGGAAGGTCCTTGATGAACTCGAAAGGATTGATCCACTCCCCGTTCTCGCGGATCTGGAGATGCAGGTGCGTAGGTGTGCCCTTGGCGTCGCCGGTGTCCCCGACTCCACCGATCACCTGACCGGCGTTAACCCGCTCGCCGACCTCCAGGTGGCTGGAACTGCCATCCGTCAGGTGTGCATAGAAGTAGAACCGCCCGTCGTCCCCCTGGATCCGGACGACGTTGCCACCGAGCGCGTTCTTGAAACCCTGGACTACCGTCCCGCCCGTTACAGCATGGATCGGCGTGCCCTCCGGGGCGAAAATGTCAACGCCTTCGTGCTGACGACCCCCCGGTCTGGGTGCACCGAACGTATCCGTCAGCTTCGCCCCGGTGACGGGCTGGGCGAACGGCCCTTTGACGTCCACACCAGGAAAGGCCAGCGTCTCCAGACCCCCAGCGGCTTGGCTCTCGCGCACGCCCACCATGGCTCACCTCCGCCTGCTAACCCGCCACCTCTGGACGATGACCTTTCCACGATAAATGATCCCGGCCCGGGGCATAGGGCTCAACGAATGGGGCTTGGGTCAGATCAACCCTTCGCGGACCGCGTACGCCACGGCGTGTGACCGGTTGCGCAACTGCAGACGAGTAGTGACGTCGTGCAGGATGCTCTTGATCGTCCGCTCACTGAAGGCCAATCGCCGGGCGATCTCGCCGGTATCCTGACCATCGGCGACCAGCCTGAGTACCTGGATCTCACGTTCGGTCAGCCCGGAGAACCGCAGCCCGCGCGGAGCCAGGATCTGCCGTTGCAGCTTTCCGATCTGCCCCAACAGGCCGGTTAGCAGGTCAGCAGGCATCTCGGCCTCACCGGCCTGGACCTTGGCGATCACGGCAACCAGCCGATCGGACGTGACCTCGGACCGCCGGAGCATGGCTGAGACACCGGCCTCCGCGGCGGCGACGACCCCCTCCTCATCCAGGACGGCTCCGATCAGGATCGTCTTCGGAGCCGATCCGCGCTGGATGGCCCGCAGCACACGGATGATGTTCTCGTCGATGGTCTCCGCTACGACGACGGCCACCTCCGCTTGGTCGAGTTCAGCGGCCGGCACCAGTTGGATCTCGGGCTTCGCTCTGAGCTGGCTCGACACCCCGGCCTGCGAGATAGGATCTTCTGCGTAAATCCAGACCCGAACACGTGACGTTGACATGACTCACCCTCCCCTTGGCATGGCGCGCCCAAACGCCGACTTCGTCTCATGTCATCTTCGTCGCGGACCTCGTCCTTGGATTCACATCCGGTCAACGAATTCTCAACAGGGGCAAAAAAATCACATGTCGCGTCTGCCCGTCCGCGACCCACGGCTCCTTTGGTGGGCTAAACCGGAAACAGGCAGCGCCACGACCTCTACCGTCGACGTGCGCTGAACCAGGTGTGGTCCTCGCTGATCCAGTCATCGAAGGTGAGGCTGGCGTCGTCCAGCACCCGGTAGATGTCCGCCGTCGTGAGCCTGCGGGCGACGTAGTCGTGCTGCCAGCGTCGGTCACCCTCCCGGTACTGCGCCGAGATGCCGAATAGGTCGCCACCCAGGTCCGTCTCCTGCCGAGTCACGTCGATACCACCCAGGGCTTGGGAATGGTGTCCGGGTCGGAACCAGTCCGGTGGGCGCCACGGCACCAGTACCAGCCCACCCAGCGCCAGGTGACGGGCACAGCTGGTCAGCATCGAGCCGCGCAGGTCGTCCAGCTCGGTGTTGATCAGGTTCGCGGCGAGGAGCACTCCGGCAAAGCGCTGCTCCAGCCGGAGATCCTGGATCCTGGAGCACACGACGCGAATCCGGGGATCGGTAGGGACCCGGGCGAGCATCGCGCCGGACTCGTCGACGGCGACGACCTGATATCCCAACCGGGCCAGCGGAACGGCGATTCGCCCGGTCCCACTGCCAAGGTCAAGGACCGGGCCGTTCCCGCCCAGGCGGCCATGCAGGATCTCAGCCTCACCGAGCGCCGGGATCCGCGCGTAAAGCTCTACGGAGCATCCGTCCGGCGTGACGTCGTCCTGCATATGTGATCCGTTCAGGTTGAAAGGCCGCCACGAAAGAGCATAATCAGAACAGGATTGGACTTTCGCAAGCACGGCGTCTACCTCTCGGCTGTTAGCTCGAGGCCGCGTAAGTGACGACGGTCTCCTCGGCGCACTTCCGGCAGATCGGCGACTCAACTTGCGGCAGATTGCCGACTCAAGGCTCGGCAGATCGGCGACTAAAGATGCGGCAGATCGGCGATTCGATAGCCTCTGGGCGGGCTGAGTGAGCAAGCCACAGCCAATGCCCACCAGTGCCGATTACCTACCGCGCAAGGCTGCGACACGTGTATCCGAGGCTCTGTCCGACAACTGTTGAACCGAGCACGGCGTCAACCTCTCGGCTGCACGGGATCGTCCGCGCAGCGCCATCGCTACTCACTTGAGCACATGGAAGCTGGGGTGCGCGATCCACGCGGCCATTGCCGCGGCGTCCAGGTAGACCGATTCAGCAGCGCGGATGCAGCGCCCGGCCTGGGTCAGCCGGTCGAGCAGGTCCGGGGACGGAGCATCGGAGAACTCGACGTACACCCAGCCATCGATCCGGAGCGCCACCCGCTGGGCCAGCCGAGCCAGGAGCGGGCGGCCGACCTGGTCGCTAACGAAGATGTGCAGCACGACCTCGCAGCGGACCGTGATCCCAGCGGCCAGCTCGACGAGCCGCCACTCCTCCGGCTCAAGCGTGACGTCCGGGCCCTCGACGTCGTAACCGTACGGCAGGTCGTCGACGGAATACCAGTAACTCGGGTCGGGCCCGTACTGGGTCAGCCCTCCGGCGATCAGTTCAGCCTTGACGATGGGCTCGACCAGGTCGTCGTCGTATGGACTCAGAATGCCCAACGCGGTGCCGCCCATGGGCGGCAAGTACACACCATCAGGCTTCGCCGCGCAGCTGCATTTCCTGCCTGATTCTCGCTACCGCCCGGTCCTCGCGGTTCGCTGCGTCAAAGGCGGCTACGAATTCTCGGTTGTCGTATGAAGCGGCAACGCGGAGCTGCCGGACGCTCCCTCGTCGGCAGGATCAGGTTCGCGAATCTGACCTGAGCCGCCGTACGTCCACAGAGGACCGGCAACGACCAGTCCGTGCCGTCAGGTGACGGCGCACGGTCCGGGGTCAAATCAGGGTCACAAGCCGAGAGACCGGTTCCCCAATCTCGGGAACCGGTCTCTGACCTGCACTTACTTTGTAGCGGGGGCAGGATTTGAACCTGCGACCTCTGGGTTATGAGCCCAGCGAGCTACCGAGCTGCTCCACCCCGCGTCGCTCCCTCTACGCTACGGGACAACCGCCTTGGACCGCCAATCGAGCGCCCCCGAGCAGCTCAGGCGCCAACCGGCTCGGCCGGCAAGCGCTCCGCAAGGATCGCGAGCTGGGTCTTGCGGGCCTCGGTATGGCGCCGAAGTCCCTCGTCAGTGATCTTTACGAACACACCCCGGCGGTCGTAGTCGCACAGCGTGCGCATCGCCAAGCCGCCCTTCTCCAGGCGGGCCACCGTGCGGGACAGGGCGCTCTGGCTGAGGTACATGTCTGCGGCGAGATCTTGCATGCGGCGCTTCTCACACTCGGTGCCGATCAGCCGATCGAGGGTTTCGAACTCACCCATGGTCAGACCGTGCTCCTCCTGCAGCGCCCGCTCCAGGCCGCTCGCGACCTCATTGTAGCGGGTCAGCAGCGAACGCCAGTGTTCGACCAGGGCGGCATCGGACGTCATGGGCCGTATCTTACTCGCCGGGAGCATTTAGTGCACCAGCATCTTGTGCGTCAGCACATGTTGTTCTTGCATTAAGTGTTAAGAGAATTAATGCATGGACATTCAATGCGTATGCATCTACTGTTCCGGCCGTGACGACCACGGAAACCACAGCTAGCTCTGTACTCCCTCCGACCCTCGGCTCTCTCGCAACGACCAGCACGACCACCACGACCGGGCAGGACGAGACCAAGCCGGTCGAACAGCCGTGGACCCCTCGACTGTGGGGGGTCCTGGCCGTTCTCTGCGCCGTCCTGTTCCTCGACGGACTCGACGTCTCCATGGTGGGGGTGGCCCTGCCGTCCATCGGGTCCGAACTGAACCTGTCGACCTCGTCACTGCAGTGGATCGTCAACGGCTACGTCCTCGGCTACGGCGGCCTGCTCCTGCTCGGTGGCCGCACCGCCGACCTGCTCGGCCGGCGCAACGTCTTCCTGATCGCCCTGGGCGTCTTCGCGATCGCCTCGCTGATCGGTGGCCTTGTCGACAACGGCGCCCTGCTCATCGCCACCCGTTTCATCAAGGGCCTGGCCGCGGCGTTCACCGCACCAACCGCGCTGTCCATCCTGACCACCACGTTCCATGAGGAGCGGGCGCGCAATCGGGCGTTGTCCGTCTTCTCCCTGTTCGGCGCCAGCGGCTTCTCCTCCGGCCTCATCCTCGGCGGGCTCCTCACCAACTTCGGCTGGCGGTGGACGTTCCTCATCCCGGCGCCACTGGCGATAGCCGCCCTGATCGTCGGAATCGCACTGATCCCCCGCGACAAGCCGGCCGCCGAAGGTGGTCACGATCTGGTCGGCGCCGTCACCCTCACCTCGGGCATGCTGCTGGCCGTCTACACCGTGGTGTCGGCACCCGATCGCGGCTGGCTCGACCCGGTCACCATCGGCGCGGCCGTGCTCGCCGCGGGCCTGTTGATCAGTTTCGTCATCGCCGAGGGCCGGGTTGCGCACCCACTGATCCGGCTGGGCATCCTCAAGGTCGGCGCCGTGGTCCGGGCCAACCTGAGCATGGTCGCGCTCTTCGGCTCGTACCTGAGCTTCCAGTTCATGATGACGCTCTACCTGCAGGACGTCCTGCACTGGTCGCCGTTGAAAATGGCGCTCGCCCTCCTCCCGGCTGGGCTCCTGGTTGCCGTTGGCTCGCCGTTCGTCGGCCGCCTGATCAACCGGTTCGGGACGGCGCCACTCCTGATCGCCTCGATGGTGTCCCTCACCCTGGCGTACGTCTGGTTCCTGGCGACGGCCGGCACCGCACCGCAGTATGCAGCGACGATCCTGCCGACCATGCTGCTGCTCGGAGCCGGCTTCGCCTTCGGATTCAGCTCGATCATGGCGCAGGCGACCTACGGGATCGACAACTCCGAGCAGGGCTTGGCCTCCGGTCTGGTGCAGACCTCCGGTCAGGTCGGCGCCGCCCTGGTGCTGGCCGTGGTCACCGCCTTGATCACCAGCGACTCCTCGGCCGCCGCGACCGCCGATTTCAGCCAGTTCCACCCCGGCGTCGTTCTCGTCACCGGTGTGGCATTGGTCGGGTTGTTCCTCAACCTGCTCCCGCTGCTCAAGCGCAGTCGCAGCGCCGTCCTGGCCAGCTGACCCGGGCGTACTCCTACCGAAACACAGCGCGGCCTGGGCGGTTTCCCACCCAGGCCGCGCTGTCAGCCGTGACCAGACGCTCGGCAATTCGCGCCGCGCCGGTTGGAGTCGTGATCCACGGTCAGCACCGGTTTGGACCGCAATCCGGCGCCCGAAGCCCATGATTAGCGGTCCAAACCGGTGCTGACCCACCACGGGGTGCCGTGGCCAGCCGAGGTTTTCCGACCGAGCCCGCTTCGCTCCCCTCAATCCGGCGCCTCGCGCGAAGGATCAAGAGAAAGCCTGATCTGTACGTGGTTATGACCCACTCACCGAGGCAAAATCCCGGTCAACTTGGAGATTGATCTTGATCAGCACGATTTCGCCACACCAGCCGAAGCACTCGCCGACCTCCTCGGAGCCAAGTGGTGCAACCACCACTGACGCTGCTGCCTTGGCGTCCGGCCACGGCCTCGGCCTCGGCCTCGGCCCTACCCTGGCCCGGCGGCCGTCGAGGATGCCACTACGCTAATCGCGACAAACCAACCACGATTCACGGGGTTCAGTTCAGGCTTCGGAGGGCACGTGAGTTATGGCCTGGGCATCGACCTCGGCACGTCGTTCACCAGAGCCGCGATAGGTGGCGGCGGCCGCTCCCGCATGGTCCCGCTCAATGGCGGCGGCATCCTGATGCCGTCCGTCGTCCGGGTCCAGCCGGATGGCACGTTGATCGCCGGAGACCCGGATGTGGGGAACGGCGATCCCTTTCGTACCGGATGGGATTTCAAGCACCGACTCGGAGACTCGACCCCGCTGATTCTCGGCGGCCAATCGTTATCCACGGTCTCCCTGCTGGCCGCGACGCTGACATCGGTCATCAGTACGGTGACCGCCACCGAGGGCGGGCCGCCGGACCGGGTGGTGCTCACCCATCCAGCCGCCTGGGGTCCAGGTCTGCGTGAAGAATTCGCCGAGGTCCCGCGCCGAGCCGGTCTGGACCCGGCCATCGTCACCCTGATCACCGAACCGGAAGCGGCCGCGCTCCACTACGCCGGCCGCGGGCACCTGTCCAGCGGCGACGTCGTCGCCGTTCTCGATCTCGGCGGCGGCACCTTCGACAGCACCGTGATCCGGATGACCGGCACCGGAACGGAGATCCTCGGCACCTCAGAGGCACTCGAGTTGGTCGGCGGCGTCAACTTTGACGACGTTGTCTTCGCCCACGTCAACCAGGCCGTTGACGGCGCTTTCTCGGCCCTCGACCCTCGGGACCTCGCGGCAGCCATCGCCCTGCAGCGCACTCGCTCGGAATGCCTCAAGGCGAAGGAACGGCTCTCCCGCGATGACGCCACCAACATCCCGGTCCTGCTGCCCGGCCTGCACACCCAGGTGCGACTGAGCCGCATCGAATTCGAAGCCCTGATCGGCACAACGCTCGAAGCCACCCTGGCCGATCTGCATCGCAGCCTGCGATCGGCGTCAATCGAACCCCAGGACCTGACCGGCGTCCTCCTGATCGGCGGCTCCTCGCGGATACCCCTGGTCAGCCGTAGGCTCAGCGCGGACCTCGGCCGTCCGGTCCTGATCGACCCCTATCCGCAGCACTGCGTCGCGCTCGGCGCCGGCGCGATCGCCGGCCGGGGACGATCCGGCAGCATCACCACAGCCGCCCGACGGCCGCTGCACCGGCGACCGATGGCGATTGCCGCCACCACCGCAACGGCGCTGTTGATCGGCACCGGCGGCTACGTTGCCTATCATCAGTCGCTGGGCAACGGACCATCAAACAATCGGGAACAAGGTGTCTCCCAATCGCTCTCCGGATCCACCGAGACCACCCCGGCCGCGATCCCGATCGCAGTGGCAACCACCGCCCTTCCCAGTGAGACACCCACCCTGACAACAACTCCCACCGCCAAGGCAACGATCCGCGTGACAGTGACGCACAGACCAGCGCCACCCAAGCCGAAGACGCCGGCCCTTCCGATTGTCGGCAGCGTGCTTGGGCTGGAGGGGCTGTGCCTGGACGTTCTCAATGCGAGCCCCCAGAACGGCACTCAGATCCAGACCACCACCTGTAACGGGACGGGCGCACAGGTGTGGAGCCTGCGGACGGACCATACCTTCCGCGCTCTGGGCAAGTGTTTGGACGTCGGCCCGGCCGTTGACGGAGGCAGCCCACCTGGCCAGCTCCAGGATTGCACCGGCGCTCTCAGTCAGCAGTGGCGGCTCCTGGACGGCAAGATCGTCAACTCGAAATCCAAGCGCTGCCTGGATATTGAAGGCAACAACACGGCCGACCGAACACCGACGGTGGTCAATCCCTGCAAGAACGACAAGGCGCAGAAATGGAAGCTGGCGGCCGGCACCGTGCTTGACACGACCGGGTGACCCGGCCTCGACGTCGTGCCTCAGGCGAGCGGCGTGTCTCAGGCGAGGCGTGGGCAGATGTTGTTCACGGTTCCGTGGCGAATGGTCAGCGTCTTGTACCCATCCGCGGCAATAGCCAACGTGTAGTTGGGCCCGTTGACCTGGTACAGGCCGCGAGGCAGGTTGCCCGTCCCGGCCGCGAAACCGACGCCCAACGGCCCGTGCAAGTGCCATTTGGACGAGCCGTCGGGGTTGTACACGATGACCCCCCACGAACTCCCGTCGAGCTTCGTGCTTTTGCCGTTTGATTCATTGGTCACCTGGTAAATCAGCGGGCCGACCCAGAGTTCGCTGCGGACGGTGCCATCCGGGTTGGTCTGCAGGGTCTTCTTCCAGAGATCGGCGACGATCGGGACGCCCTTGACGGCGAAATCACACACCACGCCGGCCGCCCGCTCGAAAGGCGGCACCGGGACCGATACCCAGCCCGGGCCCCTGGGCGCCGCCGCCGAGGCCACGTTCGGGGCCGGCGCGATCGGGGCCGCCTGCGCGGCCGTCGCGGCGGTGGTCGCGCCGGCCAGCACGGTGGCGGCGACGACCAGAACATTTACCCAACGACGCATCGTGACTCCTTGAGTTCGGCATTCCGCACATGCGGTCGGCCGCAGGCTTCCCGTCCCGGAGCAGTGGTGCGATGCTTTCAGCCACGGCTGAAGTGTTTGAGGGCTGCGGCGTCCGGGGGCTGAGATGCTCAGAGTGCACCTGACCCCTGAGGATCTCCTTCGGGTCACGATCGCCGACCGGCCCATGCCGCTGGTGGAACTTTGCCTGGCCCTGATGATGATCCAACGCCGAGACTCGCATTCGGTGTTCGCCTCGTGGCGACGGCGGGCCGGGCGCGCATTGCCTCGACCGGCGTATCCGATCCTGAACCTGCTCTCCCCACAGGGCGCTGGGCCGCTCTTTCTGGACCCGCCCAGCCCCGATCTCGACGAGAGCCTGGATCAGATCCTGTCCACCTCCCGGACCCGGGCGGAAACCGAACTGCGCGCGATCTGCTCGTTGGACCGTCCGCTCACCCCGTGGATTCGCCAGCTCGCCGACCAGGACCGGGACGCCTGGCAGATTCTTGAAGAGTCTGTGCGCAGCGCCTATACCAATGTCATCACCGCGACCTGGCCTCGCCTGCAAGCCGGGTTTCAGGCCGAAACCGCCTGGCGCACACGCGTTCTTGCACAGCAGGGATTGCATGCCACCTTGATGGGTCTGTCGCCGTCGGCCCGCTGGAACGGCCTGACCCTGGAATCCGACCTGTCCCGGGACCTGGATATTCACTCCCGTGGCCTGGGCATCATCCTGCAGCCGTCGCTGTTCTGGGACTATCTGCTGGCGACCTTCCATCCGGATGGCCGGCTCATCCTGATCTACCCGGCTGTCACTCCGCTGCCGCTGCGAGAGACCGCTTCGTCGGGAAATCCGCTCACCGTTCTCCTCGGTGCGACCCGAGCGCAGGCCCTGCGGCTCCTCGTTCAGCAGCACACCACCACGGACCTCGCCCATGAACTCGCGGTCACCGCGGCGGCCGCGTCCATGCAGGCCAAGACGCTGCGTGAGGCCGGCCTGATTTCCTCCCAACGAGAAGGAAAGGCCATGTGGCATTGGTGTACGCCACTCGGTATGGATCTGCTCAGGCATGCGGAAGGATAGGCCAGTACGCGACATTCTCCTGATGCCCGGTGTTCGGTTTCTTATACACTCGGAGAGCGCAATCCGGCACGATGGTCACGGCCACAGGATATCGACACCAATCGCATTTCTACGATTCACGGGTCGGCCTGATCACCTCAATGCATAACGATTGTTAAACCTTGCGCAACCAGTGGGACATCATTGTCGCGCCGGAGTGCAATCAAGCCGTTACGCAGGGTCTAGCGCTTGTGAGTTTGTCTCACTTTTTCGCGAGGACCAGAATCTTTTCAGATGTGTTATAGATCACATCATGCGCATTACACGGCAGGCCCGACAACGATTTACAGAACCGCCGCTCGGCAGCTCCGCAACCAGCATACGTGCAGGTGAAAAGGGTTGTCGGCGAAGCCGAACCGACGGCAGGTGGCCATCGCGGGAGCGCGACCGCCGACTCGCCGGGCACGCGGAGGCTGGTTGAGCTGGCCTGTCGAAACGCTACCGTAAACCGCATATCGGGCCGGGGCGCGCGCCGAATCCGCACGTGGAAGGAAGCGCTTCCCGGGTCGATCAATATCGCACTTGCATTATCCACGATAGCGCTCGGGCCAGCGAGGCAATGTCGATTCGTGTCGCCGGAAGCGTCGTCGAATTCCCAGTAGTCACACCGCCCACGCATGGGGGAAATTCGGCGGTCGGCCCATCTGATCCAGGTGCCGATGCCGAGCTCGAAATGTGGCGGCTATGTCCTATCGAGAATCGTCACCAGTCCGCGGATGCGGCATCGACAAGGTCTGGAGCAATGGAATGCCGGCACCTGAGCAATTTCTCCACCGTGCTTCCTCGAAGGTTCCCTATTTTAGTCGGGACGGGGAGAGCTACCTCGCAGAGACGCCGCTGCGCGACCTGACCAAATCGCAGAAGCTGCGGGTGCTTTCTCCGGAGGACTTCGAGTTCTGGCAAACGTACGGCTACGTCGTCGTCAAGGAGGCGATTCCCGCGGCTGCGGCGAAGCGCCTGCTCGATTTCACCTGGGAGTTTCAGGGGCTCGACCCGGCCCGGCCCGACACCTGGTACCCGGAACAGCACCACGAGTCCGACCTGGACCGTGACCTTTACATCTACGGTTTCGTCGAGGCATACCACCACCAATTCATCTGGGACAACCGGCAGACGCCTCGGGTCTACGACGCCTTCGTGGATGTGTGGGACGCCCCGGAGCTGTGGACCTCCCTCGATCGCCTCAACCTGAATCCCCCCAACGTCAAAAACCGTTCGCGGACCCTGGTCCCGCCGACGGACCAGGGGTTCGACATCAATCTGCACTGGGACATCGACACCACGCTGACCGTTCTGCCGCAGCGGGTCCAGGGCATCATCGCCCTCAACGACACCCAACCGGAGCTCGGCGGTTTCCAGTGCGCTCCGGAGTTGTTCCGCAGCTTCCAGGAGTGGCGGATCGGCGCGCCAAGCGATCGTGACCCCCGTCGACCGGGTACCAGCCGTGCGGAGTTCCCGGTGGTCCGGCCCGAGCTCGAGGCCGGCGACCTGCTGATCTGGAACGGTCTGCTGGCGCATGGCGTCGCGGCGAACAACTCGGCGGACGGCGCTCGGTCGGTCCAGTACCTCTCGATGATGCCTGCCCTCCCGACCCATCACGAGTTGGTTCGCTCCCGGGTCGACTCGTGGCGCGAACGCACCACCCCGGAATGGGATTCCACCCTGGTTGGTGCGACTCCGCCCGAGTCGCAGCGGTACGAGACGGCGGAACTCACCGACCTCGGCAAGAAGCTGCTCGGTCTCGAGCCATGGAGCGATCGGTGACTGTCGACCCTGCGCGCCGGGCCGGTCTGCGGCGGATCTGTCTGGCGCTGCCGACCAATCGGGAATGCGTCACGCCGCTGGAGGCCATCACCGAGGAGGCGTCCTACGCCGCCACGGAGTTCGGCGTTGAGGTATACCTGCTGGTGCTGGACTCCTGTGATCGCGAGACCTTCGCTCAGCACGCGGCCGTCCTGCGGGACACGCCGCGCGCGCCCGGCGTGCGGGTGATCCATCTCGACGAAGCGGCACAGCGGCGCTTCCTGCTCCGGGCGATCGATCATTCAGGCATTGCCAAGCCGGACCGGATCCTGGATCTCATGCTGCCGGCCAAGCTGTCCTACGGCGCCTGCACCAACCGGGCATTCCTGATCGCCCGCGCCCTCGGCTGCGAGTCGATCCATCGCCGGGACTCGGACACGTCCTACCAGAGCGCGAACGATGCACCGGTCTTCCCGATCCACCACGAGCTGGCGGCGCTCGGTCGACCGGCTGCGGCGGCCGGCGACTACGTCTCGCAGACCCAGCTCGCGCCACAGCACGCGCAGAAGCCGGTGGTGATGGCCGGCGGGGCGATCATCGGCGAGCTCACCGTGGACATCGCTGAGATCCGCGACCGCGATCCGGAGATCTACTACGACATCGTCAGCCTGTGGGCCGCGGAGGGCACCTCCGAGGCCGAGAAGCGGGCGTTGGTTGACGAATCGTTCGCCGGGGCGGGCAGCGAGACCTTCACCAGCGACCAGTCGATCCTCACCATCGTCGACCCGATGCGGGTGGAGATGTCCAACATCAGCTTCTACCGGGTGCAGGAGGAGGTCCCGCTTCCGCCGGGCACCGACACCATCGGCACCGACTACTTTCTCCTGCACGTGATCCACGATGCGGCCCTGCCCGGGGTCCTGCACAACCGCCACGTCGTCAACTACTACACCCCGGAGCGGCGAACCGATGACGGGTTCCGTGCCTACCAGCTGAGGTACGTGAAGTTCCTGCTGTCCATGCTGTACCTGCATGCCATCTATCGGGGCCTGGCGCTGGCGGGCGAGTCCATGTTGGACGGGAACGGTCTGGTCCGCACGTCGCTGCTGACCGACATCGTTCGGGACAGCATCCCGCTCGACTGGGAGCCGAACGTACGACGGCTTGAGGTGCTCGAGCGTTCCTATCGGAAACTGGGTGGCCGGTATGCCGATTTCGCCGACCAGCTGGCCGGACGCCACGAGGAACTGCTGGTGGATGCTCGCAGCGACATCGAGGATTTCGCGGCGCTGATCGAGGTGTGGGCGCCGCTGATGCGCGCCAGCGAAGCGGTAGGAGCAGACCAGGCGTGGCGGTAGCAAACGCAACCTTGAATCCGTTGGGGAGTTCGCCGCTGAGGTCAGCCTTGGCGGCGACGGAGGACGACCGGATCGTCTTCGACCTCGACGGGATCGCGGACCGATATCACGCACTGGTTGCTGAGCTACCCGGAATTTCGGTCAGATTCGCCTTGAAGTCGTGCCCGGTGGACGAGGTGCTGACCCACCTTGCGGACCGGGGCGCCGGCTTCGATGCGGCGAGTCCGAACGAGATCGCGCAGGCCAAGCGATGCGGTGCTGCGGTGGACAAGATTCACTACGGAAATACGATCAAGTCCGACCAGAACATCGCCGCCGCCTACGCACTGGGGGTCCGTGACTTCGCGACCGACAGCGTCCAAGACCTGAAGGCGATCGCGACCCACGCCCCTGGAGCGCGGGTGTTCTGCCGCCTGGCCACCAGCGGCGAGGGAGCGCTCTGGGGACTCAGCCACAAGTTCGGGTGCTCCAATGACGATGCGGTAGCGGTCATGTCGGCCGCTCGTGCGCTGGGGCTGACCCCGGCCGGCCTCTCCGTCCATGTTGGCTCGCAACAGATGACCGTCGGGGCCTGGCACCAGGCCATCGACGACCTGGCGAGTACGTTGATCGCTCTGAAAAAGCGTGGAATCTTCCTTGAGCACGTCAATTTCGGCGGTGGGCTGCCCGCTCTGGGGTATCTCGATCGGCGCGGTCAACCGCTGGAACCCCGGCTGGATGAGATGTTCGCGGCGATTCGCCAAGGGATGCAGCGGCTGCGATCGGTAGCCGGAAGGGACCTGGCCTTCGTCATCGAGCCCGGCCGTCACCTGGTCGCCGACCACGGCGTGATCCGGGCACACGTGGTCCGGCTGACCACCAGGACGCAGCGCACGGGTGAGCGTGAGTACTGGTTGTACCTGAGCTGCGGCAAATTCAACGGATTGAACGAGACCGACCAGTTGCACTACCGACTGCAATTCCCCAACAACCCTGGTGGCGAGTACGTTTCGGCCTTCGTTGCGGGCCCGACCTGCGACGGTTCCGATGTGTTCGATCGCGGACACCTCGTCCGGGTTCCGATCACGGCCGCTTCCGGGGATCCGGTCTGGATTCTCTCCAGCGGCGCCTACGCGGTCAGCTACATGACGTGCGGCTTCAACGGGTTCGACCCGCTGCCGCAGCTGACGGTGTCCGGACAAGCCATCGGAGCCGATGTCGCGTCAGTGGGCCGGAACCGGTGATGCTGAGCGTGCGCCCGATCGCGGAGCATGACTGGCCCGCCATCGTCGCGCTGGAAGCCCAGGCGTACAGCGGGATCGGCCTCTCCGAGGACCGGGCCGCGCTGGAGTCGAAGGCCCGGGCCTCGCCCAGGACCTGCTTCGTCCTGGACGTCGGGCATCATGTTGCGGCGTACCTGCTGGCGTTGCCCTATCCGATGTTTCGCTCTCCTGCCCTGGCCCTGCCGGAAGCGGAGACCTTTTCGTCCACCAATCTGCACCTGCATGACCTGGTGGTGGGTAAGGAATTTCGCCGCCGAGGGCTGGCGACGCATCTCGAGCAGCAGCTAACGCAGCTGGCGCCGTCGCTGGGCCATACGTCAATCTCGCTGATTGCCGTCGCAGGCAGCGGCGGCTTCTGGACCGCCTGCGGGTACGAGGAACGGCCAACGGTGTCCGTGTCGGTGAGCTATGGCGCGAACGCGGTCTACATGACTCGGATGATTCACGGTATTCCCGCTCTTAATCCACAGCATCCGATAGAGGAGTCCCTGCGATGAACCGCGTTCGTGATCCGTTCCGCCGGTCGCAGCTGGCGATCGCGGCCCTGTTCTGCTTCCTCGGCTTCCAGTACGGAACCTGGGCTTCGCGGGTGCCGGCGCTCAAAGCCCGCCTCGACCTGACTCCAGCCGAGGTCGGCCTGATGCTGCTGGCCACCGGGGTGGGGGCGGTGCTCTCCTTCTCCCTGGTGGCGCGGCTGATGATTCAGCTGGGTTCACGGCGGCTTGCTGCGGTGTCGGCGCTGGGGCTCGTGCTGATCCTGGCGGCGCTTTCCGTTGCACCGACCTATCCGGTCGCCATCGTGGTGCTCCTTCTCGACGGTGTCGCCGTCGCCTGTCTGAACGTCGCCATGAACGCACAGGCGGCGGCACTCGAGACGAAGTACCAGCGGAACACCATGGCGAAGCTGCACGCGGTGTTCAGCGGTGGCATCTTCGGCGCTGCACTGGTGGCTTCGGCCGTGACGTCGCTGACGAGTGGCCTGGCGGTGCATTTCGGTGTGGCCGCGATCATCCTGTTGCTGTTGGTGTTCACGGCCTGGAGCGGAATGCCGATCGAGGACGAGACCCCGGAGCAGGCCGAACCCGTTGCAGCCGCCGAGACCGCCGGGGCATCGGCGGATGGAGCCCGTCGCCGGTGGCGGCTGCCGGCCCGGATGACGCTGTTGCTGGGCCTCGCCATGGTGTTCGGCGAGATGGTCGAGGGGGCGATGAACGACTGGACAGCGCTCTATCTGCGCGACGTCACGCACGCCGCCGAGGAGCTGACGCCGCTGGGCATCGCCGTCGTCTCGGGGATGATGGTGCTCGCCCGGCTGTTCGCCGACGGCTGGCGGACTCGTTGGGGCAACAAGCAGGTGGTTGTCGTCGGCGCCGCCCTGGCCGGGTGTGGCCTGACGGCTGCGGTGGTGCTGGGCGGTCTGGCGCCGGCCTTGATCGGATTCGCCTTCGTCGGCCTGGGCATGGCGGCGGTCACACCGATCATCTATGTGTGCGCGGCGCGACAGGGTTCGGATGCCCTGACCTTTGTCGCCACGATGGGAACGGTCGGCCTGCTGGCCGGTCCGCCGGTGATCGGCTTCATCGCCGAGGCGAGCAGTCTGGTGTGGGGGATGGGTACCGTGGCGGCGTTTGCCTTCCTGGTGTCGCTGAGCCTGGTCCGCTGGCCTCGGGACGCCTTTGAGGCCGAGGAGAAGACCACCAGAGTTGACGAGGGCTCGCCGGCGGTGCCGGAGGGCGTCGCCTGACGCCGATCGGCGACCCATGAGGACGGTGGGCAGATCCTGACAGCGGCGCTTGCCCGTGACTTACCGTGGATAGATGGCCACCGTCATCGAGCCCACCGGCGAGTCCGTGGCGCTCGCTCCGACGAAGGGAAAGGCACGCCGATGGCTGGGCGGGGGCGCGGTCCTCGTACTCTTGATGGTCGGTTCGAGTGGAGGGTTGCTCTACCGATCACAACATGTGTCGGAGCCCCTGCATTCGGCGCTCGTTGCTATCGAAGGAAATCGCCAGCGGGTGAGCCTGCCTGCGGGGAAACCACTTACGCGGCTGCTTCCGGGTAGCCGGGTGCTGGCCTCGGCCGGCGTGAGAGGACGGATACTCGCGGACGAGCAACAAGAATGGCTGGCCACCGGGACGATTCCCAGGACCTCGCCGGAACTTCAGGACATGGTACGAACCGCTCTCCTGGACCTGAACACCTTGCTGCTCCCGAACGGTGCTGCCGTCGCCGGATGGCCACAAGCCTGGCGATACGTTTGGCCCCGCGATGCGTCGATGATCGCGGTGGCGTTGTCGCGCACCGGGCACACCGGCGACGCCCTGCAGGTAATGCAGTTCCTGCAGCGCCAGATCCCACCCGGTGGTGTGTTTCAGGCTCGCTACCTGCCCGACGAATCGGGCGTCCCGGATTCCAGAGGTGAGCAGACCGACGGGACTGGATGGGTGCTGTGGGCGATAGCGCAGATGGTGAACGACCTGCCGGCGGGTGCTGAGCAGGCGCAATTCCTAACTCGTCTTCGACCTTTGATCGATGGCAGCACTCAGGCCGCCATTCGGATCACCGATCGTCCGGGTGCGCTCCCCCAGCCTTCCCAGGACTACTGGGAGGTGCGGGACCACCGACTCAGCCTGGGAACGGCCGCGCCGCTCGCCTTTGGGCTGGACGCGGCGGTCAGGCTGCAGCGCGCGCTGGGAAACCCCGAACTGAGTCACGTTGCCGAGGAGCGAGCAGGCCAGCTTCGGGCGTCCATTGCTGACACGTTTGGCAAGCACGGGTATCCGCGGTATCTCGGTGACGATCAGCCGGACGCTTCGATTGCCTTCCTGTTGCCACCATTCACCGATCAGGCCGACCCCGAGATCGTCAAGACCTGGCTGCAGGCAGCGCGTCGGATGGCACGACCGGCAGGTGGGCTGGCACCGGGTGCCGGCTGGAAGAACGACGGCATCAGTTGGACGCCCGAGACCGCGCTTTTCGCCCTTACCGCGGCGGCTATCGGGGATCGGCCGACCGCTGAGCACTGGTTGACCTGGCTCTCGAACCATCGCACGAGCTACGGGGCCCTGCCCGAGAAGGTGCTGAGCAATGGCGACCCGGGCGGACCTGCGCCCCTGGCCTGGACGGATGCGTTCGTCCTGATGGCGGTGGAGACGCTCAACCGAGCAGGCTCGTATCACCTGCCCCCGGCCAGATCCGCCGTACGGGGCGAAATCACGAAGCGTCAGGCTGGATTGTTCCCGTGGGTCAACGTTTCCCACGCGACGAACAGCAGGTTCGTGCCGGCCGGCCGTTGATTGCTGGTCAGCGTCTGTGTATTTGTCATCGTGTTCCCGAGCCGGAAGTTCAGTGCGTTGAACCCGACCTCGGTGATGGGACCGAGCCCGAGCGTGAGCGAGCCCCCGCACAGCCAGGACGGGACGGCCGCACCGAGCTGGTAGGTCGACTGGAAGCCGAGCCCATGGCGGAGCCGCTCACCGACGTCCGTCGTGTACAGGTCGGCGCCCTGGATCCTGGACGTCTCGGCCACGTGGGAGATCGCCGAGAGGCCGTAACCGGTGTGCACGAAGTCGCGGCAGGTCTCCTGGGTGAGACCGTTGACGAAGGTCGACTGCCCCTGCCAGTAGCTGATGATCGCGCTGGGCGAGGTGAGGTTCTGGCTGGGAACGGTGTACGGGAGGGCGCCGTCGGTGGTGAGGTAGATGAACGCCTTGACCCGGTTGCGGTAGCGGGCCATCGCGGAGTTGTAGCTCGCCCGGTCGTCCAGGAACACCGAGATGCCGACGGCGGCCTCCATCATGGACAGTTCCCAGTTGCCGTTGCTGTTGGAGCCGTTGATGACGCTAGGCAGGTAGACGTTACGGAGCATGGTCGCGAACCGAGGTTGGTTGGGCCAGTTGTTGTACGTGTACCTGATGATCTCCGCCGCTCGTGGCCACAGCGACCCGGCCCAGCCGGTTTGCAGCGGCGCGTTCGAGTTGGTGTGCGACGTGATCACGGCGGACCAGGCGTCCATCAGCTGAATGGATTTTTGCGCGTAGGCCGCGTTACCGCTGATGTACCAGGCGAGCGCGTCCGTGTATGCGGCGATCGCATCCTGCCGCTCTGCGGTGCAGCCGTTGTTGGGAACCGAGTATGGTCCGCACTCCACCACCGCGCGTGGCGTGGGCGTGCGTGACAGCGAGGCGAAGGTGCTGGACATCATCTGGCTGTACGCGCTGGCCCACGGGGCCGCACCCGCGTTCACCTGCGCCTTGATGTAGTCGAGCTGGGCCCGGCTGACCAGAACTCCCGGGTGGACGAATCCGCTGGGGGTCGTGGGCGGTGGCGTCGTGGGCGGCGTGCTGGCCGCGGGAACCGTCCACCGCTGGTTCGCGCTCCCGGTGCAGGTCCAGATCTGCAGCGGGGTGCCGTCAGCGGTGCTTGCCCCGGTCGCGTCGAGGCACGCGCCGGATCCGGTGTTCACGAGTTCGCCGCTGGTCGATGTCCACTTCTGCGCGTTGGTACCGTTGCAGTCGAAGATCTGCACCTTGGCGCCATTGGCCGTGCCGGCACCTGCGACGTCGAGGCACTTCCCGAGTGCCCGCACGGTGCCGTCCGTGCCGACCGTCCATTGTTGCGCGCTGCTGCCGTTGCAGGTGTAGAGCTGCACCTGGGTGCCGTTCGCCGGGTTCGCGGCGGCGACGTCGACGCACTTTCCGCCGATTCCGGTGATCGTGCCGGTCGCGGCGCTTGCGGCAGTGCCACTGACGACGAGACCAAGACCCGCGATCAGCCCGGCCACGGCGGCGGCGCCGAAGCGGGCGAGTGACCAGCGGTTCGATCTGGGCCGTGACGGGGTCTTCGCGAGCGTCTGCTGCATCGGAAACTCCCTGAGACGGCGCCACACTCCACCCGGCGCGGCAGCTTTTATGGCGTCTTATTTTTACAGTCGCATGAATAAGAAACAATGCTGTGAACGTATTGATGTTTCCTCAGTGGTCCGATTCGTAGGTTCGTCAGCGGCAGCCGGCCAACGTCCCCCTGGCCGTCGAATGACGGCGCACGGTCCGGGGTCAAATCAGGGTCACAAGCCAAGAGGCCGGCCCCCCGTGTTTCGGGAACCAGCCTCTGACCTGCATCTTCTTTGTAGCGGGGGCAGGATTTGAACCTGCGACCTCTGGGTTATGAGCCCAGCGAGCTACCGAGCTGCTCCACCCCGCGTCGGTAACTCAAGGCTATGGGAACCGCCCCCAGACAGCAAATCGGCCCACTCTCCCGGGTGAACCGCGGGTGAACCGGCGGCATGACACTTGATCTCGGGCGAGGACCCGGTGGCTGGGTCCTCGCCCGAGATCAAGTCAAGCTCCTAGCCCAGACCTAGCCGGCGGACGGGGTGGCGGACGGCTTGGGCGTGGCCGAGGGGGTCGGTGCGGCGCCGGCCTCGGCGGCCAGCGCCGCCTGAGCGTCGCTGGCCTCCTGGACCGCCGCGCTCAGCCGCTTCTGGGCGGCACCGTAGGCGTTGAAGTCACCGGCCTTCAGAGCCGTGTCGCTCTCCTTCAGCGCGGCGTTCGCCTTCTGCAGGGCAGCCTGCAGCCGAGCGAGTGCCGCCGAGCTGCTGATCGGGCCACTGGGCGTCTCGGACCCGTTTCCTCCGCCAGTTCCTGGATTCGCCGTCGAGGTACCGAAGACCTGGTCCAGCGCGCTGTCCAGATCGTTGGCGAATCCGATCTTCTCGCCGAAGCCCACCAGCACCTTCTGCAAGAGCGGATACGAGTTGCCGCCGGAACTTCGCACGTACACCGGCTGCACGTAGAGCAGTCCGCCGGCCAGCGGCAGGGTCAGCAGGTTTCCGCGTTCAACCTTGGTGTTCGTCTGTTCCAGGAGGTTGAGCTCGCGGGCCACGGTGGCATCCGAGTTGAACGTGTTCTGCACCTGCCCCGGCCCGGAGATCACTGTGTCTCTGGGCAGCTGCAGCAGCCGCAGGGTGCCGTATCCGGGCCGGGGTTTGCCCTTCGCGTCGCCGGCGTCCGCATCGACCGCCAGGAAGCCGGTGAGCACGCTCCGGCTCCGGCCGGCCGGGATGAACGTCGACGTCAACGAGAAGGAGGTCTCGTCCTGCCCGGGCATCTGCAGGGTCAGGTAGTACGGCGGCTGGAGCAGGCCCTTGCCACGGGTCGGGTCGTCCGGAACGGTCCAGAAGTCCTGCTGGCTGAAGAACGCGCCCGGGTCACTCACGTGGTAGCGCTGCATCAGTTCGCGCTGCACCTTGAACAGGTCCTCGGGGTAGCGCAGGTGCGACATCAGCTCGCCGTCGATCTCACTCTGCGGCCGCACCGCACCCGGGAAGACCTTCATCCAGGCCTTCAGGACCGGATCGGCCTCGTCCCAGGTGTAGAGCGTGACCGTGCCGTCATAGGCGTCCACGGTGGCCTTGACCGAGTTCCGGATGTAGTTGACCTTCTGATTGTCCAGCGGCGCCACGCTGGTGGTGCTCTGGGTGATCGAGTCGGACGTCGCTTCCTCCAGCACCGAGGTCCGCGAGTACGGGTAGTGCGACGTCGTGGTGTAGCCGTCCAGGATCCACTTGATCTTGCCGTCCACAACGGCCGGATACGGGTCGCCGTCCAAGGTCAGGAACGGCGCCACCTTCTCCACTCGATCCCGGGGCGTCCGGTCGTAAAGGATCTTGGACGTCGAATTCACCTGGTTGGACAGCAGGAGGTTCTGGTCCTGGAACTTGATCGCGTAGAGCAACTTGCGGATCGACGACCCGATCCCGACCCCACCGCTGCCGGTGTAGGTGTTGTTCACCTGGCCGCTGGCGTTGTTGTCGTCCGGGTAGTCCAGCTCCTGCGCTTGGCCACCCTTCGGCGCGCCGACGATCGAGTAGTCCGGCGAGCGCTCGCCGAAGTAGATCCTGGGCTGGTAGTCGGGCAGTGCCCCGGTGGACGGGATGCCCTGCTGGAAGAACACCGGCTTACCGTCGGTGGTCCGCTGGTTTCCGTAGGCCGCGACCACGCCGAACCCGTGGGTGTAGACGATGTGGTCGTTGACCCAGTTGCGCTGCTCCGGCGGGGCGGCGTCGAGATTCAGCTCCCGGGTCGCGATCACCGTGTCACGGGTCGCGCCGTCGATCTTGTAGCGATCGACGTCCAGGCTGTCCGCGAACGAGTAGTACTGCTTGATCTGCTGCAACTGCCCGAAGGTCGGGCTGACCAGGGCCGGGTCGAGCAACCGGATGCCCGGGATGGTTTCGGCGCTCTCCCGCAGCGCGGCCGGATCGGCGTCGGTGCGGGCCGGGAAGTTTGTTGTCTTGACGTTCGACAGCCCGTACGCGTCTCGGGTGGCGGTGATGTTCCGTTGGATGAACCTGGCCTCCAACTCCCGGGCGCTGGGCGTGACCTGGAACCGCTGGACGGCGGCCGGATAGATGCCGCCGACCACGATCGCCGAGACAACCAGCAGCGCCACCCCGTACAGCGGGATCAGCCGCCAGCGGTCGGCGACCGCGGTAATGATGAACAATGCCGCAACGATGACGGCGATCCCGGCGAGCACCCCGCGAGCAGTCAGTACCGCATTGGCGTCGGTGTACGTCAGGCCGGTGATCAGCCGAGAGTCCTTGGTGGAGAGGGCGAACCGGCCGAGCCAGTAGTCGACGCCGCGCAGCAGCAGAAAGAGCCCGGCCAGCACGGACAGGTGTACCCGAGCCGCCGAGGTGAGCCGTTGGCCGGCACCCTGCAACCGCAGCCCGCCGTAGAGGTAGTGAGTGACCAGCGCGGCGATCGCGGCGAGGAACACCACCGCGGTCAGGAAGCCGACGATGAACTGCAGCCAGGGCAGGGTGAAGACGAAGAACGACATGTCCATGTGGAACTGCGGATCGTTCTTGCCGAACGGCACCCGGTGCAGCCAGAGCTGGAGGGTGGCCCACTGCTGGCTGGCCGCCGACCCGGCGAACAGGGCCAGCGCGAGCGGCACGGCGATCCCGACCAGCCGGCGCAGCGGTTCGATGCTCTCCCGATATCGGTCCAGGCCCACCTGCTCGGCCGAGACCGGCGCGTAGATCGGTCGGCTGCGGTAACCGATCATCAGGCTGCTCGCCACCGCGGCCGCCATCAGCGCACCGCCCAGCACAAAGAGCAGCACCCGGGTGATCAGTTCCGTGCGGTACACCTGCACGTATCCGACCGACTGGAACCAGAGCACCTCGGTCCACAATTGGGAGGCGATCAGCACCAGCACGATCAGCACGCCCAGGGCGATCAGGGTCGGCGCCAGCGCACCCCGCCGCCTTCTCTGAAGGACGGGACGGGGGCCTCGTGGATCGCGCTCGTAGGTCACGCAAAGAGAACTTACTCACCGTCGCCCCGGTTCCCTATCCGGCGGACCTGGTGGCGGCCTGTGAATACGCTGAAACGACCCATCAGATCGCCCTCAGCTGCGTCCCTGACGATTGGTGGCCGGCCTCGGGATGAAAGGATCGGAGCGTGGATATCCCCTTCTCCGACACTCGCACGCTCGCCGTCACCCGGGTGGTGGTCGAACTCGAACGGCACGTGGCCGCCGACGGCTGGGACGCCCCGATCCGGATCTTCGCGCTGGTCCGGACGGCGGGTGCGCTGGAGCGTGACCCCACCCTGACCGACCGGTTGCCGGCCGACGTCATCGCCGCGGCGGTGGCTGATCCCGACCACCTGACGGCCGTCGAGCAGGAGGGACTGCCGGAGGCGCCGACCCTGCACGACCTGCTCGGCCAGCTGGCCTGGCCGGAGAGCGTGGACGGCGCGGCCGTGGTGGTGGAACGCAGCGTGATCCCGCCGGAGGTGGAGGCGCAGATGCCGAAGGCCGAGGATGAGGCGCTGACCTGGCTGCAAGCGCATCCGGAGCGGCGGGACGTTCGGCTGGCGGCGGCCACGCTGCGTGGCGGTGAGCACTCCTGTGCGCTGCGGGCCCGCGATCACGATGCGGACGACCAGGTCGCCGTCGGGCCCGAACTGGCCCCCGGCCTGGTCGCCGCGGTCGCCGCCACCCTGGACTGAGCCGGGGACACGGCCTAGCAGCCGGGCAGGCCGCTCACTCGGTCGGCGGCGATCGCCGTCACCGCGTCCCGGGCCGCGTTCAGCGTCGCCACCTTGACCACGGTCAGGCCGTCCGGGATGTGCTTGAGCACCTCGGGGCAGTTGTCCGCGGGAGCGAGGAAGTACCGGGCCCCGGCTCGCCGGGCACCCACCAGCTTCTGCCGGATGCCGCCGATCGGCCCCACCACACCATCGGCGTCGATCGTCCCGGTGCCCGCAATTTTCTTTCCGCCGGTCAGGTCGCCGGGGGTCAGCGTGTCGATGATGCCGAGAGCGAACATCGTCCCGGCGCTGGGTCCACCGATGTCCTCGATCTGGATCTTGACCGTGAACGGGAACTTGAACGTGGGGTCGATGTAGACGCCGAGCACGGTGTGCCCGTCGTCGGGCGAGGCGACGGTCCCGACCGTGACCGTCTGGGTGGCGGACTTGCGCCGGACCTCGACCTTGACGTCACCACCGGCCTTGGTCCCCTGCAGCACGGTGCGGAGCGCCTTCAGGTCGGTGATGGGCCGGCCGTTCACGGCCAGGATCACATCGTCGGTCTCCAGCACCCCGGCGGCCGGCGCGGAGGCCTCCACCCCGGCGACGGCCAGGGTGGTCGGCACCTTGATGCCGAGCGTGGACAGCGCGGCGGCGGTGGCGCTCTCCTGCGAGCTCACCATCTCGGCCTTGTTCTGGGCGTCGCTCTGCTGCTGGGTCTGCCCCGGAGCGAACACCTCCTCCTGCGGCACCACGGCTGCGGTCCGGTCCAGCCAGCCCGTGATCACCTGCACCAGCGTGATCGGCCGGTCCGGCCCGCCGACCACCGAGACCGTGGTCAGGTCCAGCTGGCCGGTGCTGGGGTAGGTGGTCCGCCCGGAGATCGAGATCAGCTTCTTGCCCTTGACCTCGCCGAGGGTATTCAGCACCGGGCCCGGGTGCAGAACGGCATAGTCGACCGGCAGCAATGCGGCCAGCGCACCGATCAGGACGGCCGCAAAACCGGCGATCAGCATCACTACGGTCCGCGACTCGATCGCCGTCGGCACCTGCTCATCGCCGGGTCCTGGATGTGCGGCGGTCACCACCGGCTGCTCTGTCACGGGATCAGCCTAGATCGCACCGCTGTGCCGGTTGGCCCACGGCTGGTCAATGGTTGGGCCGTGGCTGGTGGTTCGGGTGGCGAATCAGGGCTCGGGGGTGGCTCTGCGCCGCCGGGTCTGCCGGGATCGAGCCTGTCGGAGGATGGCGGCGGTGCCGACCAGGGCGACGGCGGCGCCGGCCGCTCCCATCGCCGCGTCCCGCCGGTCGACCCGGCGGCCGACCACCGTCCGCCGGCCGCTCACCTCGTCCAACAGCTCGCGCAGGCAGGCCTCGTTGTCGTGGCTCGGGGTCCAGCCGGCCGCCGACAGCGTGGCCGAGCCGATCACCCAGGGATGGACGACGTAGGCCAGTTCGCTGGCCGGAGTGGGTAGGACGCCGACCCGGTGCAGCCGCTCGGCGGTGCTGAAGGCCAGCCCTGCCGGTACCTCCAGCCGCCGCATGCCGCTCAGCCGCTCGACGTCGTCCTCGGCCAGCGAGTCCACCGAGCCGGCGGTCAGCCAACCGTCGAGGCCGAGGTCCAGCGCGGTCCAGACGGCCGACGCCAAGTCGTCGACGTGGCAGAACTGCCAGCGTGTGCTCGCACCGCGCAGGACGAGCAACCGGGGCGCCTCGAAGTGCCGGGTCACCGCGCTGTCCACCCCCGGGCCGACCAGGGCCGCCGGCCGGATCACGGTCAGCGACAGCGCCGGGTGGACCCGAGGGATCCGCTCCAGCACGCGCTCGACCTCCAGCAAGTCGCCGATCAGCCCGTCATCCGGGTCGGCCCGGCCGTCCGCGTCGTCCGGCAACGGCACCGGGTTGTCCGGCCGAGCGCCGAAGATCATCGCGCTGGTGACGACGATCAAGCGCTGGGCGCCTACCGCGGCGGCGGCCGTGGTCACGGCCTGGGCGGCCCGGACGGCACGGACCCGGCGCTCGGCCGCCGGTTGGCTGAGCACGATTCCGAGATCGTCCGCGGTGGCCAGATGCACCACCACATCAACCCCGGTGAGCGAGTCCGCAACCTCCGGTGAAGCGATGTCGGCGTGCCGCCAGTGCACCCCGCAGGCCCGGTCGGCCGCCATCAGCTCGGCGTCGGTCCGGTCCGGGGCGTCAATCGCGACGAGCTGCTTCGGTCGCAGGCCGGTGCTACTGCGATCGGTGCTACTGCGATCGGTTCGACCAGCACTGCCATCCGGATCCGTACCCATTCGGCTGAGCAGCTGCCGCAGCACGGCCCGGCCCGCCGGGCTAGCCGCCCCGGTGACGGCGATCACCGGGCGCGCGGCGCCACGCCCGGCACCCGGACGCGACAAGGCGCGGAAACGCCGATTGGGGGTCACGCTGGAGATCCCATCACCACATCATCGCGCGTGGCACGCCGAGGCAGGGCCGGACGTTGTGCTCTCGTAGGGCCGCGCTCTCGGAGAACTCCCGGCAGTGCCACAGTGAGGACTGTCAGCTTCAAGAGGTCAGGGTTCGGTGCGAACCTGGAGTCGGACGCGAAAGTACGGCGTGAGGCCGACAATGAGCGCTAGCGAGGAGAAACATCAATGAGTGAGCAGGGGCGCGACGATGGTCGGGACGGCGAGTCCGACGACCCCCGCGACGACGAGCTGACCCCGAGGGACGGCGACTCAGGCACGCCGGAGGGTCCCGGTTCGCCTGCCGACCCGAACGACCCGCTGGCCGGGCTGATCGCCGCGATGCTCGGCTCGGGCGGCGCCCCGGACCTCAGCGGTCTGCCGGGGATACCGCCGGACCTGCTCGCCAACCTGCCGCCGGGCCTGCTCAACATGCCCGGGATGCCGCAGGATCCACAGGCCCTGCAGCAGATGCTCAGCTCGGTGCAGCAGTTGCTGACCACCGGCGGGGACGGACCGGTGAACTGGGATCTGGCAACCCAGGTGGCCCGGCAGGCCGCCGCCGAAGGCGGCGACCCCAGCATCGGCGAGGCCCAGCAACGCCGGGTGGCCGAGGCGCTGCGGACCGCCGACCTGTGGCTGGACCGGGTCTGCGAGTTGCCGGCCGCCACTGCGCGGACCGAGGCGTGGAGCCGCGCGGAGTGGATCGAGAACACCCTGCCGGTCTGGAAGGTGGTGGTGGAGCCGGTCGCGAACAGCGTCGGCGAGGCGATGGCCAGGGCACTCACCGAGCAGGCCCCGCCCGAGGTGCAGGCGGTGCTCGGCAACGCCTTGCCGATGATGCGGAAGATGGGCGGGACGTTCTTCGGCGCCCAGCTCGGCCAGGCTTTGGGCGCCCTCTCCCGGGAGGTGATCGGCGGCGGAGACATCGGCCTGCCGCTGTTGCCGGCCGGTCGGGTGGCGCTGATTCCGGAAAACCTGGCCGAGTTCGGCGCGGGTCTCGGCCTGGAGGAGGACGAGGTCCGGCTCTACCTGGCACTGCGCGAGGCGGCCCATGCCCGGCTGGTGGCCGGGGTGCCGTGGCTGCGGGCGCATCTGCTGGCCGCGGTCGAGGAGTACGCCCGCGGGATCGTGATCGACACCGATCGAATCGAGGCCGCCGTCCGGGAGATCGATCCGAACGACCCGGAGTCCCTGCAGCAGGCCCTGGCCTCGGACATCTTCGAGCCGGAGCGGACGCCGGTGCAGCAGGCCGCCCTGGACCGGCTGGAGACGGCCCTCGCGCTGGTGGAGGGCTGGGTCGACGAGATCGTCGACGAGGCGGCCCGGCACTCGCTGCCGCACGCCTCGGCGCTGCGCGAAACGGTCCGTCGGCGCCGGGCCGTCGGCGGACCGGCCGAGCACACGTTCGCCTCCCTGGTCGGCCTGGAGCTGCGGCCGCGCCGGTTGCGGGAAGCGGCCGCGGTCTGGGCCGAACTGACCGCTGTTCGGGGTGCGGCCGGCCGGGACGCGCTCTGGCAGCACCCGGACATCGCTCCGGGCGAGGCGGCCTTCGCCGATCCGGCCGGATTCGCCCGGGCGGACCAGGCCAAGGACGACGTGGACGCCGAACTGGCCCAGATGCTCGACGACGACAAAGGTGAGTGAGGCCGACGTCCGCACCCGGTTGGTCGACGAGGTTCGGCGGGCGCTGATCGCAGCGCCCGCGCCGGATGCTCAGGCCCGGTTCGAGCAGGTGGCGTGGCTGGGTCTGCTGGAGCTGCACCGCGCCGCGCTGCTGACCCGACAGCAGGCACCGGCGCACCTGACCGCATCGGCGGCCGTGCTCTCCCCCGATGCCCGGTACACCTGCCTGGTGATGCATCACAAGCTCGGGTTGTGGGTGCAGCCGGGCGGTCACTTCGAGCCGGGTGACGAGTCCGCTGCTGCCGCGGCAGGTCGGGAGGTGCTGGAGGAGACCGGGCTGAGCGGTCGGGTTATGCCGGTTCCGGCCCAGCTGTCCCGGCACCCGGCGCCGTGCGCCCCGGGCGTCGTCGACTGGCACCTGGACATCCAGCACATCCTGGTGGCCGAGCGGACCACCCCCCGGGCCAGCGACGAGACCCCCGAGGTGGCCTGGTGGCCGGTGCAGGAGCTACCGGTGGACATGGCCGGCGGCGTGCAGCAGCTGGTCGACCGAGCGGTATCGGTGCTCGGGTCTGACCCGACTTCCCTCCCGCTAAGCCAGTGATCACTACTAAAGATCAATCTGCAATTTGGACGGGGTTCTGCCCCATTGAGTGGGTCAAATCGCCGCACAGATCAGGCTTTTTCTTGATCCATTGCGCGCCGGCGAAGCCGGGCGGGGTTGGGGTGGGTAATCAGTCTGGTGGGGAGTCGCTGGTGAGGACGTCGGTAGTGCCGTCGAGCGAATCGGCCACCTCGTGGTGATCCTGGTCGACCGGCAGGTCCCGGGCGGCGGCGAAACCCTCCAGGAAGCCGCGGGCCCGCTCGGTGCGGGGGTACGTGTCCAGCAAGGACCAGAAGTTCGGGCCGTGGCCGGGCTGGATCAGGTGCGCGAGCTCGTGCAGCAGCACGTAGTCCAGGACCCAGGCGGGCATGCCGAGCAGCCGGGTACTCAGCCGGATCGATCGATCGGCCGGGGTGCATGATCCCCAACGGCTGTTCTGGTTGCTGACCCAGGTGACGCTGGCGGGCGTCGCCAGTCCACGCAGGTGCCGCTCGGAGAGGGTCTGCGCCCGGGCCATCAGTTCGTCGTCACCGGGTCGGCGGCGGCGTTCCTGGGCGGACAGCCTGGAAAGCATCCGAGTCACCCACTCACGTTCCTGTGCCCGGGTGAAACGCGCAGGGATCAGCACCACCGTGCGCCCGGCCTCGCGATAGGCGGTCACGGTGCTGCGCCGCCGGCCGCTGCGGCGGACCTCGACCGGGGGCTCGTCCGGAGTCCCGGGAGTGATGTCACCCACCTGGAGCACCGTACCGGCCGAAGCGCCCCAGAATCCGCTATCCGTCCGCACGAGATGATCGAGCCGCAGGTGAAAGACCCGATTGGCGCCGATCGATGCCCACTCCGGACAGGTGTCGGAACAGCCCTTGACGTCGTCCGATCCCCCTCATACCGTCGTGAGGGAGGCCCCGGGTACGGGCGTGGCGCGCTGGGGAAGGCGCGCTGCGTTCGTCCTGGGGCCCTCCAGTTTGTGGCCGTTCCGGGCTTCGCCCAGGGCCCATCGTCACCCCTCGTACCCACTTCGGCGACTCGCCGAGCGGCCGTGTGCACGAGCGCTGTGCTCAGCCTGGGCTAGTGTGACTCTCCGTCCGGGCCCTGGAGTCGATGCGGAAGGCGTCACGCCCCGCCAAGGAGTTGCCCAGCAGGGCAGTCGGCGCGTCGGGACCATCCCATGAATGGTGACAGGAGCAAGCATGTCCGATACGTACAGCGGCGAGTTCTACTGCGTGAAGTGCAAGGAAAAGCGTCAGGCCGAAGGCAAGATCGTCGAGACCAATGGTCGACGGATGGCCAAGGGCAAGTGCCCGGTCTGTGGCACCAACCTGAACCGGATCCTCGGCAAGGCCTGATCAACACCACCTCGGCGAGGGTCCGGCGCGAACTGCGCACGGGCCCTCGCTGTTGTTTGCCCACTGCTGGGGCTGTGGATAACTTCTGCAGGCTGTCGGCGGGACGTGGCAGGCTGCACGGGTCGAGAGGGGGCGCCGTGCAGCTGCAGATCAAGCCCGGCCTGCGCCGGGTGTGGCGTGAGGTCGGCACGCTCCAGATCGGGCTCTCTCGGCGCCGGGGCACGGTGATCGCCGGACTCACCGCGGCCGACGTCCCACTCATCGATCAATTGCGGGACGGCGTCGATGCCTCGGTCTTCGAGGCCGACGACGACGGACTGGAGGCGGCCCGCCGTCGCGAACTGGTCGGGCTGCTCACCGAGGCCGGCGTGCTGGTCGGGACGGGGATCGGGCGTCGGGTCCGAGAAGGGCTCGGGATGGCGGCCGAGCGACTCGTACCGGACGCCGCGGTCTGGTCGCTGGTGCATCCGGATGTCGGCGACGGCTGGGGCCTGCTGGCGGCCCGCGCGTCCCGCCGAGTGCTGATCTCCGGGGCCGGGCGGCTCGGCAGCACGGTGGCGAGCACACTCGCCGCCGCCGGGGTCGGTGAGCTCCTGGTCGCCGATCAGCGCAGAGTGACGGCTGGTGACCTGGCCCCGGGTGAGGCCGGCCGTCCGGATCTCGGCCGACCTCGCGAGGAGGCCGCGCTGGATGCCGTTCGTCGGTTCGGCAGCCGGGCCGAGCGAGCTGGGCCCGGTGCCCTTAGTGGATCTGGTGGGCCGAGTACCGGACGGGCGGAGCACGGCTCAGCCGCGGACCGCCCGGACCTGGTGGTGCTGATCGAGCACGGCGCCGCCGATGCGACCGCAGCCGGCCGGCTGGTGAGCGCCGACCAGGCGCACCTGTCGGTGGTGATCCGCGAGGACGACATCCTGGTCGGGCCCCTGGTCCGGCCGGGCAGCGGGCCTTGCCTGCGCTGCCTCGATCTGCACCGCGGCGACCGGGATCCGGCCTGGCCGTCGGTCCTCGCCCAGTTGCTCAGCCCAGCCTCGGGCACGCTGCAGCCGGAGGAGACCGCGGCCTCGACGCTCGCCGCCGGGCTGGTCGCGCTGCAGGTGCTGGCCCAGCTGGACGGCGTCGCCGAGCCGGCCACCGCAGGTGCGACGCTGGAGATCGAACTGCCGGACGGTTTGATCGCCCGGCGGAGCTGGCCGGCACATCCCAGCTGCGGCTGTCACTGGCCGCCCCAGGCATCTGGTACGGGCCAGGATCAGACCACAGCCGGCGACGAGTCCGTCACTGCCCGCGATCCGCGTGGCTCTTCCGCAGATCAGCGCGGCGATCCGAGCTCGGCGGGCGCGCGCTTAGGTCCGCCGACGAGGACAATGGAACCGTGACAGACCTTCCCCGTCGTGCGGTCACCCGCACGGCCAAGCTGGCGAGCCTGCCCATCGGCTTCGCCGGCCGTACCGCCTGGGGCATCGGCAAGCGGCTCGGCGGCAAGCCGGCCGAGATGGTCGCCGCCGAAATGCAGGCCCGCACCGCCGAGCAGCTCTTCCGGGTGCTCGGTGAGCTCAAGGGCGGGGCGATGAAGTTCGGCCAGGCCCTGAGCATCTTCGAGGCCGCCCTCCCGGAGGAGATCGCCGGACCGTACCGGGCCACCCTGACCAAGCTGCAGGACTCGGCTCCCCCGATGCCGGTGGCCACCGTCCACAAGATCCTTGCCGAGCAACTCGGCCCCCGCTGGCGGCGCAAGTTCGAGAGCTTTGACGACAAACCCGCCGCGGCGGCGTCCATCGGTCAGGTGCACCGGGCGGTGTGGCGGGACGGTCGACCGGTAGCCGTGAAGATCCAGTACCCCGGTGCCGCCGAGGCACTGGTCTCGGACCTGAACCAGGTGTCTCGGGTCGGCCGGGTGGCGGCCGGCTGGATCCCGGGGCTGGACATCAAGCCGATCCTGGACGAGCTGAAGGCCCGGATGGTTGAGGAGCTCGACTATCACCTCGAGGCGAAGACTCAGGCCAAGTTCGCCAAGGTGTTCCGGGACGATCCGGTGTTCGCGATTCCCGACGTGCTGGCCAGCAGCGAGCGGGTGATCGTCAGCGAATGGCTGGAAGGCGTTCCGCTGTCGGTGCTGATCGCCTCCGGCACCCAGGAGGAGCGGAACCATGGTGCCCGCCGGTACCTGGAGTTTCTGATGGCCGGTCCGGCCCGAGCCGGTCTGCTGCACGCCGATCCGCATCCGGGCAATTACCGACTGCTGCCGGACGGCCGGTTCGGCGTCCTCGACTTCGGTGCGGTGAAGCGACTGCCGCAGGGCATGCCGCCGGAGATCGGCCGACTGCTGACGATGGCGTTGCGGGGCGAGGCCGACGAGGTGGTCGCCGGACTGCGCGAGGAAGGCTTCATCAAGTCCTCGATCAACCTCGACGGCGAGGCTCTGCTGAGTTACCTCGAGCCGTTCCTGGAACCGGCCCGGCACCCGGTCTGGCGCTTCGAACGGGCCTGGATGCGGCAGCTCTTCCAGCACATCAACGACCCTCGTCGGCCGCAGTGGACGATCGGGCTGAAGCTCAATCTGCCACCGGAGTACCTCTTGATCCACCGGGTCTGGATCGGCGGGATCGCCGTGCTGTGCCAGATCGAGGGCGACGTCCCGGTGCCCGAGGTGCTGGACCAGTGGCTGCCCGGCTTCGAGTCCACCACTGAGGCCGATCTGGTCTGAAAGCTCTTCTCAGAAAGCCTTCTCAGCGGCAACCGGCAGAGCGACGGCGGCCAGCAACGGCAGCAGCACCACGGTTGAGAAGGCCGCTGGATAACCGGAGATCGGGCCGACGCCGAGGATCAGGGTGGCGATCACTGGCGGGGTCGCCGCGGCGACGATGTTCTGCGCGGTGTTCTGCACGCCGAGCGCCCGCCCCGCCCAGGCCTGGCCGGCCCGCTCGGCGACCGCCGTGAACGCCAACCCGTTGGTGCTGACCGTGAGTATCGCGGCAAGCAGCACCGCCAGGACCACCAGCGCGGTCCCGCTCGCGGCACCCGCGGCCAGGAGCAGCAACGCCGCGCAGGTGGCGAGACAGAGGCTGCGCATCGGCCCGAGACGGCTCCCGGCCCGGTCCGACCACCAGCCCGCGGCCAGGCGACTGCCGGCCCCGGCCACCTGGGCTCCGGCCAGCAGCGGCCCGGCCGCCGAGGTACTCCAGCCCCGGTCGCTGACCAAGTAGTCGAAGGCGAACGCGGCCACCGTGAACTGCGGAATCACCATCAGCGAACTGGCCAGATGGACCCGCCACAGATAGCCGGCCCGGTACGGCGAAGCCGCCTTGACGGCCGGGGCAGGCTCGCGCCGGGCGTCCCGGACACCGACCGCGATCAGCACCGCCGCGAGCGCACAGCAGCCGGAGAGGAAGATCAGCGCGTCGGAGGTGTCTCGGGCGCCGAGCACCGGCAGCGCCAGCGCGGCCACCCCGACGCCCAGCGGTTGGCCGGTCTGCCGAAGGCCCATCGCCAGACCTCGCTCCTCGATCGGGAACCAGCCGAGAATCAGCCGACCGCTGGCCACCTGGACACAGGCCGCGCAGGCACCGGCGACGAACAGCAGGCCGCCGATCACGACCAGGCGGTCCGAGGCCGCGGCGGCCAGCAGCGCGATGGCGGCGCCGGCCAGCCCGGTGGTCAGCACCCAGCGCTCGCCGACCCGGTCGGTGATCACACCCCAGATCACCAAGGCGCAGAGCACCCCGAAGACCGGCGCGGACACCAGCAGCCCGGCCTGGGCCAGGGTCAGGCCGTCCGCGCGGAACGCTGGCACGAGGAACGGCAGTCCGTACTGGAACGCACAGGCGGCGATCAGACCCGTCATCCCGATCGCCAGCACCACCCACCGCCGACGTCCAGTCTGTTGATACATTCCGCGACGGTAACGCGAATGCCCAGTTGGCGAGACGAGCATCTCGACATACGAGATGGTCAGTCATCCCAGCAGGAAGATCACGCTACGTACAGATGACGCCCAGGTATCGCCCAGAGTGGTGAATGTTCATCCAAGCGTTACGGCGGGGGCCTACCCTGATGGTCATGAACAGCTCGACGCGTTCAGAAACCGTCCATAACGAAGACCACGAACGGACCGGTCTGGCACGGATCCCCGGGCAGGGTGGCGAGCGAACCCTCTGCCGGCAGTGCTCAGCGGTCGCGCCGGAACGGCTGGTCCGGGTGCTCGGCGCCTGGTCGGTGATCGACGGCGTAGCGGTCTGGGACTGCGACAGCTGCGCCCGGGCCCGGGTACACGAGTTCGAGAAGGGCTAGCGCGGCGTCAGGTAGATGAAACCGGGGCCTTCGTCCCGGTAACTGACGCCGAGCCGGTCACACGCAGCGGCCAGCGCCGGTGCCCAGGACCCGGTGACGGACTCGTCCGCCGCCTCAAACCCGTGATCCGCGGTGAGCAGGAATGTCACCTGATCGGTCACACCCAGGCTGTCGAGATGAGCCAGCAAGGCGCCGAGCCGTCGGTCCGCCTCTCGCAGACTGTCCTGGGCGATCTCGGACCGGGTGCCGCCGGCGTGGTGCCCGGCGTCCGTAACGATGTTGGACCACCAGGTCAGCCGGGGAGCGGTGGCCGGGTCGGCGAACAACCCGAGGATCTGAATGAGACCGGCATCGTCCACTCGGGTGCACCAGCGGTAGTAGCGATCCTCCAGATGATCCAGCCGAGTGAGATATGGGCTGTCCTCCGCGGCGGGCAGGACGCCGTCCAGCCCGCCGGCACCGCGGTCGTCACCCTCCGCGCGGACCAGCTGCATCGTGGAGGTCGTCGCCCCCCGATCGATCGGCTCGTCCAGACAGGCTGACCTGGCCGTCGGCTGCGCCCGGGCCAGCATCTCGAACACAGTAGACACGCCTGGCCGCAGCCATTCGGCGCTGCGATGCCAGGTGGTCTCGGTGTTGGCCAGGATCTGCTGATCGCGAACCCGGTCGTAGAAGACGTTCCCGAGGATGCCGTGCCGCCCCGGACCGACGCCGGTCAGCGCCGAGGTGTGGTTGCACAACGTCACGCTCGGGAACTCAGCCACCGCTCCGCCGGTCAGCGCCGTACCGGCGGCCAGCAGGCGGGCCACGGCGGGCAGTTCACCCGCGCTGGCCAGGGACAGCAGGTCCGAGCTGGGAGCGCCGTCCCAGAGCAAGCCGATCACGAACCTGCCGACGCCGGCCTCGGCCAGATCGGTGCGCGCCCGCCCGTCCAGGGCGGCACCGTCGGCGTCTCGGTGATCCTCGGCGGGCACCCCGGCCAGGTGCAGCAGGGTCGGTGCGATGTCGACGGTGCGGGCATGATCGGCCACCAGGCCGAGGGGCCGGACGCCCGCCCCGGACAGCAGGAACGGCGCTCGGGACTGGATGACGTCCAGCGAACCGTGCTCACCACGGTGTCCGCCGCGCTCGGGAAAATAGTGCCGAGGGGTGTGGACGACAACCACGTCGGGGCTGCGATCGGGGTCGGCAAAGAACGAGAGCAGCCGCCGCGCCGGTTCCGGATAGGCATTGCGCTCGTTGTCCGGACCTGGGTCGGCGCACTCCAACGGGTACGGCAGGAAGGCCAGCGGATCGGTGTTCTGGACGGGATCACGTCCCGCCAGCAGTTCGTGCCGCTCCTGCCCGGTCTCGGTGAGCCAGAGCCGGACCGCGCCGCCGGAGTTGCGCACGATGACTGCGGGCCGATCGGCGTCATCCCGGACCGGATAGGCGACCAGATCAATGATCCGCGCGAGTTCAGGCGACGTGAGTTCCATGGCCACGGCTTCGGCAGCGGATCGGCAAGCTACCTTCTCCCACCCTGACGGGCGGGAGGTGCCCCCTGTCCAGGCATCGTCGCGCCGCTTCTCGCTCATGGACAGACACTAAGCCGTGTCGTCGTCCGAGGTCATCGATGTTCAGCCGATGCGCGGCGGGGATGCATGACGGGGGTGTTCATGAAGTGGGGCCTGACCATCCCCTCCGACGGTCAGGCCCCATCTGCTCTCAATGACGCATCGAAGAGGCGCGAGGTTGCGCTCCAGATGCAGCGTTCTCAGACTTTTTTTCCGGCGAACCCTCCGCAGAGCTCACCCTGGATGGATCAGCGGACCGCCCGGACGGCCGACCTGGCCTCGCGCGGCTGGCTGTCGACCCGGCCTACGGCGTCGCTCGCCCGGTGCAGTGCCCGGGCTTCGCGGTCCGCTTTCCGGTTCCGGAGTCGAGCCCGGAACGCTGAGTTGACCAGGCGCTCTTGCCTAGCTCTGTGTTCGAGCTCGAGTTGATGGAGGTGGAACATTTGATGGGCCAAATAGCCTTGCACGGTGTCCTCAGTCCCGACCACCGGCTGATTGCCCGTGGTCAATAAGCGTTGTCTGTCAGGAGTTGGTGTGCCGGCAGTTGCCTGCCGACGGGGCGGTCGGGACGTCCGCAGTGCGGGCGGCGGCCCTCAGGCCGCCACCACGCACTTACGGGGCCGTCCCCGAGGCCGCTTGCGTGGAACCACGACGCCGGCCGCGAACAGCTCGCCGCCCCAGACACCCCACGGTTCGTGGCGTTCCAGAGCTCCGGCGAGACATGCGGTCCGAACCGGGCAGTCGAGGCAGAGGGTCTTGGCGCGTTCGACATCCGCCGGAGACTCTGCGAACCAGAGTTCCGAGTCGAACACCCGACACGGCATCTCGGTGTCGGAGACCACGTCGGTCTCTTCCACCAATGCGTCGAGTAGGGCGGTGAGCTGCACGGTGTTCATCCCCTTGGTTTCATTAACCCGGTTGGCTGCACCGGATCGTTTCTGTCGGTCTGTTGGATCGAAGTACCGAGTGGTTTTCGAGTCAGACAACGAAAAAGCCGCGGACCCGAAGCGGGGGTCCGCGGCTTGAGTGAGGCCGATAGGTGGATGCCTATCCGGTGCCACTCATTGCGGAGTACCCGTAGCGGGGCTTGCTGACCTGGACGTTGTTCATGACGCTGAATGCGCCGATCTGGGCGCCATAGCGGGTGGAGATGCCGGTCCGCGGGGAGCTGACCTGAGTTGACAGGTCAGTCCCGTGCCACGTGTCCGCGCGGAAGCCGGTGCCACCCGACGATGGGCAGACCTGTCCCCTGAGATCGCCCTGCGTGACTGCGCGCTCGTGAACCTCGAGAGCGGGGGTGGCAGCCACACGGGACAACGCGGACGCTGCGAACGCGATCACTGTGTTACCCACGACTAGCCACCTCCTCACTCTGGTACCGGCCGACCCCGTTCGGGGCGGCCGCGGTGGATCTTCTATGACGACTCGTCAAGGGTAGAGCCCCTGGGCCGACGACCACAACGTATTTAATTCGTGTGTCTTCTGGAGCTCATCCGTCCGTCATCTGGACTGCAGCGACATGCCCACGATGACCAGCCCGGCCAGCGGGCCGATCAGGAAGCACAGCACGAACCCCAGCCGGGTCGGCGGGTTCGCCGGTACACCCTGCAGCACTCGGGTGCGACCACCGATGCTGAGCACGAGAAACGCCACCACGAAGCCGATCAGCGGGATGACAAAGAGCACCATGATCGGATTCGTCTCGGTTCCGCCCCGGGAGAAGGCAAGGCCCTGGAAGCCCAGGACGACGAGCGCCGCGATGCCGTAGACGAGCAGACCCCGCACCATCCCCGTCATCCCCGGCAGCAACGCCGGGTACTCACCTCGGGTGGCGGCCTGGAGGGACGCGGCGTCCCCGCGGTCGATAGCGCCCGCCAGTTGGCTCAACGCGATCGGCGGATCGACCACCCCTTCTGGCGGAATGGGCGTCAGCTTGGGCCGGCGAAGCCGCAGCTTGGCGGCCAGGTCCGTCAGCATTCCGCCCTGACCGCGCAGTCGCGCCTCCAGTTCGTCAGCGTGCGTCGTCATCTGCGCCACGGCCTCGCGCATCCCCGCCGTCCGGGCCGACTCCTCGGCACGCACCGCGTCCAGACGCCGTGCGTACTCCTCGTACTGAGCCCATCCGTCACCGCTGATGACACCGTCACTGCTCACGACGCTCCACGCTTCCTGTCACCCGCTCGTATCGCCGCCCGTGCCATCAGGATGCTCTCCTCGAGAGGCCGATCGCCTGATCGATGATGGCGGTCGGCTCCGCCCCCGGATTCCCGGCGATCTTTGAACAAGCATCCCAAAAGCTGGCACATCCTCGATAGGTGATCCTCCAGCAACCTATGGCGCCGCGCCGTCGGTGTCGGGTCCGGTCGAGCCACTCGGTGAACAAGGCAGATACGGCGACGTCTCGCCGTCCTCGCCTCGGTTACCGGCCGCCCAGCGCTCATGTGAGACCCGAAAACGTACGCGAAACGAACTTGTCCCGGAAATCTGGCGTTTACTCGGCACTCTGCCCACATGCCGAATCATGATCGCGACTCATCATTTTGAGACAGGCTCTCGTCGGGTGCGATCGAGAGGGTTTTACGAACAATTTCACTTCCCTTCAAGAGGATCTTTGTCTTGCTTTCATCGTTCAAATGCAAATCCACTAGAAGGGATCGAAGGAGCATCCCGATCGCCCCGAAGAAGTCCTCCGACTGGCTATGGTCAAGAATAGAAAGCTCACCAGAAGCGGCTCGAATGGCGCTTTCGACAACCCAAAGGGGCGGGCTACCATCCGGCTCTCGAGCCCGATGAACGTCGCTGGCGTACTTCGCCAAATCAGGCCTTGATGGCTCGCTCCCGAATTTTTCGTGAACCAGAAGTCCGAGAAACCCAATCAAGATCGCGCCATACGCTACCGGGGATTCTGACATGAATGTAGAGAACGGAGCGGCATTCCCATTGACAAACAGCTCAAATGCATCTTCTACTTCCGAACCCGCTGGCGAATCATTCATGTCTGCACCTCCACACGATCACTCGTTCGATCCAAGGAACCGAGACTGCGTTAGTCAAGGGCGTCCAAGACTTCGGTGATGAATAATTCTCTCGGCTCGCCAACGAGGTGATGATCCTGAGCCACTGTGTTGACAATTACTATCTGCGTCCGCACGAGGTCTTCTGCCGAAATGCCCCGTAGGACATCGGGCTGCCCCAGAACTGCGCGGATGACCAGTTCCGTTGGCACCGTCTTGATACCCGCATCCGGGGGCTGGCGATCCTGCAACTGCTTCACATAGGCGGCTATGCTGTCTACCGATGGGTCTTCCGTAAATTGCTTGAGACAAGCATTTGTCAAGGCCATCATCGCAACAATCGATACACGATCGTTGCCCAGAGCAGCAATCGGGGATTTCCATCCTTCTCGGTCCCCATCCAGCAGTGCCTCTATCAACGCCCGTTCATTACTGCTCATGGTTGACATCCTTATGTCGTATCTCGGTCAAAGAACTTGCGAACGTTGGTCATGATCTTATCTGCAACAACAGCTCCCGCTTTCACGGCCACGGCCACGGATAACGCGATCGTTCCAACTATTTTCTGCGGAGCGACTCCCGTGGGCAGTGTCTCGCTGACTTGGAAATGCGGAACATTCGTTGCTGCGCCAGAAATATCTGGAGGCGTCGGAGGAGTCAAGATCACCTTGTCAACCACATCTGCCGCTGAGTTCCACAAGTCCCCGACATCCGGGGCCGCACTTGCAGCTCGATTACCCAGAGATTTAAGGCTCTTTGGACGATTGGAGGTATCCAGGAGTTCCTCGCCCACAGGTACTGACCGATCCTCGGAACTCTCGGTCAACTGGAGTGCAGGTGCAACGCTCAACGCGAAGTCCCGAATCGCTGCTCGAGCAGCTTCGAGCGAATCGATCGCCGATTTCACTCGCTGCGATGCCCTCTCCGCCTTACCGGAGACATCAACACCTGAAGAAGTCGCCTCATCTCCAAGAGCCAGTCGGTAACGAACGAACATGATCTCCGTACAGAGAACCATTGCCTTGGCGTGTATCGTTGCCTCCTCAGACGAATTGAGAGATTGCCCGAGTTGCACTACTGCCTTTCCGACAAGGCTTTCCTCTTCAGCCATCGTCTATCCCAGCTGAGCGGCATACTCGTCGCCGGCCGACTGCGCCTCACTGATGAGCCCCACAGCTTCTTCAAGCTTCTTGGCCGCCGTCCGGTAAGAGCTCACCGCCGCCACGACTTTGGGATGCCCAGTGCCCGCGGCCGCCTCATTCAGCGCCTGTAACGCATCGACAATGGACCCATCTGCGCTCGCAGCCGCGGTTTTGGCATTCTCCGCCGCCTCCGACGCCGAAGCGATCTGCTCCTTTGCCTCACCGATCGAGCTCACTCCCGACCCTCTCTATCAGCACACACCCTTGGCCTGAGGCGTCGCGAACGATGCAGAGATGCGGCAGACGAAGGGAAAATTGAGCAGGCTGACATCCCGGGCCATGAACCGTTCCTGTCGGCAGACATGGCTCAACCCAAGCTCGAGGCATACTCATTCGCAGCCTGCTGACCCTGACCGATCAGCGCCAAGACCTCCTCAAATCTTTCGACCGCCTCCTGATATGCGCCGAGAGCCTCGGTCATCTTCTCGTGATCACTGTCGGCTGCCGCATCGTTCAAAGCCTCCACCGCCTCATCGATGGATGATTTGGCGCTCACCATGGCGGTCTTCGCCTCATCGGCAGAAGCGGACGCGGCAGCGATCCTCTCCTTAGCCTCACCGATAGAACTCATCTCAACTATCCCCTCAGCGTTGGAAATCGGCTCTGTTCACCGCCCGATTCAAATGTCTCGGTCGTCGAAGCGCCCTGGCCGGACGAAAGGAACAAGCAGTCGGCGAGTGTCCTCGCCGCGATCCAGATAGAGTGCGCGATTACCCCGAGGCGACCACTCGAGATCGAACTGACCGAACAATGAATTCAGATCGGTCCCGCGAACGTTCAAGGCCAGAATTGACGAGATCTCGTCTTTGCCACCGGTGCCAAGATCATCGGTCAGTCGGCGCACTCCACGCCACCAACCTAGGACATGGTGGCCGTTCATCGGACCGTCCCGGAGCAACTCGCGCAGATCGTCAATCCCCTTCCGCTTAGTTCCCGGGATTACCTGCTTCAAGAGTGAAGAAGCGGCGTCCGCACCGAAGACCAACACGTACGTCCGGTGGTCCGCAGTCCGCTCTTTCGGACCTTCGGCCACCAAGCGGGAGATTACGTCACGATAGCCGGCCACCCCCAATATCTCGTGGATGTGGCCAGCAGCCTTCAACGTTGCCGCAGCGGCGTCAACCACATCATCGGCATCGGGAACGAGCCCCGCCAGCACGAAAGTCGCGGTTCCTGGCTCGTGTTGCTTGGCCAGGCTCAGCGCTGCGGCATGCAGAACATCCGCTCCAACCAGAGACGTTCCGATCACGGCCAAATGACGTCCGGGGCTGGCATCGAGTGTTATCCGGGCCGTGCTGAGCCCGACATCGACAGAGCGACCGATGAGAGCGGAACGACGTCGGACGTCAGGGGTCAGCCTTGCAAAGGTCGGGTCGTCCTCGATCCGTTGTTCAGCGAAGCCGATGAAGATCGCTGGAGGAGCTCCGCCCGGGGTGCGCATCTGCCAGAGCCGATGACGCAGCAGTGCAATGCTGTGGGATTCGGCGTTAGGGAACCGAGCTCGCCGGTTCCCAGAGGAAACGCCAGCGGCGTCGTTCATGATGAGCTGGCCGATTGGCAGGGTGTCGGCGCCCGAATTAAGGGAATCGAGAACGCCACCCCCGCCAGAGAGCGCGATCCGCATGCCAAACTGGCCAAACACCGACTGACCCTTGTTGTAGAGCGCCTCGATCCCAGAGATCGACTGGCTGGCGAGAATCAGGTGGATGCCATAGGAGCGGCCCTTCCTGGCGACCTCCTCCAGCAGCGTTACCGCCTTCTTCGCGGTCTCGTCGTTGCCCTGCAACAGAACGTGGAACTCGTCGATCACGGTCAGGATCCGGGGCAGGGCGATGTCTCGCCGCGAGGACCTCAGCTGGGCCAAGTTCGTCACTCCGGCCTGCTTCATCGCCGCGGCCCGCCGACTCATCTCGCGGACCAGTTCATTGAGCACGGCCAGGCCGTACTCGCGGTCCGATTCGACGCCGACCGCACGGGCATGCGGTACCCAGGTGGGATCCCGGTCGGTGGGGATGAATTCGGTGAAGGACACGCCCTCTTTGAAGTCCAGCAAGTACAGCGCCAGATCGTCCGGAGAGTAGCGAGCGGTAAGCCCGTAGAGGACGTCCAGGAGGAACACCGTCTTGCCGGAGCCGGTCCGCCCCCCGACCAGCCAGTGCGGGGTCGCGTCGTCGAGCGCAAGCTCGGCGTCACCCCGGCCGATCCGGCCGATCACGGTCCGCAAGCCATCCACCGAGGACTCGGCCCACAGTTCGGTGGGCACAAGGTCGTCGAACTCCAGTGCGCTGTCCGTCTCAGCCTGTTTCGCCAGCCTGCGGCACAGTTCCTCGATCAGGTCACCGCCGGGCGCGGAGTCCAGCGTGACCGGCGTGTTCAGCCCGCGGCCCTCGACGCCGAACGTGCCGTGGGCCGGGTCGCTGACCCGGAAGTGCCCACGAGCTCCCGCGTCGGCCTTGAGCGTGGTCGTCAGTTCCAGGGCGGGCAGCTTCTCCCAGGACGACCCGGCCGTCGGCGGGTAACCGGCCAGCAGCAGATGCACCCTGGCGGCCGGCCCGGCATGGGCCAGCGCCGCCAGCCGAGCATGTTCCCCGCGGCCGCATCCTGGCGGCAGAGCGGCCG
>Ga0307513_10000417_pt1 | contig 61545 bp, 72 predicted proteins | sample 15_EM_MG_FD_202174 | JGI IMG/M metagenome (GOLD analysis project Ga0307513, IMG submission 202174) | Populus trichocarpa ectomycorrhiza microbial communities from riparian zone in the Pacific Northwest, United States - 15_EM | ecosystem: Host-associated > Plants > Roots > Unclassified | place...
AATCGCAAGTGCATAGTCATGTGAGAACTATGAGTCAAGTAACGTCATAGTGTGAAATCCAACATACCTTATGACTCATAAGTATGAGTCATGTGAAATCTGCCTTGCTTAGTCACGATTTGTGACACCAAGTGCAAATAAAGTGAAATTAATCACTACTGAGCTGACTAAAATATACTGTCGGAATGTACATGAAAATATATTGGTATGTTTGGGATACGCGGGATGCAGACTCGTTCTTTTCGCTGATGCATAGTTTAGTAAATCACTTCCCAATTACCATAAACATCTTGAAGGAACCTTACCATCAAATGACTTGAGTTTTTCCTTGAGGCTAATGATAACGAGCAAACACATACTCTTGCTAACCAACATATTCCTGTTACTTTATTAGGTTTACACAGTGGAAAATAAGTACACATTAGACTTATATTTGAAAGAAAAGGGTTTGTTCTTGTGTGGTTGCTTTTCTTGGCGTACCAGAGGGATTCAAGTTTTGCCAGTGACAGAGACGAAAGTGAACTGTCAATAGTAGTTGCATTAGGAAGAGAAGGAAGAAAGTGGGAAAGAAGAGTTTTCTTAACTAAATACAGCTTTGCCGAGCTACGGTTACCCTGCTCTCGGCCAAATTTTCAAGGATGATCACGTGGGTTGCGAACTGTCACGAGATTCCTCAGGTCGCCGCTTCCACCCTTCTGCCTTTGCCGTGTCACTATTCTACCAACTACACACACCTCTCACATCCACCATCCACCATCCCCCATCCACCACCCATTGCCCACTGCCCACTGCCCACTGCCCAACCCCCCGGACAGAATTGTCCACCACCACCATGAGCCCCACCACCGTATTGAAGCGCCCGCAGGCTCCTTCTGCTTCCGCATTGTTGGCTTCACCGAAAGCTCTCAAAAACAGCAAACCTCTTGCTAACAGCTCGGCCGCTCTCTTAACTTATGGTTGCGGTAGGTCTCCTATTTCCTCTTTGGACCATTAAAGTTATCTTTAGCTTCGTTGGATACAACGGAAAATTAACTCCTATTCTTCCTCTCGCGCGATAGATCATATCAAAAGGGCTCTAGGGAGCCCTGCGGAGGGTACCAAGATGAAAACCCTTTACAGTGGTGCCACCCGTGTGGCTTTGGACTCGAGCCGGACACATGCGCAGACTTGTGTGAAATGCAAGTTTCTCATTACGAGAACCTTTCTTTGCATGCAATGTCCGAATATATACTGTCCCAAGGACGCAGAAGCTCATTCTAAGGAAAGGCGTCATCTTTTTGGTTAGCTAGATCCAGACTTGACGAATAGGAAGTTGCTCGAATTCTGATATTATTGCTAGGTATTGACTCGAGAAGCGGCCATGTTTACTGCTTCCTTTGCCACGACTTCATATACGATCCGGCATTAGAAGAGGTTAGGATGGAAAAAGAGGTAGCTATGGAGGGGGGTGGTATGTTATCATCTCTCCAAGATTTTACCTTCTACCACTTTACTTTGTGAAGGCTGAGTGGCTTCTGGTGGTACTGACGAGCTGAATGTGTGTAGCTCGGAAAAGGAGGAGACTAGATGATACCAAACCCGAAGATCTTAAATTAATCGAGACGTATACGTCACTTGCACCCTGCAGAGCTACAGGACTCAGAGGGTTCATTAACATGGGCTCTACCTGTTTCATGAGTGTTGTATTGCAGAGCTTGATACATAATCCACTGGTCCGGAATTTCTACCTAGCAGATGGTCACAAGCCTAAGGAGTGTGTGCGAACCGACTGCATGAGCTGCGCCATGGAGGAAGTATTTTCAGAATTTTTTGGCTCAGATAAAACAGATGGGTTTGGACCAGTCAATCTCCTCACAACTTCATGGAAGTGCGAGCAAGTATGAACCTTGACTTTGTGGGTCTCATTTGGTGTTATTTGCTAACTCGTTATGTGCAAATTTGAAAGACGTTAGCTGGGTATCAACAGCAAGACGCTCATGAATACCTCCAGTTTCTTCTGAATCAGTTACATGTAACCAACGGTGGGAATTCAGATACCAAGTCAGAGCCGTGCAAATGCATTATCCATCGCGCCTTCTATGGTAAACTTCAGAGTGATGTGACTTGTGAGGGGTGTCAGAATGTCACAACAGCTGTCGACCCGGTTATGGACTTAAGCTTGGACCTAAGAAAAAAAGATAAGAGGAGACTAGACGCCCCGAAGAGTGAAGGGGAGGGAGCCATGCAGACGCTACAAGAATGTCTTGAGCGGTTTACAAGCACAGAAAAGCTGGGAATGAATGAATATAACTGCGGAAATTGCTCTGGTCATCAAAAAGTGGCCACAAAGCAGTTAACAGTCAAAAGATTGCCACCGGTACTATGCATTCAACTCAAGGTAGGTTTCACCACAATCAAATCAATGTAGGCTTGATACTCATATTCCGGGACAAGCGATTTGAGCATGGGTCCACAAAATCATCAAAAATTGATACCAAAATACGATTTCCCATGCAGCTGGATATGACTCCATATACGACACGTGCGAAACGGAAAGCAAAAGACGGTTCTGCAGATTGTGGTCCTAAATCTAGCCTTAAGGGCCATGGGCCTTATTTATATGATCTTCTCAGTGTTGTTGTTCACACAGGCCAGATAAACTCTGGTCATTATATAAGTTTTTCACGTGAAAATAGGCAGGTTTGTCATATCATTCTCCCCCAAATTCCTGAAGATACCCTCCTACCATCCTCTCACCCTTCATCGTTCCTTTTGGTTCTTTAGAGCTTACGAGAAGGGTGCTTGCTTGTCTTTTGCACGAGTACGAAGGGGCAAAAGTGGTTTCGTTTTGACGACAGTATGGTCACACTTGCTACTGAGAAGGACGTTCTCTCAGCGAAGGCATATCTGCTTTTTTACATAATTCGGAGCTTGTGCTAAGGTATTATCGAAGTCGGGCTAAAATGTGGGGGGGGGGGAGGGGTAAACGGCACTGTTATTAGGACGAGGTTTGTCAACAGCAGGAACTCGCGCGGGTTGGGATAATGGATTTTCCCGAGGTGTATGCATTTTTCAATATTATTTCAATGGTTTAAGTCAGGCTGCTTGTATATTTCTAAGGCTGTGGGGCTTTGGCGTCAGGTTTATTTTATGTTTCCATTTCATTTTCTTGCGGTGTTGCTTTTGAGTTATAGCACGGCGGTTGCTCGTTTATTCTGATGGGTTTATTGTAAGTGTGCATACTCTGGCTGCGGGATACTCACCAAGTTCGCTGGATACCGAGAGGGGGCTATTGTGTTGTTACAATCATTTAGACTATGAAATTTTATTAACTGCTCTCAATCCACACAAACATGAGCCAATGGCTCGATACGAAGGAAAGCTCTGCTAGTATTGATAGGACGAATATGCTGAAGACGCCTCCACTCACTGCGCATCTAAGTATTATAGTCTACAAACTCGGATGATCAGCCAAAAACCACTTCTTCTGTCTCCCACGATCCTCCCTCCCAACCTTCCCCTCGGCCTCCAATTTTTCCAGAACCTGCACAGCACCCTTCGCCGCTGCGAGGCGCAATTCTGGCCCAACAGAGGTATAAATCGCACTGACAATATCCAGCGCCGTCAGCCCCAAGTCTCCCCCGGGATTCCTCTTACCCCTCTTACCCTCCTCCAATACCTGAACAATCTGCTCCTCCCTGCGCATCCGATGGCGGATATACTCCGCGATCTTATCCCTAGCGCTCGCAATCAGTGCGCCATGCCCGGGATACGCGACGCCCACCATACCCTGATCCAGCATCCTCTGCAGACTCTTCATGTAAGCCCCGAGATCCGAGAACACCGTCGTCCCATGTCCCAGGACATTATCACCGGTGAATATCGCATCCTCCTCTTCGAGGAGGAAACACATGTGATCGAAGGAGTGACCGGGCGTATGCAGTGCTCGAACGGTGGCGCCCTCAACGGAGAATACCTGGCCATCGTGAATATCCTCCTGCCCGTCGTCCGGGGAATTCTTGTAGTACCTTGTGCTCGGGCTTAACTTGCGGAGGTCGCGGGAACCCGTTACGTGGTCGAGGTGCCAGTGCGTCAGGAGGGCTTGCGTTACGATGGCATTCTCGCGGGTTAGCACGTCGGAGAGGGTTTCTATCCAGATGGGTATGCCCTGGCCTGTGTCGATTAGGAGACGTTCGCGACCGGTGCCTAGGAGGTAGGTGTTTGTGCCCTGGAGGTGGAACTTGTGGGGGGGGGGGGGGGGGGGGGGTTTGGGGGTGTTTTGTGGGTGGTTTTGGTAGCTGCGGCTGGGGTGGAGGATTGGGGAGGTGCAGGAGGTACTTTAGAGGCGTTCCCGCCCAGAATGCGGATTACTCTTGGGGTTAGCCGCTCGACGGCGGGGAGGTGCGGGAGCGTTGCTAGTTGGGCCTCTAGGTACTCGTGGTGCCCGCGGGCGATTGCCATTGTAGCTTTTGGGGGCTGGAATTGAAGAGAGTTGTTCTTGAGAAAGCCAGTACCAGGAGGAGGGGGGGGATTTTTATTAGATTCTGTGATTCTTTCTCTGGTGCACCCGTTCTAGGCTAGTGAGGTTATATCATAGACACAACAGGATGATGCTGGTTTTATTTTGGGCCTTGTCGATTATTATTTCGAGTGTTGTAACTTCTTTTGAGTCTTGTCGATTGTTTTCCTCCCCAAATTATGAGCCGCCAGGCTAGTAAAAGGGGTTCCAGGGCCCTTTCACGAGGTTTTCCCTTTCCGAAGAGTTCTTTGTACTCTATGTAGGGGCTGGATGAATCCTGACACAGTGATTACTCATACTTTCAAGTAATTCTGACGGCATTGGGACAGAGTTTTTTTTTCCCACTTGGATAGCTACAACGTCACACGCCCAGCACTAATATTGTGCTTCTTTGAACACGAAGCCCGATAAAGGGCGTTTTTCGGAGAAAATATATACCTTCCAACTGCACAATATATTATATACAGTGCCTTACCCGTCGTAACGTAAACACCCCCGCGTTGTGATTCTATGTAGATTTTCTACGGGATATAGATTAGGAGGGGGGTCAACGAACACGGGGGCTCAACGAACAATACACTAAAAGTGCATTGACCAAGAATGATTTTTCTTGGCATGTTCGCTGAACCCCAGTGTTCGTTGGCCCCCCTCCTAGTCTATGATACGTGGGAGAGAAAACGCACTCCCCAAATATGGCGACACACACACACACTCTCTCTCTCTCTCTTTTTCTCCTTTTCTAGAGATCCTGCTGTACGTGAAGATACTGTCTTTCCAGCCTCTTCTCTTTCTCCGTCATCGGCGGTAGATCGAAGTAAGCAGCGGAACTATGGGAAGCCAGGTTAGTAGTGCCTCCGGGGCCAGTTTTAATACTTAAGACTTACCGGTAATGTCTAATGTATTGGAACATATCTGCCTCAATATCTGTGGGCTCTATGCCCAAGTCCCTGAAGGTCTTGGCGGTAGCATCGATCTTGTGATCAAGGTATTGCCTTTCAATTTCGTCGGGGGAGATTGTAGGCCACCACAAGTAGTTTAACACAGAGGCAATTATTTGGAAAGCTCTCTTTGGCAGATTTATATGACGATGTGTCTTGTGAACGATCTTGTCGACCATGTGCGCAATTTCCTTGAGCGTGTGCTCCTCGGGGCCGTACAGTTCAAATGTTTGACCCGCCGTGGTATCATCGTATGCAATAACTTCGAGAGCCTTGCCAACATCAATTACCTACCAACTGTCAGCGCTTAGTTCATATACCTCATAACCCTGAAGTATAGAGCCACTTGGGTTCACCCTAGGAAGCTCTTACATGCACAGGTCGCATCTTTTGCTGCATGCTATTTGCAGTGAAGACATTGGTTGCACCAGCCAATCTGTGGAGGAGTCTATCTTCGAATCCATACATTGGGCCTGGTCTGACGATAGTTGTCTCCGGGAAGATTGCACGGGCATCTTCCTCAGCTTGGCCCTGGATATCTTCGTCAGATCCTGCTCGCTGTAGGTTCAAGAGTGTACAAACTAACTTTAGTAGCATAGTATTTAGAAAGCGAATTCTTGTCAGCGTTAAAAGAAGAAATTTGGATGAATCGGTCAACATCGTATTTTGCGACAGCCTCCGCAATTCTCTGAGTCGCCTCGACATGGACATCCTCATAAGTGAAATTCCTGTCCAAAGTCAGCGGGCCTATCTAATGCGTATTTCTGGGGAGCTAACTTGGTAGTGTAATCTCTTCCGACCAAATTGAAAACAATATCAGAGTGTCGCACGCTCTCTTCGATGGAGGGAGTATTTCTCATATCCCATTCCTATCGTCCCATATTAAAGATGATTCCCCTCGGGGCGTTGCGCAGGCCCACACACCATGAAAACGACCTTGCCCAAATCTCCCGTAACCTTAAGATGACGCTTGGCCATCTCCTCTCGGTACGGGATGACAACAGTACATCCCGAACGAGCTACATGATATCAGCCCATTAGCGGAAATTCCTAACCTCGGGACCGGTCGCGTATACCAAGCCTGTTCACAATGTACCTTCCGAGAAAGCCGGTAGCCCCAAATACAGTTGCGGTATGTCCTATACACTGAGTGAGCATTATGCCGAAGACCGGATTACGGGCGGTGGGGCAAACCTCCGATTGAAGACCTATTTTTTTTGATGTTAATTGGGCTCTTCGGCTAGAACGAGTAGAAAAAGAAGCCCATAACATACCTGCCACCCCCCGGGGTCCGAATTATGGGCTTCCCGGTCCTTGTAATCGCGATATCATGAATCGTTCTCCGCATGGGAGGGGCGATCTTGTACAATTGCGTCCTCATCGCAATGTTCCGTGGTAAATTCGAAGAACACCTCTGCATGGTGGATGTGACCTGCGAGATGCAGAGGTAAATGCAGGAGTGGAGATTTTTAAGGGTTCAGAGAACTTATCACAAGCCGGAACAGTAGATGGGATGTCTCGCCCCACTATCAGAGGGACAGGGTTTGGATATCAAGACTGGTTAGTCAGCGAGTCACGTGTAAAATTACTGGCCCTGGGGACAAGAAGGTGAGAAAGCATTTGACACCAATTCCTCCCATCTACAACTCTCACCCGTCAGCCCCATCCATTGCAAATCCATCTCATATCTACGGACCGGTAACTTCTCCATTTATTTGCTAAAGACGGATCATGGATCTCGACCCACAACCTATCCCCGAGTTCCTTGCCCAACAACGAGATAAAGCTGCCTCGTCCGATCTTCAGGACCTCTTCTTCGAGTTTGAGGATTTCTGGGAACGCCGCTTGTGGCACCAACTTACTGAAGCTCTTTTGAAGTTTTACGAGAACCCAGAGAGTGCTCCCCAGCGGATTCCGATCTACAAACACTTTGTCTTGTCATTCTCGGATAAGATCAACCAGTTAAAGTTTGTAACTCTGGGCTTGTCTGCTGCTAGGGAAAGCAAGGGTTTGTAACATGCTCTAAAACTACGAAACTGATTCATCTGATAATGAGCATACACTAATGACGAGATATGAGTTAGATAACGATGAAGCTTTGGAGTTTCTTACTACAATTGCTGCAAAGGTCAACAAGCCTGCCTCTAAGGATGCCTACGTCTATGCTACGGTGGAGGTTGCTAGGGTCAAGCTGCTTCTAGCAGATATGGAGGGTGCAAGGAAGGCGTTAGATGAAGCGGAAAAGAATCTTGAAACTTTTGATTCTGTGGAATCTGTTGTTCATGCCTCATTTTACCGTGTGAATGCCGACTACTACAATGTAAGACGCTTCTTCAGCGTACTCATCCGACAGTAATCTAATTATCCTCTAGGCCAAGCTCGAGTTTGCCGCTTACTACAAGAACGCACTTCTATACCTTGCCTGCGTAAATGTTGCGGACTTGAGCCAGAAGGAACAACAGGAACGTGCCTATAACCTTGCTATCGCTGCTTTGTTGGGGGAGTCAATATACAACTTCGGAGAGCTACTCCTACATCCCATACTCGACTCGCTGAAGGATGCCGAACACAGCTGGCTTCGGGATCTTTTATTCGCTTTCAATGCAGGAAATCTCACCCGGTTCCATGGACTCAGTGGTCACTTTTCTAAACAGCCACTTCTCGAGGGCCGGTCCTTGTTTCTTCGCGAGAAGCTCTGTTTGTCAGCTCTCACCGAAGCTGTCTTTCGCCGACCTCCCCACGATCGTGCCCTGAGCTTTGCGACTATTCTGGAGGAGACAAGGGTTTTTCCCGAGGAAGTTGAGCATCTGCTCATGAGGGCATTGAGCTTGGGGCTTGTCCGTGGCAGTATCGACCAGGTGGCTGAGGTGGCCAGGATCTCTTGGGTACAGCCGAAGGTATTGGACAAGGAGCAAATCGAGAATATGAAACAGAGGTTGATGGAATGGGATGGGAGCGTCAATAAACTAGGCAACTGGATGGAGAGCAGGCTGGTTGCCGGAGCATAGACTAATACTGTGGGTTTCTACAACTAGCTTACATTAATGTAGAATATACATGAAAAAAGCTAGCTCCGACTTGTTAGGGGTTATATGGGGACGCTTTATACTTTTTTTGAGGTGATTTGCATAAGTTGATGGTACTGCCTTGGTCCTCTTGCGAGCCCAGAAAGCATATGTTACAGATCAGAATTAAGTAGTCTAATATTCTCCTTACTATCTCCTTGTAAAGTCCTTGAAATCTGAATCCTCAAACTCTACCTCCCCGCCTCTTTTCACTGTAACCACTTTCAGACCGCCGTGATCTGCGGCTGAACTACTTGCCGGGAGTATAGGTTTACTAGGAGGTTTTGACGCCGGCCCAACAACACCTCCACTGATATGCTCCAAGGGTTCAAGAGCTCCCGGCTGCACGGCGGCTGCTTCGTCCACATCCTGAGGTCGTAGAATATCAGAGATAGGCGCCGATCTCGATTGAAGTAGAATTGTCCCAGGGCCCTGGAATCGCACAAAGAGCTGTAGATCACATATTAGCGGATCCTGAGCCTAGAGGTAAAACTGGGCTCACCCTATCGCCCCATATCGTGCGCCTCAGCCAAGCCCTGAACGTAAAGAGAGCTTTAGTGATAGTCTTAGACACCTCGGAGTTACGTATGGCCCTAATAAACTCAATCTGAGGGAGTAACCGGCCGAGGTTGAGCCGCGGGGCTTGAAGGCGTATTGATGCTGAACGGAGCCTGTAAGGCGCTGGCCGAAAGGCTGCGCTGATGGAATATGCTAAGAGACTTCCGGGATGTGCGACGAATTCCTCGCCGGCTTTTAGAGTGACTTGGTAGATTTGTCCCCGACCTACTAGTGCGACTAGACCTCTACCCGCGAGTCTGGAGTTTCCCCAGTGGGCGAGACTCTTCGATTATTAGCAATTTCCTTGTTCAAATTGCTTTAGGAAGGGGTGTGAAGGTGGAATACCATTCTAGGGCTAACGCTGGGTTTTGCAGATATCGAATGGCCAGTCCATGCTAATAATGCATCGCTCTGGGTCACCATCCAGTCGACTTTTCCGTCTAACTCGATGACGCCGAAGGTTGTATTGGGTGAGTTTGTTGATATTAGGCATGTGAGCGGGGAAGTGGAGGATATCTGGAACCAACAGTTCTTTGACATTGTGCGCTTAAAGATTGATTGTGAGAGGCTAACCTTTTGATAGAGGAATGGTATCCGTAGAAATGCCCGCCGAATGGGTTCTAGCAACGATAGAGTTGAGACTGCCTGCAAATAGTATCCGTTAGTGATTCGCCCCCCCCCCCTCCGAAAACGCAGGAACAGGATGGGTCTTTACATTCTCCGCCCTGCCATTAACACCTACTAAAGTTCCTCTCCGCGAATATAATACCGAGGATGCCGGCAATGCCACCGAAAGCAACGAATACGGAGCTCCCAAGACCTCAAATTTAACATCTAAACATCCCACAGAACCAATTAGTCCCACTCCGACTAAAGTATAAGATGCCCGGTCCCCCCAGCTAAAATACCAGCAGGGAAAGGTCCAGCTCCGCTAAGTTTCGGGATAGATTGTGTCTGTTCCGACAAGTCTAGAAACCCGTCGAGAGTAGTGGTTGATGGAGTAGCTCGGATGTGCACATATCGATTCGAGCAAGAACCCAATCGTGCGAGGGCCGATGGGTTAGATAGGAAGGATCGCACTGTAGAGATAAACAAGGGACTCTGTCGACGGAGTGCCATGGCGCAATTGATGGCGGAGTGATCGGATGAAGCTCGTGAGCCTCAACTCGGCCTGAAATGTTTGTGGGCAGTGGTGGCGGTGGTGGTGGATGCTACTGATCCCTGGACGACCTCCATCACGTCATAAGACGAAGGCAACCTTTTTCTCCCAAAAGACGCACTCGGCCTAAACCCACTGCGATCTCTACTCGAGTAAAGACGTGTCCAGAGATATTCTGGAGTGGCTACAACTACTCGTAGATATTATAATGATTTTATTTTTTGGCTGGAAGATCCTCCCAGCGGAAAGAACTGGGCTGACGGGAGCGGGGCGACCTCAACCATGCGGCTCTCGACTGGCGTCATTGTGCCTAAGCAGGAGCCCCAAGTGGAACCCAGCCCTCAACTCTGCCCCCCCCTTCTCTTTCTTCTCGTTCACTCCCACCTCACCCTATTCCTTACTCTTAACCAATCTTAGTTTATGCCATGCGAGCAATCTCAATTACCACCTCTACTACTCCTACCGCTACTCCTACCTCAACCTACACTTGTTGAGAGAAACACCATAGAAACTTCAGAATGCTCTCCCCTTGCCTCCTTCGCTCAATTGCGAGGGCGGCCCCGGGACGTAGTTCGCTGTTACTGCTCCAAGATGTCACACGACTCTCCCCACTTCGATTAAGGCGAGACTTTGCTTCAACTCGATCCCTACTCCAAAATGAAAGCCCCGGCCCAGACAAAGGTCTTCCAATGTTTGCTCGATCAGAGAAGGTCCGGGCACCCATCACAAACAAGTTAATTCCCTCAGCGTCTATTACAAAGTCTCCGAATTTCCTCGGAGAGCCGACCCTGACTACCCAGGAGCAACGGAAGGCAGATTGGGGAATTATAAAAGAGATGTCGACCTATCTATGGCCAAAAGTACTCTTCCTACAAGTCACAGGGGGTTAGATACTGAGTGGGGAATTGTATCGCAGGACAACCTTGGTGTCAAAGTCCGTGTGGGACTCTCGCTAGGCCTTCTTGTCAGTGCGAAGGTCTGTTGCCTACATATTTTTCGAATTAGTCTCCCACTCGCACATAATCTAAGAAAAACAATCGATCTATTAGATTTTAAACGTCCAAGTACCATTTTACTTCAAGACTATAATCGACTCCATGAACGTGGATTTTCTGGCTCTTGGAGGAACTGTGTGGACCGCGGCCGGGTCAGTAATAGTAGCATGTACGGTGGCTTCCCCAACTCCCTCTTCTTCTTCTACCAAAGCAATGAAAGATATCGGGCATTAAAATCAAAAGATGGCCTGGCCCGGATAGGATCAACCGCTTTTCAAGAGATTAGGAACGCTGTGTTTGCCAATGTTGCGCAGAAAGCTATACGAAAAGTTGCCTGCAATGTTTTCGATCACTTGCTCCAATTAGATCTTAATTTCCACCTTACCAGGCAGACTGGTGGTTTAAGTAGGGCTATTGATAGAGGAACTAAGGGGATAAGCTTTTTGCTTACTTCGATGGTTTTTCATATATTTCCTATATTCCTTGAGATATCCATGGTTTGCGGGATATTGGTAAGGGCCCTACCGCCCCACTGTTGAAACCCCATATCAGCTGAAATTTTTTAGACATACAAATTCGGACCTAATTTTGCTGCTGTGACTGCTGCTACCATGCTAGCCTATACGGTATTTACAATCAAAACGACCGCATGGCGAACGAAATTTAGAAAGCAAGCAAACGCAGCCGATAATAAGGGAGCAACTGTGGCAGTTGATTCACTGATCAACTATGAAGCTGTAAAGGTTGCTATCACTCGCTTTCCGGCTTATGCCCTAATCCCTAGCTTACGAATAGATAGTATTTCAATAACGAGAAGTACGAAGTGGGTAGGTATGACAAAGCCCTTAAAGGTTACGAGAGCGCATCTATCAAAGTAGCGACCTCTCTAGCCTTCCTAAACTTAGGACAGAATGTCATATTTTCCTCGGCTTTGACCGCCATGATGTACCTTGCTTCTCAGGGTGTAGTTGACGGAAACTTAACTGTTGGTGATCTAGTTATGGTCAATCAACTTGTCTTCCAGCTTTCGGTTCCCTTGAACTTCCTCGGCTCAGTATACCGCGAGTTGAGGCAATCCCTGCTGGACATGGAGACGCTCTTCAGCCTGCAAAAGGTGAACATAGCGGTCAAGGATAAGCCCGACGCAAAGCCATTGAAATTTAAAGGTGGTGAGATTAGATTCGAGAATGTGACATTCGGGTATCACCCCGAGAGGCCGATTCTGAAAAACGTTACGTTCGTGATCCCCGCTGGGAAAAAGACGGCGATTGTTGGCCCCAGTGGTTGCGGGTGAGTTCCCATGATTGGCGTGAATCTCCTGTCGGCATTCACATTTGCTGAAACTTCCGATAGTAAATCAACTATCTTAAGACTCCTCTTCCGATTCTACGACGTTCAGGGTGGAAGTATCCTCATTGATGGCCAAGATATCAGAGACGTCACCGTGGAATCACTGAGGAAGAGCATAGGCGTGGTGCCCCAAGATACCCCGCTGTTCAATAACACTATCGAGCATAACATCCACTACGGCCGTATAGACGCAACAACAGAGGAGGTACTACACGTCTCTAAGAGGGCGAGAATCCATGATACCATCTCTACTTTTCCAGAAGGCTACCAAACAATGGTTGGTGAGCGAGGAATGATGATCTCCGGTACCGCCACGAAGAGCAACACATCGCTTGAGCGAGTACTGACGCAAGGTGCCCTAACAAATAGGTGGTGAAAAACAACGTCTCGCTGTCTCGCGACTGCTCCTAAAAGATCCTCCACTATTATTCTTCGACGAAGCTGTAAGCCCCAAAGTCTTTTGATTCCATGGGATCCGGGCAGCTAACTTATGGTACTCATAACAGACCTCCGCCCTAGACACCCATACCGAGCAAGCCCTCCTAGGAAACATCTCCTCTATCTTAAAAGAGAAAGAGCGAACTAGTGTATTCGTTGCGCATCGCCTACGTACCATTTTTGACAGCGGTAGGGCTCCCTCTTACATGATGGCTTTTTTTCCTCCATCCTACCTCGCGCTTCGGGGAAAGAACGCTGACTTAATAATTTGTCGCGAGACCACAGACCAAATTATAGTTTTGCGAGATGGCTCGGTTGCAGAACCTCCTGGGACGCACGAGCAGCTTGTCAATTCCGGCGGCGTGTACAGTTCGCTTTGGGCAGGTGAGTCTCTCCCTATTCTATCGTGCCTTACCCCGATCTGACGAAGGCTCGATCGTCACTGCTACAGCGCAGGAGACGACACCCGAGATCGAAGCCGAGGGGGAGGAGCCGAGTCGTAGCAAAGGGAAGGGTAAGAGGGGCCCGACTATTGGGGTCTGAACCCCTGAAAGGGGTGGTTGATCGCGAGCGCTGTACAAGCACGATGGTCTGGTATGAAGATGGTAGAAGTACAATGTGAGGTGGTAGACGATAGGGTGCTACGGTATCTTTGGAAACTCGAATAATTCCTTTCGTTATGATACTGTACTAGTACAAACGCACGAACCTAACGAAGTGGTGCGACCGCTGTGACAACCAATACGTGGGAAAATACACTGCACGATGAGGCCATGAGCACTGAATTGCAATTCCTCTGCTTAAGCTCCTGCACTGCTAGGCACCGTCCTGTTATCAAAAAACTCGAACAAAGCATAAATGTGCTAGGACATTGAGTTTCCTCTCCTAGCAAAGCGCCGCGCCTTCTGCTTTGTCCTGTCCCAACTGAGGGTAGGGCTTGCGGTGTTTTCCCCTCGTCCAGTCAAGAACGGTAATTCCGAAGTCCTGCACTTTTATCTTCCACCAGTATTCGAGTGCTATGATACTCGTACCGTACAAGTCCAGATGATACAATACCGGCACTATAGCAACTTTACAACCCCCGCTCCCTCCCCCCCTCCCCCCGCCCCCCATCCATCCATCCATCCATCCTCCCTTCCTTCTATTCAATCTTCCATCTACCCTCCCCTCCACACTAAATGTAGTCCTCTCTCCAAAGAAGAACGCTCAACCCCTCCCCCCAGCACTCACCTCGGCACACGAAATGATCGCGCCGAGGCTGTCAGGGCTGGAATAGCGCGGGGTAGGGCAGGAACCTGGTAAGGCCTGTCTATGTGGGGCAGAGGGCCACCGGGGGATTAAATAGCTTACCGCAAGCCGAATAGTGTGCCCCAGAGTGCGGTAAGATAGAGAGGGAGCAGGCAAGTGTTGGGCACTGTTGGCGAGTGAGAGCGCATGAGTGGTACTAGTAGTGGGGTGGTATGATAATACCGGTATTATTATGTAAGTAGGTTGGGCCGGGTGAGGAAGGGGGGGGGTTAGTACGAGTACGAGTATCATACAATACGGTATTTTCTAAGACCTAGGATAACTCGTGACCAAATATCCATGCGACCGGGCAGTTTGGGTTACCTATCTATCTATCTATCTATCTATACTTGTATAGCGTACGACTTGTTATATCAAAAAGTCCAATCTGATCCCCTGAAGGTGCACCTAGCCAGAGATTCTTCTTCCTTCCTTTCCTTCTGACCAAGCATCCTTAGAAAGGTGGGCAGGCGGGGGAGGGAGAAGAAAGAAAGAAAGAAAGCAAGTATTATAATAATATGATAATATTATAAAAGCTGAGAAAAGAAGAAGAAAAAAACAGAGTCAGCAGATGTCCAGAGCCCCTTGTTGTTTGTTGTTGTGCTGAAGGGCTGAGCTCTCAGACAGCTACACAAGGAGATAGTCGTCCCCAACTCCCTCGAGGCCTCGAGGTGCGGATTCTGGATATACGCACTGTGCTTGCAATATATGTAGCGCCACGTATCATATCCGCGGGCAACGGTGTGGGAATTGGGGTGCTGGGCTAGCGTTCTGGCGTCTTCTGTGGCTGAGCTTGGCTTGGCTTGGGGTTATCACGATGTGGGGTGGTGCTCTGGACTGAGCTGGGGACTCCGGGCGTGATGGGCGATTGTGGGGTTTGTTCCGCTTCGGTAGGCCTTCGTTATACGTGTGTCGTGGCTCTTCCGTGGACCCGGTTTTTATGGTGTTGCGATACTATGGGTATTTACTTTAGATTCACGGAGGTATTAGGTAGGGCGGTTGGCCGCGGCACTTGTACCGGTAGTCTATCTAAGGTGCCAGGGAGCTGTCGGGTGATTGGCACTCAAAAGCTACCCTTGAGGCATTGCTTATAGTAGCCAAACTTCACGATGAGAGTTTCTATGGCATGTATATGGATGGTACCAGTCTCCTCTGCAAGCGTCGCTAGCATCCTTGATCAATCTCTCGTTCTCATCCAAGTAACTAGCTTGGTAGAGTGTATTTCACCTTTCCTCTACCCATCGGCCCCCCGCCCGGCCCAATCTCTGATTGTAGCTGCACGAGTGGCGCTCCGTGTGCGGCTTTACCTCTCTTCATAGGTTTGCAAACCCATTCCAGAAGGAAAGGTGCAGGATAATATCATCTTACTACCTCACAGAAACTACCAACCAGTGTATCAACACGCCATGACGACATGTGTCCCATCCCCGCCGCCGCCGCCTCGGCCCCGATCTCATCCCCTACCCCGCCGCATGATTGCCGCGGAAGGTTAAGGACGTCCGGTACATTCGGGGAAGAGGAGGGTTCCACGAGCAGGTAACCTCTCGAGACCTTCGTAAATCTGATCTCCGCTATTGATATTTGTGATGCACACAAAATAAATACAGTGATCCCGAAGGTGGAATAAACAGCTGCGTGCAGGGAAGTGATTTATTTCAAGATGGTAATATTAGTAGTTGGCTGGTTGGTTGGTTGGCGTTTGTTTGTTTATCGCGAAAATAGATACTGTGTTAGACTAGCAGTTATAATAGCTCCGTCACCTAACACGGCACCGAGAATGATCCCTGGATGAGGTGGTTAATTGCAGTAAGTTGGAAGGAGTAATGTCTGCAGGGCGTCCCTTTCACCAAGCGAGGAGGGCAAACTTCAGAAGCAGCCTGGCGAACACCGCGAATGGGTGGCAGACAAACCTCATTAATCAATGGACAAACCTCGCGAGCGCAATCAGTGCCTTATTTATCATGGCCGTGTTGCCAATCATACAGCTTCCGTTAGGGCGGAACAGCCCGAGCCCAGCAAAACGTGGTTGCCAACGGGAGCTTCTAACATTGTTACACCAAGTAAGGAGGCGGCCCAATCATCTACAGTACTCGAGTAGGTTTGATGCCCAATCAAAGACATTGATCGGGCAGAGCGGAAATTAATGAAACGGGAAACAATTGAAGAGAGTGGAGCCACAGTCTTAGCCGTGCCCACGATGAAACTAGAAGGGTGACGAAGGCGGGTATTTGGGCAAAAATGTAAATGGTCAAGGTTAGGGTTACAAGGGATTACTGGTAATTGATCCCTGTTCGTCACCCGCCTAGCTCCGCCGTGGGTGCGGGGACTGTGTGCGCCATCTGTTGAGTTGTCAAAGATGGAGGATTGGTTTGTGTCAGTTATTTTCTCTTCAACTTCCTGTTTTCCCGTCTGCTACTGTTGTACTCGAGTGTATCGTGCTACATGTGCCTAGTTACTGCTGCTGCACAGTATGCTCAGCGGTAGCCTACGTCCAGCTGTGATAGGAGCAGTAGCCGCCCGCGTTTGCCAATGGAGTGCAACAGATGTTGATTGGCTCTCAGGGTTTTCCATCCGACTGCCTGCCTAATCTTGTCCATATCCGACGTGATAGTGGTATCAAAGCGTTCTCTCATTCGTTGGCTTCATTCGTCGTAGCAAGTCCCACGTCCTACAGGAAGGCAAACAGCGAATTGGCCCATCAGCCTCGTAAATATTACGGTGCGATGGCGATCTGAAGGGAGATTCGCTCCAACCTGGTGACTTTCCTTCTTCTTCTTCTTCTTCTTCTTCTCCTTTCCTTTTTCCTTTTTTTTCCTTTTTTTCCTTTTCGCAAAATAGCGTTGTGATGGCGTGCAGCAGAGGACAAAAAGTGGGGTGTGTGCTTGCCCGCCTGCCTGTCCGGGTTCTGGAAAACTCTGTGCATGGGTACAAGCATCAGTCACCTACGAGTACAGTAGAGCTGTCTCAAGGGATGAAAAGTTAGTTAGCAGTACCGGTAGTTTAGAATTAGAAGAACGGCCTTTAGCTTTCCCGGAAGGGAAGTGGTTCTCTTCTTTCTCCCCCTTCCTTCTTCGAGGGGGCGGTTTTTTTGCGCTCTAGAAAGTTTTTTTTTTGTTTCCCCTTTGACGGCCGGGGGGGTAGGTGGAAGAAGACGGCAAGAGATGCTTGCTCGGTTGCTTGGTACAAGTAGATCAATTGGCAGAGCAAGACGGGTCTTGGCATACAGGGGAAAGGATGCTCAGGAACAGATCCAAAAGCAATCAGGCGCAGAAGCCACGCATTTTGCTAAAAGTCGCGTGTAAAAGCAAGGAAGGAGAGAAGAAGGCCCGCCCCCTCGAATGGTGACAAGGGCCTAATGTGCTCCACACAGTCAGAACTCAGTCTTCGGCGTGTTTGCTTGATATAAGCACAGTACTGGTACTTTGGCACAGAAGAGCAACTGTTCCGTCAGTTACCTGTATTGTACTAGCTGATTTTTTTTATATCCGGACACGGCTAGTACTCGAGTATCGGTATCGTACTTTTGCTCGCCCCGATCCAATACCCCGAGCGAGCAGGCAGCATCTGGGGAACTAATACCGCTACGATATACTCGCCGAATCCAATCCCGGTACTAGCACCCTTGACCTGTCCCAGATCTTGACCAGCGCTTTAACAGCTTCATCACATTCTCCCAATACCGGTACACGGGCCGGTGCTACCTGTATGTGAGATGCTGGTTCCACAAGTACATGTACGAGTACAAATATTCGATCTGTCGGCCACAACTGCCAAGATAATTTTCCTGCGCCCTGCTCGAAAGAATTCCTCGAGTGCCGGTATGATACCGATAATTGTTCTCAGTATCCACTCATACAAGCGCCCTCACGCACAGTGAATTTTGCGACCAAAAAAGGAAAAATGATCTTACTTGGCTCTAGAGGGCATTGTACCGGTGGTTGTGAAGGGCATATTGGATCCTTGTCCCTTATCGGGAGGCATTTTTGAGGGGTTTCCAGGGAGAACAAATTCCAACCTCCCTTTTCCTTCTTCCTCTGCTCTACTCGAGTACCTTAAAAATCCTTGCGGGTACTGCCAGCAGTATTCGAGTACCGGTAGTATCTGGTATAGGACATCACATGTAATAACCTGCTCAAATAAGGCTGAGAGGACAAGAAGTATGAAGGGGAGACACAATTTCTCATTACTTGCGCTTCTCCCACTCGTTGACTGCCTCCGATGAGAATTGTAAGTCTGAGAGCTCTGTTGCCTTCCTAAATACAGCTTAAAATTATTATGGTGCTGGGCATCTGAAACCAACCACCAACCAACACGATAATGATTCCTGGAAACCTCCAATCACAACCGCATCCTTGGGAAGATATGGCTTGAAACAAGTGCTCAGAAGACACTCCTCTCCAGTCCCATCCTTCTGATTTTCAATAAGACCAATACTGGTGGAGACAGGAAATTTTCGAATCATCCACGTAACTCATGCTTGTTTTTTAAGCTATGTTACTCTAGTCAAGCACCACCTTTTTGCCTGTATTATATAAGCGGGGCGAATTGCCCAGGAATGTTGATTTTTCAGGTTCCCAGCACCATACCATTTCCTAATAGGGAAAATACTTACGGGTTGAAATGTCTACCCCCTTTACTCGAGTACTGCGGTGGGCACTGTACTCGAGTACAGTGCGAGACCGCAACCTTTTAAAAATGTAAAAAATTAAACCATTATATTTGCTATTTCTCCATTCTGGCAATGTCTGCGGCAAGCCATCCCTTCCATCTCATCCCATCCCAACTCTCCTCATAGAGTCCTCATTATCCTGCGGCGGGAGGACCCTCCATGATACATCCTCGAGCACCGCTAGTTTAGCAGAAGCAGCACCTTCTATCCATTGCCCTCCCGCCTCTTATCCTCCACACTCGTTTTCAACCCTCTTCTCTTCTCCTCCCATTCTCACCTCGCTCTTCCCACCACCCTGCTCAGAGTCGGATACACCTTGGTGCCCCCCCCCCCATAACCCACACCCCTTTACCGCCTGATTCACATTCGGTTGTCCGTTCCTTTTAATACAGCGGGCTTTCTTTCAACCTGTTTTTCCTCGGTCCTGATCACCTACCCCGGCCTTCTTCCTTCTTCAACCCTCTCCCGTTTCTTCAATTTCTCCGGCTTTAAGACAAAAGCAATCAGACTGCTTCCGATCGTTCACTTTTTTTCTTTTCCCCTCTTCCTTCCTCAATCTCTTATTTAACATTGAATAAATAGGGATTTCTCACGGAATCCTCTCCTTTTGTAAGCTTTATCTGCGGTTTGCCTGTGTTAGCTGGTGTTCGGCATGGGTTTCCTCGATAAACTGCAGTCAAGTAAGTTACCTATCTTCCATTCGCTTCTCATTGCTACTGCGTTCCAAATGAACCATAAAGCTAATAATTCTTACAGAGATTGAGGTAAATGATCAACGCTCCCACCGTTTTTTCAGCATATACATTTCTAGATTAAGAGGCAAGCATATACTAATGTGAACATATAGCTATTCAGACTGGAGCAGAGATACACCAAAAGAAAGAGACGGACCACCTTCATCTCAGAGGCTCAGTACGTAGAGTACGTTTCTCGCCCTCCCCTAACGCGATACATTAATCATTGAACCTTAAACTGACATAATTTTTAGCGGTGAATACGTCTATAAGAGCTACCATCCCAGCAGTCCGAGTAAAGGATCCTTCCGCGTTAGCGAATTTGGGACAGGTAGCACGCGCAGACCGTCGAACCAGAGCTGATGCGCCTATAATTATCCGAAGACCGACAGCGCAGAGCGGGGAGGAGAGACAGAACGGGGAGGAGAGAGAAGTGGCCGCGCGCGATGGATGACTATGTTCGACGAATGAATATACATATATGCCACGATGCAGTAGCGACAATAAGATAGATCTAGAGAAAAAGATCCCCCGAAAAGCGAAGAAAGACCTATGGAATTTAATACTGGCAGAAACTGCGATATCTCATTGCTGCGAGCGAGTCTATCCTATTGTGTTGCGTTTTTTGTTTTTGTTTTTTGATTGATTTTTTCTTCCATTCCCTTTGAGCTATGAGGGGGTGCGCAAACCGCTTCTTCGCTAGGTTCGCTAGGGAGAGAGAGGCGGTCATGCGGGGGGATCCAAAGCACTTTCCTTGTTCGAATTTGCTTCAACTAAATCTTCTCTTTTCTTTTTTTTCACCGGATACCAATTTTTATTATCGTTTTTTTCTTTCTCGTCACTCTCTTTAACGGACAATCTCTACGGATGCTCTCCTTTTCTGTTTTCCCCTCTATCATACCCCCCGAGCCTGTAAAATATTGACTTCACTTTTCATCATACTTCTTTCGCTCTATTTCTGATTTTCGTTGATGGGGAAATCGCATGTACTATGTGTGTCTATCTAGTCGCCTTCTTTTCTCTTTTCCCTTTTTGTTTTTTTGTCCCAAAGTTAACTCGGTCTGATACCTGCGTGCGGTGCCCTGTTGTTGTTGTGCTGGGTAATTGGGTGAAACCATAAAGATCATAAAGCGTGTGGGATAATCATGTGGTCGCGAGTTGTGATACGGTACTGTGACACCGTACTCGGCATCCTTCGCGCAGGAAGAGACTTGGGTGGATAGATGATGGATGGCTGGATAGAGATGGTGTTCTGGAAGGTATGGTTCAAGACGCCCGCAGTGTGCATCAAGTAGCTTGAAACGGGGGACGCCTTGGCATAAAAAAACGTGTGCTTACATCCAATCCCTCATAATTAGTTTTATTGAAGCTTGGGAACCTTTCATAATATGATACAAGTAGGACCGAAACATTACTGTCGGATATGGTAGCCTGAATCTCAAACTGGGACCCAAGCATTTTTGAGCCATTATTTCTCATCTCACCTCAACTCGCGCTCGAGATACTCTCTACCACTCCTTATTTCCTACTAATTACTGTAAAATAGGCAATACATCAACTTGATCAGTGATATACAAGTACTGCACTAGTGCTGATAGGTGTGGCTTGATAAATTTGAAAATAATTGACCATCGGTGGGTAATTGATCTCAAACGCCTTTCTGATTTTTTGGCCGAATGCCAAGGCGTCCTTCCCTTTCAAACTACGGTATTTGGTGCGCCATAGACGTTTTGGGCCATACCGGGTGCGGTATATAGTGGTCTGCTCGAGTACGTGATGGAGCTAACTTATCAAGGGTGCATAGGGTTGTGAAGGGTGGGTCTGCCTGGCCAACTTCCTCCTGTTGGCTCCAAGGCCTTCTTGACCACTCAAAGAATGCCCTGGCCACCGTTCCGAGAGTTCGACAAACACCTTTTCCTTCGCTAAAAAAAATCAGGGCAAATGGCCAGTCTGGCTGCATTATTCGCGTTGCGCGCACGTAATTTTGACTAGCCAGCCCAGACTTCGAGGGGCTTATGCTCACATCTTGAGCGCAGTAAAGCACAGCACAAAGTAGTTTGACTGGTGGGAGCTTTGAAATATGATATTTGAACTACAGTGCCACACCGTACCGCAATAACCAACTTAATTTGGAATACGGAGGGAAGGAATTGCGCTTTTTGCGGAGGGGAGCAAAAAGGAGCTGGGCAGAGTGACATGAACATGAACAGGACCAGACTTGAAAGCGATGGAACCAAACTCCGTATCTCGCAGCAAAGGAGAATGAAAAGCAAGGGGAAGAGGAAATAGGAAGCCAAAGGAAAAATAACGTATCGTGATCATGAAAAGATTAAAGGCGACCGCGCAAGTATGATGTGAGGCAGAGAAAGAAGAGGCGGTAAAACATCAAAGATCACTATCACGGCTTATTCCTCGCCCTCCTCCCGGTCGCCAACCGCCCAATGGCCAATGCTCCACCACCGCCACCGGCGCCGCCCCGTCCCGCCCTAGGCGCGTTCGTGCCAGCAGCGTTCGTCACAGACCCAGTTGGCGTGGACGTCCTCGACGGAGATAAAATCGAAGCGGTAGCACCGCCTGTGCCCCCACCGCCGTTCGCCATGGATCCCTGATTCGCCGAGGTCTTCACATTGTTATACTGCATCTGCTGTCTCCTGGCTTTATCTTGCACGGCCTTGAATTTCTCTAGTAGTTCGATCCACTTGATTTCGTCGCCGCGACCCTTCAATCTTGTGGGGCGTTCGTACGCAGCGGAATTTCTGAGTCCGAGGGGTGCGGTGTTAGCGCTACTCTTCCCATGAAGGGAGGAAGGTGGGTCATACGCTCTCGGGGCGATGTGTAAGTATCCTATTGCGCTCACGCTGTTTAGACGGTTCTTTAAAAGGGCAAACGCGGAGGACTGTGGAAGGAGCATGAGGAGGCCGTAGAGGCACTTGTAGAGGTATGGATGCTTTTCGGGTTCAAGGAGTTGGAGGCGGAGATCTATAATATTCGGAAAAAGGGGGTTTTGTCAGTGGTGATGTGGTAGGGGTTAGGTCGGTGGAGGGAAAGGTACATGTGAAGACTGGGGATTCAAGAAGTTGAACTAGTTTGTCGACTTGGATTAGAAGGTTGACGGTTATTTCGAGCTCAGCACTGTGTACAGGTTCATAGATTAGCACTCGGCTGTAACCGTGATACGGCGATGTCCACACCGGGAAGTAATCAAAGGAGGAGACAAACAAAATTTGCAAGAGATTGGATGCCTGTTCGTATGCCTGGGCCATAAGACACAACGAGAAAGTTGCGACAGCGTTATGGCACCAGGATTTGAATAGACTGACAAAGAAAGTCTGGCCATCCTATGTGGTATTGACTTTAGTATTCCCATTCATCTGCGGGGCGATTAGTATAATATCAAACCTTGGTATCCAAACTTCTCAACCGCTTCCTCAAGTCGGCGAGCTCAGGGGCTGTCATTAAGTTATTATTCAGGTTCTGGATCATGATGCTTGCAAATTCAACATCTTCATCCTTCTCTAAAATTTCTGCCAGTGTTCTGTATATCCGCTCTGGGTTAAGATTGACACATAAGTGTCTGATAATTAAATTTCCCTTTGTCTCTAATAGCCGCCGATCTGTGCTAAACAGCGATAGGAGATTGACCATAAAAGAGGTAAAGTAGTTGTCTTCACTATTATGGGAAATTTGAGAAAGTAGCTGGAGATCCCTAGTCACAACCTGATCGCTGGGATCCGAAAGGGTCTTAAGAAGAGCGGTAAACGTTCCGTCGTTGATTGCCAGCATCTTTTAAACCGTTAGTCGAAATATATATAAATGCCTGACCCTGAAAGAACAGACCTTGCGAGGCGCTTTCCTGTGCAGCATCAGTAACCATTCCAATGCCACCACCCGTGTCTGCTCATGCTCGTTCAGAAACTGCAATGTCAGAGCATTCACAGTGGCCGAATAGTCAAGATCAGCAGTCTTGGGCGGTATAGGAGATGCTGGGGGTATAGGTGTTGTAACGGGAGGTATAGACGAAGGTGTTCGTCTGCCTAAATCAGAATCCTTCGACAGAGGTTGCCGAGCTTGTGAGTCTCTCCTGTCACTACTAACGGTGCTCTCTCTGGTAGGATTTCTTGACATTGGCGATGTCGCCGGTTCCGCCGCCACATCGTCAGACAGTGACATTATCAGGCTCAATAATGAGGTATTGACCTTCATAGCTGCGCCCCGTACAATCTCCCCTTCATGTGCAATCGCAGGGAGAACATGAGATAGTAGCCGGGGGACAAAAGGCAAAAGATCCTCAGGACATATGTCAAAGAAACTTTCGACCCATCGTAGAGCCGTGAGCTGAATTGATTCCTCTATTTTGCCAACATAAGCCTCTCGGACGATTAACACCACCGTCTAAAGCGAATGACCCACCTGGTGCGTCAAGAAACGGAATCAATATCTCTAGAATCTTTTGGTGGTCAACGGGAACGTCTTGCCCGGGTATCCACGATCCATCCGCACTAAGACCCTTTTCCTCCGGAGGGGGCACTCCTTCCCCGCCGTCATCTAAGCTTAACTTTTCACTTAATCTTATCCCTTCTTCCGTATCACCACTTTCGCTGTTACTGCGTGTCCTTGATTGTGACATCCTGCCTGTCCGACTTTTCCTAGATTCCTCAATACCACGCTTGATCCTAGCAATCCTCTTGATTTCTGTCAAGAACCCTTCCAATGCCTGTTGGGTTGCTGTATGAACATCCCCAACAGGGTCACTAAGAAACTTGAATAATCCTTCGAGAAATTCTGGAAGGTATGTTACAAGTTCTAAGTCAGGAATTGAATCCAACAATGTAATCCAAGATACAAGGAATATGCGGGTAAAGGGATTCACGACATGTATTCTCTCAGTGAGGAGGGGTATAAAACTGGGCAATGAGAATGCAGTTGGAAACGGGGCATCCGAAGCATAGGTCGGGGAATTTTCATCCGATTGTGCATCTGTGATACTTTGCTCTGGTGACTGCAGCATGGAAATGAAGGTAGCGGCGGATTCAGCCACAATATCCTTGACAAGCCGATCCAATAATTCCGCTCCGTTCTTGACAGAGAGTTCTGAATCTGCTGCTAGCTGCACCTCCGAACAAACACTTAAGCTATGAATTGACAAGAAGTGACTGCCTAGGAGGTATGAACGGACCTTGGATAATGCGTCAAACACATCATTGAAAAATGGCAATATTTCCCCCTTGGCTACTTTTGCAATGTTATACATGCTCTCACAAGCGTAATATCTAACCCGTGCATCCTGGTCGGCAAAGCAAGCAAGAACCGGTGGGACGATTTTGTCTAGATACCGGGCGACCTCCTATATAGCTGTTAGTTGTGGAATTTTCATTTGATTTTAGGTCGACCCCTCCAAAACATCGTCAAAGGAGCGGATATCCCCACAGGCCCAAGAGCGATAGACGCCGCAGCGAGACCAATCAATCCGCCATTGCGAGCATGAGGCTGATGTACGGCGTATGCAAAGTCGTGACAAAGCTGGTCGATAATCTGGCGGACTTTCTCGTGGTCGTCGTGGAGGACACATTCCCGAACGGTTCTTTCTAGCCTTTACAGAGCGGGGGGGGGGACTCAGTCAGTGCATCAGCGGACTCAAATAACGGAAGCTAGTGACCTACTCAAGTGCACCGAGCTTCCTTCGGTCATACAGCTTGTCATTAAGGCTGCGTTGAATAGAGCTCTCCATCGGACACTAGCGCTCTGGGCGCCTGTCGGAGCTTGTAAGGTTCGGAAAAATCAGGAGGGGCAGTGCCGGATAGATGTTTGCCGTCGCGGAGAGATGCGAAGTGGGGAAGGAGAGAGGAGGACGTGGGCGTTTCAAAAGGGGAAGTAAGAGACGAGGAAAGAGGATAAAGGTGGGTAGAAATAGAAGTTACGCGTGACGAACCAGCCCAAGCTAAGTGACTCCCAGCCGTAACCAGCCCGGTGTATCAAGCAATGCCGCTCAGGAAGAGAGAAGCTCTGGCGATAAGCGTTGAATGCGAAGCGAATAATCCGGCCACTTGCTTTTTGTTTTTCTTTTGAGGCTGCTCTGGGAACTGTGTCGAATGAGCTCTCTTATGCTTAGGTTGAAAGAAGGTTCGTGAACTTTTTCTGTCCGTGTGCTAGGTATCATATGTGCTCCCAGAAAACCTGCGGAACCCCTCGAACGACGTCAAAGTGTGGCGTTTAGGGTAGCCCAGCAACCGGGATTCCCTTGAGATGTGGCTGATTCTGAAACGAGCTCCACCTGGGGGAAATAGGCATAATTAAATTGCAGTTTCGGGAACGGTTCTTGAGGGCTCCACAGCAATCAATCATGCATAACAATTTTATCATCTCCATCAAGATCGTCAACTGAAATACGTATGACACAATATGTAGAGTAGAGTAGAGAGGTGGTTGGGACACTAGTCTACATGCCCAAGCCATGTTGAAATTTTATAAAAAGTGTGTTTTCTATCCCAATGCACAAACATCATGTGAAATAAAATTAAAAAGAAAACTTCCAAAACTCAACACTATATTATATCCTGTCGGGTGGTCTCTACAGAGAGCCTTTGTTTCTTCAAACTGTTGTTATCCTCCACCCCGCAATAATCCACCTAGCCAAAACCCAAAAAATGGACGCAACAACAAGGGTTACTCCACAAAATATCTGTAATCCCAAAAATCCCCCATCGTACTTATCAAGTAGGGCACCACCGATAGGTACACCCGTCAGTGCCGCAATAGACACGAAAGCAAACATGCCTCCATTTCTAACCCCGATTTCCCGGATATCCGAGATTTGAGCCAGACAAGCCGGTGCAAGGGAAACAAAGGCGCCGGTCGTAAATCCATAGAAGCAGGCGAACAAAATAGCAGGTAGATTTCCCGTCGCTGGAAGCCACAGGGCCAGTACAAGGATTCCAGAGGCGCATGTTGTCAGGATCATCATCTATCAATCACTCATATTAGAACTCTAGCGATAATACCATATTGGCGCTTGAGGGATGCCATACATTATATCTCCCAAGCTTATCCCCCAACCAACCTGGCAGGATACGACCAAGGACACTGACACCGTTCAGGATGGAAACAAGGTAATTTGCTAGGGAAGTCGACATCCCGTTCCTTCTTGCGGAGACAACAATAAAATTGAACGGCAAGAACATTCCGAAAAAGAACAGGAATGCCGCAATGACTGACACGGAGTATTTAGGTTCTTTAAAATGCTTCAGGAAATCGCTCAGTTTGAGCGGAGCCCAGCCCTTTGGTGGAAGTCTTGACTTGAGAGTGAGGTTTGCAATGATCATCATGCCGAGGATTAGGAAGGCGGTGATGCGCATTGTCCAGTCTGGTTGGTCACTGATTAGCATCGTTTGGATACGTATTTAGAAGAGTTATATCTTACCAAAACCAACTCTAGGGAGCAATCGCTCAATCATAATCGGTAGGATCACACCACCCAGACTCGATCCTGAAGCCATTACTCCAAGTGCAAATGCTCTCCGTTTGAAGAACCAGGTAGAGACATCCCCAAGGGCAGGATAAAAGATAAGTGAAGCACCCGTAGCTGAAACAATCCCTTGGCATATAAGGAAGTGCCAATATTTAGACGATATGGAAACCATCATGAGACCAAAAACGTGGAAGAAAGTTCCAAGCAATAATATGACACGAGAGCCATAGGAATCGTAGTACTTGCCCACAACCGGACCGAGAAAAAACATACCTGTGTAATCTCGGTTAGTAAAAAGCTTCAGGCTGGGGACCTTGAAGGAGAAGTTGATTACAAAACGTTTCCAAACTTAATATCCAAGAAATGGTACTTGGCGAGTACCCTTTAAGTTGGTTCTACCAACCTGTCAGCCATAAGGAGAAAAAAGCAAATGATAGCACGTGAGACTTACAGCCTCATAGTAGCCTTGGAAAATTCCAATACCTGTTTCACAGATCAGTACTACTGTTCCAATTTCTACCGGGCATTACAAGCACCATCACTTACAATTAATCCAACCTAAACGCAACAAATCTATTAGCAAGTACTCGAAACCCCCTCAATTCTTTAGGCGGACAAAACCCACCAAAACTGCAAAACATCGCTGCAAACCCCCCAAGCACAGAAAACCAAGCCGTCGCCCCACCATCTGGAAAACTGGAGGGGTGGTGAATAGAAAGCGTAGTAGGCTGCTTCTCCAAGTTCTCCAGTCCCTCCCCCGTCGGCGCTATACCCGTATCATCCCCACATTGTTCACCCTTCCTCGCAGACGCCTGGCTCACGTCGCTCGGCGTGTACCGCTCACGGCCACTGTCACTCTCTCCTGGCTTGTAGTCTCCGTTATTCCCATCTAGGGCAGTGAGGGTTGGCGTTGAGCTAGCGGGGCCTTGCTCCTTGTCCATTTCGTGCTAAGAGACTTAGAACAGTAGCTCCCGCTGGACTAGTAATGGTTCTGGTGGGCCGTGGGAACTGCGAACTTAGTGTAGGTGAGTGATAGTGTGTGATAAACGGCTAATGAAGCCTTCGCGAATATCACCTCTCTTATAAATAAAGGCTTAAGAAGAATAGCGGAAGAAGAAACCAAAGTGCTAACCTGACCCCGTCCAAGCATTGACTCTTTAATATAAATTTTCCTCTCCTGAAAGAAAAAAAGGTCGGACCCACTATTCCCGTTCTAAATGTGCTACGGTGCCCTACACTCCCCACATACAAGACCAGGGGACCCTTCGGGGGTACCCGAATTCGCCTACTAGGGCACCGCACCTGCTCGAGTGCAGCAGTCCCATCCGTCCCCTGTCGCTCCCATCTACAAAAGCAGCAGTTTCATAAAGTATCCGGACACCCTGGCCTAATTTGTACCAGACTTGGCCCATGGTGTCCGGACACTTTTGAAATTTGCTAGAATGTACCCCAAGATAAGCACAAACTCCCCTCCCTCTGATAGACTTCCACACACACTGTCTTCTCTTCCTTGTTCTCTCTATCCCCGTCAAGAATTTCCGGAAAATGCGGCAACTTTTTTCTTTTTCTTTCATCCGATGTGAGTGACTGGGGGTTGCATGTCACGGTACCAGCATCCCAGGCGACGGTATAGAAAGACAGTGCTGCATGGTTCTGTGGTATTCAAGACGGGATTTCATACTTCTGGACTGCGCCCAACACAATAAGAAAACGGGCAGGGGTGGTACAGGCTTTCTTCCTGCCCTAGCTACTAATATGTCAGGATCCTGATACTTAATATGGTACGAGCAATTTGGGTAATGGTTAGAGACTAACGGCTGGGGGAATCGGAGTCTTGGAGTTTTGGAGGAGGATATGCGTGCTCGTGCGTATTTAGAAGGGGAACGCTTGCTTTCTCCCTCTCCCTTTTAGGGGGAAATGGCTGCAGTACCGGTATGTTTCTTAGGGTGAACTATAGCTCAGGGTGGAATTTCTTGGGGAATAGGAAGACCACAGAACCTATCGTACACCACTTCTTCCAAAAGCCTGGAAGCTCCCCGTCTAATTCACTCTACAAAGATACCCGTGCCCCACCACTACTCGTACAATCCCGTATCTCAAGGGGGCAAGAATCCTGCCGGTAATCGCTCGTGATGCTATATCCCTTGCATAACCTAAGTTACGTACGAGTACGAGTGCTGGAGCACAGTACCCAGCCAGCTTCACCTTAACTTCCGTGCTGGAAAAGCCACAAATCGGGAGACCAGCGCCTTGGCCATCCCAGTGCTGCAGATCCTATTGTCGCACGAAATGGCCTTTCTCTCAGCATCGGGTGTTTGCGGTGATCGGAGGTAGAGTCATTGTGCAACTATCCCTTAGAAGGTCTTAGCAGCCCCCGATTTTCCACCTAAATTGCTGGTATCCCGCTTCATGAGCTCAATGAACATGATGTATGGAAGAGGGTAATTCTTGCTGATAGCAGGAGCCCAGTTCGAGCGCGCAGCTCTCATGTGCCCTTGGGTTGCATTAGTCCTTTCCTTTTTTTTGTTTTTGTTGAATCCTGTGAACTGATTTAGGCACAAAACTGGGGATCAACTGCTGTATACAACTGCGCACGCATCCCGGCCTTGTCAAATGTCCCGCGATCCTCCAGTTCCTCTAACCCGGAACCAACCCTCTGGTCTAGGAGCCTGTAGGAAGTTATGGGACGGTTATTTGAGGTTAATCGGCCAAATATATCCCTGTCCCTTCACGTTAGCGCACCCCTACCCTTGTGCTTTGCCTTTCGCACCGGATACCGGGGCTCAAGTTAGACCGAGGTATCGCTATTACTAATTAACAAATCGATCGGCACTCTTTAGAGTTGAGTTGAGTTGAGTTGAGTCAAAAGTGGATGCCCCGGCAAATACCCTTAAACCGACCTCATTTTCACCTGCCCCTCCTCCCTCCCAATCGGTAACGGATATACGCCCTCGCGCCTAATCCACTATCTCCGTCCGGATTATATATCTCGGGCTGGCTAGACACTGAAACGTTGTGGGGTCTCCCCGTCAGCGTTCGAGACAGATGACTAAGGGGCTCTTGGACTACAATCTTAGTATTTTCCAGTGATACCAGCGTAAATGGTAATGTAGCCAGTAGGGGTTTTCAAAGTTCAGAAGAGAGACGATGGTAAAATGATTGGCACCCAGCCATGCATTAGTGTGCATTAGGGCACATATTAACAGTGGCCAATTGTATCAGAGGATTTCAAGTTGCATATTTGAAGCCCCCAAAAAGGAGATTGAGTAAAGTGAGCAAGTTTGGTATGTACTTGCCCAAATAACAAGTCTGTTCCCCTAGGCATTGCCAGTGGGGGGTGGGTGGGTTTAGCCGGCATATCTCTAAAAGCTGGTGACAGATTTTTCTTTAAGCCAGTATAATACTGTAAGAGCAAAGAAAATTCCTATCTTCTACTAAGAAGTTGAGATCCCATTGGCTTGTTGGTGGTTAATAAGGCCTAGGCACTTAACCCGCATGGAACTATTCTCTCGTTACCAAAGCCAAAACTCTGATCTTGGCTCGTTACCGACCTCTTGACCTCCGTCTCTACCTGAAAAAAATGTATGGTAAGGTATGGTAAAGTGATTGTAAATTAATCATTTTTGTGTATGCCACGCTTACCCGAAACGCCACAGTAACCTACTTTTCATCAACTTTTTTAACTTTGAAAACCCCTAGTGTTGATTAAACTCCCCTGTCAAAAGTATTGTCCCTTACCCAGTTTTACAGTCAAAGCGGGTGTATTCATTAACTGAAATAACAATAAAATAAAGTTATGAAAATTTATACAGAATTCTTATATGCAGATATTTATAAGGAGAATCTGTTTCTGATTTTTATTTATTTTATATATTCATTTTACAAGGTTTTGTATCCATTTCTATACAATGGTTAAAATAGGATGCCAAGCCCACATACAAATTTGGGGGCTTGGCACTAATTTTGGTGGGGATTTACCTTTCATCACACTTTGCATAGGTAAATCCAGGTGCAACTCATGCAAATATGGAGTGTTTATGATTTTTATTATAGGAGAAAGTAATTCTTGTAAGCAGAAATTTATGTAAATTTTCTGTATCACTTTAAGATATTTTATTATAAAGAAAAAATTGGCTAGAAAATTACTCATGTTTGGGCACTTTTTGGTGGGGTTTTGGGAAGTGGGACAGTACTTTTGAGAGGTCATTGTAACTTATAGTCTGAAGTCTGCACATCTGCGAAATTCATCGTATGATGTTAACTAACAAGCTATGAACTCCCTTGTAACGAATCTCTAGCTACAAGGAATAATTCCTCGTAGACACGATAGTGGGTTTTTGCAGAGGATAGCTTTGTTATTGAACTCCCATAGTAAAAACTAGTGAACGAGACTCTGGGATCTTGATTCTTGGCTTTCATTATCGAGGTTAAGCACCAGCGTGCGTTCTTATTTTTTTGCTTTTTTATATGCCATGAGCTCAGGGTGAAGAGAGCGAGGTTAAGCACGACCGTGTGTTCTTATGGCGGTGGCTTTTGAAGGTAGTGGAGAATTCTAGTACGAATATTATGATAATTTATCCCTAAAACCTGATCTTAAACCAATTATATGCTTTGTTTATGTCTCACATCATAAGCACGAACAAGTTTTTTTCCGTTCTTACAGTATCATATTATGCTACAAGAGAAGGTCGTTGCAGTGCTTGTGTCTCCAAAAATGGTTTAGCAAGTGAGATTTAGTGTGGTTGCCGTGGTGATTTAAGAACGCACGGTGGTGCTTAACCTCGATATTATAGCCGGGTACAACTGTAGAATTCGAGTAAATTTAACCCCCACCTCAAAAACTAAGAGGGGTGGCACAACATTTCCAATGTCCTGCCGGCCCAGGAGAGGATCCCCGCACCAAGAGGAATGATGCTTGCTTGACAAGTTATCTTGAAGCCTGTGGAAGTGCTGGATCTCATTACCGTAACTGGAAGTCGCAATTCCGCTCGCTTGTTAGAACTAAGCTAAGCCTATCGCCCAGATTCGCTGATGATAGTGGATTACGCAAGTGGGTGTGGTGTGGATGAGCGCGCGGAGTATCTGATCCAGAGATTACCGGTTTGACCCGACGACCCCCCCCCGGTCATGACATCGGCACAATATTTCCGCCTGTGGACCAGGTCAGGATCTTCACTTTTGTGTCGCATGATGTCCCCCTGACAGCAACGTGGCAGGCGAGTGTGAACCATGCGGGGTTAAGTTAAAAACCAAGCATTAAAAAAAAGAAAGATGCGGTACAAGTACCGCCAAGTCTACCGCAATGTGAATCCACCGTAGGGCCACAACAAACCTGTCCCGGGCAAGAAGTATCTGAAAACTAGGGATTGTGGACTAATCTTTTTATAATGAATCCCTGTCTCTCAAATACCTTACCTTATTACTTGCTTGGGACACGAGTATCAAAAAACTCGAGCTACCGGTACTATGAAGTGACTTGCGCCAGTGGGATTCGGAAAACCATCTCTGCTGGTCATGTACGAGCACTCAAACAGGTATCCCTTGGGGTGTCCGGAAGAGTAAAATTCGCGACCAGAAGGCTACAGTGGGTCCCGTTCAGTCACCAGCTACCGGTAGCTGTTCAGGGGTTTGGATTCGGGCTTTTCAACTGCAAAGTGGCTCAGCATTATCGCAATCTAGAACTACAGCACTCGAATGACGCCGGAAGAGGATTAGCATGCCTAGTTGCCAATTTGACTGTCCGCATCTCCGTGAAAGCCGGGAAGGATAACCATTGTTCCCACAGAGACCTATCGAACGGAAACCACCACCGGTGGGCGGTGACCGACGTTCATGAACTTGTTTCTTAGAGCGTCTAATATATCTTAGCTCCTAGTATTCACATCCTCTGTAGGTTCCTCCTCACTCAATCACTCGTAGGTGGTTTGGCAATGTCTGTCTCGTGCTCACCAACCCTCCCCAATGTATCTGATAAAATCTTTGGCCTACGGTACCTACCCAGTCTTACATCTTTACAATCACCTAACCTCATCGATTGCCCCTGTACATCTTGTATTGGATAGTTGCACTATTTGGGGGGTCATCACCTCTGAACCAACACTTGCCAATACTCCATCATCATCATCATCATCAAGTTTTCCCCTCCTTGCTGGGTGTTCCGCGGGCCCCCGCCCGAATATCCCATGTTCGGCGGACATGTGGTTTCAATGCGCATTAATGCGGAAGATAGCAACTCATACCGAGTTGCAGCGGTGAGCTCTCTTTCGTGCGACATTTCCCCTACTCCCTGTGTAATTTTGGTTCACTATACGTATACATACAGTAGAATGGGTCTAGTATCGGAGAGCTTGCCCAATATACTTGCGCAGCCGAATTGAAGCCGGACACTTTGTACGGGAGTTATCACCTTAAGTGTCGGCTTCAATTCGACCGCTCCAGTCGACGACATGGATCTAGGGCTGGGAGAGGACCGGATGCTTACTTGTTTTATTTGCTCGGGGGTGTCTTTCTTTCCCCCGCCTCCGCTCCTAGTTTCCTCTTCCCTGGATACGGCGGGGGGTTTTTTTGTAGGGGGTTTAGGTGTTAGTTGGGTTGGTCATAGAATCTTTCTATAGGCTAACACTGTGGTGATTCCTAAGTCGCGTACTATCTACCGGCAGGTGTAGGATCGTGCTCGAGCATAGCCCGCTCTAGTTATCGGAGTTGTGTTGCAGATTTCACCAGACAATTTCTTCCCCCCGTGTCTCAGGAAGAGGTGTATGCCGCACTTTCAATCTACAAGTTTTGCGCGTGGAAATGGGGACAATGGGGGGATGAGCCGAGCTAGATTCCCTATAGGGGGAATGTCGGCTATCATATGTATACCATTAAGGGATAGTATCACTCGGAAATATGGTTGAACCTCCAAAGCTGTACTTAGGCAAATTAATAAAGAGGGCTGAAGGCCAACGTTGATAGCAGGGAAGAAACATAATCTCATAAAATAAAACCAATAATACGCCGTTAGACGTCTTGACGTACGAAAGCACATCCGGTTCTTGTTTACCATGAACACTAATAGAACTACTGTATGTATCATACCAAACCCCTCATCCAAAACCTTCTGCTCTACTCGACACCTTTTAAATTCTCCGGGACGTGAGTTACTACTCGTACACCTGGGCTACGAAAAATCTAACCAAAGGCATCATTTTTTTCTCCCCTCCCATCTCTCGAGGCCTCGAGGTTACCTCTGCTGGTATAAAGTACTGTACCTTCCCTCCAATTCGCAAGCCACCACCGAGTGACCGTCGATGACGCTCAGACGCCAAAGAGAGAGCACCGGCCAACCTCCGCAAAATATATATAGCGCTTCACAAGCACAAATCCACTCCTGTACTCAAACATCACGCTATTTCACATTACACAGCACGGCACTACCTCCCGCTAAGGTGGCTCAACCCTTAACAGCAGCCATTCATGCATCCACCGCCACCACAACCCCTTATCCCACCACGCCAAGCGCAGTACCATAAATACAAATCCCTTCCCCCGTTTAGGGGTGTACTATAGCGTATCGTACGGCAGGTGCGCCTCTAATACCTACCCGCCGGTTGTCTGCTTGCTTACTGCACTTGTCTTTCACCCGTAACGGCCAATGTATCAACAAAATCAGGCCCTGCGCTCATAGGATAAATTGCAGTGCCATCTCGGGAGAGGTTGTGACCCAAAAAGAAATTTGTAAAATTCCAAAATTGGAGATGGAAGGGAACTAAGTTCGAGTTCGAGCCATCCAATGACAAGTAAGGTACAATAGACTATATACTACTCGACAGACCGATGCATGCATCTAAGCCAACGGGTGCGGCCAGGAGTCATCGGGGGGAGCCTTCCCGGGCTTCCACTGGAAGCAAGGTAGAGGCTAGGTGGGGGAGGTAGAGAAGATAGAAGGTACAAAAGAAAAGAAAAACTAATAAGAAAAATATACTTGTACAGAAGACGAGAAAGAAGGGTTATTGGATAAGTTTATCGAGCCGGGGGGAGAGATTATTGTCCTCGGCCTCCATTGTTACCGCCATTGTTCCCACCGTTGTTACCGCCGTTATTGCCACCGTTATTATTACCGCCTACAGGAAGTTAGCTTCTGAGTTTCAGTATGCCGAGTGAGAGAAAATGAGGACTAACCATTCCCGCCAACAGTAAATTTGGTACAATCATCCTGTGCACCACGCTGAGCGATGGGCATGATGACTGGCTGATGGTTGGATGCGGAGCTGAGAGTGCAAATACGATATGTACCCGCCGGAAGACCACCAGTAACGGCAGCCTCGAGGTTACCATTTCCATCACCAGGGTCGTTAATACCCTTGAAGAACTCGAACACATCGGCGGCGGGTGCTTTATTGGTGTTCACGGCATCGAGCTTTTGAATGGTAATGTGGGTATGTCCAACAACCTTCCCACCTTTGAGCTGCTGCGGGGCGGCATAGTAGGTATTTGCAGGGTCTAGGGGATTGATGTTAGCACTGGGTGGGATGCGCATGAGAGGTAAAAAGACATACTAGTAAAGCTTCCAGCAACTAGGTTCTTAGTGGTAACCTTAACAGTGAACTCAGTGTTCGCCTGGATGTTCTGGCCGGGTGTAGGAGAAGTGATGATCGTGGAGACCATGTTGGAAGTGGAAGGGATATCTCCCATAACGATACCATTGCAAGAGCCGCTCTTGACTTGGAGACCGTTCGTCAATGTCTTTCCTTTGCAAAAGTTAATGAAATTAGCTGAGTCGGTAAGGGACTCGGCTTGATTAGGATCATCGCCAGCTTCCTGGCCGGTTTTGGTGCTGGCGGATTGGACATTCTGAGGGTCGAGAGTGAGGTTGCCGGCATTATTGTTTCCGCCGTTATTTCCCCCATTGTTGTTCCCACCATTGTTTCCTATAGAATGATTTAGTAACGTATCAGACATGGATACTGGAGGATCTACAAACCTCTATTGGTAGGGCTAGCGCTAGCACGTGAAGAGGCAGTAGTGCTAGCCTCCTTACTAGTGGTACTAGTATTCCCACCCCTCCTACCAGTAGAACTAGGCTCATTAGCCTTCTTTGTTGTAGTGGGCCCCGAATTATTCCCACCCCTTCCAGCAGCAGAGTTCGTTTCAGCTGCCGGTGTGATGTCGGTAGCAGTTGGAGTAGCCGGAGTTTCCTCCTCACCCACAGGGACGCCCTCATCCTCCCCATCGGCCCCGGTCTCCTCTGGCAATGTGGAAGTGGTGACGCTTCCATTTGTATCAGTAAGGGTGGTCAGCGTATCTTCATCGGGGACAGCCGTTTCCGTGACCCTCCCATCTGGCAGAGTCGTGGTTGATGATACAAGGTTGTAGACATCTGTAACAGTCGGTGTAGGTTTTCCGTCTTTGCCCGTAATTATCGTTGGGATGTTTTTACCATTGCCTGGTTGTACAAAAAAAAGTGAATAAATTAATTACTGCCAGGGATTCGTAGATTAACCTACCAAAAGGACCACCAACCCCTCTCCCCTTACCTCTTCCGCGACGACCCCTTCTTGGCGCGGCTATAACGACTTCTGAAGAAGCCAACAGGAAGATGAGAAGAGCACTGGTTGAGAACTTCATGATGATCTATCCGAAGGTAGGTTATATATCTTCAAGTAGAAAAATATATATATAAAGATCGTAAACAGAAAAAAAACCAAATGGCAATTAAAGTGCACCGCCGGGATGTGTGACTAGGAAATTGAGAGGCCTCCTGATTGCAATCGATGCAAGAGGGGAAAGAATGGCAAACTAAAGGGAAGGAAAGAAAGGGGCCGAATTCCCTGGTAATGCCCGAACCAAAGAACGACTAAGGATATTCACCACAAGTGGAGGATAAGGTGAAAAGGAAAAAGGGAAAGGGAAAAAAGGACCAAGAAATGGATGGGAACAGGTGTAGATATAAACGGCTGCCCGTCCATGAACTCCATTTCCAACCACCCACCAACCAACTCACCCCCCCTCCCTTCCACATCTGCACATCCCTTTCCCACGATGAACCACTAGTGGTTGTACCAAATACTATCAGGAAGAACCAAGACCCCACCTTCTGCACATGGGTAGAGACTCGATCACCGCACGTACTCGAGTACATTACTAACACTCCAAACTATCCACTGCCATCGCCCCCCCCCCCTCCCCCTAACCTCCAATATCTCTCCACCCTTAGCTTATGTGCCCTACCTATCTACTGGTAAGGATCCTCCAAAACAACTACGGCACAGTACTCGTACATTACACGGGGGGGTTTTTTTTATATAAAAAAGGAAGGGGTATCAGTACTATCCAAGCAACTTGGGGGCATGCTATCAGAAAGTGGTCGTGAAGAGAGCCTCAGAAGGGGATCTTTGCCGAGCAACGTGAGAAAAGAATAGTCTATGTTATAACCAAACTAGGCTATTCCTTCCAGCCAAGCAAGGTGAATGCTTGAGAGCATATCAGCCAGAGTTCCTCACTGGAGGGCGAGCGGTTTCCAGATAGGCAGCCCGCAGCCGACCGAGGGTCGGATTTTTCATGCGATGTTCACAATTAGAAGCGCGCGTTCTAGAGGTGATGATGATGGATGGAACCTATCTGACGATCATCCCATCGCGCAAAAAGTATGGGTAACTCAACCAATGGAAGTATCTGTTTCTTCCCTTTCCGTTTTTTTTTGAGGGGGATTCCCGCTGGATTGCTCGAAAAAGGCTTGCCCAGGTTTCACTGCCCTGGTTTGTTGAAACGACATCAGACTCCCGAAGAGACAAGAACTGCACCTCAACCGAGCTTTTTCGATCAAGCTATGCCGAAAGGGTGTAAGCGCCCTACTTTAAGAATCTGCCCAGACCCCAAAAGGCCTAGCGACCGCCCGGGGGTGTCAAGTTGTTGGAAGGTTGTGTCCCTGGATCTTTAAACAGGAGACTCTTCGCTTGAAACGTTTTCGGTTTACGGCTTGACCTTGGCGGTCAGTTTATGGTTGGGACGGACAGGGGGATTGCCGGCGGGTAAAAATAGCCTTCTTTGGTAAAACTCAACCTCAACTACCTCCCTTGGTACTTGTAGGGTTATTTGTACTTGTAGAGCTCAACCCCTCCAGTGCACTGCATTATCGCAGTGAAGCTTTCGGTGACAAGAGTTTTTGTCAATTGTGGGCAAGTTGACCCCCCTAGGATTCGCGGAAGACGGATAGAAGGAAACAAGACCCGAAATCATCACACACTTTCTGGCTTACAGTAATAAACAACCATTTGTTTAAGCCCAACCAGGCCTTCCGTGTTCCAACCCCGGGTCAAGGCTTTAATGCAACTTCGCCTTTTCTATTCTTAGTACAAGTACTGTGCTCAACCTCCGCCTGCTGGTATATTCGCCAAAGCCTAGGCTCTATAGTTTTGGCGTTCTTGGCCCCTGGATTACTTGTGTTTCTGGTAATTATTATCGTGCGCTACAGGACCAACAGAATTGTCCCAGTGGGCTCATGTTGAAACCTCCCCCAAGAAAAATAATAATTCTACGCTATCATGGTCAAGGAATAAATACAATCGGCGTCAAGTTGCTGGACTCTTCCTGCCCTGTTTCCTCTATCGATAGCCGGTAACTTGAGTCTGGCCTACCAACACTATTTGTAACGAAGGTCTATGGGAAGGAAATACCGACGTCAGAAGAATTCCCTCGGAACCCGCCAAATAGAAAAAAAAGGAAATAAACAGTTTCGAGATGCTGGTCTTTGCTGTGAGAAAAACAAAATTCCCGGCGATAGCTTCACCCAATACCGAGATATCCTAGAAATATTGGGGCGTAACTGGGGAAGTACAGTACAGTACCATAACCGTTCCTCCCTTTCATTTGACATTCCCCTCCTAACCTCCACACCACTCCTTCTGCACGCCAACCGCCCCGCCACCTGCGCACCCAACCCAACCAGCTGGCGGGAGCACCTTGAGGCAGCCCACAGCGCTCAGTGGAGAGCTAGAAGCTTGAACCCAACCATTTTCACAGCATTCCTGATGTCAGGAATGGAAAGACCTACACACCGCTATGGTATTGGCACCGTACGAACACTACGGAACCGCACTTGACTATTGCACTCTGTCCACTACCACCACTGCGATCGCTGCATCCGGCGGAAAGATGTCACTGTGTTGTACAGTACCATTCCTCATACCCCTACCGCCCATATACTCGTCCCCCTCAAGAAGTACCCGAAAACAGGGGGGGTATATTTTGTATGGGCGCTCAGACACGCACAGACATTTTGCCATATATGTCTTTAATCCCTGTTTTCGGGTACTTCATGAGGGGGACGAGTACACGCACTGCTACCGCTCAAAATCCCCACCTCTAGCCTTCCTTCCTCCGTACTACCATTGGTCCCCCCGCCCCAGGGTTAGCCGCAAGAATGTATCAAGACTTGGCGTTTATTTGAATCAAACAAATTGCGATTGAAACGTGCACAGACACAAGGCACTTACCAGTAATACCCTGCAGAAGGCAGGTTCGACCAATACGACATCAGCACAGAATCGCCACAGGCACTTCCATTGCACCGTACTCACCCAATAGCGGGAGGACCCTCTATTACATACAAATTCTCACCTCTTTCATGGGTACCTAAACCGTCAGAGGATAACTAATAAATGGCGCAACGGTCGAACGGTTGAACTAGACTAGGGTTAACTTAGTTATATTTGGAACCTTCATTCACTCATCAAACCAACTAACCAAAACATAAGTATACACATAAAAATAATGAAACCATCTTAATCATTCCATCACTTCCCAAACAGCCACCTTCAAGACCACAGTTCCAGGATACGGCATCGCAGTCGCCTAATAACCCCAACTCATCCATTCCCACACCGTAGCCGGACACAAAGTGCTGTACGAGCACCATGACACTTGTAGAAGGAACGGATTATACCGGTGCCAAGCTACACACACAATCAGGTTAGCCCATCACCCCCCGACCTTGAAACCGGCTACCGGTACTGATTCTTATATGACACCGGAGAATTTAAGCCAGAGGGGAGATTAGACTAGTCATCCTGCATATAGTTACGCACAATGCGGGTGCCTTGAACAGTCCAAGTGCTACCGCTGTGTTCAAACGCAACTTGTGAATCCATGAAATTTCGGGAATGTGATAGGGGGCTTGTGTCTTCCTGACTAACCACTGTACCAAGTACAGGTATGATACAATAGCTATAAGTGACCGGCTTACTCATTGTGGGCAGGAAAGTTTGGCTGACTTGAGGGCTAGAACGTCGAAGCGCTGTTTGTCATTTCTTTCCCTCTTTCCCTCTTTCCCTCTTTCCCATTCTATTATCTTACTAGCGTTACTGTTGAGCAGTTCCTTTCCTTCTTTGTTCCACTGCTATGCTAGTACCTTTCGCGTTATTTGGCGCCTGAGCGATGAAGACGCTGGTAGCCTTTTTTCTTGGGCTAGGTTCGGTTGGTGTTCTACGGTGCAAGGTCCGGCACAGCTATGGAACGGTCATTTGAGGTTGGCCAGATGAATATATTCCTGTTTCTTTTTTTCCGGTTACTGGTAGCGGGTCCCTGCCCTTGCGCAGCACCATCTGGCTGTAAATCCTAGTTGGTTCCCAGGGGTATGATACTGGTGCCCGCGGGGAATATGGTAAAAGGACAGAAAGAGCTCTATGGAGTACATACTTTGTTGGAACTCCTTTTTTTCATCATTCCTTCATTTTTTGGTTGTCCGGAACGGTGTGGTTGGGTCGGTAGGGTCCGGCCCGGGAGGGATTTCCTGGAGCTATCATACGATATCATGAGAAATTTGGTTGCGATGGCAAGGTATCATAAGGGTAAGGTACAGTACTCCGGTTTCCTAACGTTACTAGAGATCGGGCTAGCAATCCCTCCACACTGGTTGAAGGCGAGGGGTTAGTTTATAACGCAGTGGTGGCGGTATGGGAACTGGCCTTGATCAGATTTATGAGTAGTTCTTAGTATGATACGAAGGAAGGAAGGCAGGAACACTTGAGACTATTCCCTCAGCCTGGTCAGATCTACGATTACGCTTTAGAGGAGGACTAGTCCATCTACACTGCCACTAATTTTCAAGGGCAACACAACCATCAAGATTTAGGTAGATGGTGGATAGTCTAGATGGGAATAAGAAGCCTTTATTACTTTTTTTGACCAACCATAACGATATGATGTTACATATACACCGCAATTGTCCCCCCCCCTTCGCCTCGAAGAAGACATAACCTAAGAATCCTCGAAGACATAGGTGAGATGGCATTTGCCACAGTATTGGCGGTTGGGCATAGCAGCCATAAAGACACCGGCACCGCACTAATCAAACAATCGTCAGCAAAGAATATCATCGCAGCCCAAAGCAGGCATCTAAGCCTGGGAGGAATTGCTGACCCCTTCAGTCGGACATTCGCGTCTCAGACGCTCGATCTTACCATCACCGTCGACCTTGTAGTACTTAAGGACAGCGAGTTTGGTCCTAAAAAATTCGCCTTGTCAGTTGCTGTTGGATTTGGGCCGGGGACTTCTGCGAATATAGACTCACTTCTTGCGCTTGTGCTTGATCTTCTTTGGGGTGGTGTAAACCTTCTTCTTGCGCTTCTTACCACCACCACGAAGGCGGAGGACGAGATGGAGGGTGCTCTCCTTCTGGATGTTGTAGTCCGAAAGGGTACGACCGTCCTCGAGCTGCTTTCCAGCGAAGATCAAACGTTGCTGATCCGGGGGAATTCCCTCCTTGTCCTCTGTTCCGCCCCATCAGTAAGTTTGAGAGATCATTTAGCTCAAGTATTGAATTTTGGGGGTTGTACGGATCTTGCTCTTGACATTGTCGATGGTGTCTGAAGATTCAACCTCAAGGGTGATAGTTTTACCCGTGAGGGTCTTGACGAAAATTTGCATTGTTGTCTGAAGAACCCCAAAGTAAGCCATATACAACCTCGAATACCTCGATATATTGAGGGGACGAACCAATTAACCACAGCTCAGCAATAATTGCGTCTGTAGGATATCGAAATCAGTATCCTAGGCAGAAAGACGTAGAAGCAAAATTCATCGGGGGGTGGGCACTACCTTCGATGTCGGTTGGGTCGGTTGGGTCGTTAGCGGGGAAAAAAACCTTCTGGGGAAAGGAGGATCTTCAAGATAAGGAACAAAGATATGTGTGGTGGGTCAGAGAAGGGCTCAACAGCAGTCACGCTGGGCGGGTCGGATTATGTAATCAACAACCAATGCCATGCAGTGACACGGGCTCACGTGAGCGCGGGTATTGCGTCACCCCGGAATGTGTGTAAACGCGCAGACGTTGTTGTAGCAACCCCCAAGATGCCAAGACCGTTGGTAAACAACCTTCCTCGAGCTCACTCTTTAGAGCCCGATCTTCCTCACTTCACGTCGTGATCTCTTCTTCTTCTCCTCTCTCCATCCCTCGCCTAGATATTGATCTCGTCCCATCTTCATCCATCCTCCTCTCTCTCATCATCTTCCCTCTCCCTCTGCTTCTGCTCACGATAAAACAATAATCACCATCGTCTCCGCCTGTGAAGGCCCCCCGAAAGAGTTCCTCCGAAGCTCTCACTAACACAGCCGGTGGTATTATTCCAGAAGCATTCATCCGCTCTCTAGTTCCTGTTAGCTCAGAACCACTTAATTCGGACTTGCTGAGAACTTAACTGTTTCCTGGCACGTCCCGCGTGGTTTTGCTACTCGACCTTAGAGTCTTTCACTTCTTGTTTTTTTCAAGCAAATATACCCCCTGGACTTGGCTACTATCCTCTCGCTTTTTAGCCCTATTTGCTTTGCTGCGGGTAATATTCTCGCCAGGTTAGCTGATCCTCACATTCTGTTTTCTAAATGTGGTCTGTGCAATTGCTCACGTGAAGAATAGTCGCAGGTCGATACTTACTCAAGATCGAGTCTACTTAGCATATAACCCATGTTGCAATCACCAAAGAAAAAAACCCAACGGCCCCGCCGACTAACAAGTGTCACTGAGAACCCTATTCTCGAGGCCAAACAAGACAACAAGAGGCAATTACAACAGCAGCAACAAAGTAGACAACCACAAGTGCCAGCCTCATACCCGACACCATCACGCCACAGAGAAGGGTATCGGGGGCAGCATCGAAGACATTATTCCGTTCCAGATCTTATGATGGTTGGGTCGGCTAGCCCTAGACTAAGCAGCGGCCACGTGTACCAGGCTAGGAACATGGAAAATCTTGAAATCGATGTGAATTGTGGCCACGATCAACCGCATTTGACGATAGATAATTTTAATTTTTGTACGCTACAACCTCAAAGGCCACAGACACCCCCTAACCAGCATACTGGTGGTAAGCAACCGAACTACTCATACTATGTCACTCGCTCACTGTTACTCACTAGAATTCTATCCAGCTACTCCCCAAACTCCATTCGAATGCTTCCCGGCAGGAAACCAGGATGCGGCACAAATGATAGACGATTTATTGTCTAGTATTGGATCACCAGTATCTCTAACACCAAGACGGCGATCAATGGTCGCGTTAAGTTCTCCGTTAAGAGCTACCTTCCCCTTGGAAGAGTGTGGAGAACTAAACTTGCACCAACAAAATGGGATCCCTGATTCCCTCCCAACCCCGCCCCATACCGGACAGCTACAGTCCGTAAGCACTTTCGATCTTGCACCTCTACCCCATCCAAACTTTGTAAGCATGGCAGCAGTCAGTATGAGCTCAGAGAGTGAAGGGGAGTCATACTACTCTCCTGGATCCTCTACCATGTCACCAGCATTTTCTTCGGTTCCATCCACCCCAGAAATGAAGCACGTCACTCTCTATAAAAGCGCTAATACCAATGCCATGCCAACGGTTCCCGAACATTCAACTCCCTCAATCAGTAGCCTCCCAGCATTAGATCTTCCCCAATTGGCTCCTGCTCCTCGTCACGTTCCTGGAACCCCCTCACCAGTGCGGGTCCGAGCACCAGCACCTCATCTTACCCAGTCACTCGGAGCAAAGTCATCCGGCATCACAATGGAGGAGATCTCAAGCTTTATCTCTGGCCCTGATCAAGATGGCAAGTGGCTTTGCCTCTTCCCGGACTGTAAAAAGAGGTTTGGAAGAAAAGAGAACATCAAGTCACATGTTCAAACCCACCTTGGAGATAGGCAATACAGATGCGAGGCCTGCAAGAAGTGTTTCGTGAGACAGCATGATTTGAAAAGACACTCCAAGATCCACACAGGGGTCAAGCCATACCCCTGTCTGTGTGGCAACTCATTCGCAAGGCACGACGCACTAACACGGCATAGGCAGAGAGGGATGTGCGTTGGCGCATTCGAGGGCATTGTGAAGAAGGTAGTAAAGAGAGGAAGGCCCCGCAAGAAGCCCCTCCCGGAGGATAGCCAAAAGTTGAAAGCAGAGGAAACTTCCGACAGCTCGGTAGCGGATGGATCTTCAGGATCTTCAAACCCGCAGACGCCCTATGAGCTCCCAGACTTTGGCAGCCCGCTTCCCCTGACCCCATCGCCTCATACCCCGATCTCCGGCGAGGAAGAGGAGGCAACACCCCGTTGTAGAGAAAGCTCATCAGATTTTCTCGGCCAACCCACAGAATCACCTGGATATTCTCCCCCAGCTTCTCCAAGCGATGAGTATGACTTTGAGTCGTTCGTCTCACCACCCTCACCGCCATCGAATAGGAATTCTGTTGGGTCCAGTTCACTGGCCGAAAGTGACTCTGTGCCCTCGTATGGACCCCTCGTGACGAATACGACAGCCACGACAGAGCAGGTAGTAGGAGCTTCCATGAAGAAGTTTGGCGCTGGACCGTTCGGCTCGCTGGATGAATACGCACCCCCATCTGGTGCGGAGGAGTTTGGCTTATTTTCTCAGGATGGCATGGATATGCTCGGCCTAACGGCACTAGAGAGAGACCCGAGCATATTGAACTTTGACGACATCTACATCAAGCCTGAGTTTATGACCAACGCTGAAAATGGCAGTTTCTACTGATCAACCATAGAGAGGAACATGCATTTCCTCTATCTATCCACCCATCTATCTCTGGATTATTTTTGCATCCTATTTGGTGTTTCTTTCATTTTCTGCTTATCTAGCTTTTGCCCGTTACACGCTTTTTATAATCTCCTTTTACCATATACGCGAGTGATTCCGAGTGAATTTGTTTTTGTGTTTTATGCTTTTCTTTTCTTTTCTTTCTTCTGCTGATTTCCTCCTTCCTCTACTCCCCTCCCGAACCAAATCAGAAACTAGCAAACGAATACTATAACGACCGTCAACGAACCAAGGAAGAAACGTGAAAAGAAAGGAAGGAAAAGAAGGAAAGGTAAAGGTAAAGGTAAAGGAGGGCAAAGCAAGGGAGGAATAGGGTGCATTTTTGGTGGCTAAAAAAAGTTTTAGTTCGTACACGGAGTATTGGGAGATGCTGTGGTTTTTTTTTGGTTTTTTTTTTCACATTTTTCACGAATCTACCTTTATGAGAGATTGCCGGATACTTGCTTGGGAATGGTTTTATTTTTTTTCTCTCTCTTTTTCTTTTTTCTCTTCATTCACTTACTGAGCTGGAAGGGGTTCGCACCGGTTGGCTGGCTGGGGCATTTGGGGTTTCATCCTTTACTCTCTCATTAAATTTAGTTTTAACTCTTGGCAGAAAGTTTCTTGTTCTTTTTCCTTTTCTTTAATGACTTTTACGATTGTCCTTCCTTTGCTTCTGCTTCTTCTTCCGCCGCTATCGTTTTATGTCCGTTCGTTTTTGCCCGCTTGTCGGTGCTTTTTGGTGTCTTGCCCAAATATGTTCTAAATACTGGCTGGCGCAGCTAGTGGAGGTAAGCGGGCAGGGCAGGGCAGGCAAGCAGGCAGAAGTGTGAAATGATTGTCCATTCATTGATTTGGTTTGATTTGGTTTGATTTGATTTGAGCTTGATTTTCGTAAGCAATGTTAGTGAGAGCACGCAAACGTTATTTTTTGCCAGTTTTTCATCATTTTTTTGCAAGAAGGAAGGGTGAGAGGGGGGGAGAAGGAAAGGAAGAGGAGGGGTTTCATGATTTATTGCGGGTTCTGCGAGCTTTTGCTGCCCGTCGTGGTGGTGATGAGTGGACTTTATGATGATAAGATGTGTGCCCCAGAGACCGGGAATGGAGTTGGGATTGGTAAAGGAGGGAAAAAGGAAGGAAGGGAATAATCTCTATTCGTATTGTGGCTTTTTATACCCGACTTGTACTTTAGTTTTAGTGCTCCAGTCTATCTAGCTTTCCTTGTCATGAATTGAAAAAGATGAGAATAGCAAGATGGTTGACTCCCTTGCCTCCAAGAAAATAGTATATACACAAGATATCACACATCTTATACAAAAACTTTTTGGTGAAACAGCCGTGGGGGTTCGCCTGCTCCGAACGCTTTGCCTTTCCTTCCTTCAACAGGGGGAAGGGGAGGGCGGGAGAGGTGTCTAGGTGTTATATACAGCGCGGCATCACCGTATATCACTCGTAATTATACACAATATATATACAACAAAGGATGGAAAGAGGGGGGGCAAGATCACGACGTCCCCGAAAATTCCTGCACTTGGCCCCTATCACCCCACCGCGGTTTAAACCTTACCCCAGTGGCATAATCGCGATACGGCGTACCCCCAACACACCTCTTCATAACTTTCAACGTCTGAAAATCTTCCAACTGTTTAGCCTTGATATGAAGCGTTGCTATGTCCGGCCAGCAAATCTTGTACTTCAGGCAGGCGGCCTCCAACCGGGCCGCGGCCTCGCCGAGCATCTCGCACCGCGCAAGGGTATTAATCAGAGAGCACTCTGCTTGTACGTCTAGTCTTTCCCGCTCGGGCTCGCGGTACTCCAAGTATTGCTTCGTCCGGAGATACTTTATACGGTCGCCACAGATATCCCAGGCGAATGATAGATCGCGATTTCTGTAGGCGCTGTTCAAAGCGATTTGAAATGTGTAGAGGTTTCTGGGGACTCTCTTTTGGAACGTGAGCTGGTCGGGTGATTCCCGGTCGGTGTTCCTGTCTGGCTCTGTGTCTATATCTGCATGCGTATCTGTGTCTGTGGTGGCGGGAGCGGGGGCGCTGGCGTTGAGTTCGGGGGTTAGGCCTTTGGCCCCAGCGCTGGAGGTGGTTAATTCGATGTAGTCCGACTCCTTGGGGTCGGTGAAAGCTATGTAGTAGAATCTCTTAAGCATGTGGTGGTTGGCTCTGAAGCCTGCGGTTTTTCGGCCGAAGTAGACATCGAGGAAGGCGTTCATCAACTGAGTATCTACTAGGTCTGGTTTTACAGCGCAGAGCCATCTCATAACTCGCTTTGCTTCCCTCATGACTTCCATGCGATGATTTAGAATGGTGTTTTGAGAGAAAGGCAGAGTGTCCTCCTTGAAGCTCTCTTCCTGATTCACCAATCTAGTGTCTGGTCCGACATAGGGCACGGAGGTCTCGAGTGACTCGCCTTCCGCGAATTTGGCGCATTTTTTCACCATCTCGGCATTTGCGTATGCTCTGAACAAACATTGATAGGTTGCCGAGCTCGGAATAATGTCTTCTTTCCCGCTACCCAGCATGTGTCTTACTAACATTCTGGCCCTCGTCAGGTCTCCCCTTTTCCCACAAGCTTGAATCAGTGTTCCGAGTACTCTTCGGTCCATTTTGAACCCTTCTTGTTGCATATACGTAGCATACCGCCATACTTCTTGGTAATAATCCCTCCGCATAGCGAGGGCGTGAATCAGAGCATGATATGTCTCTTTCGTAGGTTTTAGCTTCATCCGGTCCGTCATATCTCTAAAGAGATTCAGCGCCCTCTCGCTTGCACCCTCTAGGGCACACGCATGCAACATCAGCGCAAAGGTGTGGGCATCTGGCGCTGTTGCCCTCGATTTCAACTTCATAAGGTCAAATATTTGCCAAGCTGTCGGGATTTCACGACGATTTAGACACGTTTTAATTAGGGTGGTGTAGACGACCTAAATCAAGTTCAAGTTAGGCCACTACTGATAATGATATTGAATCATGATACATATATAACTGGGGGCACATACAATATTCGGCCGAATGCCAGCTTCACGCATTTCTGTGAAAGCCTTTCCAGCTTCCTCAACATCTGCTCGGAGAGAATACGCCTTGAGAAGGTGTGCGTAAGTAAAGACGGTGGGAGATACACCCTCTATTGATACCATTGTGTCAGCTAAAGCCATAAGAGACCAGGGCATATATCAAGAATTCCTTACTTTCTTTGAGGTCTTGAAATAAGATTTTTACCTCTTCCGGGCGTTCCAACTGCGCATGAGCCATCATCAATAAATCATATGTAAACGTATCCGGCTCCAATTTCGCCCTTTCCATCATTTCCTGTAACTCGGATGTGCTCTCCACCCTACTCTTAAGGTCCATAGACATTAATAGGCAATTGACATCCATGATATCCATCCCCCGGAACCCTCCATTTGACCTCAGCTGTCCTATTATCGCACTCCACAACGGCGTCGAAGTATCGACGAAGGCCGCAGCACCCCCTAACCGTTCGATAACTGGGGCCGGCAGCATCTCGGACACGGTCTTTGGCTGAGGGAGAAAGGCGGTGGTTTTTGACTTAGGTGTCATCAATGCCGCGTAGGCTTGATCCTGCATTTCCTCTGTCATTTCAATACCAGGCAGCTTCTATAAAGCCATTTACCAACACCATCGATCAGTAAATCCATCAACCAGCAGTTCCAGATAGAATACAGATGGACAAACCTTCCTAGCAGCATCCTGAATTGCAAGATCGGCAGCTCGTTTCTCGATGAGCTGGACATGCGCCTCTAAACGCTTTATTGTTCCAAGAAACCCAGATGCTCGAGTCCCACGTCCACGCCGGGCCTGGCTGGCTAAGGCACGGACTTGACATGATATGCAGATAAACTTCCCCGGAAACTCTAACCTTCCTAACGGCAAATAGGGTGTCACCGCGATTGATGGCGCCGTTATGGCTACGGTCCTAGATAAAGGTTGAGACAACGAGCGGAGAAAACGGTTCCTGAGCATTGAAACTCGGAAGCAGGAACAGCATGAACTGTTTGCTTCTTTCCAAGGGTATAGTGTACGGCGGGTCAAGTAGACATCGAGTGCAGAAAAACTTAAGCGAGGTCCCGGCTGGAAGGCCGGGTAACCCCGGAAGATGTAATTCACAACGATCGCGACTCGGAGTACTCTTACTTGAGCAGTCAACCAACCTGAAATCTACCGTATGAGTAAAAAGACTGGTGAAAAGCAAAAATAAGAGATTGCACTACGTGATCTTTATTTAGCTTTAGTCTTTTTATCTCTTATTATTATTCCTTCCTTCTACTCTCAGTTATTACCTTCTCCCCCTTCCAGTTACTCCTCAAGGGCGTGGTTGACCTAAGAGGGGTAACGCGAAGCATTGTGTTCTAAGAAATTAGGGTTAAGCCCTAAAAGAAAAATAAAACAACGGAATTGCCTTTGGTATGTTATTACATACAGAATATATATATATATATGCGAATCTAACAGCAGGAATGATAATAGGAATGGAATTTTGCCGAGAGCTGCCGAGGCCCCCCAAGACACTGCTGAGAAACTTGATTTTCACCTTGTTCCACCTGGTATATTATTATTCAAAATACTTTGGAATAGAATATAAGTATCTAATAAGATAAAGAGCCTGACAGAGTTTTGTTGAGACACTATCGAGACTGCCGAGATCCTGCTGAGACTCCGCCGAGAAACTCGATTCTCACTTCCTTGCACCCGGTATGTCACTATTCAAAGTATCTCTCAATGATAGGATACAAGTATAGGAGTCTAATAAGCTTAAAAGCAGGGCAGAATTTTGTTGAGCCTCTACTGAGGCCCTGCTGAGACCCTGCTGAGAAACTCAATTTTCTCCCCTTGTATCCGGTATGTAACTATTCAAAGTACTCTTAACCTATACTCATAGTAGACTAGTATTTAATAAATGTTACATCAACAGGAACGGAATTTTGCCGAGCCTTTGCCGAGTCTTTTCTAAGCCTTTGCCACACCCTTATAATCATCCTTGTGAGAGCTTTTGATTTTTAGCTATTATTAACGCTCACAACTATTATGGTAAGAACATATATTACTATTCACTTTTATAAAATTATTTTACTAATAACCTATAAAGATTTCTCCTCCAATTACTTCTGATAGTTTGGAAAATAATATTATCAAATATTAGGAATCCATACAACCAGTTTCTGCAGATAGCGAGGACTCTGGCATCTCTGATACTGAAGTATCAGATATTGCATTAAATCAAGATTCTGATTATCAAGAGTTCTTATCAACAACTATCAATCCTCCTTCTCTTCCAACTTCCAATACCCCTTCTCGTCTACAAAACGGAATTACTCTACCTGTACCACCTACTCGTCCTGCTCATTTTCGCTGTGATCCAGCATGGCACTGGGATGATTTTCATTCACCAATCAATAGTGATTGTGAGAAGCGAGCAGATTCCGAGGATAGTGAAGAGGGTGCTATTCCTGAATCCTCAAGTTCTAAGAAAAGAAGGACTAAGAAGAAGAAGGGAAAGTCTCCTGCAAGCAAGAAGTACAAAGCAGAAAAAAGAGCAGAGCATAGAAAGGCAAAAACTGAGCAGTCCTTAAAGGATACTTTGGTGGTTGATGGAGAAGAAGGTGTCAACCTGCATGCATTGCGACGGAGAACAAGAGGACGTCAACCACCATGCTTCTTGGAACGTTCCCCTTTGCAAATTCAAGAAGGCAATTACTTTCGGTTCACTCTACCTCAGGTGCAAAATGGTCTCATTATTCGGGATTCTAGACAAACGGCCCTTGTTCATCTCTTTCCTCTCTCAACTATTCCTAAAGAGCTTCTTGAAACCTTAGCTACCTCATTTCAAGAATATGACAACAGTCCTACCTTCTCCAACAACAATTATACCCAAAAGCGAGGAGATTATGAGTTGCAGATTCTTGGATGTTGGTTTAAATCAGGAAGATTTTTGCAGCCTTATATGACATCACACTATCGTGGACCAGACTCAGGAGTTCATTACAAAAGGCTTGATAATCCTTACTACATGGCAGCAAAGAAGTTTCAAAAAGCCAATCGCAATCTATTCCAATTAGTTGAGAATCTTATACAACAACACTATCCAGATATATGGGAGATCTATAGCAATATCAGAGTACCGCCTGGATGTAACAAATTTGCTGGCCTCTTTGCTGCAGTTGTTATCAACAAACTGGTTAGGACAAAGATACATAAGGATTTAGGTGATATTAAGTGTGGTATTTGTGTTATTATCTGTTGGGGTGACTTTGAAGGAGGTGAGTTGGTTTTTACTGAACTAATGAGTTGTGTTCCCTTTCCAGCAGGTTCTATTATTATGTTCCGGTCAGCAATTATTTCTCATTACAATCTTCCTGTAACAGGAAATCGCTACTCAATGGTTTTTACCACTGACAAGAATCTCTTCAAGTGGTCCTGTTCTCAACAAGACTGATATTTTTATCTCACATTGGTTTTTATTTCTTATCTTTATTTCTTTTATTAAGTATATTTGTCACTCTTTTATTTAGCTTACTCCTTTTTATTTTGTAATTTGATATTTATTTTGATTTATAAGCAGTGAATTAGTTGAATACTAGTAGCTGTCGATAAGCACTTTTCCTTTATACTTTCATTATAAGATCCTTAAGAAGTCCACTCTTTTTCAGCTACTTTGAATTCTACGTTCCTCTTACTACCTTACCTTGTAACTTTTATTTTACAAGTGATATTATACCTCATTTTCTCGTCTATATTTATTTTCTTGAAGAATGCCATGCATTTATAATTGGGAATTATATCAAGCAGAGTTGACAGATATGTATCCTTTGCATAATATGCAATTAAAAGATATTATGATGGAAATGCAAATGCGATATAACTCCAATCCCAGGTAACTTTCCCTTACTTCCTTTTATTAAGAGTGGTGATTTTATATTAATTAGGCTAATTTCAAACAGTCAACGAACTTATCGATCCAAGTTTGCTGAGTGGGAATTTACCAAAAAGCAAGAGTCTTTATATAAAGATGAGGCTTTAGTCAATAAAGTCAGAGAACTATGGAAGAGAAATCTTAGTTCAGCTAATATGCTTCGCTGTTTACAACATGATGGATGGCATCTATCTTCCACACAGTTAAAAAATCTTCGTCTGCATCCAAATTTAAGACTTTTAATGGGGACCGCACATACTCCTGAGGCTAAACTACAGGCTGCTATAAATGCTGAAGGTTATATTCGGGAACACTTGGTTTCTGGGCAGGCTATTCGATATGGGCGTCAATATACTCTAGCTAATATTAGATTAAGCGGTATATTTATTTCACAGTAAGTTGGATAAAAATAATAATTCATATTTGAGATAAATAGTTACTAACTATAATATATCTAATATTAGAAAGCAAATACGAGAAGCAATGCATAAAGTGGATCCTGAAGGTGTAGCGATAAGAGGCCAACAAATTGGGAAGAAGAGAATACGGCATGAGTTTCATATTAAAGGTCCAAATCGAGTACTCTCTATTGATGGTCACGATAAACTATCACACTTTGGATTTGAAATTTATGGCGCCATTGATGCATACTCGCGATACATCGTCTCGTGTTATGTTGGTATTTCAAATCGAACTGCCGTATCAGTTAACAAGCAATATCTCAGACTGCTTCGAGCAACATTGCATATGCCCAAGTTGATTCGCTCAGATAAAGGTTAGCTAATTAATATTTATAATTTACAAGATATGTTGTCTATGAGTTATAAGCGACTAATGCAAGCATCATAGGATCTGAAACTATACTTCTTGCCGAATCTCACCTGACATTACGGAGGGCAAACCAACCATCTCTTCCATTCGGCAAAGCATACTCATATGGGAAATCTACTAAGAATCAGCGCATTGAGGCTTGGTGGAATATCTTAACCGAGGGTCAAACACAGGAGTGGAAAATATTCTTTGGTAAGCTTGAATCGGATGGATATTTTGATGGTGCCGAGACCGACAAATCATGTCTACAATTTCTTTATATGGATATGATTCGATCTCATATTCATCGATTTATTGAAGTTCACAATTCTCATCCTATTCGGTTTCAACGGAGTCGTGAACATTATCTTCCAACAGGACAACCATTTCTAATGTACAACTATCCTGAAAACACAAAAGATTATAAAGAAAAGGTTGATGAAGGGGTTTTAGCTGCATTGGAAAAGGAGGTTGCAAACTACGATCTTGATGAATATCTACCCGCTGCGACATATTTGCTTTATCAACAATTTCTTGAACAAGGTGGATTTCCCAAGGTATTCGCATATAACGATCCACGTCATAAGGACGCCTATCTCTATTTACGAGATAAAGTGTCTTAGTATATCTTCCATGGTGGGTCAGTACAACTGACATTACGTCCCACTGGTGCGGCTGAGTGGATTGCAGCCAATAGTACACATGAAATTGAAGTACATCGTGGCAATATAGTTGGTCAATCGGGTGACAACACGATGCAACTCATACCAACTGATGATGAGGTAGAAGAAATAGACGATGTACGCTTTGATCTACTAGAACAGAAATGGGATAGCACTTCAAATCTTTTTGATAAAGATAGTTCTCAACAGCAAGAGGAATTACTAGGTACGTAAAAATAAACTGTCTATTATTAAAAAATTTTTACTAATTAGATATTGATAACTATACATTAGATGAAGAAATTGGGAATCTTCATCTTAGCGACGATTCACTTTTCCTCTCTATTTAACAGCATTCAAATCCTACTATGTAAGATCAAATTCTTATTCCTATTTTACATACTTTTCATATTCACCTACGATTTAGCCTTTCTTCTCACAACTCGAGCTTTACATTTATCTTATCTTGTGTTCTTTTGCATCTTTCATCTTCGTTCCCAACTCGTCCTATTTGCTCAAAATGTCAACATGTCAAGTCGATTCCTGCTCTTGTCGCCAATCTCTTCCTATGCGTGGAAATATTGGTCTTTGTATTCGATGTAATCATCCAGTCAGTGTTCATCTCACTCAGGAAACTGATGAGATTGAGATGCTTCAAGGCTGGAATAGTAAGTAATAAAGATTCTAATACTCAATATACTAGGGTAAAAACTAATTTTAATTTTACTTATGCTAGCTATACCAACTTCAAGCAATTCTATTGGAACTTCAAATTCAATGTCATTATTATCGACATCATCTTCATCATCGTCCCCCTCTGCCTACAATCTACCACGAAGTACTCATATATCCGAGGAAGTCAAATTTCAACGACAACGTATTGATCCTTCAAAAGCCCAGCCTGAGATTCATCGTAGTGGAAAGTACAACACACTTACAATGCTCAGCAATACTTCGACAAAACTTATTCCAAGATCAGTTGGCCTTTATTTTTACCGTCGTGGTTTTAAGGCTGGATTTCATGGTTCACCAACTTTACTGGACTTTAATCGGTTTCAACAAATTCCCGATTGGCAACAGTATCTGAAGAATCTTGTTCTTCAACATCCAGCTTGGCTTAGTTATCCAAATATCAAATCCTATGAGCTACACCCTCGGCTCCCGATCTGTGTTGGCTATTGGGATGGAACAACAACAGGCATTGCACCTAATGCCAACCCACTCCACAATAGTGGCATTATTGCTGACCTTCTCTGATTAACTGATAAGCCAAATGGTCCACATTCTGTCCAAACCCAGTTAGTAACAGTTAAAGGTTCACGATCAGTGAGTTCAATACTACAAACGGCAATTACTATTCATCTTCGACAAATTGGTGATGATTCCGATGATGAAGATAGTAATATTCAACCTTCGATCAAACAAGAAGCTATCGATTTTGCTTCTATCAAGCTCCCCTCAACTCTTAAGTCGAAGCAAGTCACTCTATCTACAAAGTCTGAACCTCGATCAGCAAATTCTTCTTCCACCGATACGACGTCAATTATTATTCAAGAATCAGATAAGCTGAATCATGATACAACAAGCGGATCAACAACACAAGAAGATACCCCTCCTCCATCATACCTCTCTGCAGAAAATTCATCGACTTCTCACTTCTTACATCCTTCAACCTTCCGTAATTCCACCAATCACGAACCCGAACGTCCTTCAACTCCCACTACCTCAATAACAACTCGCTCAACCCTTGCCAGAAAGAGAAGTATAACACTTCTTTCCCCTCAAAAAATCACAACTCGGTCAACTCGTGAACTCAAGCGAAAGTCTAGTAGTAGAGCAGATGAATCAGGTATGCTATCTCTTTCTGGTAGTAGGACAGATTCCACTACCGGTAGCAGCCAAATTGGTGAGAAAACCTTGAATAATAATTCTAAGTAATAACTATTTTAAGGAAAAACTATTTTATATTATATTCTCTATTTTTATTTCAAGAAGTACTCTATTTTCATTTTTCATATCAATTTGACTGATATTTTTAGCTTTTTTTCCTATTATTATTACTCTTATCATCCTATTTTTAACGTATACACTCTTTCATATTCAAAGGGTTTTTCTTTTTTTTTCTTTTTTATTCTGTAGGGAAAATCGTGAGTGTTTGTTTTTGAATCCTTTTCTTTTCTTTTCTATCTTGAACTACTTATGACTTCTTACAACATTTATTTTTTACTTATGTTTAGTTTGAATTATATTCTTAGTTTCCATCGTTTAACATATCCTTAATGTATTTCTTATCACTATTTATCTTAACAGTATTTTATTAAATTGTCAATTGTTATCAATACTGCACGGAATTATATTTTTCACTCTGATAGCACAACACTCTCGAATGCTACAAGATCTTACAAGATTGAATGCTGCTTTGATAAGTAATAATATTTTTATTTTCTTTTTCTTTCTTCTATTGTACTATATTTAGGATATAGGAAACAAGGTATGAAAAGCAAAAACCTCTCTACTACAAGTCTGTTCGGTAAAAATTGCATCTGAGCTAGAGTTCATTAATGAGCAAGATGGGATAGGTTTCACTTCAAGTTGTCAGACTGTGCACTTACATTTGCCTAATGGGAATATTTTTAGAGTAATACCCGCTCTGCACTCATCAGGGGAATAGGTAGCGACTCAGAGCGGAAGTAGGAGAATGAAACCCCATAAAAACATGCCCCGTCCCTGCCTATTCAGTGGAGCAGAGCCGGAAACAGAGGTTCAGTTTGTGTTTTTTTAGGGCCTTAGAGGCCTAATAATGAATGCTAATTGAGCTATTCCTTTAAGCAACTATATTTGCTGTGAAAATAGCCTTTTCTCCGTTTCAAGAAGTAAAGGAAAATTGTGCTATTGAGGAACAGTCACGGTCCTATGAGTAAGGTTGATTGCCGGAGGACATTTCAGATAATCTGCACTTTGGTAAAGTGTGTAGTATTGTTAAAATATCATACTAAATGACTAGCATTCTCATTATTGAAAAAAAGGAACTCTACTGGATTTTATCAGAGGGCATTCAATCTTACGAGATCTTGTGATATTGGAAAATGTTGTGCAATTAGAGGGATAAAACATGGGACTCGAGGGTATTGGAGGTCTCTGCTATTATTAAATATATTTAATTTTCAATTTGTAGTCTGTATCCCTATGTAGTACAGTTACCCGGCCCTTGATTTTTTCTGTTGCTATGATACCTGCTCGCTTAATTCTTTCTGCACTCGATGTCCACTTGACCTGCCGTAATAGTGAATGTGATTGTCTGCAGGAGAGGGAATTATAATCAGTTTATCGATAGGCTGGATATCAATAGTGACGCTTTCTCCCTCTGCTCGAATGGTTTAAAAAAAAGAGATAATTATTGTTGTCGCACAAGAGGGTTCTTACACCAAGTTTTTTTTTTGTTGCCCGATCTTGGCCCCACCATCCCCTCCTTTCCCATCCCTCCTCTGCGGCTCAAGAAGGAACGTCAGCTTCAAGCCACAGTGGGCTTGGAGGGCTTTTTTGTTGATCACACGTGATCTGTCAACAACAACAAATTTGTGACTTCAAGTGCTTCACACAGGCGCACATTCGATCTCACGCGAGCACTCGCACCTGAATCCACTCGAATATGCAGGCCTTGCCATCACCGTACTCGTATCACAATATTATGACCCCGTTATTAGGGTTTGCACTTGTATCATACGAGGTCGGGCAAGAAGTTACGGAACAGTTGTTCAAGGCTAACCAGCCAAATATATCCCTGCCTGTTCCGGTCAATACAAACCTGCCCTTGTGCCCAGTACTGTACAAAAGCCTGGCCAACCCTGACCTCGCTGGAGAAATTAGGTGCGTGTAACGCGAATTATGCAGCTGAATGGGCCAGATAGGCCAATTCCTGGTGAAGGAAAAATGTCTGTCGAACTCCTGACGCGGTGCCTGGAGCAAATGCTCTTCTCTGTGGTCGAGAAGGCCCTGGTGCCAGTCGGAAGGAGCTCTACAGACATAGATTTACCCTTGGTGCCCCCCGCGACACGAGCAGCAGACGGTACAGTACAGTACTAGTACATGCAGCTATCATAAGGTAAAATATGATTTGAACCTCATACCAGGTATTATACACTCATGTCCGCAAAGTTCTCGTAAGGTCTAATGTATCGTGAAGTCTTGACAGCCTTAAACTGGGGGATTGCAGAAGCTATTTAAGGGGAAAAAAAATCTGAATATTCTCTACGGAATATGCCATTACTGGATTAAAAAAGATCTCTCGAAAAAGAGTTGTCCCTTTCTTGTCATCAAGGTCCGTACTGCTAGGAACACCGAATGTGTTACGAGAACTTTGCGGATGCGAGTGTAGTGCTCGCTTTTCTGCTGTTGAGCAGTTTACGGCGCGTCTGGTTGCAACGCAAAACCTCAATAATGACACCGATTATGGAGTTTTGGGGGAAAACTCCATTTTGAGGTAGGATAACGTGTCTGGTTGACAAAAGTCAGCCACACTGAAGTTGTCATAATGAGGTCAAAATGAAGGTATGAGAAAAACAGGAAATACCTGTTTTTCGGAAAATGGTAAAATAAAAAAACCCTAAACCACGTCAACTAAGCTAATAGATAGGTATGAAGTGTAATATAATGTAACAATCCTATCGCTAGGTCGTTAGGCAACAGGCAACGATACTCGTTTACTAGGGTGAGCAAGTCTTCTCGTCTTTAATAGGGTGTAGGGAAATACTATCTCTTCAGATAGTACGGAACTGGCTTGCTTGTCTTGAGTGATCCGTCGAGAGATACTATCTCTTCAGATAGTAAGATGGGTGGATTGTCGTGCTTGATAGAACTATCACAATAGTTCTATGTTCAGGCGGCCCGTCGAGACTATCACAATAGTCTCCGGGTTCTTAGAGTGTAGGCTCTCGTAGAGGAGGAGTGTGTGTAAAGAGAGTAAAGTGTAATCGTATTGCAATATCTTGAAGTATAGAAAAGTACTTAGATAGTTGCGTGAAGATCCTATCCCTTGGTCGGAACCAAGCGCCTTTTATAGGCATCTTCCCACAACCCTAACCCTGGTGACTCATCACCTCGTGCTACATAAACCTCTATGACTCGTAGTGAGTCATAGCTCGAAATCCATCGATGACTCATATGAGTCATTGCACAATATTCCGTTAACCAATCAAAACTCATAAACCAAGTCATGTGCTCAAACGAGTCACATGCGTGAAACCCATGACTCATAATGTGAGTCATGTGCGAAAGTCATTACATCATATGACGTCACAATCGTGAGTCATGAAACAATCAACCAATCATAATATAACGATGACTCGCGATTGCGTAGTCATGTGAGAACTATGAGTCAAGTAACGTCATAGTGTAAAATCCAACATACCTTATGACTCATAAGTATGAGTCATGTCAAATCTGCCTTGCTTAGTCACGATTTGTGACATATAAGTATCAAATAAAATATGTTTTTTAAAATAGGGCAGATCAGAATGAACCAACATTAGAACCTTTTGAACCCATCAAATTTATGTGCGATCGGTGAACTTGTTGGCAGATATGCAAGCCAACAGTTTGAAAAAGAGCCTTGTCGAACCTCGCCGCTTAGTGGAAAGCAATATGTCGCCGAGTTGCTTTCCTCCAACGCACGCCGAATCCACGAAGTTCTTCGAATGCCAAAGAGCACATTCCTTGATCTACAGAAATGGCTAATACGGCATGGGAATTTGGTAGAGGGTAGGAAAATGTCAACTGAGCAGCAACTATCAATGTTTCTTGCTGTGGTTGGACATAGGTGTACGAACAGGGAGGTACAAGAGCGGTATCAAGTTAGTGGTTTTACAGTGACAAAGTAAGTACTCTTGATAAATAAATAAATAAATAATAATAATAATAATAATAATAATCTAAATGTACATAAAACACAAACTAATTAATTAATAGAGTATTTAATACGATTCTAAATGGATTGGTGGAATTGTCCAGAGAAAACATCATACCTCCTAATCCCGCCAATGTCCCATACGAAATATGGAAAAAAAAGGGCACTCTTTATCCGTATTTCCAGAATGCAATCGGAGCAGCTGATGGAACCCACATACCAGCCCATGTATCAACTCACGATATTCCTCAATTCAGGAACCGAAAAGGTGATATTAGCCAAAACGTGTTGGCAATTTGTACCTTTGACCTAAGTTTTTCCTGTGTGGTTCCGGGGTGGGAGGGTTCAGCCCATGATGGGCGAGTCTTACAATGGGCATTGCAGCATAGATTTGCGGTACCAGAAGGGAAGTATTACCTGGTTGATGCTGGGTATGCACTACGAAAGAGATTTCTGGCCCCATATCGTGGCGTACGATATCATCTAAGAGAACAAGCTATATCTCGACTTCGGTATGTACTTTTATAACTATTTCTCTTTAAACTAAGATTTATTTCCTATGTACATATTAATAATTTATAATTAATACTTAATATATATTTTACATGCTAATTGTACATAATATATAAAAATAATATAGGTCAAAAAATAAAGAGGAATTATTCAACCTACGGCATGCCCAAGCTCGAAACTGCATTGAGCGAGCCTTTGGGGTATTGAAAAAAAGGTTTCCTATTTTTGTATCAGCAAATGAGTATTCTTATGAATCTCAAGTTAAACTAGTTCTCGCACTCATGGCTGTACATAACTTTATTTTACAGACAAATGGTAAGAAAGAGTATCGTAAATGGGAATATCAAATTGAAAAGGAGAGGAGGGAACGGGAGGAGAGATTGGGAACCGATGAGATTCAAATAGAGTTTGAATCTGCTGCAGATGATAGCGGGATGAAAGAATTTAGGGATAAATTAGCAGAGCAGATGTGGTCAGACTATTCGACCTATGTACATCGTTGAACTTTTCACTTATATTTCAACGATAATAACAAAATAAATTTTAAAAAAAGTAAATGAATAGTAAATACACAGTGTAAGAGATAAGATAAATAAACAATATTTGAAATAAGAATTAAATGAAAAGAATAAGAGAAATAAAGAAAATAAGAATAATCAAAAACTGAATATAATCAAAGTATGCGAGCAAGAAATTACAAAAAAAGAAACTTATAAAGAATTAATAGCACTCATTAGCCAATGATCACGTGCTTCTCCTGGCTGAAGAGCAGCAAAAACTGCAGCCTTAATCTCATTTTCCATAACACAAAATCCCTTTACCATTTCATTAATACTCAATCTCGATTCGTAGTCTTTTTGAAGTCTTTCAACCGCAATTGTGGTTTTGGACTGCTGAATCGTTTGTGCTGCGGCTCCAAGACGATCAAGTGCCTTTGCAATTGCTCCCCCAGCTGTCTTCCGCTCAGCCTTAACCTTTTTCCCTACTTGTAAGTCTTCCTCCACTCTCTTTCCCTCCTCTGCATTGCTCATTCCATCTAGCATACATTGTTGATTCCTTTTCCTCCCTCGTCCTGTTCTGCTTTCTCCCTCTGGACCTCCTCCATAAGCAACCTCTATACCCCCTCCTGATTGCTTGCTTCGCTCTTCCTCTGCAGTGCCCCTCTCTCTGCATTCAATACCTTGTTCATCTTGCTTATCCGCTTGCCCCTCCTCTTCACTGCTGTCTCTTCCTCCCTCCTGTCTCACCTCCTCACTCTCGGAGTTGGCTAACTATTACCCTAGCGGGAATAGCTTGCATAATTATGCGCGAGGTATATGCCACCATAGGGGAGAGCATATATCCGAACCCAAGCTTCCTGAGTAGGGACTTCCCGGAGGCATCTGGGAAACTACTCAGGAACCTCAAAGAGTTCACGTTTCAAGATATGGCTAACTGATTGGAACGATGATTAGAGAACCAGTTCTCTACTCTTACTAATGCATACGCATTATGCATTGATAGATGAGTATCGGAC